>LFCJ01000026.1_pt1 | contig 72791 bp, 80 predicted proteins | sample 643141 | NCBI WGS metagenome assembly LFCJ01 (sample SAMN03766243, study PRJNA286221) | soda lake metagenome | biome: soda lake; feature: Kulunda steppe; material: water; isolation source: sample B1-Br-g2 brine of Lake Bitter-1 | place: Russia: Kulunda steppe | collected 2010-07
CAATACGGGTTTCCTGGCCGGTTCCGGATGGCAAGACAACGGACTCGTCAACACGATTCGACGGTTCGTTAAGGTCTAGGTCGCGCAGGTTGATTGCGAGGTCTACCGTTTCGCGGAACTTCCGCTCAGGGGAGTCCTCGAGTGCTCGCGCGACTGCTGTTTCAATATCCGAATCTGCCATCGTTCACCTCCGTAGTACGCAGGGTATGCTCCTACGGGTCAGTGAAACAGGCATCCGCCTGTCTCCCTTGCACAAAGTCGTATGCGAAACTTAAAACCGTCGAAGCCAGCCCGCTTACAACACTCAGAAAAGATGGTATTTACTCCCCTAACGGCGTCTCGTGATCCTGACGCCGCCATTCCAGTTCAAACTCGAGACTCCGCTCGACGCCATCTTCCTCAGGTTCATCCTCGAGTTCTACTTCGAAATCGAGGCGTTCCGGTGGATCAACCGACGCCGTTTTACCCCCTATTGTCAGTTCGAACGCGCCCTCATCACGGAGGCTCCCGGCAAACGTCTCGAGATGGGCTGCGATTTCCTCTCGAGTGAGCGCCGCTTCGAACTCCAACTCCTGTTCGGCGTCGTCCTCATCCGCTGGTGGCTGGTCTGGCATACACGGGAAGTCACCACCGCGGTGCCTAAAACCATCTGTTGGTTCGCACGCGCGGAAGCGATGATTACACGTAGCGTCCACGTGGGCGGGAACCAGAGGCAGGGAACCAACATTGGTTTTATCAGAACTGACCCGAAAGCCACCCTATGTACACGGTTTCAATTGCTCGGTCGTTCATCGCCCAACATTATCTGACGGTCCCCAATCCGGGTCCCGAAGGCGTCCTCCACTCCCATCAGTATACAGTCGAAACGACACTTCACAGCGAGACGCTCGATAAATACGGTTACGTCGTCGATATCGACGAGCTGACTGCCGTTGTTGAGGCCGTCGTCGACTATTTCCGTGATGAAACGCTCAACGAGCTCCCTGCCTTCGACGAATGTAATCCAAGTGTCGAACACCTGGCTCGAATCTTCGGCGACCGGATACTCGAGCAGCTACAGCCTGAATCGGCGACCAAACTCGAGATTAGCGTGCAGGAGGACGATGTTGCATGGGTGAGCCACGGGCGAAGCCTGTGAGTCCAGTTCCGTATTGCCATCCGTAGAGCCTATCGCTCCACACAACTACCGGTCGTCGGCCACACGCTTGCGTTTTTGCGATCAATGGTTTTATCCATCGAGCAGTGGGGCAATGTGGTGTCGATACAGATTGGCGGACGCCCGCTCTATCTCTTTATAGATTTAGCTACTCTCAGTTAGAGGGGAGTGAGCGATAAAAATGGGCTGCCAGCTTAGGCTTCGACTGCAAGCACGTCGTCGTACTCGCCGTCGTCGACAAGCGCCTTGAACTCTCGAGCGTCGTTGCCCTCGATGGTGACGCCCATCGAGGCACAGGTGCCGACAACCTCTTTGGCGGCGTTTTTCGTGTCGTAGGCGAGCAGGTCGGGCGCTTTCTGCTCAGCAATCGTCTTGACCTGTTCGACCGAAAGATCAGCAACGAAATCTTTCTGGGGCTCACCAGAGCCGGTCTCGAAGCCGGCTTCGTCTTTGATCAGTGCAGCCGTCGGTGGGACACCGACTTCGATTGTGTAGGAGCCATCGTCTTCATACTCGATGGTCACTGGCACTTCGGTTCCGTCGAAGGCGGCAGTCTGTTCGTTGATGTCGTTGACAACCGCCTGAACGTCGACGGGCGTCGGTCCGAGCTCGGGACCGAGCGGTGGGCCGGGGTTGGCCTGGCCACCCGGAACGAGCGCTTCGATAGTTCCAGCCATACCCGAGTTAGACCGTCGGCGAGTTTTAAGGATTGCCTTTTGAAGCGCAGCCGCGTGAGAGACTCACACGCTCGAATCCGACCCTTCACTAACTGCATCTGCCCGCCACTGGCCAAACGATTCGAAGACGTCTGTCTCTTCAAACCGTTCGATGCAGGGAACGTCGTGTGGATGTTCTTCGATGAGGCGAGATTGGAGAGAGTCATAGCGGTCGTCAGTGGTTTTGATCAGCAGAATCTCCTCGTCGTCGTGATGGATCTCGCCGTCCCAGCGATAGGTCGAGCGACAGGTGAGACGGTTGACGCAGGCTGCCAGCCGCGCCTCCACGACCGTTTTGGTGAGGGCCTCTGCATGCTCGGTTGGAACGGTTACGTAGACGGTTGTCACAGCTCTCCGTTATACGAGTTGATAAAAAAGTCCTACCGGTCGATCGGGTCGAAGACACCGTTGATATCCCACTCGTGGATACAGTGTGGGTCGCCGGTTTCGCCGTCGTCGCTGGCCAGTTGCCAGGCTTCTTGGTTCTGATCCCACTGTTCGCTCCGTCCGCATCGTTCGCAAATTCGTTTGGTTGGTCGTCGCAGCCGAGCGTTCATTGGTGGGTATGAGAACCCCACACATATTAACGCTATCTTTAGCTGGCAACACCTGCCACCGACGGAGTATCGTGGCTGTCCCATCCATATATAATTCCGTTATAGCCCGTACGGGCAACCGAATAACCGAGAGTTTGAAGCTGACGTGACACGTCATATTTAGGCTCCTCCCGACCACAGGGGTAGGTATGAGTGAGGGAAGCCTCGAGCGAATTTTCGTCTACCCGATAAAATCGCTGGATGGGACGACAGTCGAGCGGGCGACAGTCGCCGAAAACGGTGGCCTCGAGTGGGATCGACGCTATGCCATTGTTGACGAGGACGGAACCTATGTCAACGGCAAACGCGACCGTCGCGTCAACCAACTGCAAGCCACATTTGATTTGGCCGAGCGAACCGTCTCACTTGAGTCGCCAGCCGCCGGTCCACGGCAGTTCCATCTCGAGGACGATCAGGAGGGGCTGTCGGCGTGGCTCTCGGATTTTTTCGACCAGCCCGTGAGGCTCATTTGTGAGGAGTCCGGTGGCTTTCCGGACGATACCGACGCCTCGGGACCGACGCTGATCACTCAGGAGAGCCTCGAGTCGGTGGCCAGTTGGTATGACGGAATCGATCCCAGAGAGATGCGCCGGCGACTTCGCCCGAATCTCGTCGTGGCCGGCGACCAGCCGTTCTGGGAGGACCGGTTGTATGAGGCGCCGGGGACGGTCGTCCCGTTTGCAATCGGATCGTGTCGCTTCCACGGTGTGAACCCCTGCCAGCGCTGTGTTGTTCCTTCGCAGGATCCCGACACCGGCGAGGTGACAGTTGGATTCCGCCAGCGATTTGTTGACCAACGCGAGGCGACACTGCCGGAGTGGGCGAGTCGGGAGTGGTTCGATCACTATTTCCGACTGATGGTCAACACGCGCGTCCCGACTGAAACGTGGGGGTCGACGCTCGCAGTTGGCGATTCACTTACTGTCGGTGACCCGATCGATGACCGCTCTGGGAACCAGTAGGTCCACTCTGGAGCCACGCTAATTTTCAGTTCTGGTACTCGAGGGCAAACGGTCAAGGGGGATTCGTTTCCCACTGTGCGTATGCAGTACGGTCTCGATATCGGCCCATCAGCGCTCCGGATTGCCCGACCGACAGAGCAGGGACCAGTCGTGGACAGCGAATCACCGCTTGTATTCCCACTTTTGACACCCGAATCCGGAGGGTATGATGAGGACATTCACACGGTAACTGTCAACAACACAGTCTATGCCGTCGGTACCGACGCAAAAACGGTCGCCGCCGACAGTGGAGGCGACCCAGAGCCGTTGTTTACGGACGGTGCACTCCGCTCTGAACCGTACGTCGACCCCGCACTCGAGGCACTTCTCGAGGCGCTGGTCAGTGGCGATAGCGATGCGGCGGAAAACGGCGCTAGCCTCTGTTATACGACAGTCGAACCACTGATTGGTGCTGATGGGGTCAGCGAGACCAGAGATCAGGAGCGTATCGGAGGGGCGCTTGCACCACTTGAGATGGAGACAACAGCGCTAAACAAAGCGTTCGCGGTGATTTATGGCGGACTCAAAACCGAGAACACGACCGGGCTTGGCATCTGTTGTGAGGCTGAGACGACGAGCCTCTCACTTGCCTACTATGGCGTCCCCGTTCTTAGTGGCTCACTCGAAATCGGGACCAACTGGCTGATTGACCGAGCAGCCGAGCAAAGCGGTGCATCTCACAGCGATGTTGCCGCTGCCCTCGAGTCGTTCCATCTCGACCCGGATGCAGTCTCCAGTGCGGTCGACCGCGCCATTGCAACGGCCACTGACGAGCTAGTCGGAGCCTGTATCGACACCCTTGAAGAGCTGACTGCCGCCGACTCGTTAGACCGTGGCGTTCCGGTTGCGATTGCCGTCGGTGGCGATAGCGTCATCGATGGAATCGGCCACCTGTTTGGGGGGCGAGTCGACCAGTCAGCCCTCGGGCTCTCTATCAGCGGCGTTACCGTCGCTGATGAGCCAGCACTTGCGCCAGTTCGAGGTGCTCTTAGTGCAGCGATCGATGGCATACAGAGCGACGAAACGGCAGTCCCGTCGCAAGCGAAGACTGAGTCCGAAGACGGGGTCGAGGCCGACTTTGATGACGCGTTTACGTCTGACATCACCGTCTCCGATGAGGGCCTCGAGTCGTTTGCAAGCGAACTCGCAGATGTCGAATTGGAAGCCGAGTCATCGACGACACAGTCGTCGGCCTCCGGAGAACTCGAGTCCCGTATCGAGGGGGTAGAGGCGGCGCTGAAGACGTTCGATCCGGAGGATGTCTCACTCCATGCTGATCAGCTTTCGACGGCCACGGCCCACCGGTCGGCGCTCGAAGACGAACTCGAAACGCTCGAGGACGCATTACAAACACTCCGCGATGAGCTACAGGGAGTCGCCGAAAACAGTGTGGGGCCTGCGGAGTTTTCGGAAGCAACTGAGACCGTTAGAGAGAAACTCACTGCAGAGATCGAGGCTGTCGAGTCGGAGTTGACTGCACTCGAGTCGGCTGTTGGCACCCTCGAGGAGGAGCTTCGTGGTGAACTTGGCTCACTCGAAGAGACCGTCGGGACAGTTGAGGCGGAACTCCGGGAAGACGTCAGAACGCTTGCGGAGTCCGTCGAAACCGTTACACAGGAACTCGAGCGTTCCAGGGAACCCGGTTTACTTGCTGATCGGGTTGCTGACACTGAGGCCCGTCTCGAGTCGATCCAGACGGAACGTGAATCGACCGTCGAGACGGTGACGGCTGCAACGGACCGCCTCGAGACGCTCGAAACGTCGGCGGCGGAAACTGAGAGCCGTCTAGAGACGGTCGAACACGAGCTACAGACGGCCAACGACCGGCTTGCGTCGATTCCAACGGATCTCGGGGAGCGGTCGTCGGAATCTGCAGACGCGGTCTCGGCCCTTGATACGCGGACGGAAACACTCGAGTCACAACTCGAAGAACTTTCGAACCGGCTGGAGGAGCATCAGCGTCCTGAGCGTATTGACTCCGTTGATAAGGAAACGAGTGAGCCGGAAGAGAACGCCCTGTCGGCGCGAATTGACTCACTCGAGTCGGAGTTGGCGGCCATCAAAACTAAACGGGACCCATCGCAGGCGGAGGTCGAACAGTTTGAGGAGGCACTCGACGAAGTCGCGGTAACTGTTGACCACCTCGAATCGGCCATCGAGCGCGTCGAACGAGGGCTCGAGGGGGCAGTCACACCTGCGGAACTCGAGGATCAAGTTGCACAGTTTGTTGACCAGCATTCGGAGCCGGTGGATTCGAATGCAGGTGGGGTAGTTGGGGCGTTGTTGGCCGGTGGTTCGGGAGCGGGACTCATCGTCGGCGGCGCGCTCGTGGCTGCGGGAACGGTGCCGGTCGGCCTCGGAGCGATTGTGGTCGGCATCCTCTGTGGCATTGGCGCGTGGGTTACTTCTGATGGGATGTAGGGAGGGGTTGACTCGAGTCGGTGTTAGCTTTCGGGACGGGTTATCCACAGCCACATGCTCAGGAGTGCAGCAATGCCAATCGAGCAGGCAAGCACCCAGAATGCCGGTCTGAATCCAGCAGTGTCTGCGAGCGTCCCGATAACGCCGGGAGCAACTGCCCCGGCGGCCATCAGGAGTGTTCGCACGAGACCGAAGCCGCCAGCGGCGATCGTATCCGGGACCGTTTCCATCAGGTACGCTCCTCGAACCGGTCGAAAACCGTGGGCACCCACGCCGAGTGAAACAACGGCGATACCGAGGACGACCGGCCCAGCCCGGCCGGTGGCGAAAACAAAGGTGGTGAGAGCGACGGTTCCAAGACAAAGTGCGCTCACGATAACTGGCAGCGTCCCCACCCGGTCGCTCAACTCTCCGGAGCCCAACTGGACGAGACTGGCAACAAAGAGTGCGCTGTACAGAGCGCCTGCCGTCCCTGCGGTGAGTCCCGCTTCTCGAGTCAGGTACAGTGGGAGAAAGGAGACAACGCCGTTGTAGGTAAATGAAAAACAGATCGTGAGGAGGATGAAAGTGCTAAACCGCCGATTTCTCACCAATGAAATGTAGTCTCCCCAGTCCGGGCCGTTAGCGACAGTATCATGGGTTTGTGTTCTGCGTACTGTGTGCGCAGACCCATCTGCTTCAGCGTTCTGGAGTCGTTGGGGAACTCGCCACAGAAAGGCGAGAGTCAGGACAATTCCGACGAATCCGGTTAGAACCAACAGCGTTCGCCACCCCGAGTCGGCTTGAGCGGCGGGGAGACTCGCTGCAAGAATAACGGCGACGGGGGCAAGGACGCCACCAAAAGTCCCAAACGTATCGAACACCCCAAGCACCCGTCCAGTTCGGCTTGGATAGGTACGTGAGAGCAGCCGGACGGCGACGGTTTTGTGGACACCTGTCCCGGCACCGAGAACGACCATCGCTGCCACGAGAACGGGAAACGGGGTTTCAAATCCAAGTGAGAGGGCAGTTGCTGAGGAGACGAGCGCTCCAGCGACGATGACTCGAACCGTTCCGATACGGTCGGCAACAACGCCGGAGGGAAACTGCATAGCCGCATAGGCAAGCATGAATCCGGTGAACGCCCATCCCAGTTGCGTAGTCGAAACGTCATAACTCACTGCAAGCAGTTCGAAAAGCGGTGGAAACGAGTAGCGAAGAAACTTCCCGAAAAGCCAAAGCAACGCTGCCAACACAAGCACATCAGCTGTGCCGATTCGCCCAATGGTTGTTTGTCTCTGTCTGAACTCCACGAGTAACCGAGAGTGAGAAGTTACCGAGAAAGCTTCGATTGGCGTGGGAGATATCGGATATTAGCTGGTTAAACATACACATATTCTACCCAATAATATACAGCTACCTAGGAAAACAGCTATATGTGTGTGATTGACACACTATATTGTGGTGATATTCGATCCGTACACACCAACACGAGCCTACTACGAGTGCCGTGGCTGTGGGACCCGTCAAACGGCACCGCAAAAACCGGACTCCTGTCCGGACTGTGGTGGGTACCTCAGAAATATAGCCGTCCCACGCGAATGAATCGACCGACGACCGAATCCAGAACCTGTCCTTGGCTGTGAGTGTCGGGTTCACCGACACATCTTACTTGAAGTCTGGGAGATCTTCCGGCGGTTCGTACGCCGCCTCCCAATCGATGTACTCCTCTTTGAGGATCACCGAGACAATCTGCCCGAACTCCGTTAGTTCGGCGTTGATCGCAGAGACCGTTCCCCAAGAGTCGAGATCTGGATGGTAGGACCGCTCACGCCAATCTTCTGGAATACCTGGAGCGTGATATCCCACCCGGTCGGCAAAATCATCCCAGAAAAAATCGAACTCGATAAACAGCGAGAGATCCCGTATAATCGCATATTCCGCATGTTCTAAATCGGCGGTAGCCGCCCACTGCGTGAACGCTTCCTCCCAGGCACCCTCCTCAAGAAAGGTTTGCAGTTCTTCACGCCGGTAGTCGACATCACCGGTCTCGGAAATGGTCGCATCCTCGTACTCGTTCGGGTCAACAAAGGAGAGTTCCGGTGGCGCCGGCACCTCGATATCCTCAGGGAGGCTCATAGCCAACCTTAGACCGATGGCCGGATAAGGATTCGCCTCCGACGAACCCGAACGCTCAACGGGCTCCCCTCCAAAGGATAGCTAATGACGGCCTACGAGGCGGCGATTCTCGATGTCGATGGGACGATTGTTCGTGGGAAGGAGCTGATTGCTGGCGCGGCGGCCGGTATCACAGCCATAGATACGGCCGGCCTCACGCGCCTCCTGTTTTCTAACAACCCAACACGCGCGGGTAGCTACTACCGTAACCAACTCGAAACACATCAAATCGAGATCGATCCGTCGATGGTACTCACCTCCGGGACCGTTTCTGCGTCCTTCCTCCAAGAAAATCACCCAGAAGCCGCTGTCTACCTGCTTGGGGAATCCAGACTCGAGAACCTCCTCGAGCAACATGACCTTTTGGTGACGACTGAACCACAGGCCGCCGATGTCGTCCTCGGCTCGATTGACCGAGAACTAACCTACGAGAAACTCCAAGAGGCCATCCGCGCCCTCGAGCGGGATATTCCGTTTTACGGCACCGACCCGGATGTAACAATCCCCACCGACACGGGCACGATTCCCGGCTCCGGTGCTATCCTCGCGGCGATGGCTGCAGTTGGCGAACGCGATCCCGATGCAATATTGGGCAAACCCTCTGCCATTGCTGGAAAAGCGGCGATGGAACGACTCGATACGACGCCGGCAAAGACGCTGGTTGTCGGCGACCGGCTCAACACTGATATCGCCCTTGGCAATCAGGCAGGGATGACGACGGTTGCAGTTCTTTCGGGGGTGACGACCCGCGAGGAGATCGAAGCGGCCCACGAGCGGTGGACGCCGGATTACGTGCTTGACTCACTTGGTGATATTGAGACGATTCTCGAGTAGGTGAGTACTCCGGGCCCACCCAGTGGGAAAGTCACCGTCACGCGGTAACCGCGTTCGATACTGGTAAAAGTCGCGGCCGAGTGGACTGTGCTAATGAGTACTGCAGGTGACGCGGACGTGCCGGAGCCGCCCGATCCGCCGGAGGGTCGTGGTAGCGTCTCGGTACTTGGGACGGCACACGTCTCACAGGCCAGCGTTGACGAAGTCAACGAGACGGTTGATTGCGAGCGTCCCGATATCGTCGCCGTCGAACTGGATGAAGGGCGATTTCGCCAGATGCAAGGTGGAACGCCCGACGATATTGAAGCTCGAGATTTGCTCAGCGGCAACACCGTCTTTCAGTTTCTAGCCTACTGGATGCTCTCGTATATCCAATCTAGATTGGGCGACCAGTTCGATATCGAACCCGGTGCGGACATGCAGGCGGCGATCGACGCCGCCGAACGAAACGGACTGGGCGTCGCCCTCGTCGACCGTGACATCCAGGTGACGATCCAGCGCTTTTGGGCCCGGCTCTCGTTCGTCGAGAAACTCAAAATGGTCGGCGGGTTAGCGCTTGGCATCACCGATCCCCGAACGCTCGGCCCTGCTCTTGGCGGCGCGTTCGGTCTCTTTATTGGTCTTGTGTTCGCTATAGGCTTCGCTCCGCTGCTCGGCCTTGAAGGGGCACTCACCCTCGGTATTACCGGCTCTCTTACGCTTCAGTACGTGGGCGCAGTTGGCGTCGGTGGACTTGCCGGCTTGCTACTTGGGCTCCTCTTTTTGCCCTCGTTCGAGTCAACCGAGCAGTATGCCGGTGGCATGCTGAGTGGCTTTTCGGTGCGGATTATTGGGGGATTCACGCTGGGTGTCGCTAGCTGTCTCACCCTTGTTGCGACCGGCACATTCGTCGGGCCACTGAGTGTAGGGACGTTCGAGAGTGCCGGTGGCTTGGCGATTCGAAGTCTCGTGGGTGGGCTTGCTGGCCTCGGTGTTGGGGTCGCACTTGGGGCCGTCGCCGGCATTATCCTGGGTGGCCTAACCGGAGATGTCGAAGAAATCGACGAAATCGATATCGAAGAGATCACCGACGGCGATGTGGTGGCGGCGATGATGGAGGAGTTTCGCCGATTCAGTCCCGGCGGGGCAGAAGCCCTAATCGACGAGCGGGACGCCTATATTGCACACAAACTCCACGTACTCCGTGAAGAGGGGTATGAGGTGCTTGCCGTCGTCGGCGCTGGACACAAAGCCGGTATCGAACGGTATCTCGCCAATCCAGAAACGCTGCCACCGATGCGTTCGCTCACCGGAACTGCCTCGAGCCGCCGGTTCTCACCGCTCAAAATTGTCGGCTACCTGTTTATGATCGGCTTCGTCGCCTTCTTTTTCCTCCTACTTATGGGTGGTGTCCAAAACACCTTACTGCTTCAACTCTTTCTCGTCTGGGTTGTCCTCAATGGCCTGTTTGCGTTTACGCTCGCGCGCCTGGCCGGTGCGCGATGGCAGAGTGCCGGCGTTGGCGGCTGTGTTGCGTGGCTGACGAGCATCAACCCACTGCTCGCCCCCGGCTGGTTTACCGGTTACGTCGAACTCAAATACCGCCCGGTGAACGTCGCCGATATCGGCACGTTAAACGAGATTATCGGCGACACCAGCGTGCCGGTTTCGGACGCCCTTGAGCGGATGTTCGACGTTCCGCTCTTTCGGCTCATTATGATCGTTGCCCTCACGAACGTTGGCAGTATGATCGCTACCGTTCTGTTCGCGCTCGTGATTCTTCCCTGGTTTGGGGCCGAGGTCGGTGGTGGACAGGAGCTCATTTTCGCGCTGCTTGAAGGAGCCCGAAACAGCCTCGATATTATTTGGGAGGTTCTGCCGTGAGCTACCAGACAACGTACGGGATCGAGTTTTCTAGCAAGGAGCTGTTCGACCTCGCCGTTGCCTGGGTCGCTTTGAGCGTTGCCTTTGCGTTACTGTTGAATCGTGCACCCGGCGGCTCGATTACGCTTGAGGGCATCTTCACGATGACTTCGTTGAGTTTCCTCACCGTTGGCGTCGCCTTTCTGCTGCACGAGCTTGCACACAAAGTCGTCGCCATCCAATTCGGCCAAATCGCTGAGTTCCGGGCCGACTACGGCATGCTCTTTCTGGCGATCATGAGCGCCCTCGTCGGCTTTTTGTTTGCCGCACCCGGTGCTGTCTACCACCGGGGCCGGATTACCATTAAAGAAAACGGGTTGGTGGCACTTGCGGGACCGATGACAAACCACGGGCTTGCGCTGTTGTTTTTCCCGCTGTACGTTTTTGGCGGGGGACTAATCGGTCAAATCGGCCAGATGGGCGTCTGGATCAACCTCTTTCTTGCGGCGTTCAACATGATCCCCTACGGTCCGCTGGACGGAAAAACAGTCAAAAATTGGAGCAACGGGATCTGGGTCGCTGTTTTCGTCCCAAGCCTGATTTTAGCGCTGTATGTCGTCCTATTTGTCGGACTCCAATAACAGCCACCGCACTCGAGGACCGGTGACCTTTTGCCTACCCCACCAAGTCGTTTCGATATGACCGATGGAGATGACGGCACCGACGAACTCACGTATGCCGAGACGGGCGTCGATATTGACGCAAGCGAAGATGCAACCGTCGCCTTACTTGAGGCGTTTGGGAGCGGTCTTACGACGGAGTACGCCGGTTTGCTCGATATCGGCGACCGATATCTTGCCTTAGCAACCGACGGTGTCGGCACGAAACTACTGGTAGCCGAGGCACTCGAGGACTTCTCTACTATTGGTATCGACTGCATCGCGATGAACGTCAACGACCTCGTCGCAGCCGGCGTCGAACCCGTTGCCTTCGTTGATTACCTCGCAATTGACGAACCCAATGACGCACTCACCGCCGAGATCGGCGAGGGGCTTGCGGTCGGCTTAGAGCAATCCGGAATGACGCTTTTAGGCGGCGAAACGGCGGTTATGCCCGAGGTCGTCACCGGCTTTGATCTTGCGGGAACCTGTGCTGGACTTGCCGACAAAGACGATATCCTCGAAGGCGAGGCCCAGGTTGGTGATGCCCTCGTCGGGATTCCCTCCGATGGTATCCACTCCAATGGCCTCACGCTCGCTCGAGAAGCCGTCACCCGGAATCACGAGTACACCGATGACTTCCCGCCGCTGCCGGATCGGACCATCGGCGAGGAACTGCTGCGTCCGACACGAATCTATACCGACCTGCTCGAGCCGATGGGTGAGTATGACGTGCACGCGGCGGCCCATATCACTGGTGGCGGGTGGAGTAACCTCCTGCGGATGGGTGACCACCAGTATGAGATCACCGATCCGTTGCCCGCCCACCGAATTTTCACTTTTATTGCTCAGGAGGGTAACGTCTCGAAGGCGGAGATGCACCGAACGTTCAACATGGGAACCGGGTTCGTTCTCGCCGTGCCCGAGGCAGAGGCCGAGGCGTTTGCTGCCGAAACCGATGGCGAAGTAATTGGGCACGTCACCGAGGGCAGTTCAGTCGAAATTCGGGGCCTTTCGCTGTCCTGAGTTTTCGAACGTGTGGCCGACAGCGGATTGTTCTCTCAAACTGAGTCAACATTAGTCCGGCCAGTCCCTATCGCGTAACCAACTGGAGTAAGAGACCTCTTTACCAAAGCGCTTGGATGTTACCGCTGGCGGTACAACACAACTGCCACAAGTGCAAAGAGCGCGGCGATAATACCGAACGCGGCGGTCGATTCGGCCGTCGACTCACTATCGGCGTCAGTGTCCGCCTCGTCATCCGTTTCGGTCTCCTCACTCTCAGCACCGTCCTCCGCAAGTGTGACACCCTCCGGCTCATCACCGTTTGTGTCTGCGGTACCCGTTTCATTGGACTCAGATCCAAACTCGGACTCTTCCTCACCACCGTCAATCAAAATATCCGCACTCCGCTCGACGGTACCCTGTGGATAGCCGCTGACACCAATCGCCTCCGCGTCGGTGATCGAGAGCGTCGCTGTCGACGGCGCCGCGTTCGCCGGAACCTCGAGGGTGATTGAGACGGCTGGCTCGTTTCCAACGGTACCCTCACCAGCCGGCTCGCGCGTTTCCTCGAGGCTGACCGTTCCAGCCGATTCGTTGCTGTCGACCGTCGATTCGACATCGGGTTCGGCGCTATCGTTCCCGAGCCATTCGTGACTTTCGACGTCAGTGACTGTCACCAGCTCCGGATCGTAGTTCACAACGAAACCGAGATCTCCCAATCCGGCACCGGCGTAATCGCCGTGGTCACTGACGAGAAGTTCGAGCGTTACTTCTTCGCCCGGCTCGGCTTCGACCTCGGTCGGCTCGAAATAGAAGATCGTGATACTGTCGCCGGCGCTCACGGGCGCGACAAACAGGGTACAGACGACGAGGCCGGCCAGTATTGCTGCGACAACGGAGGTGGTCTCGGTCCCGCTCATTTGTTATTACTCATCGTTTTCGACTGCAACCTCCATCGAAGACATCTCGAGAAACGCCGTTTCGTACCCCTGGTGGCGAGCGACCTGCGGTGGGGTGTCGACAGTGATGGTCAGCATGTCTCCAGACTCGAGTTGCCCCGTATCGCTATCGAGAACCGCACCATAATGTAGGTCGAGCTCATGGTCGAGCGTTTGCTCGAGGCTGATCGGGTCCGTCTCCGAGTTGTTGATGGTCACACTGAGGGACATGTCTGCCAACGAGACGCGGTTGTAGGGTGTTCGCGGTGAGACGACGAGGTATTGCTCGTTCGGTTCGGCAAAGCGTGAGCCTGGTTCGGACTCTCCCTCGAGAAAGCTTACGACGAACGTGGCGTCCCCACTTTCAGCTTCCCCAAGGAGTGTTCCGGGGTAGTCGTCCGGTTCGGGAAGAGCGGAGTAGGGCATATGTGCGTGTTCGCCGTGGTCGTGGTCCTCGTCATGGTCATCCTGACTGTGACTCTCCTCATGGTCTTCATGTTCGTGGCCGTCGTGATCGTCGTGGTTGTGAGTATCACTATGACCGTCATGGTCATCATCATCGCCATGTTCGTGATCCCCATGATCCATCGGCTCAAGCGCCCCCGGTTCGCCCCAGACATCCTCGTCGAGATACTCGACGCCGCCGACGACCGTCTGGCGGAAGGATTGGTCATACTCGAACTCGAACGTCGCCGTTGCTGACTCCGTAAACCGTCCGGAAAGTTCCCCCGTTCGGGTCACCGACAGGCCGGGTATGGAAACCTCGACCGTGTACGAGCCGTCGTCCTCCAGTGGCACGTTGTCGCCGAAATGAAAGCCCATCTCTTGGGAGATCATCGTCCAGGGCGCACGCGGCGAGCCGACGGTCTCACCGTCTTTCGAAACCCGTATCTCTGCCCCCGAATCGACGGGAAGTACCATGCCGGTTTCGGGATCCCAGACAGTGAACATCATATGGACACCGGGTCCCTCATCGGGATCGACCCGTTCGGTCTGGTCGTCGGTCACCAGCCAGAACGGGTGTGGGTACGAAAGCATCGGTGCAAGCCGGAACGCTCCGGCCGCAATCGGCTCGAGGGTTTCCATTGATTCTCGATGAGTCGGAACGTAAACGGCTGTTGGCGGGTTTTCGATCTCCGGAAACTCCGGGACAGGATCGTCTCCCGTCGGTTCTTCGGGGCCCTCGCCCTCGACTTCATCATCGTCATCGGAGCCGATACAACCGGCAAGTGTAAGTGTCGTGGTTGCGCTTGCCCAAGCAAGCAGTGTGCGTCGATTCATTGAATTATCGTGTTTAATCGGTGTGTGTAGCAGTATTGGTTTGTTTCTCGAAAGTAGTGCTGTCAGCTCTCCGGACTCGACGGTGGGAGCGCGCGCAACGAGCGCGGTGGCACCAAGAAATTGCCGCGGCGAGTGACGAAAATATACTGGAGTAGGCCGTTGTTCAACACCGGGCCGACGCCTTCGCCGGCAACGTCCGCGCCGGTCATCGCCTCCCGAACCCGAACGAAATCGTCAATCTCTCGCTGGAGTGAGAGGAAGTGCAACCCGGGGCTATCGCCGTCGACGGTGTTGAAATCCCGGCGCAACAACAACGGCTCGCCATCTTCTCTCGCACGTGCAGCCTTTTGGGCGTGGCCGACGACGCCACGCGAACGGGCGTCGGCCTCGGTTGCGTCGATTCGCTCATCGGTCAGCCCGCTCGAACTCTTGAGTGTCTCGCCGTACTCCCCAACCAGTTCCTTGTCAGCGTGTTCCGGGCTGAACATTTTGGCCACTCGTTGGTAGTGGTTGTCCTGTTCGAACCAGACATCCAGTTGGATATCCATCGAGGAGATTTGTTGGGTCGTTCCCTCCGCAAACGGACCCGTCGCAATGGTCACTCGGTCTTCGGTCGCCTGGCTCTCCTCGAATCCCGACCGAAAGCCCATAAAGAAGGGAGCGTTCTCAGGTACCGAGTCGGGGACGTCGGAGAGGTCGGTGTGCTGAGCCGGCAGCCCGGCACCGACAAAGCCAGTTCGCCGACTGTCGTCGACCCGTTCGAAAACCGTCGAGAGGTCGGTTTCGACGGAAACCCCGTTGAGTTCTGTTTCCTCACCAAAGAGTGCTTCTTCAGCGGCGAGTACAACTGAGGGGTGGTCGCTCGCGAGGTGGACAACGGCGTCGAACGTATCGAAATTTGATTCCTCGCGCTCGGTTAATGCAGTCGGCGCTGGCAGGTCGACATCCGCTGGCCTTCCACCAACTCTTTCGAAATATGATGGGCTGTACCCGACAGTAAACAGCAGTCCGTCGTGACTCCATTCGTAAGCCCGCTCGAGTGTTCGAAACGCCTCCTCGACCGTTTCGCGCGTATCATCGCTAGGCTCGACCGAAAGCGAGAGCGCGAGGAGAACGTGGTGTTCCGGCGGTAGCCGGTTGCCGTCGTCGTCGGTCCTAAGAACGTTATTCCACGCGTGCTGGCGTTCGGGGAGCGACGTGGAATCGTCGACCCCCTGTGGCACGTCAATATCCCCCGTCTCGCCGAGGCAGGCGCTCAACGCACTCGCCCCACCGATAGCGACAACCGCTCGAAGATACTCGCGACGTGAGTAGTTCGACCGATCGGGCAGACTCATCATCAATTGTCACTATCGCACAACCCAAAACGTTGTCTACTTCCCTCGAACGCTGAGTATCGAAATCTTAGGCAGACCAAAACCCTTTTAGATTTAGGCCCACCTAATCTCATCTGATGGACGTTCCCGCCCCACCGAATCAGTCGCGTTCCGAGACGGAATCCGAGGAAGCAGCATCCGACCCGATTGTGACCTGTCACCAGCCCCGGCCCGGTAAAATCGTTTTTACCGAACGAAAAAACTGTGACGCGTGGATCGCAATCGACTATGCTGTCGATCTCGAGTCCTAGTTGACTGATTCGAACGCAGTTGTAGATGGCGTTCACGGTATAGTTTCTCTCCGGCCACTTGGGGCGTTTTTTCTCTTGCTGATACTTGATAATGAGCGGATGCGCTGTCTATGATGGACTGTGCGCACCGTGAGCGCTGCTAAACGTGGTTCGAATGTAATCGCAAACACCGTCGCTACTCACTGGTAAATAAAAAAGAAGCTATCGCCGATTAGTGCTCGTGAACGGCGCTCTCGAGCACCAGCGAGTCGTCCTCGAGGTAGTGGTCGAAGTGGTGGCCGTCGTCTTCGACTTCCACTAGGATCTCACGAAGAATCTGGGCGGTGGCGTGGTCGCCTAGGTTCTCGGCGAGTTCGATGCTGTCGCGCATCGACTCGATGATATCCCCGTACATCTCAAGGTCGTTTTCGAACATCGTGCGGATGTCATAGACGTCTTCACCCTCGAACTCGACGGTGGCACGCTCCTCTAAGTTCGTCGGGCCGGAGACCGGAACGCCGCCGATTGCCTGGGCACGCTCGGCGATAACGTCCGCACCACCCTCGATCGTCTCGTAGGCTTCTTGGAGGAAGATATGGGTGTCACGGAACTCCGCCCCTTCGACGACCCAGTGGTGCTTTTTGAGCTGGTGGTATAGCACGTAGGAGTTCGCTAACTCCGTGTTGAGTGCGTCGACGATCTGTGCGGCCTTCTCACGGTCGAGGCGAAGACTGTTTTCCTCGACGGTGTCGGCCTGCTGTCGGACGGACTTTTGGGTACTCATCCTAATTCCACCTACAGCCGCGTTCCACTTAAGCTTTCCCCATCACAGAAGATTGGTTTGTTTTTTAGAAAAAATAGTTTTCGCTTCGAAAGCTCCTATCTGGTCTCCTGACTGTTTGGTAGCCGAGCGTTTTGTAAGTAAGATCGATTTCTATTTTTCGTGGGAGTAAACAATTTCAATGAGCGGGTAGAAAGCGGGATGATGAGACAAACTGCGCCACAGCGAACCGAACGAATGTATGTCGATGGCGCGTGGCTCGAGGCCGATTCGACCGTCTCGGTAACCGATCTCGCGGAAGGGGGACTGTTTGCCGAGGTCGCTGCAGCCGACACCGAACAGGCTCGAGTAGCGCTCGCCGCCGCTGACCGTGTCAAACCCGAACTACGCCAGACGACGGTCGTCGAGCGCGGCCAATGGTGTGAGACGATCGCCGAAGGACTCCGTGAACGCGTCGATGAACTGGCCGAAGTAATCACGCGTGAGGCCGGAAAACCGATTTCCTCTGCCCGCGGAGAGGTCGCCTCGGCTGCCGAACGGTTCGACCGCGCTGCTGAGGAAGCCCGCAACATCGTCAGCAAAGGACAGTTCCGTGAAGGCTCGACTGCCGGTCACGAGGGTTGGAAAGCTATCGTCAAACACGAACCCATTGGGGCCGTCCTCTGTATCACTCCGTACAACTATCCGCTTGCCACGACTGCCCTGCAGATCGCCCCTGCCCTTTCCGCCGGGAACAGCATTATCTTAAAACCCTCGAGCTACACCCCAGTTTCAGCAGCGATTCTCGCCGACGTTATCGCCGACGTTGCGGGGATTCCATCGGGTGCGTTCAATTTCGTCCCCGGTCCTGGCAGCGAGATCGGTGACACCCTCTCCGGTGACGACCGCATCAATGCGATTGCGATGACCGGCTCTTCGAGCATGGGGAAGCACATCGCGCGCGAAAGTGGCATGGTGAACTTACACCTCGAGTTGGGTGGCAACGCTCCCGCGATCGTTTTCGAGGATGCCCATCTGACTGCAGTCGCCGACGCGTGTGTCTCCGGCTCATTCAAATATGGCGGCCAGCGGTGTTCGGCAGTCTCTCGTGTGCTTGCACAGGAGTCGGTTCACGACGAACTGGTCGACCAGATGGCGACAGCGATGGAGGGTTGGCAGATCGGTGATCTCTTTGATAAATCGACAACGCTCGGGCCGCTCATTGCCGAAGGGCAAGCCGATTGGGTCGAAGAATTAGTCGAAGACGCCGTCGACCGCGGGGCCACCCTCGTTCGTGGTGGCGGACGAACTGCCCCAGCGGGTGTTCCTGACGAACTCGAGGCGCAATATTTCGAGCCAACACTGTTAGCAAACGTCACCCAGGACGCCCGGATTCTCGCCGAAGAGCAGTTCGGTCCGGTCGCCGTTCTCACCTGCTTTGAGGATCGGGAGGAGGCGCTCGAGATTGCAAACAACACTAATCTCGCCCTCGATGCAGCCGTCTTTACAAGCGATTACGAGCGTGCACTGGATGTCGCCGAGCGGGTCGATGCCGGCGGCGTTCGAATCAACGGCGCACCTTCCCATGGCCTCGGGGATATTCCCTTCGGCGGCAACGAGGATTCGGGCATCGGTCGGGAAGGGATCGACGTCTCGATTCACGCGATGATGCGCAAGAAGAGCATTATTCTCTAACTCAACCATCACAAACGGATAGCCGCTGCTGACACACTTCACTGCCGACCAATTATTACACCCTCTAGTCTTTCTCCGTATATGGCTCAGGACATTCTCGTGGCCGGCGAGACACTCATAGACTTCCTGCCAGACCGACCCGGCTCGCTCACCGCCGTCGAAGCGTTCGAACGTCGACCTGGCGGCGCGCCCGCGAACGTCGCCGTCGGCCTCACTCGACTCGAGGAGTCGCCGCTGTTCTGGACGCGTGTTGGCGAGGATCCCTTCGGCCGATACCTGCTCGAGCACTTCGAGTCGGAGGGGATCAGCGACCGATTCCTCGAAACTGACCCCGAGGCACAGACGACACTCGCGTTCGTCACCCATGACGCCGACGGCGACCGAGAATTTTCTTTTTATCGAACCGAGACAGCCGACACCCGGTTTGAGCCGGGGACGGTCAGCGAGGAGACACTCGAGGACTGTACGTGGGTTCATGCTGGTGGCGTTACGCTGGCCGCTGGCCGATCACAAGACGCAACAACGGGACTGCTCGAGGCCGCCAACGAGTCGGGCTGTGCGGTCTCGTTCGACCCTAATTACCGACCAGAGCTGTGGGCTGATGAGACAACCTTTCGGCAGGTTGTGGGCGACTGCCTCGACACTGTCGACGTGTTAAAGGCGACAATCGAGGAGCTACGCCTCCTTGGGTTCAACGGAGAGAGGCCAGAGGCAGTCGCCAGGGCCGCTCTCAAGGCCGGCCCGGAGTACGTCTTCGTCACGCAGGGGTCGGCAGGGGCAATCGGTGTGCGGTCTCGAGATGAAGCCGACGGTTTCGCGACGGTCGGTCACGACGGGTACGACGTCGATGTCGTCGATACGACGGGCGCTGGCGACGGCTTCGTTGCAGGGATGATTGCTGCTCTTCGAACTGGGAACGACCTCGCAGAGACTCTCGCCTTCGCGAACGCGGTTGCTGCTACGGTGACGACGGAAGCCGGGGCGATGGCTGCACTTCCCACGCGAAGGGACGTGGAACGGCTGCTCGAGGAGCGCTCAGGGTAGTCTGGAAAATATAGTTGACTGAGGGCAGCTAGGTTCCGACAAACACGTTCGTACTGATTGAAACGAGTTTACGCAGCAATTAACAAAATCGTTACCTTCATTAGTAAATGATTGCAATAGCTGGTCAGAGTCTCATAATGACTGTAGATCCACGATCAGCGTCACGGAGGAAGGTTCTTGCAGCGTCTAGTTCACTGGCCGTCCTCGGTCTTGCTGGCTGTCTCGGTGACGAAAACGGAGAGGAGTCCGAAGACGACGGTGCGGCTGAAAGCCTTGCAATCAGTGAATACCAACTTCTCGACCGGGATGACGACGAGGCTGTCCTCGCTTACGTCCACGACGACCATTGGGATGATGGACCGCTCGAGGTTCCAGTCGGAGATAACGTCTCACTCGGTGCATATATCGAAGATGAAGACGGAACCGAGATTGAGGTCGATGGACCGTACACGATTGACGCCGAAATCGCTGAAGGGGCAATTGAGAACGTGGAGATTGAATCGCATGGCGATCACATCCACATCACCGGAGAGGAGGAAGGACCAACCGAACTCGTCTTCCACTTGCTAGAGGACGACGAAGTGGTCTTTGAATCCCCTGAGCTAACGACGCAGGTCGGCGAGAGCGAAGACGACGACTTCGACGCTTCGGCCGTCAACCGACTCACCATCCTCGACCGTTCACCGGACCCACACGAAGAGGTAGCCGAGTACCACGACGACCACTGGGAGGACGATGTGGACATCCCAACCATTCCGGTCGACGACAACATCTCGCTTGGTGGGATGTTCGAGGACGACGCTGGAAACGAGATTCCAATCGACGGAACCTCCGACTACGAACTTGCTGTCGAACCCGCAAGCGAAGACGACGAAGACATCATCTCAATCGACCCTGATGAGGACTGGCACGGCGACCACGTCCACATCTACGGTGATGAAGAAGGCGAAGCCGAAGTAATCTTCTCGCTCTGGCACGACGACCACGCCGATTGGGAAACGGAACCAGTCACTGTTGAAGTCAGCGACGACTAGTCGGTAGTCGACGCATACACTGTTTACTAACTGAGTCGCTCATTTTCGCGTTAGTTATTAATAAAGTGCAATAGAATAATAACGCTTTTACTGGTCTGGTCGTACTGTACAGTATGAATCATACACGCCGTTCGGTGTTACGTGCTGGGGCTGGTGTCGGGGCCGCCACACTGGCGACGCTTGCTGGCTGTCTGGGCGAACCGGAGGACGCCGGCGGATCGGGTGCGGACGGCACATACGCGGGCTACGGCGCATTTTTCGCCGTCTGGGATTGGGCTGAAGCAATCAGTGGCGAGGACTTCTCCTTTGAGAATCCTGTCGAAACCGGCGAGATGGGCCACGGCTGGGAGCCGCCGGCTGATCTGCAACGCGATGTCGCCGGAACGGACGCCTTCGTCTATCTCGACACGCCGGAGTTTGCGTGGGCACAGGACCTCGCAGCCGATCTCGAGGGCGAACACGACGTTGCGCTTATTGACGGCATGGACGGTCTCAGCTCGCAGTTGCTCCCTGCCCAGAGCGAACCCGAAGACGATCGCGAACCCGATTACGACCACGACTTCGATCCGGACTCAGTTGAGGTCGCCGAGTTTGACATCTACGACAGCCGAACGGGTGAGAACGTCGCCTACTTCCACGGTGACCACTGGCATGGTGGGCTACCGGAGATCGAAGTCGACGGCGAAGTCACTATTGAGGGCGTCTTCGAAGACAGCGAGGGCCGCGTTCTCCCGCTTGACGAATCGTCTCCGTTCCAGTTCGACGCCGCTGTCGTCGACGGCGCACCGGATGATGTCATCGAGATACACGCCGAAGATGAGCAGATCCGGTTCGAAGGAATTTCCGAGGGACGGACACAGATCGTTTTCGAACTCTCTCACGACGGTGAGGTCCTCTGGGACACCAGTAGCGATTTGATGGGTGCGACCGTCGTCGAGGAACTCTCAGACAGTGATGCCCCCGAGTTCTACGATCCACACGTGTGGGTCGATCCGGTACTTGCACAGGACATCGTCGAAACGATTGCGGCGGGCCTCGGTGAGATCGATCCGGACAACGCTGAGAGCTACGAGGCAAACGCCGCCGATTACACCGAACGCCTCGCAGGTGTCGATGAGCAACTCGCCGACGTGGTCGATGCTGCCGAGCGCGAAGTCGCCGTTTTCGCCGGCCACGACTCCTACCAGTACATCGAAGAGCGTTACGGCTTCGAACTCCACACACCCGTCGGTATTTCGCCCGACGAAGTTGAATCCAGCGGCGACATCTCGGAGATGATCGACATCATCGAGGAGCACGATATCGACACCATCCTGTATGATCCTTTCGAGGTGCCAAACCCCGACGAGGATATCCCTCAGATGGTCGAAGTGCTATTAGAGGAAACCGATGCGACAGACTACGAACCCCTCAGTCCAGTGGAAGGGACAACTGCTGAGTGGGAGGAGGAAGGCTACGGCTGGGTCGAGCAGATGGAGGAGATCAACATTCCATCACTGCGTGCAGCACTTGGCAGTGAGTAAATCTGTTTGAGCTGAACGGAATAGAGCAGCCCGAAAAAGCCGGATTTTCACGAACGCAACGAAATGGAAGAACTAAAATCATCGGCGTCGCAAGGACAGGTGACTCTCGAGTGACCGCTGCAATTAACATCTCTGACGTGACGTTTTCCTATGGCGAAATGGTCGCCGTCGAAGACGTATCACTAACCGTCGAGCAGGGCGATTTTCTCGGCCTTGTTGGACCAAACGGCTCCGGAAAAACGACGCTGTTACACCTCATGTTGGGTCTGCTTCGTCCCGATTCGGGCACGATATCGCTGTTCGGCCAGCCAGTCGAGAAATTCGATCAAGGTAGCCGAATCGGCTACGTCTCCCAACAGGCGACAAACCGGGGTGGGACGATGCCCGTCACCGTCCGTGAATGTGTTACGATGGGACGGTTCGCTCACGCCGGCTACGGCCGCCTGGATGAGCAAGACCACGAAATCGTCGGCGAAGCGATTGAGACCGTTGGCATCACCGATCTTGCTGATCGACGGGTGAGCCAACTCTCTGGTGGGCAGAAACAGCGGGCGTACATCGCCCGCGCACTGGCCTCTGAAGCCGACTTGTTAGCACTTGATGAACCCACCGTCGGCGTCGATGCCGAATCACGCGACGCATTTTATCAGCTGCTCGAGGCGCTCAATAACGACGGAATCACCATACTGCTCATCGAACACGATATCGGTGTCGTCACCGACCGCGCCGACCATATTGCATGTATCAACACGAAACTGTTTCACCACGGCGATACGGCCTCGTTTATCGAAAGCGATGCGCTCGCTGAAGCCTACGGGACGTCTAACACCGTCGTCCACCATCACCACTAATGGCAGGGGACGTTTCCCAATCGACGGAGACTGGCCAACACCTCAAGCGCCGTGGTGGGCTCCGGGAACGACTCGAGCTAGTTACGATCGGCGTGGTCGGTCTCCTCGGCGTGGTGATGATCCTATTTATTACGCTCGACTGGCTCCGCTGGTATCCCGGCACCGATGTCGGAGCCGTCGCCACGTTCTACAGCGTGACTGGTATCGATCCCTATATTGGCGTCGCGTTCAGCCAATTTCTCATCATCGGTCAGTGGATGGATTTCTACCTCGGAACGAACGTTTTCAGGCATGCCTTCATGTGGCGCTCTATAGCCACCGGTGTGCTTATCGGAATCGTTGCGCCGCTCGTGGGTACCTATCTCGTCCACCGGGAGATGGCACTGATCGGCGAAACCCTTGCTCACACGGCATTTGCAGGTGTTGCTGTCGGCCTGCTAGTTACCGGTCTCACCGGCTGGAGCGGGTCGTTGCTTTTGGTTGCCCTCGTCGTCAGTATTATTGGGGCGATGGGCGTCCAGTGGCTCACTGAAAAGACCAGCACCTTCGGCGACGTGCCGATTGCGATCATGCTCAGCGGGAGTTTCGCGATTGGGACGCTGTTGATTAGTTGGGGTCGTGGCGTCGCCTCAGTGGCAATCGATATCGAAGGCTACCTCTTTGGGAGCCTGGCGATCGTTACCGCCGGTGGGGCTCGCATGATGGCGGTCCAGAGTATCCTCGTCGTGGCCATCGTCGCACTCACCTACAAACAGCTCTTGTTCATTACGTTCGATGAGCAGGCAGCCCGCGTCGCCCAACTGAACGTCCGTGGATACAACACCCTCCTCGTGGTGATGACCGCCGTTGTCGTCGTCGGAGCGATGCAAGTGCTCGGAGTTATTTTGGTCGCCGCCATGCTCGTCGTTCCCGTCGCCGCTGCCTCACAGATCTCAAACAGCTTCCGCGAAACGCTATATCTCTCGATTATTTTCGGGCAGCTTTCGATTCTTGGCGGATTCGGCTTTGCGATCTGGCGGAGTTTCCCCTCCGGCGGCTCGATCGTCGTCGTCGCAATCAGTATTTACCTCGCGGCGATTGCTCTCTCGAGTCGGTCGATCCAAAAAATCTCTGTCCACTAAGCCGTCGGTGACAGACAGGAGTACGCAACGCAACGTGAAGAATTCCTATGTTCTCTGCCATATATAACCAATTAACCGAACAGTTACGCGAAAACTGGCGAGATAATCGGTGGGCTTTAACGGTCTCCGTCAAACTCACTAGTGATGGGACAGTTATCGGAACTCTTTAGGCCGGAGACCGTTGCCGTCGTCGGTGCCACCGACCGGGAAGGCGCCGTTGGACGGGCAATCCTCGAGAATCTACTCGGGGAGTTCACGGGCGAGGTTATCCCAATTAATCCCAAACGGGAGTCGGTACTTGATCAGGCCTGTTATCCTGACATTGCAAGTGCCCCACCAGTTGACCTCGCCGTCGTCGTCGTCCCGCCGTCGATTGTTATCGACGTCGTTGAAAACATCGCTGAGGCGGACGTGCAAAACGTTGTGGTTATCACCGCCGGATTCAGCGAAACGGGTGGTGAGGGGGCCACCCGTGAGCGAGAACTGCGGGAGATTGCCGCCGAATACGATCTCAACCTCGTGGGCCCGAACAGCCTCGGGATTATGAACACGGCCGTCGATATGAACGCAACGTTCGGCCCCGAAAACGCCCGAGACGGCTCGATTTCGTTTATGAGCCAGTCGGGTGCGTTCATTACTGCTGTCCTCGACTGGGCGAACGAGCAGGAGATCGGCTTCCAAGAGATCGTCTCGCTCGGAAATAAAACAGTCCTCGACGAAACCGACTTCGTCGGCTCGTGGGGCAATGATCCGAACACAGACGTCATCATCGGCTATCTCGAAGGTATTGACGACGGACACGGCTTTCTGAACACTGCCCGCGAAGTGACAAAAGAAACACCGATCGTCCTCGTCAAGTCCGGACGTACTGAGGCTGGGGCGAAAGCTGCCTCCTCACACACCGGCGCAATCGCCGGCAGTGAGGCCGCCTACGAAACTGGCCTCGAGCAAGCCGGCGTCCTCCGGGCCCGGTCAGTCGGGGAACTGTTCGACTACGCGCGAGCGCTGTCGGGACTTCCAGTACCTGAGTCAGACGGCGTCGCTGTCGTCACCAACGCCGGCGGCCCTGGTGTGTTGACGACTGACGCCGTCGGTGACTCCTCGCTCTCGCTTGCCTCATTTACCGATGAGACAATCGAGAAACTACAGGAGGTGCTACCTGCAGAAGCCAACGTCTACAACCCGATCGACGTGATCGGCGACGCGGATGTCGAGCGGTTTGAAACCGCCCTTGAGATTGCACTCGAGGACCCCAACATCGGTGCGGCAGTCGTCGTGGCCGCCCCAACAGCCGTCCTCGAGTACGATGGTCTTGCTCAGGCCGTTATTGACCGAACGGAGGAGTACGATACGCCGGTCGTCACCTCATTTATGGGCGGTGGACGGGTCGAATCCGCCGACGTCGTGCTGCGAGAGGCTGGCATTCCAAACTACTTCGATCCCGCGCGTGCGGTGTCGGGACTCGATGCACTTGCCCGCTACCGAGACGTTCGTCAACGGAAGGTCGACGAGCCAACGACGTTTGATGTCGACCGCGAGCGTGCCAGTGAGATTCTCGGCCGGGCACAGTCTCGAAACGACAACCGACTCGGTGTCGAAGCGATGGAACTGCTTGACGCCTATGGGATTCCGACTCCACACGGCGCAATCGTCGACGACCCCGCGGAGGCCCACGAGATCGCCAAATCGATTGAGGGCAACGTCGTCATGAAAATCGTCAGCCCGGATATCATGCACAAATCCGACATCGGTGGCGTCGCCGTCTCCGTCCCTGACGAGGAGGTGGTCGACACCTACGAAGATATCGTCTCCCGGGCACGGAATTATCAACCTGACGCGAGTATACTTGGCGTACAGGTCCAAGAAATGCTCGACCTCGAGGAATCGACGGAGACAATCGTCGGTATGAACCGGGATCCGCAATTCGGCCCGCTGCTGCTGTTCGGGCTTGGTGGTATCTTCGTCGAAATCTTGGAAGATACCTCGCTTCGGGTCGCCCCGATTGGCGAAACGGATGCACAAGCTATGGTTGATGAGATTCAGGCTGCCCCGCTGCTGCGTGGGGCCCGTGGGAGAGAGCCGGCTGACGTCGACGCCGTTGTCGAGGTCATCCAGCGTATCTCCCAGCTCGTCACCGACTTCCCGGCTATCCTCGAACTCGATATTAACCCGCTCGTTGCGGGTCCAGACGGCGTCCAGGCAATCGACCTTGCACTAACCCTCGACCCAGATCAGCTATAGTCATGACCAAAACCACACTCGTTAGCTCACTCGAAGACAGTACCGGCAAAACGGCAGTGACGCTCGCGCTCGCCAAACTCGCCACCGATGCGGGCGACAACGTCGGCTACATGAAGCCAAAAGGCACGCGTCTGCAGAGTGCCGTCGGCAAAACGCTCGATGAAGACCCACTGCTCGCACGCGAACTGCTCGACCTCGACGTTGAAGTTGAAGACCTCGAGCCAGTCGTCTACTCACCGACGTTTATCGAACAGGCGATTCGCGGACGGGAAGATCCAGACGTGCTTCGCGAACGAATCGTCGAAGCCTACGAGACGCTCGCCGCCGACCACGACCGAATGTACCTAGAAGGCGGCAGTCGCCTCCAGCTTGGTGGCATCGTCGACCTCACTGACGCCGATATCGCTGAGGCGCTCGGCGCGAACGTCCTCCTGATCGCACCCTACGAACAGCCCGGCGATGTCGACGACATTCTGTCGGCCGCTCGCAGCTTCGGCGACCGGCTTTCAGGCGTCCTCTTTAACAGCGTCACCGACGCCGCCTTCGACCAACTCGAGACCGATATCGTCCCCTTCCTCGAAGACAAGGGCGTCCGCGTGATGGGTATTCTCCCCCGCGAACGCGACCTGGCCGGCGTCACCGTCGAGCAACTGGCCGCCGAACTCGGCGCGGAAACGCTCGTCGATGAAGGCCTTGATAACTACATCGAGCGCTTTAGTGTCGGTGCAATGGGTGCCGACAGCGCGCTCCGACACTTCCGCCGGACGAAAGGCGCCGCCGTCATCACCGGTGGCGACCGCGCAGAGATTCAATCAGCCGCCCTCGAGGCACCCGGAATCGGTTGTCTGATCCTCACCGGTGGCCACCGCCCATCGGGAGCTATCGTCGGCCAAGCAGCGGAAAAAGACGTTCCGATTCTCTCGGTTCGGACGGACACGATTACGACAGTCGACCGCGCCGAAGATGTCGTCCAAAGCGGCCGGACCCGTGATGCAGCAACCGTTAGTCGGATGGAAGCGCTCCTAACTGACCACGCTGATGTGAGCGCAATTTTGGACGCATAACCGGCTTTCGCGTTCGAACTCACCGTCCCGTCTGACTAAGAATTAAGAGGGCCCCCTGCATGGGGCCATGCATGGACGATACTCCGCAGGAAATTACGTCCCTCGTGGGACGGGAGGTTTACTCGAATAACGGCGTGTTCGTCGGCGAAATCGAAGACCTTCGACTGAACGTTGGTGGCCAATCGGTAACCGGACTCGCACTCGGTCAGCTAAACCGCGAACTGTTTGCCAACGAGGCCGCCGGCTCGACAGGCATCATTGTGCCCTACCGGTGGGTTCGTGCTGTCGGCGATATCGTCTTGATTAACGATGTCGTCGAACGCGTTCGTGACGCCGACGACGAAGAAGAGATCGTCGCTTAACTCCCGTTTCCGCCTTCACTACCGTCAACACCCATCGCGTCGAACAGCGTCCGCTTTACGGCTTCTTCGGTCAACTCGAGGAACGTATCTCGGGTCTCATCGCTGATCTCGATACCCGTAAAGATGCCAAGTGGGATTTCCGCGCTCGCCTGCGTGGAGTGGCCACCCGTCTCACCCATTGCTCCATAGGCGTTCTCTAAGACGCTCCCGATGTTCATCCGGATATCTTTCGACCGAGCAGCGAGGAATATTTTTTCTTCAGCGATGCCGAACACCGCAGTCGTCGTCACCCCCTCGAGATTCAGGAGGTGGTTTGCCGCTTGGGCGAGTGCCTCCCGATCCCGGACAAGGCCGGCGTTGGAGATGAGATGACTTCCCTGAACGTCACGGTTGGCAATCGCCTCTGCAAGCACATCGAGGGTTTCAGGCGACATCGACGGCGACTCGACTTGTTCTAAGGTGTCGTGATTGGCAAACGGATACAGATAGGCCGCTGCCGTCAGATCCGCCGGCGTGGTATCGCGTTTGAAATCAAGCGTTTCGGCGCGAATCCCATAGAGAAGCGCCGTCGCCACCTCCTCGGAGACGTTCATATCGAACTCCTGGATGTACTTCGTCATGATCGTCGATGTCGAGGACATGTTCGTCCGCACATCCGTAAACGCTGGATCGTACTCTTCATCGGCCTCGAGATGGTCGATAATGATGTCGACGGACAGTTGGAGTTCCGAGGAGGTCGCGTGGTCGACCAGCGCCACTGTATCGTACACTGTCGGATCGTCGACTTCGGCCCACTGATGGAGTTCAATTCCGAGTAGGTTGACGAACGCCCGGTTTTCCTGGTGACCGATATCGCCCATATAGATAACGTCGGATTCAACGCCTAAATGAGCCGCAATCGCTTGGAGTGCGGCTGCGCTCGCAATCGAATCCGGGTCCGGGGAATCTTGGGTGATGATTGCCAATCGGCTTGTCGTCTCACTCAGTATTTTCGAGAGTTTTCCTGCATTGTACTCGAGTTCGCCGGACTCGAGGGCTCTCAGTGCGGAGTCAGCGATCACTGTCGAGGGGTTGATAACGACGTCTGCGCCGCTGTCGGCGAGTTCGTCGCCCGAGACGGGGTCGCTCGCGCGGGCGACGATGAATTGGTTACCGCCGCGCCCGCGAATGTGTGTGAGTGCCTGTTTGTTGGTTTCGACGTCGGAGGCGAGGATTAGGACGACCCCTTGGTCGTCGACTAAATCGGCGACCTCGGTGTCCCGTATGTCGGCGGTCCGAGCGTCGAGGTCTTGGTCGCGGAGGGACTCAACGCGGCTTTCTTCGTGGTCGATAATGAGGACGTCTTTGCCCTGTTCAACGAGTTCTTCGGCGACGGCGTAGCCGACGCTGCCACAGCCGAGAATCGCGTAATTAGACATCGACGAAATAGTGGCCCCCGTGCTCATCTTGATGCTGTGGTCGAACTCACTGTACTTAACGCTCCCGAAGACTGTTACCGGTCTCAGATTGTGAGAATACCGGCCGTACAAACAAAACGTATTTCAACGACCCACGGGAACTCCAAGACAGAGGGCCGGTAGCTCAGTTAGGCAGAGCGTCTGACTCTTAATCAGACGGTCGCGTGTTCAAATCGCGCCCGGCCCGTTTTTGTTCCGAGCTCCTACGCGAGGAGCAACGCGGCCACCAGCGATTTGAACCAGACGAGTCGCAGCCCGTGAGCGAGCATCGCGAGCGAACTGGACCGTCTCGGCGTGGTTCACAATCGCGCCCGGCCCGGTTTCAGCTTTGTTTTGGACTCGAGAGGCGGCCCCTACTCAACGGCCCATGGTGGGAGACGACAGCCACAGGGGGAGAGGACGGCCTCGTCAGGGCCAACGATGGTGATCATGGTGTATGGGCTGCCACAGAGTGGGCAGGGGTCCGGAGCGTCGGGGTCGTGGAGTGGCTGTTGTTCAGCCATAGCTGCCTCCCTCGAGCGTTTGACCCTCGAGATTCCAACTCGAGTATCCATCTGTGCCCACAGCGAGGCGTAGTTGTAACTGGCGGTACTGGTGTCGTGCGGGATGTTTATATCCCGGTCGGATGTATGCAAGCATGGCTTGTGAATCCCGTTCAGGGATTGGAAGCCACGTCTCGGGTGCCTTATCACCCGGGGCATTTCAACGAACGCCCCCATGGACGGAGACGATAACTTCCGGGCCAAAATACTGCTGGTTTTGACTTATATCTATTGGTGATTCATAGAAAAGAGAGTGGGTCAACCGCGAGCAATCGAAGACTCAGCCTGATGTGCCAGCACTCGAGTCCGTAATACCTCCTCACGGCCCGCTGACTCGAGGTCGAATGTCGCTTCCGAACAATGTGTGCGCAGGAAAGCTCCCTCACAGTAGAAAAGACGCGAAAGCTATTACGTTCAAATCAACGAAAATGAACAGATGATCCGTCAGCTCTCACCTCGTCTGCGAGAATATCTCGTCTTCGCTTTCGTCGGGTTCTTTGCGCTGTTGAGTCTGCTCCGACTGGTGGAACGGGGACCCGTTCCGTGGATTCCAATTGTGGGGGTTAGCGTCGTTGCAACAGTATTTACCGGTCCAGTTGTGTGGCTGGCGCGTGATCGGGTTTCCGAACAGCGGCGAGAGGACTTGACGCTGGGTGCGTTTGGTATTGCGATGGTACTCATCCCGATTCTGTTTGGGCTTTCGCTCGCGTTTGGCGTTCCGCCGCTTCTCCCGTCGTTTGACGTGCTTATCGTCGGTGTTTACGTCGGCTTCCTACTGTCTTTTATTGCAGAACGGACAATCGTCCCCGAACGATTACGCGCTGTCAGGTAGGCAACGCTACACTGGTTTTCATTATTTGTGTATTGTACCTCTGTTGAAATTTTCAGCAGTTGATACTGCTGTTGTGCCCACTCGAGTCCCACGTTTCGTTGCATATCTACGAACACATTTATATGCAGTTCGTACTATTGCAACACTGTGTACGCTACGGCAGAACTTGAGGTGCTCACAGCACTCGACGGAGAGGCGACCGTCTCCGAACTCGCGGCTGAACTCGAGCGGAGCGTTAGCTACGTCTCCGAACTCGTTGCTCGGGTGGAAGCGAAGGGACTTGTTCACACCCATCGGTCGGGAAAGACGAAGCGAGTCAAACGGTCGGAGGCAAAGGCCATCGAACTGTTCGAGGCGCTCGTTCACCAGTATTCACACATTCCGTTTCCGGAACTGCTCGGTGGGGCACAGCTTCGGATACTCTACTTTCTCGATACGCCTGCATCTGCAGCCGAGCTCGCCGATCTGGCAGGCGTTCATCGGAGTACCGTTCATCGGGCACTGTCACCCCTACTGGATCGCGGGCTCGTCTACAAAACCGACGGGGAATACGTGATCAACGATACGTTCGAGAACCTAGTCACGCTGGCTCGGGAGTTCGCCCACCTTCGGAACCGAACCCGCGTCGAAGAACACGTCGGCTCGTATACGATCCTTTGGGAGTCACTCGAGGAGTTTCTCGTCCAGACCGAGGCGGAAATCGAATCGAGCGCGTTCGTGCTAACAGGGCCAGAACGGTTCCAGGCGTTCGGCCTCCCCTTGCTCGCACGGAATCGTCGGTATTACCTGTATTCGGCATCGAAAGACGACATCTCGGCGGCGGAACTCTGTTGTCATATGCTTCGTATCGATGACGGCTCGCGGTCGCGGTCGTACTGCTTGTTGTTGCTTCGTAGTGCGGACGTTGATCAAGAGGAACTGCTGGCGCTTGCAGACACCTACGGTCTCAGCGCGGTCATCACCGACCTGCTCGCGTATCTCGAAAGTGAGGGCGCAAAACGAGGAGACCGCCTCCCGACATGGCATGAGTTCCGTTCGCTTGCCGAGGAGTACGAGGTGGCGCTATGAGAGCCCGATTCGACGGAGCGTACATCGAGGCGGAGTTAGAACGACTCGGGACTCAAATCAATACACCGGTGACGGTGTATCTGATCGGCGGCGGTGCAATGGCGTTTCGGGACTTAAAGAACACCACGAAAGATATCGACCTCGTCGTCACGAACGGAGAGGACCTCAAGCGACTGCAAGCAGTCCTCTTGGCCAACGGGTACGAAATCGTCAAACAGCCCGGCGACGAATACGAAGTGCTTGGTGCACACCGGATTCTCGAAAACAGTGAGGGGTGTCGCGTCGATGTATTCAACAGACAGGTCGTCGACAAACTCGTTCTCTCGGAAGGAATGCGCCGCCGTAGTGAACGGTATCTCGACGCTGGCCGATTGGCTGTTGAACTCGTGAGTCCCGAAGACATCTTCCTATTCAAGTCGGTGGCAGGCCGGACTGACGATATCGAAGATATGTTTTCGCTGATACAGACAGCGCTCGATTTCGATGTTATTGCGGACGAACTACAACGGCAAATCGATCTCCTCGAGCAGGAGCTGTTCATCTCGTATATCAATGAGGCACTTCTCGAACTCGAAGCAGAGTACAACGTCACGACCCCGATTGCCGAACCAGTTTCCGAAATAACCCACCGCGTTTATCGGGAAATAGACGTGCTACAGGCGGTCGAGGAATCAATCGCTCGAACGGAGTTAGAAACGAGAATCGATCTCCCGGACGGGGAGATGAGGGAGGTACTCGAGCGTCTCGAAACGAAGGGGGTGATTACGGTCGAAGACGGGAGGATACGCAAAAAATCGTCGACATTGTAACCGTCCGCCGAGGGGGGTCACGGCCCCTACTCAACCGCTCATGGCGGCAGTCGACAGCCACAGGGTGAGACCACGGCCTCGTCGGGGCCGACGATGGTCACCATGGTGTATGGGCTGCCACAGAGCGGGCAGGGGTCCGAAGAGTTGGGATCGGGGAGTTCTGGGTTGGCCTCCAACTGCTGTTCAGCTCCCATCGGAACCTCCCTCGAGTTCTCGGTACTCAAGCGTTCGACGCTCGAGGTCTCGACTCGAGTGCTGTGGGTTCGAATCGGATAGTTGTAACTGGCGATACTGGTGTCGTGCGAGATGTTTATATCCCGGTCTCGTGTATGCAAGCATGGCTTGTGAATCCCGATACGGGATTGGAAGCCACGTCTCGGGTGCTCTTTCACCCGGGGCATTTTAACGAACGCCCCCATGGCCGGAGACGGTAGCTTCCGGGCCAAAATACTGCTGGTTTTGACTTATATCTATTGGTGATTCATAGAAAAGAGAGTGGATCAACCGCGAGCAATCGAAGACTCAGCCTGATGTGCCAGCACTCGAGTCTGCGCCACTCGAACGCCCATCGTCAGGACGCAGTGACTCGAGGAGTCCCACGGCCGCGGCGACGGTCAGAAAGCCAATCATGAGCAGGGTTTCACGGCCGAGGAAATCGGTATCCGCGGATGGATCGATACCGAGGAAGATGCCGACGAGAAGGAGCACGCCCAGCAGGGCCGTCGCCGGGAGGAGCGCGTTCGATGGAACCGAGAGCGTCGGATAGGCAGGCGGCGTTGGATCATAGCGGCCGGTGATCGAATCGAGGCTTGCATAGCGGCCACCGAGGGCGGTGGCGACAAGCAGGCTCGCAAGGAGAAGCGGCCTGAAGCGAGTAAAGCCGAGGGCGGTCAACACGAGGAGGTAGCCGACGGCAACCGATCCGGCGAGTCGAGTGCGCCAGCCGACCAACAGCGCCGCGCCGGCTCCCGTCTGGATGATCGCGAAGACAATCACCCACACACCCATTACCGGCAGAATCAGCGTTTCGATGAGCATACTAACCGGCCCGAGGTGGCCGGCGGCAATAGATTCGAACGCCTCCTGTTGAACCCCTGTGTCTGCCCAGCCAGGTAAGCCCAGGTCCGTCCGGAAAAAATCTCTCGGAAAAAGCGATAGCCGACGAAGATCCGGAGCCCATCGGCGGCGACGAGCGTCGGGGTGGCTCCGCGATAGACGGCAAGCAAGCCGCCGGCAGTCAGCGCCGTAAAGATGGCCATTTCGAGGCCGATTGCTTCGACGCGACCGGCTTCTGTGGCGACGATCGAAAGCAGGTAATAGAGGCTGATGACAGCGAGTAAAGCCGCGATGCCGGGATACCAGCCGGTCGGAACCGGAAGCGGACTGTTGAGACGGCGGGTGACTCGCCTGAGGGCATCCGTGCGACGCTCGAGGAGGCTATCCAGCCCGTAGTATCGGCCGGCGTTGGCGACGAAGACGAAGACGATGGGGACAGTAAACAGCGGTGAGGTTCGGATTGTCCCGAAGTGGAAGACGGGGATGAAATACAGGATGCCAAGCAGGGCGGCCGGTCGGGTCCAGACGCCGACGATCAACGCAACCGCTGTAACCAGCTGTGAGGCGGTTGCGATGTAACTCCACTCGGCGGCATACGGAAGCACAACGGTTTCGAGGAGGGCTGTGTACCACCCGTAGCCGCCGTCGTCGATGACCCGTTCGGAGACGCGGGTGATGTCGGCCCCGGCTTCGGCACCGACCCACGTTTCGTTCGGTCCCGAGACGAGGGTGCCGAGTTTCCACCAACCGCCTGCAAACACTTCATACAGGAGCAGCAGGCCCATAAAGACCCGCGTCGTTGCAATCCACGGTCTTGCGCGAGCAGGGAGTGACTGTTCAGTTTGGGTGACTGATTTCGATAGTATCTATAAAAACAATTATATTAGTTCTTAATAAAACTATCTTTATTTTATTAACTATTGTCCGTTGGATACAGCCCGCCGCTGCATACAGAGTGTTCATCTGCACCTGTGACGCTCTCATCGAACTCGAGGGCCGCTTCTCGAGGTAGGCAAACGCAAGCACCACTGGTTTGGGTCGTTCCCCTGACCCTAGTGGTGCTATGTGCGCAAGATTCTCAGACGACGATGTGGGTAAAACGGTGTACAACGCGGCGGACGAAAAGGTGGGGATTGTCGCGGCGGTCGAACACGGTACCGCTCATGTCGAGCCGGATCCCGGAATCACAGACACGATTAGTGCGAAACTGGGGTGGGGCGATGCAAGCGAGGGATCCTATCCGCTACAAGAGGATTCCGTCGAGAGCGTTACCGATGATGCGATTCATCTGAAAGGGGGCAAACACGGAGGCACAGCGACGGCCGCAGAAGAGCGGGCCCAAGCCGGTGACAAAAACTACGATGTGACAGAGGACACGCCCCAGCGGGGCGACGAGGGTAATGTCCGAACTGACGAGCACTCACAGGCTGACGACGAACACGCTCATGCCCATGATGATGATTCGATAATTGATGACGACGATTCCTTGCTTGAAGACGATGATGACTCGATGCTCGGGGATGACGATGATGACTCGATTCTGGGCGACGATGACGACGATTCACTGGTTGGTGATGATGACTCTCACCGAACAGATGACGACTCACTGCTCGGAGATGATGATGACGACGACGATCGCCGATAACACTCTGTGACTCTTTTTTGAGTGGCTTGCGAAGGTGTTCGAGTGTGACCGCTAGTCGCTATTGGTTCGAATTGTCAGTACCGGAGCCGGCGAAAGACGGACGATTTTTTCGGTGACACTGCCCAGCAGATATCGGTCGAGACCAGTTCTCCCGTGGGTACCCATGACAATCAGGTCGATCTCGTTTTCTTCGGCGTACTCGAGAATCTCTTTGTGTGGTGGTCCAGTAACCACCTCGGTCAGAGTCTCAATGGACCGTTCATGCGCCATTTCAGCGGCGTCGGTCACCGCCCGTTCGCCGAACTCCTGGTAGGTCTGTACGAGCGTCCCCGTCTCGACGTCGGCGGCGAACAGCGCCGCATCAATCACATTGAGAAGATGTAGTGTGGCATCGTATTCGAGAGCCAAGTTGATCGCATGCTCGAGGGCCCGCTCACTGGCCTCACTGCCATCTGTCGGAAATAGAATTTGGTTATACATGATTCGTCATTCTGTTCGGAGAGTGAAAAGCATTCCCCGTCTGACGGGGGGCCGATAAAAAAATACGTGTAATTCAGGCTCGTTCGATGGCGGACAGAACGGTTATTCGCCCCCAGTGTGTACGGCTACAGCATGGACTCGTCTGCGAACGATCGACAGCAACACACGTACCGATAATCGAATGGGATTCGATCAGTTGACTATCCGTGCAGAGCAAGCAACCCGACGCGCTGAACAAGCGTATCACGACCTCCTCGGGCAACATGACGACACACTCGAGTTCGAGCGGACGAGCCGTGTCTCCCGCTATCGGTTTGCAACTTTAGTTGATCGAATCCGACGTAATGGGACGCCTTACGGGGCGCATACGATTCCGTACCGCCCATCAGGTAAACTCCTCCTCGTGAGACACGAGGGAGTCAACCGTTGGGTCGTTCCTGGCGGGAGTATCGACACCGGCGAGAGCTATGTCGAAGCTGCTAGACGCGAACTGGGCGAGGAAGCAGGCATCGAAGTCGAATATGATGGACTTGCCTTTCTTATTCGAATTCAACTCCGTACACCGGGCTATGAAACGTGGGGCCTTCTCCCGGTCTTTGCCGCCCAAGCTGTGACTACCGAACCGGAAATCACCGACCCTGATGAGGAGATTTCCGCAGCGGAATGGTTCGAAGCGTTGCCGGCAGATACGCGTGACCGAGAGCAACTGCTCATTTGGCGGGATCAGGCACTCGAGTAATCGACCAGCCCGCTCGAGGAAGAGAGCTACTCCTCGGTCGTCTCTGACTCGGTCTCCGATTCTTCGTCTTCGCCCATCCGCGTTGTCTGCACGGTACCGCCACTATCGGCCTGTCGACCGGGCGCTGGTGGAGTCTGCTGGGGTTCGAACGACCGTGATTGCTGGCCTGACTCCTGGCGCTGGTTTTGTTGCTCGTGTTGTTGTTCTCTCTCTTGTTGGTGGCCTGACCCGTGTTGTTCTCTGCCCTGTTGGCCAGACTGATGCTGCTGTCCCCCTTGTGGCTGGTGGCTTGACTGGTGCTGCGGTTGTCTACTCTGTTGACCCGATTGGTGCTGCCCAGCTTGAGACTGTTGGGATTGCTGACCTCCCTGATCTTGCGGTGACTGTTCCTGTCCTGGGCTTTGGAAGCGTCTCTGGCCCTGGAACTGTCCTGGCTGTTGTTGGGGTGGTTGTTGAGACACCCACTGGCCAGTCTGTTGGCCCTGTGGCGACCCCTGGCCGCCTTGGAACGACCCTTGGGACTGGCCATGTCCTTTGAACGCGTCCATCCCTGCTTGCATCGCCTGCTGCTCCATCTGCCCACCCTGTTCGATCGCCTCTTTCATCTCCGGCATCACTGTCTCGACGCCCTCAAGCCAGCTTTGGAGCAGTCGCTGGGTGAGTTTGAGCCCTTGTGTCTGGAACGTCTCTTGCCATTCGAGGGCACTCATTGTCATTTGTGCAGCGCTCCGTTGGAACTCTATCGCCTGTTCTAAGGCTTGTTGGCTCTGGTTGACAGTCTGTTCTTGCATTTCGTTCGCCAGTTGTGATTGTTGATCAGACATTGTTGCTGGGTGACTCCATACGGGTAGAGCGTAGCGTCCGTATGCGAGTCATAGAGTGAGGCCACAGGAAGCGGAATAAAAGCCAGCGATGGTTCCGAACAGCGCTCTCGGTGGTCTCCGGTCCCCAACGCTGATGGGTCAAGAGCGCTCTATAGAAACTTCCAAGGGGTCATTAGGCCCACTGTTTCAATCTCTAATGACCACTTGGTCGGAGCTATCGGTTTGCGTCGGGGGTGCCATGGGTAACACCCGATCGTTCATCGGCTTTCATCCGTCTGAGTGCCCCGCGGGCGTTACTCGCATCGTACCCGAAACTGACGTTGTCGGCGTACGTGTCAGCAATCTCTGTCACACGGATGAGCGTATCAATGTCGATATCGACGGCGTACAGCTCGATTGTCAGCGGCGTCTCGAGCGCCCGCCTGAATCCGCTGGCAAGAATCTCGAGCCAGTAGGTGGTCTCATAGGCTGTATCGTACAGCGGAATCACGAACTCATCAACAATACCCCGCGTTGAAAGTTCCTGAAGATTGATACCTGACCGCTCGAGCACCGCACCGGGGTAGGGATCAGGGTGGAGCGTCAGATAGGTGCGGCCGGGAATACGGTCGGCGGCGGTCTCAAGGAAGTCGGTGATGACGCCGGCGCGCCAGTGTTCCCACTCCGAAACGTCGCTGTCGGCAAACGCCTGCTGACAGCGCTCACAGTGACAGTATTCCCCGCGAGGAAATCCAACGTCGTCCAGCCGGACGTCATCGCTGACGGCGACGCAGTCATCGATAATCTCGAGCAGGCCTGAGCGGTATTCTTTGTGTGTTGGACAGATAAAATCCCAGTCGAAATACGGTTGCTCGCGGGTTGCTCGGTGGCCTGCGTCGCTGATGGGAACGAGGTCGGGTTCGGCGTCGACGGCTGCATTATCCGCAAAACAGGAGACTGTGTTGATCGCGTTGGGAATCGGATCTGCAGAGCGGCCAGTAACGTCTTTGACTTCGTAAAACCCGTAGTCGAACTCACCCCACGTAATTTCAGTTTCGTTTCGTGTGATAACGCCGTACATAGGCGTTTTTCACCGGCCACGCTCCTAAGGCGTTCGGATTAGGCGACTGGATCGTACTCAACATCGATTTCAGAGGAGCCGCCCGAGAACACTTTCCAGAGGACGACGATTACAGCCAGCACAAGCAAGACTTTTACAATTCGCGACATGCTCATGTATATACATACAGCCACTATACTTAGGTTTTGTGGATATAGGCAGTGGGTGAAACAAAGACCTGTCAGCTATGCGTCGATCAGCGTTGCAATTTCCTCGCGAATAATTCGATCGCAGTAGTGACACCGGATACCGTTTTCGAGCACTTCAAACCGGGAGCTCACCGGTTCGTTTGCACTCGTGATACAGCTCTCGTTGGGACAAGAGAGAACATCTTCAACGATTTCGGGCCGTTCAACCCGATTCTTTTCGACCACCTCGTACTCTCGGACGATGTTGATCGTTGCTTCGGGTGCGATCAGTGAGAGCACATCCACTTCGTCGGCACTGAGCTCTCGACCTTCGACTTTGACGATGTCTTTTGTGGCGTGACGGTCAGAAGGGACGTTCATCCCGACTGACACCTCCTCGCCGTTCGAGCCATCGATACCGAGGATGGCGAGCACATTCAACGCCTGTCCGCTACGGACGTGGTCGATGACGGTTCCGTTGTGAATCTTACTGACGCGGAGTTCGTGACTTGGGTCGCGATCACTCATTGGAATCACCTAGCAATAGGTCGAGCAGCGCCATCCGCACCGGAATCCCGTTGTGTGCTTGCTCGAAATAGGTCGCTTGTGACAGCTCGTCAACGTCGGGGGCAATCTCATCAACCCGGGGCAGAGGGTGCATAATCGTCAGTCCCTCACGGGCATCTGCGAGCGTTTCGGCGTCGATCTGATACTGGCCGGCAACTTTGCGATACTCGTCTTTGTCGGGGAAGCGTTCCTCTTGAATACGCGTGACATACAGGACATCGAGCGTCTCGAGGACGCTTTCGAGGGTGTCGTGTTCTTTGATCGACGTTCCCTGTTGGTGCAAGTCATACACGACCTCGCGGGGGAGTTGGAGGCTGGGTGGGCTGATGAAGTGTTGGGTTGTCTCGAAGTTCGTGAGGGCATATGCCAGCGAGTGGACGGTGCGGCCGTACTTGAGATCGCCCATGATTCCGATCGTCAGATCGTCCAAGCCGGCGTTCTCGCGGATCGTGTAGAGATCAAGCAACGTTTGTGTTGGGTGATGTCCGGCTCCGTCACCGGCGTTTAACAGTGGCACGTCGACGAACTCACTGGCCATCGTTGCGGCCCCCTCTCGCGGATGGCGCAACACGAGTGCGTCGGTGTAGCCTGCGATGACGCGAACCGTATCCGCAAGGCTCTCGCCTTTCGAAACGCTCGAGGACTCTACTGCGCCCATATCGACGACGTCGCCCCCGAGGCGTTTCATCGCCGTCTCGAAACTCATTTTCGTCCGGGTGCTTGGCTCATAAAAAAGCAGGCCCAGCAACGTCCCGTCGTATGTTCCCGCGACAGCCTCCGGTTCGGCGTCGATCTCGGCTGCACGGTCGAGGACGGCCTCGATATCCCCGCGTGAGAGTTGTTTGGTGGTAATAAGGTGATCGTGACGCATCTTGTAATGATGGGTTGGGCGCGGTTCTTGAATCTCACTATTCGGCTGACGGTAATCTATGACTGAAACGCTATTTCGGACCACCAGAGAGTAGTGGCTTTCCTTGAGTTTCAAGCCAAAGAGCTATAAATGGTGTCGGACAATTTGCCACAACTGTATGGTTGGCCGGCTAGAGACGGGGATTGATGTTTTAGACCGTAAGCTTGAGGGCGGTCTCCCCCCGGGATGTGTTGTTGCCTACACCGCAGATCCGGCCAGCCAGTCGGAACTCCTATTGTACGAACTGACTGCCGCCAGGGGGACGTTGTATCTGTCGACTGAACGCTCCGTTGCCTCTGTCACTCACGCTATTGAGGCCTCGAGCGCTGATGTTGGAAGCCCAACAGTCCGACACCTGGGCACTGACGATATTCTCGGGGAGGCCACCCGCCTCGTCGGTGCGCTTCCCGAGGGAGCAAACCTCATCATCGACACGATGGATATGGTCGAACGAACCGACCGCAAAGCGTACGTCTCCTTTCTAAACGACCTCAAAGAACGAATGCTAGAGACCGGTTCAATCGCAATTCTTCACTGTCTGAAAGGGGTCAACGAGCCCGAAAACCGCGCGAGTACCGAGCACATGGTTGATGCGGTGTTCGATCTGCGAACGACGGTGGGTGCGACTGAACTCGAAAACAACCTCACGATTCCGAAGTTCCGTGGTGGTGGCGCACCCACCGAAACGATCAAACTCGAACTCTCCGATGAGGTGGCGATTGATACGAGTCGGGATATCGCCTGACCAAGTGCTCTGGGCTTCGGTGAGGATGTCAAAAATCAAACTGATTGAATCTGCTTAGAGAAAGCTCTCGATATGATCGGCGACCTCTTCTGGCGTGTCGCCAACTGGAACGCCAGCATCGTTGAGCGCGTTGATTTTGCTCTCAGCGGTTCCCGTTCCCGATCCCGAGACGATCGCGCCGGCGTGACCCATCCGTTTGCCCGGTGGGGCCGTACGGCCGGCGATGAAACCGGCAACAGGTGTATCGACGTGTTCGGCGATGTAGGCGGCGGCCTCCTCTTCGTCTTCCCCGCCGATCTCACCGCACATGGCGATCGCTTTCGTGTCCGGATCGGCTTCGAACAACTCGAGGGCGTCGACGAAGTCAGTCCCGATAATTGGGTCGCCACCGATGCCGATGGCAGTCGTCTGGCCGATGCCGCGTTTGGTGAGGCTGTCGACGACTTGGTATGTTAGCGTTCCCGAACGGGAGACGAGGCCAACGTCGCCCGAGCTGAAGATGTTCCCCGGAAGAATGCCGAGCTTGGCTTCGCCGGGCGTGATCAGACCGGGACAGTTCGGTCCGATCAGTCGGGTATTGGTCTCGGTGAGGCGCTTGTTCACGCGCGCCATATCCTGTGTTGGAACGCCCTCAGTGATCGCAACGACGAGGTCGAGGTCCGTATCGAGCGCCTCGAAGACGGCATCACCGGCAAAGGCGGGCGGCACGAAGACGACCGAGGTGTCTGCGTTTTCTTCCGCAACGGCTTCCTGTACTGTATCGTACACTGGCACGCCGTGAACTTCTTCGCCGCCTTTCCCCGGAACCGCGCCGGCAACGACATTCGTTCCGTATTCGAGCATCTGCCCGGTGTGGAACTGCCCTTCACCGCCGGTAATTCCCTGTACGACAACGCGGGTGTCTTCGTCAACTAGTACGCTCATTGGTCTTCCTCCGCAGCATAGGCAACAGCACGTTCGACGGCTGACTCGAGGGTCTGTTCGACCGTCACGAGGTCTTCGTTTAGAATTTCCATTCCTTGTTCCCAGTTCGTCCCGGCGAGGCGGACGACGACGGGTTTTGGAATCGTCTCGAACTGCTCTAAGGCCTCGTTGATTCCTTTCGCAACCTCATCGCCACGGGTGATTCCGCCGAAGATGTTGAAAACGACGGAGTCGACGTTGTCATCTGAGAACACCATATCCAACGCGTTGGCGATGCGGGCGGCTTTTGCGCCACCACCGACGTCAAGGAAGTTTGCCGGTTTTCCGCCGAAGTAGTCGACCAGGTCGAGGGTCGTCATCACGAGTCCAGCCCCGTTGCCGATGATGCCGACGTTACCCTCGAGACGGACGTAATCGAAGCCGTACTCGTCGGCCTTCTGCTCTAAGGCGTCGCCGCTTGCGGCTTCTTCTTCCATCTCGGCCAGTTCGGGCTGGCGAAAGAGGGCGTCTTCGTCAATGTTCATCACGGCATCGGCGGCGATAACCTTCCGATCACTCGTGATCATCAGCGGATTGATTTCGGCATCCGCGCCATCGCGGTCGTCCCAGAGCTGGTAGAGCGTTGTGAGGACACTCGAGACGCCGCGGGCTAAGTCCGCGTCGACGCCGGCTTCGTAGACGACGTTGCGCGCCTGAAAGGGGTGCATCCCGAAAGCGGGGTCGATGTGCTCGCGGGCGATTGCATCGGGGTCTTCCTCGGCGACCTCCTCGATGTTGACGCCACCGCGGGTCGAGACCATGGCGACGGCCTCGCCTTCCCCACGGTCCATCGTCACACCGACATACAGTTCATCGGTAAAGTCGACAGCTTCCTCGACTAAAACGCGGTCGACGTGATAGCCTTTGAGGTCCATGCCAAGAATTCGGTCGGCTGCCTCCCGAGCCTCTTCGGCGTCGTCGACGAGTTCAATGCCGCCGGCTTTCCCGCGGCCACCGACCTGTACCTGCGCTTTGATTGCGACCGGATAGCCGATTTCTTCGGCCGCCTCGAGGACACCGTCTACGTCGTCGGCAAGCGACGACGCGGGTGTCGGAATCCCCGCATCGGCAAACACCTGCTTTGCCTGATACTCGTGTAATTTCATTCCCACTCGGTAGGCGGGTGGGGCACTTCTTAAAACCTCCCAGTTTGATCCGCGACAGACAACGCTACATGCGTACTACTGGTTTCCAAACGGTCTGTTTTCTCGACCGATTTTCACACAAACTGCACCCATGTCCACCGACAGGGAGTTGACCCACTATATCAGAAGCGAACCAACAACCGTATCAGCCGACCTTCCGAACGAACCGCTGTGTCTCGTTTGCGTACGATTTCGCTCTTTGTGCTTCTCTCGGTGATGTGGGGGCTGTCGTTTCCAGCAATCGCCGTCGGCCTCGAATTCCTCCCGCCGCTGCTCTTTGCGGCCCTTCGGTATGGGATCGCTGCCGTCCTTCTGTTGCTAGTTGCGATACTGACCGTCGACCGGTGGCTGCCACACGGACGAAACAATCTCGAGGCAATTGTCGGTGGCGGGATCTTTCTGGTTGCCGGCAACGGCCTCCTGTTTATCGGCCAGCAGACGGTTCCAAGTGGCGTTGCAGCGATGCTACAGGCGTTGGTCCCAATTGTGACGGCCTTGTGTGCGCTCCTGTTGCTCGGTGAGCGACTGTCACCGCTTGGTGTGGTCGGCGTTCTCGTAGGATTCGTTGGCATCGGCTTTATTGTCCAGCCAGATCCGGCAAATCTGTTGGCTGGTGAGACAGCCGGGCGACTAATCATTGTTGGCCAGGTTTGTTGTGTCTCTCTGGGCGGTGTCCTGATCCAGCGAGCGGGGCCGACTCTCGACCGGGTTCCCTTTACAGGCTGGTCGATGCTATTGGGGGCTGTGGTGTTACACGTCCTCAGTCTCGGCCATGGCGAACTCCCTACGGCTGGGGCAGTGAATCCAACGGCCGTGGGTGCCGTCATCTACCTTGCCGTTTTCTCGACGGCAATTGCCTTTCTTATTTATTTTCGAATCATCAGCGATCACGGGGCGTTTCAGGCGGCGCTCGTCACCTATCTCGTCCCGGTCGTGGCCACGGTCGTCGGGGTGTTTGTGCTCGGTGAACGGATCGGACTCCCGACTGTCGTCGGGTTCCTGCTCATCGCTGCCGGATTTGCCCTCCTCAAACGAACAGTCATCCTCGAGTTACTGACGGTGACACCGGGGGCAGATCAGTAATGTTCTTCCTCTCCTCCCAGTGCCGGTGTGGTTCAGTTACCCTTCTGCAAGCGCTAGATACTGCTCGATTATAACGGGTAGCTCTCGAACCTGTACGGCGTTTGTCACCGGATCATATCGAATGAAACCCTCATCCTCGAGTCGCGGGAGGTGGTGATGATGGAGATTGATCGTAATTTCCTTTTGGTCGGTGTCTGTTTGCTGGGCGAGTGCATCGACCAACTCGGTAAGCGACACGACGTCGCCACGGTGGGTAGACAGATAGCTGAGGACGAACCGTTGCTGGCTGTGTTGTACTGTCCCGAGTATGCTGCCAAGTGACCGATGTTCGACGGTGCTGGTGGATACCTGGTTTTCGTTCATTGCTCTCACTAACGTTTGAACGAGTAAAATAGTACGCACAGATAATCTAGCCGTCAGTGGATTCGGCCGGAGACGCCCCCTCACAGTCTAGGGTCTCAGATTCGAAGAGATGGCCGACGACGTTTCTGTGAACTTTCTGTAAGTGCTGATAAAACGTGGCGGGCGCAATGCCAAGTGATGCGGCCACCGTTTGGCCGCTTGTCTCCCGTGGTGCTTCAAAAAAGCCCGCCTGAAAGGCTGCGTTGAGCACTTCACGTTGGCGGTCGGTTAGCGTTGCAATCGCATTCACAGACCGTTTGGAGTCATCGAACTGGCTCCCTGCCCGTTTGGCAGTGAAGTCGGTCATCGGAACCTGTTCAGTGACTGCCTCGATAACCGCCCTCGACGGTGTCGAAGCGGCAATTTCGGCGGTGATTTGTCCCTCACCATCAGCGAAGAATCCCTCGCGTATGACCGCTCCCTGTTCGACAAGTGAGCGAAGCGGAGAGTGAGTCGACTGGGTGAGTGTACACTCGAGGCGCTCTCCAACGATGGTCGACCCGAGATCAGCAGTGGAGAGCGCCTCGAAAGCCCGTTGGGCCGAGGTGCCGGCAACGGAAAACTGAGCGGTGATCGATCCCGATTCGGCGGGAGTGGCCCGTGTAAGTTGCAATTGCCAGTCGTGACTTGCTGTGAGGGCAATAAGCGGATTGTCGAGATTTGAACACCGAAACTCGAGTTCCGTTCGCTGACTGGCATGTGCGACCTGTCTCGTTGTAAGTGCCTGCATATCCTGCTTGAGGCGGACGCCAAGCCTCTCCAGTTGCTTTCGTTCGCTCCCATCGAACGCCGTCGCCCGTGTCGTAGACAGACACAACACAGTCGGAGTTGGCATCTCGGGTGCGGAGACGAGGGGAACAACGGCTATGGCCCGATCGCCATGCCGAGCGAACACGGCGGGGCCGTTGCTGGCACTAACTTGGAGCGAGCGAACCGTGCCCGTTTCCATCGCCGCCTCGATGAGTGAAGGGAGGCTATCGGCTCCGGACGGCCTCTCAGAGCGTGGCTCATCCGCCCATAACTCGCGTTCACCGTCTGCTGGTGCAATCCCAGCACCGCCCATCCGGTCATACTGTCGGTCGCGACGAGTGACCATCCAGGCTCCCGAGTAGACGGGAGACGCATGAAGTGTCTGGCAGACGGTGTGGGCGAATTCGTTTCGCGTCGTCACATCTCCCGTCTCCAACAGCACGTCGGCATGCGTTTCAGCCAGTTGTCGCTGTCGGTCGATTGCTTCCAATCGATCTCTCCTCTGTCGCCTACGTTCAATTTGGTCGGTGATATCCCGATGGCTTACCACGACTCGCCGCCTCCCACCGACCGAAAACGGCGTTGCCTCCAAGTGAAACCACTGCCTTTGGTCGGGCGAGTGACAGGGGTACTCAAGTTCGAACCGGTCGTGGGTGCCGTGTAAAACCTCTGTGAGGCCGGCAACGGCTTTTCTGGCTGACTCATCGGTTCCGGTTTTGGCCACCTCGAGATAATTGACGCCGATTGAATCAGGTCGCCTGGCGATTCCGTTTGCTTCGCCGAACTGCCGCCAGGCTCGATTCGTTTCGACAATCGTTCCGTCGGTATCGAGGATAGCAATGTTGTACGGAAGCGCGTCAAACGTGCGTTCTCTAATGGATCCAGATACCGTCTCCGACAGTGCGTGGGAGTTTGAACGGATCTCGTCCTGGCCCATAGCCATCACAGGAGGCCACCGGGTGTATCGATTTTGGATAGTAATTCGGATAGTCCGACGCTGCTTACCGTTTCGCTGGCGGTCTGCTCGAGGTTGCCTACAACCGTGGAACCGCAAGCGGTTCGACGGACGTAATCGCCTCGGCAAGCGTCTCGGTATCGTCGCTGTCGCTGCCGATAACTGGCCCTGTAGTCGAACGGTCACCGACCACAATCGTTGGCAAGGGCGACGCCGAAAACCCCTCGATGAGCACGAGTTCGTAGCCGCGATGGGCCAACTGACCGAGTGTCGACTCGAGGGCGCGTAGCTCCGGATCATCTGTTTCGACGAGCCAGCCCGCATCGGAATTCGGTGGCGGGTGCTGCTTACCACCGGTCGTGAACTCAAAGGAGAGTGTGGGCGTGATACCGACGACCGTCTCCGCGCCAGCCTGTCGGTGGCGGTGGGTATCAGCGCCGCTGGTATCGGGGTCGATATCGTGATGGATTGATTTGATCGTTCCGACGCGGAAGGCAGAGAGTCGGGGAACAAGTGCTTCGATCAGCGAGGTTTTGCCGGCATCGCTCGGGCCGGCAATACAGATTGCCCGAAAGGGTTGGTCACTCATATGAACACCGGTTTGCGTGCAGTGTACACACCCTTCGATGATGCATGGGTGAATTCACCATGGGGTCTGCGGGTGGTCGCTCGGCTCAGTTCGAGGGCTGTTCTTCGGCTTCTGCCGACTGGCCGTCGGCTTCTGCTGACTGATCTTTTTCCTCATCGAACGTCCATCCGCGTTCGCCCCGTTTGAACGCTACGGCCCGCTCTTGTATTGCCTCCAGGCGAGGAACGTTGGTCACATTCGAGAGCAAGACGGTTGCAGTCACCGTCGTGGTTCCCGGTAATGGTTCATCACCGGCTAACACTTCTACGGTGTCAGTTTCCTCCTCGAGCCAATACCGACCGCTCTCGAAGCCCTTTCGTGAAATCTCCTCGGGCGGGCCCGAGAGAATTAGCAAGGCTCGGTCGGTGCTTTCAACGCCACAAGGCAGTGTCAGCGTCTGGCTAAGCGTCCGCTTGATCAACCGGTTCGTTCTCACTGCGTTGGTTTCGGTGTCCGTCTCCTCGTCCCCACTGCCAAAGAGGCCACGGAGCCAGGCAAGAAACCCACCTGAGTCATCGCTCCGGTCACTCGTCGCATAGCCAATCGTCGAGAGACCGCCAGTGTCGAGCGTGCGTCGAATATCACTCGGGTCCATCTTCATTTCCGACTCGTTTCCGGTCCCGAACTCACCCGCAGCTAACAGATTGACAACGCGAATCGCTAGTTCATCATTTACCCGTTCGTAGCCGTCTTCGGCGGCCTCACCGTCTTTCAACCAGATCTCGTTATCGAACGTAATAACGTTGTCCGCCAGTGGGACCAACGAGCGAATCGCTCGAGCGGCGTTCAACGTCCGGAAATCGGGCTCATCTGCTGCGGGCAACACGCCAAGCACGTAGACGGGCTTTTCGTACACCGCTTTCAGTTCCTCGAGGATGACCGCGCCGACGCCACAGCCGGTCCCGCCACCGAGGCCGACGACGAGCAAGACGGCATCGAGTTCTTCGACGCTAATTCGGTCGAGTGCCCGTCGGATTTCCGGGAGGTCCGCTTGGGCTACGTCGACACCGAGATCAGGGTCACCATCGACACCGGTTTCAGTCGTCTCTTTGTGGATGTCGCCAATGTCGATTTGGCGATTTTCTGGAACGTGTTCAGGTGCCGATGCGGTCCGATCCGTGTTGAACACGACGACGTTTCCGTCGGCGATTGTCCGACCGGTTGCTGACTCGGCTTCGAGAATTCGGTCGGTAATCCTTGTTCCGCCGTTTCCAACACCGAATAGTGCGAATTTCATCGACCTACAAAGCGTACCATAGAGCGGTTAGATAACGGGATCAATTTCGTTGTCTTCGTCAGTGATGAGATCGTTTATCTCATCCTCACGGACAGCTTCGATCTCGGCAATCTTCGATTGGGCGTCGACGGCCTGGCCCTGAATCTCTTTGATCCGTGGCGTTTCAGTGACGTTCGAGAGTAAGACGACCGCTGCCAGCGTATCGGAGTTCGGTCGTGGGTCGTCACCGGCTAACACCTCGACGGTGTCTGCTTCCTGTTCAATCCACTGGCGGGCGCTTTCGATTCCCTTTCTGGAGATCATCGATGACGGACCGGAGAAGACGATCAACACCCGGTCGGCACTCGAGACCTCACAGGGAAGGGTGAGCCGTGAGTTTACCGCACGACGGACGAGACCTTTGATTTTGGCCGCGTCGGTCGCACCCTCGTTGAGGGTTTCGGGGTCGGGTTGTTCACCGCTAAATCGGGAGAGCAGTCCGTCCGATTGCTCGGGTTCGACCTTTGTTGAAGCGTAGCCAATCGAAGAGATGCCACCGGTATCGAGTGTTCGCATGATGTCACTCGAGTCCATTGCGTTCTCGGCGGCTGAGGACTCATCAATCTCACCGGCGGCAAGCAGCGTGACGATGCGGGTGGCCAACTCTCGGTTCATGTCCTCATACCCTTGTTCGATCGTCTGGCCGCGTGAGCGCCAGGCGTCATTATCGAAGGAAATGAAGTTGTCGACGTTGGTGACGAACGACTGCAGCGAGCGGGCGGCGTTCAGTGCCGGGCGACCGCCCTCATACTTGCCGGGGAGGACGCCGAGGCCGTACACCGGTTCGTCGTACATTTTTTGGAGTTCGTTGATGACGACCGGACCGGCACCGCTGCCGGTGCCACCGCCGAGACCGGCGGCGACGAGGATTGCGTCGACTTCGTGGATTTCGACGTCGTCGAACGCGCGTCGAATTTCGTCGATATCTGTTCGAGCGACGTCTGCGCCGACTTCGACGTCACCGCCGACGCCGTGACCTTTGGCTTTCTGGTGAGTGTCACCGATCAACACCCGTCGGTTCTCAGGAACGTGGTCGGGTTTCGCAAGGTCCGTTCGAGCGGTGTTAATCACGAGGACGTGTCGACAGAGGTCACGACCGGTCGATTTCTCGAACGCGAGCATGCGGTCGATCAGTTTGCTGCCGGCGTTGCCGACGCCGATTGTTGCCAATTTCATCGTGTGACCCTCAAGACGGCTGTTGACGGAGAGTCAGTCATACACTGGCTGAACGGCTGTTGGGTACACGTTCCAGCGTACCCACGGAGGTCTGTAGCCATTATGTATCGCAATCCAAGACCTCCAATTATATTAATGTATGTCGGACACGGTCACGAGTTATGATAGCATTGTTTCCGCCATAGAACGCTTCTGCTCCCATTTTTCGGCAGCGAATAGAAACTCCCGTCGCTGAGATGACGTCGGCGGTGGGTTGCGATTGCAAGCCTGGGTGACAGGACCCTTCATCGTGACCTGTCAGTAATGGAGACGGGGGCAGGTGACCGGCAGTGAGCAGCGAGTCGGGAGCAATGGCGACAGGCGTCCATCGGTGGCTGCTGTTGCGACTCAACCGGCTGCTTCTTACTGGAGCGATTCTGTCGGTGATATTTGTCGTTCTCGTTGGGAGTAGCCAACTTGGACTCTCCCCACTACGATCGATCGTCACGGACCAGGATGGACTGCACTTTCTGTTTTCATCGTTTATCGGCGCAATTATCACCGGCACCTCGATCGTCGTTACGATTAATCAGCTCGTGCTCTCTCAAGAACTCGGAGCCGTCGGTGATCAGCGTGAGCGAATGCAACAGTCATTGGAGTTTCGAAGCGATGTCGAGGACACCATTCAACAGGGGACCGCTCCACCAGAGCCTGCGGCATTCTTATACGAACTCGTCGACGGAATCGAAGCCCGCACCGCAGAATTAGAAGCAACGCTGGGAGACGAACACGACGCGGCCCTCAGAGAACAGATCGAATCCTACGTCGAGGACCTTGCTGAAAACGCCCAGTCGGTCAAGGCAAACCTCGAGGACGCCCAGTTTGGGAGCTTCGTGGTTATTTGGGCGGCCCTTCAGTTCAACTACTCTCGAAAAATATACGACGCCCGGCAGATCCAGGCCGAACACGCAGCAACTCTTTCGACGGAGGCGGAGGATGCCATTGAGAACACGATTGAGCTGTTGGCGTTGTACGGCCCCGCACGCGAGCACTTCAAAACGTTGTATTTCCAGTGGGAGCTGATCAATCTCTCTCGGATGTTGTTGTATTTGGCGGTGCCAGCCTTGGCAACGATGGGTTTGTTGATTATGTACATCGACGGCAGCGCGCTTCCAGGCACGACCCTTGGGATAGACAATCTCGTCTGGCTGACCAGCCTCGGATTCGTTATCGGGCTCTCGCCGTTTGTCGTCTTTATCGCCTACGTGTTACGGATTGCGACCGTCGCCAAACAGACTCTCGCGATGGGTCCCTTTATTCTCCGTGAAAGCGAGCAAGAGGCCGACCTCGGAGAGTAATTCAACTTGGAAGACCGAGCAATTTAACCGAAAACACCCTACAGATGTCGTATGATTACGACCCACCAACTCGAGCACTGGTTACAGGAGGACATCGGCCATCACGACGTGACAAACCATGTTCCCGGAGAGACAACCGGACGGCTGGTCGCCACAGAGCCCGGTGTCGCCGCCGGACTCGAGGCCGCTGCTCGGGTTTTTGAGTATCTCGATGTCACCGTCGAAGCGTCTGTCACAGATGGAACGACGCTTGCGGCCGGCGATCAATTGCTTCGTGTCTCCGGGCCCGCGAAATCGATTCTGCGTGGTGAGCGGATTGCGGTAAACGTCGTCGGTCACGCCTCGGGAATTGCAACCCGGACACGCACGGCCGTCGATGCCGCCCAGCAGGAAAGCCAGAGCGTTCGGATTGCTGGAACGCGCAAAACGACGCCGGGACTGCGTGGCGTAGAAAAGCGTGCGGTCGTCGCTGGCGGCGGTGACACCCACCGACTCGACCTCTCACATATGGTCATGGTCAAGGACAATCATATCGCCGAAATGGGCCTCGAGGACGCGGTCGCTCACTTTCGAGAACGAGCCTCCTTTGGGACGAAAATCGAAGTCGAAGTCGAGCGACCAGCGGCAGCACCACAGGCGGCGGCCGCCGGTGCGGATATCGTCCTCCTTGATAATACGTCTCCTTCGCGCGTGCGTGAGGCTGTCGAGACGCTCACCGCGGAGTACCCCGATGTCCTCACTGAAGCCAGCGGTGGCATTACACTCGAGACGGTGCCGGCGTATGCGAAGACAGGCATCGATATCATCTCGATGGGGTCGTTGACACACTCTGCGCCGTCGCTCGATCTCTCCTTTCGAACCGGCGAGCCCTGAGTGGCCATGACTGACCCGATTTCCCGGTGTGTTGCCCACGGATTCGTCGAGGGCACCACCTGTCCACACTGCGATCGGTCGCCCACAAGTGTGCTCCGAGGAGACAGACGACAACAACTCTCGAAATTTCTGAGCGGTGCACTCCGTCACTTTCCTGAGGAGGCTGGGCTGAAGCTCGATGAAAACGGCTGGGTTGCTTGGTCGGCGGTTGCTCAAACAATCACCGACCGGTACGCATGGGCCACCCCAACCCATCTCGAGGCGATTGTTGTGACTGACCTGAAGGGCCGCTTCGAGCAGTCGCCGGATAACTGCCTCCGGGCTGCCTACGGCCACTCCGTCGAGGTGAGCCTTGAGCCCACTGACGCTGCCGTTCCCGACGCACTGTATCATGGAACCGCTCCGACGAACCTGCAATCGATCCGCGCCGACGGGCTGGTATCGATGGATCGCAAACAGGTCCATCGTGCTGGAAGCCTCGAGACAGCCACAGCCGTCGGTCGACGCCATGCAAGCGAACCGGTGATTCTTACGGTCGATGCCGCCAGGATGCTCGCCGACGGATACGACATCCAAAAACGCGGGGTCGAGACGTATACGACCGAGTGGGTGCCACCACGCTATCTCGAGGCTACTGGGTAGTGACTTGCAGTCGCGGGTTATTGATTGATTCGATGGGATCACATGAGAGGAAACGATGGCACTCCAAGCAATCGAGCATGCTGACCAGGAGATTCGTTCGTGTATCAACAACTGTTTCGAAGCCACCCAAGTCTGTGAATGGTGTGCTGACGCCTGCCTCGAGGACGGCGAAGAGATGGCCCGCTGTGCCCGACTCTGCCGGGATGTTGCCGATCTGACTGCACTCCATGCCCGATTTATGGCTCGAAACAGCGCCTTTCATGCCGACCTCGCTTCCACCTGTGCCGATGCGGCCGAAGCCTGCATGGAGGAATGTAAACAGCACGATCACGACCACTGTCAGGCCTGCGCCGACGTGCTCCCAGCCTGTGTTGAATCATGCCGGGAGATGGCGAGCTAATTGTGTCCGGCATAACCCATCCCACGGCCGTCCAACGCTGGTTCTCGCTGCTTGCACCCAGTTACGACCACGTCGTCACGCCGCTGTTTTGGCCCGAATCCTTGCAACGTCGCGCTCTCGAGGGACTCGATATCGAGCCGGATGACCGCGTGCTGGACCTCGGCTGTGGAACCGGTGAGACGAGTCGTCTTCTGAGGGAGTTCGGAGCAACCGTCGATGGCGTTGACCTGAGCATCGACCAACTCGAGAGTGCACAAGCCAAAGTAGACAACGTGCAACTGCTTCAGGCTGATGGCGCGCAGTTACCGTGTTCTGAAACCGTCTACGACCATGTCGTCTCAGTCGGTTCGATGCTCTACTGGCCGGAGCCGGAGACGGTGCTCGCTGAGGCCGCTCGCGTCACAAAACCGGGTGGTTCGATTCTGTTGATGGGATTTCACCGCCGGACGCTCCGCCCGTGGACACCGCTTCGAAACACCCAAGAGCTGCTCGCAGCCCCGCTGTTCGAACGCCACACCACCGATGAGTCGCAGTCACTCTTTGAAATCGCCGGCTGGAGCGAGATCCAACAGACCGTTACCGGCCCACTCTGGTGCCCGGATTTAGTCCTCGAGACGGTCGCCAGACAGCCACAGTAATGGGTTTGTTCGCCACCTAGCTCGAATCGACCGCTGCTTGAGCGGCTGGCGGACGGCGAGTTGCCTGTGCCTGCGCACTCGAGAGCGAGAGTGACATCGTGAGTTCCGGCCCAACGCGACGGTCTTCTTCGAATCCGACGGCCCGATAGACCGACCGAGCGGCGTGATTGTGTCGTTCGACGTGAAGTGTGATCGCTTCTTTGCCGGCATCAACTGCGGTGGCGATTGCGTGTTTGCACAACTCTGTGCCGATACCGTAGCCGTGGACGGATTGATGGACGAACACAGCTAGTTCGGGCACCGAGTCGGTTGCCGGTGTCACGACAACGTGACCGACAATCTGCCCCTCACGTTCGGCGACGTGTGTGATGCCCGCCTCGAGCAGTCCTGCAAGCCATTGCTCACGTCGATCAGGTGACTGGGGCGGAATGCCCTGGGCTTGATGGGTCAGATCGAACGTATCATACATCGATTCGAGGTCGCTTCGGTCACTTTTATTGTACGGACGAACGAGCATTGGTGTCCCCGTTGCATCGACAAAGCGTGGGCACCGCGGTGGGCATGCTGGAGTTCCCCGACAGCCGCTTGGGTGCCACTCACATGCACGCGCCGTGGTCGATGGCTGGCTCATACAGTCTGTCGTTCCGTCGGTAGGATAAAGGGGTATTGTCGCTCCCACTGGCCGGGAACTACTGATCGACTGACTGCGGGCCAGTCTTCCACGTTCGCGGTGAGTCGTTCAATCGGTCACAACCGTCTTCCGTAACGACGACGAGGTCTTCGATCCGAACGCCATATGCCTCACTGTAAATTCCCGGTTCGATGCTAAAAACCATACCCGGCTCGAGCGGTCGGTCGTTCCCCTCGACAATGTATGGTGGTTCGTGCACCTCGAGGCCGACGCCGTGGCCCGTTCGGTGGACGAACGCGTCGCTGTATCCTGCCTGTTCGATCACCTCTCGTGCGGTAGTGTCGATTGCGCCGGCGGTGACGCCGGGTTCGATGGCGTCGATTGCGGTCTGTTGGGCCTCACAGACGATTTCATGGATCCGTTGGTACGCCTTGCTTGGCTCTCGGCCAAACACCATTGTCCGGGTCTGGTCGCCTGGGTACGCTGCGTCGGTGCTGTCGCCCTCTGCCTCAAGGAACGCCCCGAAATCGAGGACGACCGGCTCACCGGATTCAATCGGGCGGTCCGTTGGCGTGTGGTGTGGCCGGCCTGCGTGTTCGCCTGCGGCGACAATTGTCTCGAACGCCGGCTGTCTGCCACCGCCATCACTAAGCAGATTGTTGATTTCCCGTGCCAACTCCCGTTCGGTCATGCCGACGACTGCCTCCCCGCGCTCGCGAATCATCCCTGAAACCCGATCGGCAAGCGCGCCAGCAGCCGCAAGCGTCGCCACCTCTCGATCGTCTTTGCACAGTCGGAGTCCCTCGAGGACGCTGCCAGCGCGTTCGAACGTCGCTTCGGGTCGAAGTGACTGTATCTCGAGGAGAAAAGTGGCCCAGAGACGGTCATCAACTAGCAGGTGGCCGTCCGGACTCACGCCGTGCAATTCGAGGATGGACTCGAGAATCGAGACTGGGTCATCGCCGTCTTCCCACAGTCGAACGTCCGATAGCCATGTCGATTTGACTTCTTTAGCAGCGAGTTGTGGGGCGAGTAGCGTTGACTCGCCGCGCTGGGGAACGATTAAGAGGAAGTGGCGTTCAGAGGGTGGTTCATCGATTCCAGTCAGATACGTCAGGTTTGCACTTGGGAACAGAATCGCCCCCTCAGCGTCGGCTGCCTCGAGACCCTGTTGAAACCGTCGGGTCCGCTCGTCGAATTTCATGATTGTATTTTGGGGCCGGTCGATGAAAACATTCGGCCCGGTGAGAGTCCCACTCAACTGAAGGATATTGGGATGGATTAGACCGGGTTGCGTATGCAAGGGGCGGACGAACCCTTTGGGCAAGTGTTCACTGTGGCCGAATGGGAACAGAGGAACCTGTAGACGGGGGAACCTGCCCCGGTCCACTTATTGTCGCATCGAATCGGCAGCCGTATCGACACGAGTATCCCGACGAAGGAAGCAAAGACGATGACCTGATTGTCGACCGCCCAACCGGTGGACTCACCGCCGGTCTCGATCCGGTTTTGCGCCGAGAGGGTGGAACCTGGATTGCATGGGGTGACGGCGACGCCGACGGCGAGGTGACAGACCAAAACGACTGTGTTGCCGTGCCGCCCGAAAGCGAAGCCTACACGCTCAAACGGCTATGGCTTTCGGAGGCCAAAATCGACGCCTACTACTACGGATTTAGCAACCGCGTGCTGTGGCCGCTGTGTCACGAATTTCCCGACCTGATCGAAAATAGAGACGGTGACCGCGAGGGGTATCGGGAGGTCAACCAAACGTTCGCTGACGCCGTAATCGACGAAGCAGCCGATGACGCGATTGTGTGGCTTCATGACTACCACCTCGCTCTCGTCCCCCGGTACATTCGGGATTCCCTACCCGAAACGGTAACCATCGGCCAGTTTTGGCACATTCCCTGGCCCAGCGCGTCGGTGTTTACCGCCTGCCCTGACGGTGAAGCTTTGCTTGCGGGACTGCTCGGCAACGATCTGCTTGCCTTTCACGTCTCTCGATACTGCCAGACGTTCTGTGACTGCGTCGAAGCCGTCCTTCCATCGGCGGACATTGATCGAACGGCAGGGGTAATCCACTACGAAGGGTCTGAGACACAACTGCTTGCAACGCCGATGGGGATCAACGCCGACGAACACGATCACCGGGCGCGAACGCTAACCGGTGAAGAGTGGCCGACACTGCGCGAATGCTATGCTATCCCACAGGGTATCGCAATCTGTGTTGGTGTCGACCGCTTAGACTACTCGAAAGGCATCCCTGAACGACTTGCCGCCTTCGAGACGCTCCTCGAGTGCCGCCCTGAGTGGCGAGGCGCAGTCACGTTCGTCCAGAAGGCGACACCGAGCCGGACGGATATTCCTGCCTACGAACGACTTGGCGAACTGGTTCGAAACGAGGCAAGGCGAATCAACGCCCGATTTGAAACCCGGCGTTGGCGACCGATCGTCTACACCGAGGACTTTCTCTCCAGAGATGAGCTCTGTGCACTCTATGGGCGGGCTGACGTGATGGTCGTCAGCCCCCTTCTCGATGGCATGAATCTCGTTGCACAGGAGTTCCTGGCCTCGAGTGTCGGGGGCGATGGGGCACTCCTCCTTAGTCAGAGAACGGGTGCCCATGACTCACTCGGCAATGATGCGTTCAGTATCGACCCTCGGGATACAAAATCGTTCGCCCAGACGCTCGAAGACGCGCTGTTGACGCCGCCAACAGAACGCGAGCAGAAACTACAGGCACTTCGTCAGCGGATTTTCGAGCAGGATCTCGAGGCATGGATGAAAGCACAGTTCGACGCGTTAACCGCTCAACACCGTTCAACAGTTCTCGAACTCCAAGTCCCCGAAACCGAATGAATATGACGATATGACAATATTAGCGTAATCGCTAATTCTTCATGGTCTAATCCGCCTGTATCCGAATAGTATACTCAAATATATGGCTAAAAGGTATAATATTTACACCACTAGTACCGGCAAAACTGTCAACACAGAGCCGAAAGTATTAGTCACCACTGGCAATACTAGGAACTAACGAGTGTGACAACACAATGAAACTCAGACAACCGACTGACTTTCTGATCCTCGAGTCACTCGAGGAAACCGGCCGTAACGTCGCGACAAACCTCTCTTCTCACACCGGGAAGAGCCGCAAAAACATCAACACCCGACTGCCCGTCCTCGAGGACTACGGTCTCGTGAAAAAAATTGGGCCAGCAAAGCGCTCTGGACTGTATGAGATTAGTCCACTCGGAAAGGCAGCACTGGTGTACCAAGATCAGTACGACGAAGTCGACGATTTCGAATCGCTTATTCAGGCACCGAGTGCAACGGAAAACGCCCAATCGGGTGCTGCACAGGCAAGTTTCGCTCGAGGGCCTGATGACGACGAAGAGTAATTCCCTGTTGGGACCGCGCTAACGGTGTGCTCGGTTGGGGAGTTACCGACTATCGATGAGCCTATGATGGGCCCCGTCGGACCACACTGAAATTCCAGTTGGAAGTCGACTGCGGCCGGTTCGACGAAGATGTAGCAACTCTCCAGTATCAGTCTCGAGTAGGTGTTCGTCAGATGACCGCCAGAGACAGCAGGCCCATCGGCCGCGTGCCACCGCTTGTCTCCGTTGCCATTCGGTGTAGTAGCGACCGTTGCTTGCAGCATAGATAACGGGGTTCATGATTCTCAGTATATTGTGAGAGTCGGCTTGGAGTAGGTTTCTTCGGGTTTACGTTGTATTCACTTTTTGTGATAATCTGCAGTGGGCCGAAGTAGTGGTTCGAAAAAGAGGTGTCCAAACTGGTCGATGCGACTAGTCTTTCACTGCCGCCTTACTCTTGGGCAACGATTTCGGCGACGTACTGGGCTTCCCAGTCACGTCGGGCTTCAATCTCTCGACGGCCGCGACGAGTGAGTGAGTAAAAGTTGGTTCGACGGTCAAGTTCACCTTTCTCGATAAGGCCTTTATCCACGACCGTGTCTAGATTTGGATACAGTCGGCCGTGGTGAATCTCTTTTTCGTAGTAGTTTTCTAGCTCCTCTTTAATCGCTAAGCCGTGTGGGTCATCGAGTCCAGCAACGATATACAGCAGGTCACGCTGAAAGCCGGTCAGGTCGTACATATCTGACCTTTGACCGTTGTTGTATTAAATATATTGGAATTAGATGCCTAGTTATAATCACCATCAGATACTGATAGTATCGGAGCTAATGTGATTTGGAAATAGGAGAAGACGGCCCAATCACCCTATTGTTCGGATTTAAGCATTCGGTACCGAAAAGTCAGATAGACGATAACGAGAACGAATGCGAGTGCATACAGGGGTGCACCGGTCGTAATGGCATAAACAAGGGCAACAATATTGAGAGCAATGCCAACAAGGTAGACCGGCGCAAGGTTTGGCGGTGACATATCTCCCAGCACGGATTCCACCCGCTTGACCTATGTGATTTGCTGTGGCCAGTGATCAACCGATCACCTTAGGCTTTTGTCAATCCCGCTCATAGGCCGCTTGTGAATACACCGACACACCGAAATCGTCTCGATAAAGAAGAAAGTCCGTATCTAACCCAACACGCGGACAATCCCGTCAACTGGCAACCATGGGATGAGGCTGCACTCGAGGCTGCAGCCGAGCGTGACGTCCCGATTTTCCTCTCGGTTGGCTACTCTGCCTGTCACTGGTGTCACGTAATGGAAGAGGAGAGCTTTGCTGACGAGGAGGTAGCGGCCCTGCTCAACGAGGAGTTCGTCCCGATTAAAGTCGACCGTGAGGAACGCCCGGATGTCGACAGCATCTACATGACCGTCTGTCAACTCGTCACGGGTCGGGGCGGCTGGCCGCTCTCGGCATGGCTCACCCCCGACGGTCGCCCCTTCTATGTTGGGACCTACTTCCCAAAAGCGTCAAAACAGGGGATGCCCGGCTTTCTCGACTTGCTCGAGCGACTGTCAGAATCCTGGCAGACTGATCGTGAAGAGATCGAAAACCGAGCCAACCAGTGGACCGAAGCAGCCCGCGACCGTTTAGAGGAAACGCCTGAAGCGCCCGCTGGGGCCGGAGAACCAGGCGTGACCGACCCACTCGAGGGTGCAGCGAATGCTGCCCTCCGGAGTGCCGACCGCCATCACGGTGGCTTCGGAACGGGGACGAAGTTTCCCCAGCCGACACGGATTCAGGCGCTCTTTCGAGGATACGATCGAACCGGTCGAGAGGAGTATCTCACGGTTGCCGGTGAAGCGCTTGATGCGATGGCTGTTGGCGGTCTCTACGACCACCTTGGTGGGGGCTTTCACCGGTACTGCGTCGACAAAGACTGGACGGTGCCTCACTTCGAGAAAATGCTGTACGACAACGCCGAGTTGCCTCGGGCGTATCTCGCTGGCTATCAGGTCACTGGCGAGGAGCGCTACGCCGATATCGTCGCTGGCACGCTGGGGTTCGTCGAACGGGAACTCACCCACGACGACGGGGCCTTCTTTAGCACCCTCGACGCCCAGAGTCTCGACGAGTCCGGCGAGCGCGAGGAGGGGGCGTTTTACGTCTGGACTCCACAACAGGTCCACGACGAACTCGAAGACGAGTTCGCAACCGACCTGTTCTGTGCGCGCTTTAGCGTGACCGAGGAGGGGAACTTCGAAGGGCAGTCGGTATTGAATATTGCCCAGTCGACGGCGGCGCTGGCTACGGAGTTCGACTGCACCGAAGCCGAAGTTACGCAACAGCTCGCAAACGCCACACAAACCCTGTTCGAAGCCCGCGAGGAGCGACCACGGCCAAACCGCGATGAAAAAGTACTCGCCGGCTGGAACGGGATGATGATCTCGGCGTTCGCCGAGGCTTCGATCGTCCTCGAGACCGAAGCGTATGCGACGACAGCCGCCGACGCCCTCTCGTTCGTCCGCCAGCAACTGTGGGACAGCGAGACTGACCGACTTTCCCGACGGTACAAAGATGACAGCGTTGCGGTCTCCGGCTACCTCGAGGATTACGCATTCCTCGCTCGCGGTGCACTCAACTGTTATGAGGCCACCGGCGAGGTTGCCCACCTCGAGTTTGCCCTCGAGTTGGCCCGGACCATCGTCGAGGAGTTCTGGGACAAGGAACGGTGCACGCTCTACTTTACGCCCGAAAGCGGCGAAACGCTCGTCACTCGACCACAGGAACTTGGTGACCACTCGACGGCCTCCTCAGCGGGGGTGGCAGCTGAAGCCTTGCTCGCACTCGACCCGTTTGCGGATGAGGATTTCGAGGGGATCGTCGAGCAACTGATCGCCACGCACGCGAACAAGCTTAGGGCTAATCCCCTCGAGCACATTACGCTCTCGTTGGCTGCAGACCGCCTCGAAGCGGGGGCGGTAGAGATTACGATGGCGACACAGTCGGTACCCGAAGCGTGGCGAGAGCGACTGGCAGACACCTACCTTCCGGACCGCCTGCTCGCCCGTCGCCCGCCGACTGAGGAGGGGTTAGCGCAGTGGCTCGAGCGGTTGTCGCTCTCGGAGGCCCCACCAATCTGGGCCGACCGCGAGGGTCGTGACGGTGAACCAACGCTCTACGTCTGTCGGTCCTACACGTGTTCGCCGCCAACGGGGTCGATCGACGACGCACTCGAGTGGCTGACTGACCGCAAAATCGACGAGTAGCTGAGTTACGCCGTTCCGAGGGTGTTCTCGAGTTGTTCGGCAAGATAGACCGCTGGCGGCAGTGGCTCCTCTTCGACGAAGCGGGTGACTTCCTCGCCGTCGCGCTCAACAACGATTGTTGGAATGTACTCGATGCCGTATTCCTCGACGCCGGGACCCTGTTTGTCCTGGTCGACGGGGATATCTTCGATCTGTTTGTCGGGAATCTCGGCGGCGGCAAGCGCGGCCCCGAAATCCGGCAGGAGTTTGCGGCAGTCTTTACACCAGTCACCACCCCAGATTTTAACCGTAAGCTCCTCGCGGTGGGCAGCGAACGTCTCAACGGTATCCTCATAAGAGGCGGCGTCCCAGGCAGGATTCGGTCGCATCGTCTCGAGACTCATACCCGCATCTTCTCGAGCCACGGCTTTAATCGCCCCGTTTTTGTTGACGGGGGCCCGCAGGCTCACTCACTAACCGCTGGGTTATGCAATTCGGCCTCCAGTAGGGCCGGAACATCGTCCGGTTGAACATCGGAGTACCACTCGTTTCGGGGCTGAATCGTCAGTGCCGTTCCCCCCTCACTACAGAGACCGAGACAGCTTGTCGTCGAGACGCCAACCGGGCTCCAAAACAGGTCGCGGTCTCGAAGCCAGGATTTGATCGCCGCGAGGGTTTCTTCGGCACCGGCATCCTCACAACAGGCGTAGTCGGAGTCCCGGGCGTTTGTACAGACGAAGATGTGAGAGTCGAGGCGGTCGCGTTGGTGGGCAGTGCGGCGTTTCATGTGTGCTTTGGGGTGGAAGTCGGTTGGGTGCTCGAGGCGGTCGAAGCGGGGACCTCACTCCGTTCGTGGAGCCAGGTGAACGTCCCAGCGACCACCAGCCAGATTGCAGCCTGGCTCAAGAGCGCCAGTGACTGGTAGGCAGTGACGAGGTCATTCGAAAGCTCCGGATGCGTCACAACTGTCGGTGTGATAGCCGGAACGACGAGGACGAGTGCGACGACGGGGACCAACCCGGTAATAAGTGCCAGACCTCGATGTCGTGGCTCGAGACGGTTGTACGCACTGACAGCCAGGATCGAGACGAACGCCCCGAGCATGACGAGTCCGGTGTACACTCCGAGTCGGAGTTCGACGGTGTACAACTGTTCGGCACCGGGAGCAGCCGGCGGGAGGACGAGCCATGGTGTTACAGAGACGGTGAGGAATCCACCGGCTCCAAGGACGGCTGCCTTTAGACCACCGCGACCCGGGAGCGCTGGCTCGAGGAAGTAGAACACGACCCCAAACAGTCCCCCGAGGAAGATCGCCCAGAGGACGCCGCTTCCAGCGCTCACGACGGCGGTTGTCAGTTCCGAGACGGCGTGGCCGCTGTCGTGGCTATGTCCGTGCCCGTGCCCATGGTCGTGACTATGCCCCGCGTCGTGAGCGTATTGGCTGAGTGGACTTCCCACGAGAAGCATATAAATCCCGTAGGCAAGACCGGCGACGAAACCCGCAAAGACTCCCTGTTTGAGATAGTCCGCAATCATCAGTGGCAGGTGATACCGGCTGCGTGCCGAAAGTTGTGCATGGCATCGTGGGCAAGCGGTTCCTGCAAAAAGACCAGGACGAACGCGATTGCGACGCCGAACGTGAATCCGGCTGCGATCTGTGGTATTGAGAGATTGGTACGTGCAAGGTCGATCCGATTAGCAACGGTTTCATCCGAGCTCATAAAGTCAGGTTGTTCTACTGAAAGTGTATTTGTAAAGGTTGTGATTTACCCGGCTGAACATCACTCCCCAACAGTCCAGTACGGGTTTACGTTCTCAGTGCGTAGCGGGCCCCAATGAACGGCAGTATCTTAGAGACCATCGGCTCTCCGTTGGTCCAACTCGAATCGCCCCAAGGAGTGACGGTCGCCGCCAAACTCGAGTCGTTCAATCCCGCCGGTTCCGCAAAGGACCGACCGGCGATGGAGATGGTTCGGGCCGCCGAACGCGACGGGACAATTAAACCCGGCGATCACCTTGTCGAGCCGACAAGCGGCAATACCGGGATCGGACTGGCACTCGTTGCGGCTGCTCGCGGCTACGACCTTACGCTCGTGATGCCCGCTTCAAAATCACCCGAGCGCCGTCAGATTATGGCCGCCTACGGCGCTGACTTAGAACTCGTCGAGGGCGACATTTCGGCCGCCAGAGAACGCGCCGACGAACTCGAGGCCGAGGGCGCAGTACAGTTGGGGCAGTTCGAGAATCCAGCGAATCCCGACGCCCACTACCGAACGACGGGGCCGGAAATACTCGAGCAGGTGGGTGACCGCGAAATCGACGCCTTCGTCGCCGGCGTCGGAACCGGCGGCACCCTTTCGGGTATCGGTCGCCGGCTCCGCGAGGCGTTTCCCGACGTCGACATCATCGCCGTCGAGCCGGAGACGAACGCCGTGCTCTCAACCGGTGTCGCCGGCGAGGACGAGTTCCAGGGAATGGGTCCCGGCTTCGTCAGCGAGAACTTAGATCGCAGTCTCATTGACCGTGTCGAGACCGTCGGGATCAAGGAGGCCGAGGCCGAATGTCGTCGTCTCGCCCGCGAAGAAGGGATTTTAGTTGGCCAATCCAGCGGCGCAATGGGGATCGTCTCTAGACGGGTCGCAAAAGAAATTGCCGAACCCGAGGCGCAGTGCCCGGAGCCCACGGATGCGTTCGCCGAGGCCCCGGAAACGGACGGCGGTACGGCCACTGACTGTCCGCTCGTGGTAACGGTCTTCTGGGATAGTGGCGAACGCTATCTCTCAACTGGCCTGTTTGATTAAGTCTGCCCGAAGAGTATTCTATCGCACTAAGTGACCGACTTAGCGCTCCCGCTGAGCCCGATAATCAGGAAGCACGTCGTCCTGCATGACAGCTCCCCGTCCGCCATCGACAATCATTGTTTCGCCGGTGATGAAGGCCGCGTCGGGACTGGCTAGAAACGAGACAACCCCTGCAATGTCGGCCGGTCGCCCAATCCGGCCAAGTGGGTGGATCGATGACACCGCCTCGAGGCGACCGGCGGGAAGTTCCTCGCGGGTTCGCTCGACTTCGACCCACCCAGGGGCAATGCCGTTTGCCCGCACCTGCGGGCCGAAATCAAGTGCCATCGCCCGCGTCATGCCGTCAATACCAGCTTTGACCGCATTGTACGGAAAGTGTGCCGGCATTGTCGAAAACGCATGATTCGAGGAGATGTTGAGTATGACGCCGCCGGGTTGGTCTCTCTCCTCGGACATCATTGCCTTGTACGCACATTTCCCGGCCAACCAGTAGCCACGGAAATCAGTCTCGAGGACGAACGACCAGTCTTCGACGGTGGCTTCGTCCACACCGGTTTCAGTCTGGACGGCGGCGTTGTTTACGAGGATCTCGAGGTCACCATACTGTGTGACCGTCCGCTCTAAGAGCGCCATAATCGCTTCGGGGTCACGCATATCCGCTTCGATAAATGTCGCCTCGCCGCCGGCTGCCTCGATTTCCTCGACGACTGAGGCCCCATCGTCAGCGGAGCGCCCCGAAACGACAACGGAGGCCCCGTCGGCAGCCAATCGCCGGGCAATGCCCCGTCCGATACCACGGGTCGAGCCAGTGACGAGGGCGACGGAATCGCTGAAGCGTCCGGGAACGGCGTGCGCCGTTGGATCCATTCGGTCGCTCATCTCACCACTCGGCAATTGCGCCATCATCGTGTCGCCAAATGGGATTGTGCCAGTTGACCTCACGTGCGGCTTGCCGTTTGACGTGTTCTTCGTCGATGTCGATACCAAGTCCCGGACCGTCGGGCAGTTCGATATAGCCATCCTCGTAGCTGAAGACATCCCGTTCGGCGAGATACTCCAACACGTCACTCGTCTCGTTGTAGTGGATATCGAGGCTCTGTTCTTGAATCAGGGCATTTGGCGAACAGGCATCAACCTGAATACAAGCGGCTAAAGCAATCGGTCCTAACGGACAGTGTGGTGCCAGCGCGACGTCGTAGGCCTCGGCCATCGCCGCTATTTTCTTGACCTCGGTGATCCCACCGGCATGGGAGAGGTCGGGTTGGATAACGTCGACGTGCCCATCCTCGAAGAGGCGCTTGAAATCCCACCGCGAAAAGTGACGCTCGCCGGTCGCAAGTGGCGTCGTCGTATGCGCGGCAATCGAACCGAGGGCGTCGTCGTGGCCGGTCAAAACCGGCTCTTCGATAAACATCGGCTCGTAGGGCTCTAAGGCCACCGCAAGCCGTTTAGCCATCGACTTGGCAACCCGGCCATGAAAGTCTACACCGATATCCACCTCGTCACCGACAGCCGCTCGAACCTCCGCAATTCGGTCGACCGCTGCCTTGACAGCGGCCGGCGACTCGAGTCGGTTGAACTCCGGGGTGGCGTTCATTTTGAGGGCGGTAAACCCTTCGGCGACCTTTTCGGCTGCCGCCTCGCCCACATCGGCGGGCCGGTCACCGCCGATCCACTGATAGACACGGATTCGGTCTCGAGCGCGGCCGCCAAGCAACTCGTAGATTGGCGCGCCAAACTGCTTGCCTTTGATATCCCAGAGGGCTTGGTCGACGCCCGCAATCGCACTCATCAGGACAGGGCCGCCACGGTAGAAGCCGCCACGATACATCGCTTGCCAGTGGCGTTCGATTTCGGTTGGATCCTTTCCGAGAAGGTAGTTATCGAGCAGTTCCTCGACGGCTGCCCGAACCGTTTTTGCCCGCCCTTCGACGACTGGTTCGCCCCAACCGACGGTTCCGTCGCTCGTCTCGAGACGGAGAAACAGCCAGCGCGGGGGTACTTCGTACAGCTCGTACCCGGTTACCTGCATTAGAGAACCACCTCACGCTCTTCGTGTTCGAACTCCCGATTGTGCAGCGCCTTGCCACTCTCAGCATCGAACAGATGGACTGCCGCCGGTGGTATTGTGATCTGGACCGTCTCGCCGGCCTCAAGTGAAACCATGCCGCCGACGGTCGCCGTTAGTTGCGTTCCGTCGACGAGCGTGAGGGTGACGATGTTCTCGTTCCCTTTGGGTTCGATCACTTCGACGGTTGCCTCGAAAGTGTGGTCACCACTCCCGGTCTCTTCGACCTCGATGTCCTCCGGCCGGATGCCAAGGGTCAGCGAGCCGTCGTTCATCGGGAGGTCGTCGTTGATCGAACGCGGAAGCGGATACTGGAGGTCGTCGTAGTGGAGAACGCCATCGCTGTAGTCAACCTCGAGGAAGTTCATCGACGGCTCACCGAGGAAGCCGGCGACGAACAGGTTGGCCGGTTGGTGATAACAGACAAGCGGCGGCGCAACCTGCTGCAGTTTCCCGCCGTTGAGGATCGCAATCCGGTCGCCCATCGTCATCGCTTCAGTCTGGTCATGGGTAACGTACACCGTCGTCGTGCCGAGATTGGACTGCAACTGTTTGAGTTCCGTTCGCATATCCGCTCGCAGTTTCGCATCGAGATTCGACAACGGCTCATCCATCAGGAACACCGATGGCTCCCGAACGATTGCCCGACCAAGCGCAACCCGCTGTTGCTGGCCGCCAGAGAGCTCTTTGGGATAGCGCTCGAGTAGGTCGTCGATCGTCAAGAGCGAAGCAGTCTCCTCGACGAGTCGATTCATCTCGTCTTTCGGCAGGTCCATCGATTCCTCGAGCCCAAATCGCATGTTCTCCCGGACGGTCATATGCGGATACAGCGCATAGGATTGAAACACCATCGCGATGTCCCGCGATTGTGGGTTCTGGTCGGTGATAATCCGCTCATCGAGTGCGATCTCACCTCGTGACACCGTCTCGAGACCGGCGACCATCCGCAGCGTCGTTGATTTCCCACAACCGGAGGGGCCAACGAGGACGAGAAACTCACCGTCTTTGATCTCGATTGAGACATCATCGACGGCGACGATTTCCTCGTCACCGTCGGGGAAGATTTTCGTAATGCCCTTGAGTAAGACGCTCGTCACGGTCGGTCACCTCGAGAGTGTGATATCTGTGTTGGGTGGGGCCGCTGTCCGAACACAAGGGCGGCACTGTCGATACGCCGGTCTGTCGTCCGTATAGATTGTTCACTCGTCATATTAGGTCCCTCCGCCGACACCTTCGGCGAACTGCTTGCCGAAAATGATGTAGACGATCAACGTCGGCAATGCCGCGATGAACGCCCCGGCCATTTGAACATTGTACTGGCTCACCATTGCTCCCTGTAACTCATTGAGTGCCATCGTGACAACGAAGTTCGACCGCGACTGGATAATCACGAGCGCAAACAGGAGATCGTTCCAGATCTGGGTGAACTGGTAGATGAGCGTCACCGCAAACATCGGCACCGAAAGCGGGAGGACGATCCGCCGATAGATGCCGACGACGCTCGCCCCGTCAATGCGCGCTGCCTCGAGCATTTCGTCGTCGATGGTGTGATAGTGTGCCCGAAACAGGATCGTACAGATCGGGATGCCGTAGGCTGCGTGGGTGATCGAGAGCTCGATCAGTGGCGCAAACTGTGCGATCTGCGGGGCAAACCAGAGCAGTCCTTGGAGGTCGACGAACGACCAGAACTGTCGCAGTGGGACGAGCACTGCCTGGTAGGGGATGAAGACACCGGCGAGGAAGCCGATCAGGATGACGACTTGCCCGCGCCAGTGGAGTTTGGTAAGGCCATAGGCGGCGATGCTTCCCAGAAACGCCGAGAGGATCGTCGCCGGCAGGGCAAACAGGAGGCTGTTGAGTAGCCCACCCGAGAGCACGCTGAAGGCTTCGAACCACGGGGCGATTGTCGCTTCCGACATCGGTGGTGGTGCTAACGGGGTTGTTCGAGCGAAGATTTCGTCGGTCTTGATTGACGTGAGAAACCCACTCTGGAGCGGGGCAAGATAGAAGCCGACCATGGTAACAAGGATGGCATACAACCCGATCCGACGCCGGTCGATCGCTTTGAGATTCATTAGAGCTCACCACGTTTGTACTGGACCCAGGTGTAGGGGGCGATCACGCTAAGTGCCATCACGAAGAGGACGACTGCAACCGCACTCCCATAGGCCCAGTTTGTCGATCCGAACGCTTCGCGGTACATCATCACCGAGAGGATGTCAGCCGAGCGCCCGGGGTTTGTCCCGTAGAGGACGAAAATAAAGTCGAAGGCTTTGAGCGCAAACACCATCAGCACAACCGTTGCCGAAAGCGTCGAAGCTCGAAGCTGCGGAAGAATAACCCGGCGGTACACACGGAGCGTCGTCGCCCCATCGACACGAGCGGCCTCGTAGTGAGAGGAAGGAATCGCGCGTAAGCCAGCAAGATAGACGACCATACAGTAGCCACTGAACTGCCACATCAACGCGACGATGATCGCCGCGAGTTTGAATCGTGGATCACCCAGCCAGTTCATCGCCAGCGCATCCAACCCAACGCCGCGCAGTGTGGTGTTGATCGCCCCGCTGGTGTTGTTGTACATCCACGACCAGAAGATTGCCGTCACGACGAACGAGAGGCTCATCGGCAGCAGGTAGATCGTCCGGAACGTGTTCTCGAAACGAATTTTCTGGTCGACGAAAATCGCCATGCCAAGGCCGAGAGCCAGCGAGAGCGCAGTGAATACGACCATCAGAACGATCGTATTTCGCGTCGAAGCCAAGAAGTTCGCATCCCCGAGCATTTGCGCGTACATCTCGAGGGAGAGCGAGGTGTAATCGGGCTGCCCGAGCCCGGACCAGCCGGTCAGTGAAATAAGGAAGTTCCAGGCGATTGCGCCGTAGACGAACAGCCCGACTAACAGTGCTGGGAACAGCCAAAACAGCAGTGACGGACGGAACTCGCGGCCGAGTGATCGTCCAAAGATGGTCACTTCGTTGGTTGGTGTTCGCTGGTGGCCGCCATCAGTTCGGTACTCGTCGCTGTCTTCACCAGTGTACGTCCGTATCCGCTGATAAACAGCTGAAAGGGGTCCCATGCGGGGTTACTGGAGTGCCTCGATCAGTTCGTCGACAGCCCCATCGACGTCCTGACTCTCGTTGAAGTTTGCAAAGACGGATTCGACATCCGACTGGACGCCCGGCGGGACCGCAAGCCCGTGGGCCATCGACACTGGCTGTACTTCTGAGGCCTCGAAGTCGGCGATCATCGCCCGCGAGAACGGCCCGAAGTTGTCGTCGGGCACGTCCGTTCGTGGTGGAATCGATCCGAACGGTGGGTTGAACCGCTCTTGGGCATCGACAGTCGTACAGTACTCTAAGAACAGATTCGTTGCTTCCGGTGATGGGTTGTTGATCGGATGGCCGAACGAGTCCATATTGAGGGCGTACATCGTCTCCGTACCGGGGAACGGAATGTAGTTCCAGTCATCTTCGAACTCGAAGTCATCGATCCCGTCGTATTGGCCGGCCGCCCACGTCCCTTGATGCATGAACGCCGCCTCTCCGTTGATCACGTACTGGTTTGCTTCATCCCAAGCGACCGATGAGGCATCATCGTTGTAATACTCGCTGTAGTCGACGAGCATCTCGAGCCCCGTCCGAATTTCGTCTTCATACGCTGCCGGGTCGTCTTCGTAGAGATTCTCGTAGGTGCCAGCACCGTACTCTCCAAGGATGACCTGCACCCACAACTGGAGGCTCGACCACGGCTCTGAAGTTTGATGGGCCATACCGTAAGCGTCCGTTTCGTCTTCGACCTGTGCCATCGCCTCGAGCAAGTCTTCGGGCCCGGAAAGCCCCTCCAAGTCGATTCCTGCATCCTCGACCACCTCGACGTTGTAGTAGATATTGTTGAGGCGGTGGATGTTGATCGGGACGACGACAAAATCACCAGCGGGTCGGGCGGCCTCCATCGGTCCCTCGAGATAGGCATCCTGGACCTCATCCGTCCAGATGTCCTCGATCGGTTCGAATAGGTCTTCATCGGTGTAGGGTGTGAGCGCCTGTCCCGGCCAAATCTGGAACGTACTTGGTGGGTTGCCGTCGATGACCCGGTTTCTCACGTCGGCTTCGAGGGCGCTTCCTGCACCACCCGGCGTTGGGCTGTCTTCGATCTCGATGTCGGGGTACTCCTCTTGGAAGCCTTCTAGCAGCGCATCTTTTGCTTCTTCCTCCCCACCGGCGGTCCACCAGTGAGCGAACTCGAAGGTTTCCTCCCCATTATCGTCCCCAGCACAGCCGGCTAAGCCGACTGCACTCAGTGTGGCTGTTGAGACGATAAGCGTTCGACGTGACATGTCGAAGTCATTATTGGTTACCATGCTCGTCTGAAGGGTTTGTGTCCTCATACTTAATGATTTTCCCTTTTGGACTGGAGAGAGGGCTTCTAAGTCCCCTTCACGCATAGTACAGTAAGAGAAAGAATATAGACTGTGTTCACCCATAGTAAACAATGATGCAGTATATGTACTGTTAGCTGATATCTGAGGATAGGTTCCACATCAATCACTCGTACTAATGCCGTAGTATTCACTATGAGTAAACACAAAGGCGTCGTATGAACGACTGGATTCCGACCGATGTTCCCATTGGCTCAGTTCGGACGAGCGCCCGAATCCTCGAGGGACTCCTCAGCCTCGAGGAGCCCGGCGTAACGACACTTGCCGACGAGTTGTCCCTCTCGAAAGGAGCCGTCTATAAGCATCTACGAACGCTCGAGGCACTCGGCGTTGTCACCACAACGGACGGCCAGTACGCCGTCGGCTATGGACTGTTAGAACCGGCCACCCGGCCCCTCCGTACAAATCGGGTGTATCAGAGAGCTCGCGCGCCGCTTACTAATCTGGCAGTCACCACCGGAACGGCGGTGACACTGTATGCATACGCTGGCGGCAAACTCACCGCTGTTGACCAGTGGCGTGGCAGCAGCGACCTCGAGCCACCGATCGATACTGGTCTCCGGGCCCCACTCCACGCAACCGCTGCTGGGAAGGCCCTACTGGCATCACTCCCAGCCGAAGACGTCTCGAGTGCGCTCGGTCCTGGTCAACTCAAAGCGGTGACGCCACGGACAGAGACGGATCGTGCAGCGTTGGGCGAGCAACTACACCGGATCGGTGAACGGCGTGTCGCGTTCGACCGTGGCGAGTTCGACACCGACTGGCATTGCGTTGGGACAACAATTGAGACGACTGAAGACACTAACAGGGATCCTCAGTGGGCGTTTTCAGCCGGGAACGCCACGCGGGAATTACAGGGAAAGGGTCTCGAAGAGGATGTTCTCGGGCTCGTCATTAGTGCTCGAAACACGATCGAAGTGAGTCTTTTAGATTCGCCGTAAGCTGTTTCGTATGAGGAAACAGCAGTACTGGGTCAATTTGAAATTACAATGCTGAAGCCAGCGCGCGCCCCCACAGCGCGGCGACGACCATCTCGACGTAGAACGCCACAAAGAATCCGAGTGCGACGGCATTTAGCGGCTCATAACTGGCGATAACGACCGCGAGCACGACGATTCCGACAACGAAGGCATAAAAATAGCCCCCATCAGACACTGCCCGATGGAGCAGCCGCCGGTCGAACGCACGGCGAATCCCTCCAGTTGCATACGCTGCAAGCGCCGCCGGAATTGGGAACGCAAACGCGAGGGCGAGAATAAGCGTCACCGTTGAACCAATCTGAAACACGAGCGCCGACTCGAGACCGTCGGTGACGTCCGCTCCAGAGGCGGCGACCAGAATCGTGACCGTAAGCAAAATCAATGGGACGGTGAGATACGCAAAAACGATAATCAAGGCAACGATGCCATCTCGAAGGAGCGGCCACACCGGTCGAAACCCCGGGCGGGAATCCTCACCAGCCGCCGTTGCGCCAAGTACCCGTACGAGATAGCCAAGAACGAACACGAACGGCACCAGTGGAAGGAACACAGCAAGCAGATGGAGGCCGCCACCGATTGCCACCGTATCGATCCATCGCCCATCACGGCGTGGATAGTCAAGTGCCTCCCAAAACATACCTACTCTCGTTGTTAGCCGGAGTTAACTTGTGCGTGTTCACTCCAGTTGGTTAGAAATGTTGTGAGGGCCGCGTTGAACGCATCTGGACACTCTCGCGGACTCCAATGGCCACACTCCGATAACACGATCAGTTCGGACTCCGGAATCCGCTCGTAAGCCCGCCGTGACCATGCAACCGGAAACAGTGGATCGGCCGCGCCGTGGATAAGTGCCGTCGGAACGGTGAGCCTCTCGAGTTCATCGGCGTAATTTGTAACCGCCCGCCCATCGGCTGTCACCTCCTGTGTCTGAAATTCCTCAAAGGCGATGCCCGCCCCAGCCGCAGTTGCCCGTTCTCGAAACGCCTCGAGAAACGGTTTCGAAAGTGAACTCGGCTCGGCAACGACTGCCGAGAGACCGAGGCGCGAGGCCTCGAGTGAACTCCCCATTATCGCCCAGCCGAGACTGTTGGCACCGGGGATCGATGCAATCATCTTCCACAGCGAGCCAGCCGGAATTCGCTCACCCAGTCCGTAGCTGTCGACGAGGACGAGTCGGTCGACAGCGCTTGGAGCGTCGAGTGTATAGCCAAGGGCCACTGCTCCACCCATCGAGAGCCCCACCAGCGCTATAGCGTCGAGCCCAACTGCGTCGAGAAATCCAGATAACACGTCGATGTAGGCCGTAATCGAGGACTCATCGATCGAATCGCTATCACCATACCCTGGCCAGTCTGGGGCGTACACCTGATAGTCGGGCGCGAGGGCCTCGATTGTGTGCTCCCAAGAGAGGGTTGCATCATCGACGCCACCGCCATGAAGGAGGACGACCGGCGGACCGTCAGTGCCGGCTCGCTGGTAAGCAATTCGACAGCCATCGACGACGACAACACCCTGTCCGCTCACGGCGAAAACTCCTCCTCGGTCAACCGAACCGTCACCGTCTCCTCGACATCCCGGAGATCATAGGTCGGTGACTCCCCATCAGTTCGCCGGACGTACAGCGGTTCAACGAGGCGACCAGCGTGGTGTGTCGACGCCGCTTCCTCCCCGTTGGCTCCGCTCGCCGTCGCCGGGGTCGGTCGCTCGAGGCCGTAAATCTTCAGAAACTCACCTGTCTCCGCTGGCTCACACTCACCGTTTCGCAATGCCGTGGCAAACCCTCGAGAGAGCCATTCGGTTTCACTCACACTCGGCTCTAATATGAGTGCCTCCTCGACAAATCGGACGATGTACCACTGAAGATCGTTGCAAAACGAGACGGCCGCTCCGAGACTCACCGTCTGGACGGCCAGCGCGTTTTCAAACGGCCGCTCGAGGTCGTACGTCGAAAGCGCCTCGCGGGAGGTTTTTCGCGAAAGCAGTTCGTACTGCAAATTCACATCCCGCGCCCCGACGAGACAGACTCTAGTCACTGTCTGGTACTCTGTAGTCCGCTGTAATGTGGATTTCGCCTTTTAGTTCGCGTCCAACTCGAGCACCCTCGCCTCCCGAGCAGCCGTCGCAGCCCGTTCGAACAAGTCTTCGGGTTCGACTTCGAGGAGGACCTCGAG
>LFCJ01000027.1_pt1 | contig 72771 bp, 61 predicted proteins | sample 643141 | NCBI WGS metagenome assembly LFCJ01 (sample SAMN03766243, study PRJNA286221) | soda lake metagenome | biome: soda lake; feature: Kulunda steppe; material: water; isolation source: sample B1-Br-g2 brine of Lake Bitter-1 | place: Russia: Kulunda steppe | collected 2010-07
GTGTCGACCGTGTCCCACTCGGTGAGTGCCGTGGCAGAGTGCTCGTCGCCCGACTCGACGCCGAACTCGACGTCCCCGGCTTCGATCGGGCGAGTCTCGACGGCTACGCCCTCCGGGCGAAAGACACCTTCGGGGCCGACGAGGCAACGCCAGCGCAACTGACAGTAACCGGAACGGTACACGCTGGCGAGGAACCTGCGATCGATGTCGGAGAGGGAGAGGCCGTCGAGATTTCGACTGGGGCGGTGATGCCCGCGGGCGCGGATGCGATGGTGCCAGTCGAGCGAACAGATACCAGCGACGGCGGTGACGAGGTTCTCGTCCGCACTTCGGTCGCACCCGGCGACAACGTCATGTTCGCCGGAGCGGACGTCGCCGCCGGCGAGCGGGCACTCGGTCCCGGCACACAGATCACGCCCCGTGACATCGGCCTGCTCTCTGCGCTTGGGATCGACGAAGTCCCCGTCCGTGCCCGGCCCCGGGTCGGCATCGTCTCGACTGGCGACGAACTCGTGCGACCAGGCGAGGAGCTCAACAGCGATCGCGGCGAGATCTACGACGTCAACAGCTACACGATCGCCGCGGGGATCGAAGACGCCGGTGGCGAAGCCGTCCTCTATCCACACGCCGGCGACGACCAGGCGGAGATGGAGCGTATCCTCCGGGAGGCTGCCGACGAATGTGACCTCGTCCTCTCCTCGGGGTCGACCAGCGCGAGCGCGGTGGACGTCATCTACCGTGTCATCGAAGAACAAGGCGAGTTGCTGCTCCACGGCGTCGCGGTCAAGCCGGGGAAGCCGATGCTCGTCGGCCGACTGGATGGCTCTGCGTATGTCGGCCTCCCGGGCTATCCCGTCTCTGCAATGATGGTCTTCCGAACTTTCGTCGCCCCCGCGATCCGCAACGCTGCCGGGCTCGCCGAACCCGAGGCGGCGATCGTCGAGGGCCAGATGGCCAGACAGGAACGCTATGGCGAGGGCCGCCTTCGGCTGATGCCGGTCGGTCTCGTGACAGATGGCGACGGCGAGACGCTGGTCTACCCCGTCGACAAAGGCAGCGGCGCGACGACGAGTCTCGCCGAGGCCGACGGCGTCGTCGAAGTCGACCCTGGGACCGATTATCTCGAGGTCGGCGAGTCAGTCACCGTCTCCCTGTTCTCGCCGGACGTCCGTCCGCCGACGCTGCTCGGCGTCGGCGAGGACGATCCGACCCTCAACGAACTGCTCGACAGCCTCGACAACCCACGCTATCTCTCGGTCGGCTCACGACCGGCTCTCCGACGACTTCGAGAGGGCGTCCCCGACGTGGCCGTCGTCGCCGGCCCGATCGATCGCGCTCACGACGCGATCGAACTGGCCCGCTGGGACCGCGAGTGGGGGCTGGTCGTCCGCCAGGGGAACCCCGCCGAGATCGAAGGACTGGGAGATCTGGTCGATCGAGAGCTCCGATTTATCAACCGGACGACCGACTCCGGGCTCCGAACGAGCCTCGAAGGGGCGATCGCCGACCTCTCCGACGATCGCGGAACCAGTCGACACGAACTCATCGAGTCGATCGACGGCTTCGATCTCGGGCTCCGAGCCCACGAGAGTCCTGCCCGAGCGGTCATCGACGGCGATGCCGACGCCGGCCTCGGGCTCCGGACGACCGCCGAGCGACTCGACCTCGGGTTCGTCCCGATCGACGACCAGCCCATCCGCGTTCTGGCGACCCCGGACCGTTGCGACAAAGCCGGCGTTCGAGAACTGAAACGCGTACTGGATGCACGCGTGAGCCCGTAGCTATCAGCAATAGCGAGTCTCACACTCCTCGTCAATAGCGATTTTTACGTGACGCCGGTGTATATGCAGTGATGTCGACCATAGCCGAGTTCCGACTCCCGGCGTCGGACACGACCCTCTCGGTGGTCTTCGAACACCTCCCCAAAGCGACTTTCGAGCTCGAGTCAGCCGTCTCCCGCTCGCGGCCCTGTCTCTGGATTTCCGACGCCGATCCTGCTGGGACTGCTGCGGCGTTCGATGCAGATCCGTCGATCGAAGCGTACGACCTCCTCGTCGAGACTGGCGATCGACTACTGTACGACGTGACGTTTACTGCGGAGACGGTCACCCTGTGCGATCGGTTGCTGGCCGACGGCGGCTCGTTGCTCGAAGCGTGGGGGACCGACGGCTGGTGGCAGGTCAGGGTTCGGTACGCCGACCGCGACACGCTCTGTGACGCCCACGATCGGCTCGTCGATGACGGCATCACCGTCGACCTCCGCCGAGTGACAGATGTCTCGAAGCGATCCGGGACCAAGAGCCAGCTGACACCCGAACAACGGGAGGCACTCGAGGCCGCACTCGAACGGGGCTATTTCGAGATTCCACGCGAGATTTCGATGGAAGAGCTCGCAGGCGAACTCGGAATCTCCCACCAGGCGCTATCAGAACGGTTGCGACGGGCCTACGAAACGTTGGTCGACGAAGAGATACAGCCGGCGAGTACGCAGTCCTGACGGAGTCAGCGAGCGCCAGCGGTTTCGGAAACGATCAGTTCACCGCTCTCTTTGAGCGTGAGCGCGTAATCGGCGACAACCAGTTGCACGGCCAGTCGTCCAGTCGGCTCTTGGCGCTGGAACAGCTCGTCGATCGCCTCCAGCCTGACGGGCTCGCACAGCGGTTGTAGCTCCATCGGATCCGTGTTCTCGAGGACTGCGATCGTCGAGATAATCGCGTGTGACGGCGATCTGTAGGCTGTGTACTCGACACGGAACGTTTCCTGGTCACTGGTGCTATCGTCGGTCATACTGGTGGTGCCCAGTTGCACGGAGTGAACACCGTGGACCCCCCCATTGTCCCCGGTTTGCTTCTGGGCGTAAAAGATAGGCACAGACGACCACATAAAAAGCTAGATTCACCCACACGGCCACAACTGTTTGCACGGCGATAATTTCGCTCGCTGCGGTCAGTCAAAAACTGCGCTCGCCGAACTCAGTCGAGTTCAGCGAACGACTGAACGCGGTAGTCCCCGAGCACGCACTGGCCGCGTCGATCGTGGCCGACCCGTTCGACGTGAATCGCATCGAGGCCGGCGTTCCAGGCGGCGCCGATGTCGCAGGCTCCGTCGCCGGCGAGCACACCCTGGTGGCCGTTGTGGGCGACGCCGAGATCGCGCATAACGGACTCGACCGGGCCAGGGTCCGGTTTCCACCCCGTCTCCTCGGTACAACAGAGACGCGCGTCGAACCAGTCGTGGATGCCGAGGTTGTCGAGGACGGGCTCACAGAGGAACTCCTGGCAGTGAGTGATCAGTCCAACCGGGACCTCGAGGTCGGCGACGAATTTGGCATCGTCGTGGAGATAGGTCTGTTCGGCACGGACCAGGGGCTCTTCCTCCGTGTGAAACGCCGTCCAGAACTCGTCCGGCGAAATCCCCCACTCCTGAAGCTGGCGATCGCGGGAGCCAGTCAGCCCGTGCCAGAGAATCTCGGCCTCCCGGTCGGTAAACTGGCGACCGAGCCGATCGCCGACCCGGTCAAACACCTCGCGGGTGTACGACCACTCGACGTCGACGAGCGTCCCGTCGAGATCGAGCAGCCAAAAATCGTATTCGGAGACCATTGGGAAGATATCATATGTGGGTTACCAATAAATGTTTATCGCCCACACAGACATGGCAGCTGCAGCGTAGTTGGTGCGCACGTGCTTGCCGTCTCGGTATTGGGTTTCGAACAGTAGGGGGTGGACGTGACGAACGCTACCACGTCTCGACGACGATTGTTACAGCTCAGTGGTTCAACAGCAGTCGCGACTCTCATCGCTGGCTGTGGTGGCCCTGGGGAAGAAGACGGCGAGGATGACGACATCGGTGACGATCCCGGGCCAGAACAAGAGCCAGACGAGGAAGAAGAGGTCGAGGTCGAAGACGACGAGGAGGACGATGAGCCGGACGATCTCGACGAAGCGATCGAAGACGAGGGTGAGGAAAACGGCGGCGATGAAGGAAATAACGGCGAGAACGGCGACGAAGACGATGATGACGGAAACGGGGACGGCGAGACAGACGAGTGAAGACGGAAAACCGGCAATGAGAGGGACACCCAACTAACGACGGAAACTGGTTGCACACCGACCATAGTTATCGTGCGACCGGGCGCGCACTGACGGTCAGTAGCTACGATAATCGCCTCTCACCGCTCGATCGCTGTCGATCAGTCGTTCTCGGTGTCGAGAACCCGGATACTCGACCCCAGGTACTTCGAGAGCGCCTCGGAGACGGTGTCGGCGTTGAAAGCGTCCAGATCGGCTGCGATCTCGTCTTTCAGTGCGTCGAGATAGGCGTCATCGACCTGAAGCTCCCGGAACGAAACCGACTCGATCCGATCGCGTGGGACCACGAGCCACTTCGCGGCGAGTTCGTGGGCGTAATCGTCGTTGCTCACCTCGCCACGCCAGAGGGTGTCACGGAAGAATAGCCATCCCTCGGTCCCAGGCTCCGCGGCGTCACGGAACAGGGTGACTGTCGTCTCAGCGGTCGCTGGATCGATACTGATCTCGTCTCGCGGTGAGGCGATCCGAAACGTGACACGGAAGACGTAGTGACCCTGCATCTGAACGATTGTGTTCGGTACCAGCGCGATCGAACGCGTCAGCGATCGGCCACGCTGGGACCCACTCAGGCGTTCCGTTCGGACTCGATGAGCCCGGCCATCTCGATGTCCTCGTCGGTGATGCCGCCTGCTTCGTGGGAGGTCAGCCGGATCTCGACTTCCGAGTACCGGATGATGATCTCGGGATGGTGAAACTGGGCTTCGGCGATCTCGCCGACCATCTGGGCGAAGTTGACGCCACGGAGGTAATCGTCGAACTCGTACCGGCGAACGATTTCTTCACCCTCGCGCTCCCACTCTGCAGGGAGCTGGTCGTCGATTTCCTCGTCGGAAAGCAGATCGGCCATGTGGCTCCGAACGCAATCCAGTTAAATAATAATTGTGCTCAGCAACCACCTGAGGAGAGGAAAGCAGACCGGGCGACCGCCGAAGCGTCACCGATCAGTCGTCGTCCATCACGCCGATCTGGATGTCAGCTCGCTCGATGCCGGCGGCCTCGGCGATGCGTTTGGGTGGCGTCGGCCCGTTATCGCCGAACTCGGGATCGAACAGCTGCAATGCGGTGTTGATCGTACTCCAGTCGTCTTCGGCTGCAGCCTCTCGGAGGCTCTTTGTCGGCGGGGCGAGCAACTGATTGACCAGCGCGTCGGCCATCGCTTCGATGACCTCCTGTTGCTCGGCCGTAAGATCGTCGCCGAGCTGGGAGCGTGCCCGATCGAGTTCGCGCTCTTTGATGCGTTCGGCGGACTCGTACATCGCTGCAATGACCTCGTCCGCGCGGGCCCGTTTGTACTGGTCACAGAGCAACTCGAACTCGCGGTCGATCATCGACTCGACTGTGCGTGCCGCGTCGGCTCGTTTCGCACGAGTTTCTTCGGTGATCGACGTGAGATCGTCCAGGTCGTAGACACAGACCGACGGAAGATCACCGGCAGACGGTGCGACGTCTCGGGGCTGGCCCAGATCCACGACCACTCGTTCGGGGTCGGCGTCGTAATGGGCAGTCGGGAAGAGAGGGTCGTCGACGGTCGCGAGATGCCGGGAGTCGAGCAGCGGATCCTCGCTGCCGGTTGCGGTAATAACGATGTCTGCGTCAGCGGCTACATTGCCGATCGCTTCGAGCGGGATGGCACTGGCGTCGATATCGAGCTCACCGACGAGATGTTCGGCGTGGGAGACGGTCCGGTTTGCGACGACCAGTTCGTCGACACCGGCAGCCACGAGACTGCGGGCTGCGAGTCTCCCCATCTCACCGGCACCGACGACGAGCGAGCTTGCGCCGTCGAGGGTGACATCAGAGGCGGCAAGTTTTGCAGCTGCAGAGCCAAGGGAGACGACACCGTCGTTAATTTCGGTCTCCGTCCGCGCACGCTCGCCGACGTGAATCGCTTTCGTGACGGCGGCTTCGAGCATCGAGCCGATCCCACCGGCAGCCCGGGCGTCTTCGTAGGCTTGCCGCACCTGCCCAATAATCTGATCTTCGCCCAGAACAACCGATTCGAGCCCTGCAGTCACACGCAGCAGATGCCGCAAACTCTCGTCGTGGTCAGTCACGATGAGCGCGTCGTCGTCGGTCATCGCGAAGAATTCTTCGAGCATTGCCTGCCCCACAGCGGCGTCGGCTGCAACGACGTAGGCCTCGACCCGGTTACACGTCGAGAGCACGAACGCTTCGTCGATCTCCGGCACGGAAACCAGCGTCGATACTCCCGTTTGTTGATCCTCGGGGCTCGCAGTAGCGAGATCGTCGACGCTTCCGCTCTCGTGGGTTACGCGTGCAGCCGTGATGACCCCGCCAGACATCACGGTTTCTCACCCCCAGCGGATAGGTTGTCGCCGAGCACGTCCTCAATCACTTGCTCTGAGTTGGTAGCACCTGTACGTAAAGCTGTCCAAATAGCCGGAGAATTGACGACGTCGGTGACAACTTTTCGCCGCCGCGTCGGCGAAATATCCCGGGATTTGAGCTCCGATCGGAGCGCCGAACAGACAGTCGCCATCTCGCCGGCACCGGCGAGCGTCTCCTCGAGGTCCTGTCGGAGGTACTTGCTCAGCGAGGGTGCCGTTCCACCGGTAGCGATCGCGACGAGGACGGGGTCATCGCGGACGGTCGCCGGAACGACGACGCTGCCCGGCTCGCGCGAGCCGGATTCGTCCGCACGGTTGACGAGTACGTTCCGTTCCTGAGCGGTTTCGGCAACGGCCTCGTTGACCTGCTCATCGTTAGTCGCCGCGACGACCAGTGTCGGTTCGAGCCGATCGAACCAGTCCGTTACGTCGGCCGGGTCAGGCTGTGCACGGACCAGTTCGGCGTCACCGAACGATCGATCGGCGAACGCAGGGCTTACGACGACGACGTCGGCTTCGTCGGCGAACCGACGAGCCTTGCGAGCACCGACGGGGCCGCCGCCGAAGACGAGCACCGTCGTATCGGCAAAGTCGTGAAGGAGTGGAATCATCCTCTGTTTCAGTCACCGTCTCTCGATTACGATTCTATTTCAGTGTTCGCTTCTGCCCGTTCTGCCAATCGAATCCCCGTCTTCTTCAGTATTTGTGTCGAAAAGAGCGAGTCCCAGTCAGCCTCGCCGACGTCCCAGTAGTCGGCCATCGTCTCCCGGACCTGCTCGATTCGGCGTTGGCTCTCTGCCTCGCTGCGACCGTGAGTCATCGCGAAGAAGTTGTACGGCCAGACGCCCTCGTGGCGCGGACGTTCATAGCAGTGGGTGACGAACGGGAGTGACGCAATTTCGGGCCCAACCTCGGGGACGAGTTCGTCGGGAACGTCCCAGACAGTCATTCCGTTTTCCGTATATCCCAGCGAGTAGTGGTTCGGTACGACTCCGATTCGTCGAATCTTCCCCTCGCGCTCGAACCGGGTGATCGTCTCGCGGACCCAGTCGGGTTCTCGATCGATCGCGTCGGCCACGTCGACATACGGCGTCGGAGAAAGCGGCAATCCGTCCTGGATCTCGAGGACGAGATCGCGCTCGGCCGGTGACAGCGTCGACTCGTCGGTCGGCGACACGTCGGGACCGAGATCGGAACAGTCGATCCCGGCGGGCTCACCGTTCGAGCCATCGAACGGCCCGTCGACGTAGAACTTGGCCTCGACGCGGAACTCCTGTTGTTTCGGCAAGTTGTACGTCGGCTGCCCCGTCTCGTCTTCGATCGCATCGAGAACCTCCCGAACGCGATCGGCCTCGGCGACCGAGACCACGAACCACATGTTGAGGTGGGGATGCTCGCGTTCGTAGTTGTGGGCGACCTCGCGGTAGGCGTTGACCTGATCTGCAATCTCGTCGAATCGGTCGTCGGGAGCATGCAGTGCTACGAGCGTCGCCGCCCCGCCGATTTCCTGGGCGTTGACGAGCGGTCCGAAGCGCGAGAGAACGCCGCGATCGTCTAAATCGCGGATCGTGTCGAGCAGTTCTGTCGCATCGATACCGACCCCGCGATCGCACATAGCCGCCGCTGCAGCCTCGAATGGGCGACTGGTGACGGGAAACCCGCCCTGAAAAGCGTTGATCACGGCCCGTTCGCGGTCCGTGAGATCGACATCCGTACTCATACGAGAGTGTCGGGAGTCTCTTGGTATAAACGAACCGGGTGTCCCCTGATTCTGGGAGTTGTGTGGTTGTGAAGACACCGCCACCGTAGCGCTCGCAGCAACAGCTCCAACTGGATCTATCCCGATCGAAGATAGTAGTCACTCCAATCGCCGCTGCTCACTCCAGTCGCCGCTGCTCGCTCCAGTCGCCGCTGCTGATAGACGGCCTACCCATACAGCCGATAGACGGCATCCGCAAGCTGGTTCACCCGCACAGCGTGCTCGTGTGACTCCTCGCGGATGCCGTTGCAGACGTAAGAAAACGTCAGTTCGGCGGCCGGATCGACCCAGGCGACGATACTGCCGAGCCCAACGTGTCCGAACGTCTCCGGCGAGGAGAGCGTCCCGAACAGGTCCGAGACGGTGCCACCGCGCCAGTACCCCATTGCGTACCGCATCGGCCGCGAGAGCGTCCCATCGTCGGCCGTCTCGATCTGCAACTCTGTTGCCGTCTCGATCGTCTCGGGGGCGACGATTCTGGTTCCGTCCAGTTCGCCACCGTTTGCCATGCAGGCGAAGAAGCGACCCATATCCCGCGCCGTACTGATTCCGTTCGCGGCGGGAATCACTGCTTCGAGGACGTCCGGATCGTTCCCCAACCCGGCTGCTGCCGGCGGTGAGAGATCGACCAGTCCCTCTTCGGGATCGGCACACCGATCGAAGATCTCGAAGCCCTCGATCGAGGCGACGGCCTCGGGCTGGCCGTCGCGAACACCGACGCTCGTCTGGTCCATGCCGAGCGGCTCGAAGACGGTTTCGGCGGCGTACTCCTCGATCGGCGTTCCGGTGACCTGGCGTACGAGTTCGCCGACGAGCCAGCCATAGGTGACGGTGTGGTACGCCGCAGTCGTCCCCGGCTCGTCTTCGAGGGGTTGGGTTTCCATCGTCTCGACGATGGTATCCCAGTCGCCCCACGCACCCGGATCGTCGTCGAGTTCGCTTGTGGGCATCCCCGTCTGGTGACTCAACACGTGGCGAACAGTCACTGCCTCTTTACCCTCGTCCCCGCGTGCGAACGATGGCCAGTGATCGACGATCGGATCGTCGTATGCGAGCGTGCCGTTCTCGACGAGCTGGTGGACGCAGGTCCCAACGAAGGGTTTCGTACACGACCAGACGAGGTGTGGCGTTTCCGGGGTCGTCTCCGCCCCATCCGGCCCGGTCGTCCCACCGGCGATGTCGACGACGCGATCGGTCCCGTCGTAGACGACGAGCTGAGCGCCATTGTGGAGTCCGACATCGAGATGTCGATCGAACACTGCCTGAATCGCCGTCTCTCCCTGTGTATTGGTAACTGTTTCCATACTACGTCCCCAATGGCGACGGTGAAAACAGTTTGTCCCGCCAGGTCAGTTCGAGACGGCAACGGGAGCCGACCGTGTCGTGGCGGCTACAGTGGCGACTGGAAAATCACTGTACAGACCGATCGCACAGCCGCTGTGCAGTCGGTATGCAACCAGTTGCAGCTGCTTCGATAGACCAACAGCTCAGTCGCCTTCGACGCCCGTGACCTCGAAGCCGAGCTCTCGAATCTCCTCGAGGATCGTCTCGTGATCGGCACTGGCCTCGTAATAGATCACGATGTCGAACGTTCCCTCGCGCAGGAGTTGCTGGCACTCCCAGACGAACTCCTCGTCGTCGAGTGTGAGTCCCTGGTGCTGGTTCGACGAAAAGTCAGTGTCGTCGTTCCCCGAATAGACGTAGCAGTCTTTCGGGTCGTATCCCGACTGCTCGGCGATGATATCGCCGACGTCGATCGTCGCTTGCATCATCTGGACGTCTTCCTGACCACTGTAGTCGGTGTGGACGATCGCACCGTTGAGGACGATCTCGCCGGGTTCGAGGAGTGCTTTCGTCCGCTGGTAGAGGTCGTCGTCGATTGCGTCTGCCATTGGTTGAATCGAACAGGGCCGCACAGATAGCCGTCACGATTCCTGTCGACAGCCAGCCCTACCGGTGGATGATGTCTGCTAGCCGAAGCTGTCGGTACGATAACCGGTATCAGGTCGATGAGTCACACACAAAACACATAGTCGCCGGTGTCATTGGTACCGACAATGAAGCGGTGGCTCCGTCAGCGCGTCGACGACGCCTACGAGCAGTTGCTCACCAGAGAGCTCGCTGGCGCACCGACCCACGTCGCAGTGATACAGGATGGTAATCGACGGTACGCCCGGAAGAACGGCAAAGAAAATACGGCGGGCCACCGTGACGGTGTCGAGACGACCGAACAGGTACTCGAATGGTGTCAGCAGATCGGCGTCGAGGAACTGACGCTGTACACGTTTTCGACGGAAAACTTCGACCGGCCGCGCGAGGAGCGAGAGGCCCTGTTCGATCTGCTCTGTGAGAAACTCCGGGAGTTCGCCGATGCCGATCGGGTCCACGAGAACGGGATCCGTATTCGCGCGATCGGCGACACCGACCAGTTACCCGAGCGAGCCCAGGACGCCGTCGACTACGCCGAACGACGCACCCGCGGCTACGACCGGTTCGTTCTCAACATCGCCCTCGCGTACGGCGGGCGATCGCAGCTGCTCGAGGCTGCACGGGGCGTCGTCGCAGACGTCGATGCAGGTGAGCTCCAGCCCGACGAGATCGATATCGAAACGATCGAGCAGCGGCTATACGACGAACCCGTCCGTGACGTCGATCTGATCATCCGGACAGGTGGCGACGAGCGAACCTCGAACTTCCTGCCGTGGCACGCAAACGGGAACGAAGCAGCCGTCTTCTTCTGTACACCCTACTGGCCCGAATTCTCGAAAGCGGACTTCCTGCGCGGGATCCGAACCTACGAACATCGGGAAGCGTCCTGGCGACGCACCCGTGCGAGACGCGCACTCGCCTTGCTCGGTGCCGTCAGCGATCCCGAACTCGTCGAGGCCCGATCGATCGTCGATCGGTTCCGGGACTCGCTGCCGACGGCCGAACAGCCGGACGAAGAAGAGTTCGAGGTAATCGAGTCGGGGACGACAGTGGACTGACTGGTTGGTTTCCGGAAGCCACCCGCCAGCGAACCCCGATCGCACGGCTGTCGTGCGATCGGTATCCGAACAGGTTCCGTTTGTGCGATCGCTCTGAGCGATCGAAACGCCCAATCCGATGGGTGCCCAGGATCCCGTATGGACCGCCACCTGTTCACGTCCGGCCTCGGCTCGGCAGGTGTCGGGATCGGCATCTTCGCCGTGCTCGCGATACGCGGCGCGCTTCGGCATCCAGCAGCAGCGACTGCCCAGGCGAGTCCCGTAGAGTTCCTCGCGATCGGTACCGGGTTCGTCCTCCTGACGATCGGGGCTCTCGCGGCGTTTCTCGGCTACGTCCGCCCGGGCATCGAAGGAGCCGGGTGACCACGGTCGATCGGACGGGGTAGCTAGGATACGATCGATCGAACGAACTGGCCGAATACGATCGAACGGAACCGGCGCGTACGGGCTACTGACCGAACCGGCGCGATCGGTTACAGAACTCTCTGACTGCACGCAGGAAGTCCCGTTTGCGGAAGTCCCGCCAGTTGACGTCGGTGAAGTAGAGTTCGGAGTAGACGGACTGCCAGATCATGAAATCGGAGAGCCGCTCTGCACCGGTTTTGATCACTAGATCTGGCTCCGAAGGGAAAATCAGGTGCTGTTCGACGTCGTCGTCCGTGATCCGATCGGGGTCACGATCGCCGGCGTCGACGCTCTCGGCGAGTGTCTGGACAGCACTGGTGAATTCGTGTTTCCCGCCGAGTCCAATGCCGATCTGGATCGGCGCGTCGGCAGGCGTCGCGTCGTCGGGACCGCGGACGGCAACCTCACGCGGTGCGTCGATCGTTTCGAGTTCACGCCGCAAGGACGGCACGGCTGCGGCGTCGAGGACGCTCACGTAGACGGTCACCCGAGAGGCGTACTCGAAGGCCCACCCGAAGAACTCCGAGAGAGTTCCGTAGGCACCCTCCTCTAAGAGATCCCGTTCGGTGATGACCAGCGCGACGTGCTCGGGGAGTGACCCGTCGTGACGACGAATCTGGTATGCGAGATAGCGTTCGTACAGACCCACAGTCGATGTTTTCCGTCGAGTGCAATACCGGTTATGACATCGGCCATATACTGAAAGTCAGTCCATCGATGACACACGATCGAAACTCGACGATCGGTCCCGTCGGCGCGGGACGGGTTGAAGAAGGTTCAAGTAAACGCCACAGAAAGGACCCGATATCGTGACAGCACCCGTTCGGCGAGCAGGCGTCTTTGCGATCCTCAGTACGCTCTCGCTCTCCGTTCCGCTCGTCGGTCCGCGGGCCGCGGCGCCACTGGCTGCGGTCGTCCTCTTAGGGGCGTTTGCCGTTACCGACGGCCCGCTCTTCGATCTCCTCGCCTATCCGGGCGACTACGAGGACAGCCGTCTCTATGGGCTTATCACGTTCGTTCTCGCAGTGATCGCACTCGGTCTTCTTGTAACGACGTCGTCGATGTCAGTCGCCGTCTTCGTCGGAACTGTGCTTCTCATCGGCTACGGAAACCTCGGAGAACAGCTCGCCCGCCAGCGACTGGACAGCGACATCGCCCAGGTGACTACCTTCTGTCTGTTCGCGACGATCGCTGCCGTAGCGGGACAGGCCATCTCCGTGACCCTCGCACAGGGTATCGATGTCGTCGAGCCACTGCTCCCGACGATGCTCTTTTTTGCTGCCAGCGGCGCGTTACTCGCAGCGTTGCTTCGTGACGTGCTCTTCCTGTACGACGAACCGGTCGTCATGCTCTCGGTCGGACTCTTGTTGTGGCTGCTCGTGGCACTCCAGCCTGTCATCGGAACCGGCGATATCCTCGCCGCACTGGCAATTACGATCGCCTTCGGCTACGCCTCCTACGCGCTCGAAACGGCATCGGTCGCCGGGATGCTCACCGGTGTGTTGCTGGGCCTGCTGACGATCGTACTCGGTGGGTACGGCTGGTTTGCCGTGCTCATCTCCTTCTTTGCGATCGGCGGTCTCTCGACGAAGTTTCGCTACGAAGAGAAAGAATCGATCGGCGTCGCCGAGGACAACAACGGCGCTCGCGGTAGCGGCAACGTCCTCGGCAACGCAGCGGTCGCAATCGTCGCCGTACTCGGGTACGCAGCCAGTGCCGAAGGGCTGCTGCCCGGCAATCCAGAACCGGCGCTGTTTCTGTTCGCGTTCGCCGGTTCAGTCGCAACGGCAATGAGCGACACGCTCTCCAGTGAGATCGGGAGCGTCTTCGATCGGCCACGGCTGATCACCACCTTCGAGCCTGTCGACCCTGGAACCGACGGTGGCGTGACGTGGCAAGGTGAGATCGCCGGCCTCGCCGGCGGACTCATCGTCGCCGGGATCGCCTACGGCCTCTTTCCCGAAGTCACGCTCTCCGGTGCAGCGATTATCGCCGCGGCCGGCTTCGTTGGCATGACCGTCGATAGTCTGCTCGGAGCAACGCTCGAAGGGACGCTAATCAGCAACCAGGGCGTGAACTTCCTCGCGACGCTGTCGGGGGCACTTTGCTGTGCATTGCTCGGCCTTTCCTTTGCCATCCTTGGCTGAGAGTTCGGTGGTGGTGCCGCCAGCAGCGATGCAGGACGTGGTCGTGTGTTCTGATCGGGAACACACGCCGGACAGTTCACACCCCCAGCTACCAGGCCGGGGTGTCGATTGCGAGAGCAGTCCTCAGCGAGTGCGGGTGACGTCGAACCCGTCGGCTCCGTCGCCCGTATCATCATCTCGCCGAGAGGCACGCAACTGATCGGTTCCCGTCTGGTTCATCACCCCGAACATTAGAACGACCCAACAGGCGAGCAAAAGGAGCGCGAACGCCGGTGGCGGTGACATCATACGCCGCTCTTGCGAGCAGTCGAGTATCAACTTCTCGGATCCGGCCCCAAATTCCTAAAACGGTTTTACTCGCCCAAATCCGTCTTCGGCGGCCGCTCGGCGACGTCGTCGATCGCGTGCACCCGGACGTTCGTGGGCCGTTTCGTGAACTGGCCGAGCGAACGGGCGATGATTCGATCGACGCCCAGATCGGCAGCGAGGTCAAGCAGCCGCTGGTCGAGAATTTCGTCCAAAACCACGGTTGTCGCCACAGGATCGATCTCCGCAAGCGCGTCGAAAGCATCACTCGCCGGGGCGTCCTCGATCACACTGGCATCGGCATCGAGAAACCGAACCCGACCGGTTCCCGCACGGACGATCGCTGTTGCGTGATCGTAGAGTGTATCGGGCTCGTCGGCCGTGCTGGCGTCGTCAGTGGTCGTGTCAGTGGTGTCCGACTCGGCCGCATCAGGCGTGGTGGCTGACTCGCTGGCGTCTCCAGCGTCGGCTGCTGGTTGCGTCTCGGCTTCGAGTGTCGCTTCCGACGCTGCTTTGACGCCGCCGTCGGTATCGGTCGATGCCTGTTCTCTACTCTCGTACTCTGCAGGCTCGCCGCTGTCGAGCGACTCTGGCGACGGTGGCGTGCTCTCGTCCGGCTTGGGAGCCAGTGTGGTACCCGATTCGGTTGCAGCAACTGCCTCGCGAGGGTCGTTCAGCCCGGCGACAGTGTCGTACGGAACTTTGTTCCGAAGCGCGGCGAACAGCTGGTGATGGTCGAGTTCCTCGACGGATTCTCCGGAGGGGGCAAACGCGACATAATCGAGGTCACCGACCTGTGCGAGTTCCTCGAAAATAAGGTCACCGCCCCGATCGCCATCGAGAAAGGCAGTGACCGTACGGTGACGGGTCAGCTCGGCCACTGCCTCTGGAACGTTCGTCCCTTCGACTGCGATCGCGTTTTTGATGCCGTATTTCAGCAGTGTGAGCACGTCCGATCGGCCCTCGACGACGATGATCGCGTCACTATCGGTGACGCGTGGGCCGGCAGGAAGCCCCTCGTACTCGGTGATGTCCTCGACGCGGACGTGCTGGCGGACCTCCGCTAAGATCTCCTCGGAGGACATCACGCTGTCGTCGAACCCCGTCCGGAGGAGTTCTTTCGCACGCTCGACGACGTCACGCCGTTTCGCCGCCCTGACGTCCTCGATTTCGGTTACCTCGAGGTCTGCCCGACAGGGGCCGACGCGGGTGATCGTCTCCAGGGAAGCGGCGAGCGTCGCCGTCTCGACCTTGTCGAGGCTCGTCGCGATCGTGAGATGGCCGTGTGACTGGCCACTGGTACTTGCGATTTCGACGTCGATACGACCGACTTTTTGTGACTGGCGGAGGTCGCGGAGGTCGAGTTCGTCGCCGAGCAACCCTTCGGTTTGCCCGAAGATCGCACCGACGACATCGCTCCGCTCGACGATTCCGTCGGCCACCACGTCAGCGTGAATGAGGTATTTCGAGGTGTCTTCCATTGGAGATCTGTCCCCGTGAGTGAGGACGCAACGCGCGTCCGAAACCGGTGTTACCTAGAATGTGGATCGTGACGGGCAAATAGCTGTTGACCTCGGATCGACCCTCGAAATCAGTAACTCGGTCGGTGCCAGTACCAGTAGATCGTGACCGCAACCAACACCACGAGTCCGCCACAAAAGAAGAGAAGTCCCGGGGGGATCGTCCCGACGGCGGCCTCAGCTGCCTCGAAACCACCGTCAGTCGCGTTCTCTCCGATATCGTACTCCGTATCGAGGTCGGCCCCATCGTCGGCCTCTGGATCACTCTCACCCGCCGCATCTGCGTCTTCTTCGATCGCATCGGCAGCTGCGTCGTCGTCAACCGCGTCGTCGTCAACTGCGTCGTCTGCCGAATCCACATCTGCGCTGTCTGTCGTGTCTGACTCGTCGGCTTCCGGGACCTCCTCAGCAGTCACCTCATCGTCTTCGAAGGTGTCTGCAGGGTCGTCCGGACTCGTCTCGGAATCGTCCCCTGGGTCCTGTGGCTCCTGCTCGTCGTCAGTTTCCGCGGTCCCGGTCGGTTCCGGGTCGTCAGCAGCGGGTGGAGGCGATCCGGCACCGTCGAGGTCGACATATCGCGTGAGTCCATACTGGACGAGCAGGCTGCCACCTGCCAGTGCACCGATCCCACCGATCAGCCGCGAGAGCGCCGTTTTCAACTGCGAGGCCGTCGACTTATCGCTCGTGACGATCAGTGGCCCATCCGAGGTTCCGTAGACGCTCATCTCGTTCCCACGAGAGGAGTACCAGGTGTCGACGACCTCGACCAGACCTGCATCTTCGAGTTTCTCCAGATGATACCGGACGTTCTGGATCGAGGAGTCGATCGCCTCGGCGATATCGCTCGGCGTCCCGGGTTCTTCGTCGAGTCGGGCGTAGATCTGGCGTGCCGTCGTCGACGAGAGGGCACCGAAGACAGCATCCGCATCTTCTCCCTCGAGGTCGACGACGCGTGGCTGCCCGTCCTGTGTCGAGGGCTCGGATCGAAACGGAAACAGGCGGGCCATACTGGTCGGTTCCCACTCGCGATCGAATCACTATACGTTTTGTCGTTGGTACAATCGGTCTTTTAGTTAGGACAGTCGATCGCGCAACAGGGTGGTTGCCAGCCGGCGACCAGCAGGTGAGCTGGCCAGTGATCGATACCGAGTGAAGCGTGACCGGTCGGCGATCGGTGAGCAGCGGTCGTCAGGCGGAAATGATTAGCGACGCGAGTGCAGACGACCCTCTATGAGCCGTCTGGAATACTGGGGGTGGACCGCGACCGGGATCGTTCTTGCCGCGCTGACGATTCCGTGGTTTCTCTGGGGGTCAGCGACGACTGTCGCCGGACTCCCGCTGTGGCTCTGGTGGCACGTTGGCTGGATGCTGCTAGCGTCGCTCGTCTTCTGGCTGTTTACCAAGCGAGCGTGGGGGATCGGGATCGAGTCGAGACAGCCGCCGGACCATGACGATACCGGTGGGGACGCGATCGAAACTGACGGTGGTCAGGATACCAGTGGGGACGCGATCGAAACCGACGAGAGTCACGGTACCGGTGGGGACGCGACCGAAACCGACGGGAGTCGCGATACCAGACGTGGGGGTGAGATGCAGTGAGTCTGACGATCCAACTGGGGATCATCGTCGGCTATCTCCTGTTGGCGCTTGCGATCGGGCTGGTCGCCTACCGGCTAACTGATCGCACGGCTGAAGACTTCTATCTCGCCAGTCGGACCTTCGGGACGGTCGTGCTCCTTTTTACGACGTTTGCGACGCTGCTGTCGGCGTTTACCTTCTTCGCTGGGCCGAACATCGCCTACCACGAGGGGCCCGAGTGGATCCTCGTGATGGGGCTGATGGATGGGATCATTTTCGCGATCCTCTGGTACGTGATCGGCTACAAGCAGTGGCTGCTCGGCCAGCAGTATGGGTTCGTCACTTTGGGTGAGATGCTCGGCGATCGGTTCGCGTCGAGATGGCTTCGTGGGCTGGTAGCCGGCGTGAGTCTACTGTGGCTGTTTCCATACGTCATGTTACAGCAGGTCGGTGCAGGAACAGCACTCCAGGCACTGACCGAGGGAGCCGTCCCCTACGCAGCCGGTGCGGGGCTGATTACGGCGTTTATGATCCTCTACGTCGTCGTCGCCGGCATGCGGGGAATCGCCTGGACGGACACGCTCCAGGGTGCGTTCATGCTCATCACGACGTGGATCGCGATCGTCTGGGTGCTCGCCGTCGTCGGCGGGCCAAGCGTCGCGACGGGGGCACTCGAAGCGGAGGCCGCACAGCATCTCTCACTGGGGAGTGAGTACTATACCGTCCAGTGGATGCTCTCGACAGCGATCACGATCGGCTTCGGCGTCGCGATGTTCCCCCAGGTGAACCAGCGCTTCTTCGCGGCTGGCTCGAAGACAGTGCTCAAGCGATCGTTCGCCCTCTGGCCGATCCTCTGTGTGTTGCTCTTTGTCCCCTCGTTCATGCTCGGCACGTGGGCTCGCGGGCTCGACGTCGCAGTACCCGAGGGTGGGAACGTCCTTCCGGCAGTTCTGGGCGAGTTTACCCCGGTCTGGTTCGCCGCGCTGGTGATCGCCGGCGCGATGGCCGCGATGATGTCGTCCTCTGACTCGATGTTGCTCTCGGGCTCGTCGTACTTCACCCGGGACCTCTACCGCCCCTTCGTGGATCGCTCGCTCTCCGATCGGCGTGAAGATCTGCTCGCTCGGATCGGTGTGGTCGGCTTTGCAACTGCCTCGTTCGGTGCGAGTCTCGTCACCCCTGCGACCCTGTTCGAACTCGGCGACGCCGCGTTCAGTGGGTTCGCCCAGCTCGCACTCCCGGTGCTGGTCGCACTCTACTGGCGGAAGACGACGCGGAGTGGAATTACAGCCGGCATCCTGGTTAGCCAGGTGTTCTACCTCTCGAGTCTTTTCGTTCCGATCGTTCCGGGCACGTACGCCGGCTGGACCGCGGGCATCGTCGGCATGCTTCTCGGTCTCGTCGTCACCGTCGGCGTCTCGCTCGTCACCACACCCGCGGGCGAGGAGCGACGGGCGATCTACTTCGATGGCCTCCGTGCCGACTGAGAGACAGCGATCGCCACGACAGTCATCGACATCGACGGACCTGCGACCGGCACACCGAAAGGGGTCGAGAGCATACGCAACTGGTATGACGACTGCGCTGCCGGAGTCGCTGGCCGAATCCTGGCAAGCCGCTGGTACCCGGAGTGGAACGTCGACAGTGATGGTGATGTCGATCAGCGCCGAAACGACAGTGTACGAACCCATCGAGACGGCGGCCTCCCTCGCCAAACTCGGTGCGAGCGACATGCCAGTTCGATCGCTGTTTACGGTCGATATGACGTTCTCGCCGTCACTGGCTACGTTCGGCGTCTCCCCGAAGGGTGTGTTCTCGATGGCAGTACCGAAAGCGAAGGGCCAGTTCGTCGACATCGTCGAAGACGAGGGGCTCGTCGTCGAGGGGACACGGGAGACACATTCGTTCGAGGCCGCAAACGGGACCAGCGGGAAGTGGTTCGTCCTCGACGTCGTCTACCCGCTCGCATCCGAGCTAGCGACTGAGCAGACCGATCGACTTGCAGCCGAGACACACATCGCCATCTGGCCGACCGAGACGACGTACGGGATGGCCGGTGGAACGGTGCCACTCGAACTCCCGGCCGGCGTCGGCGACGCCATCGATGGGGAGATCCCCGTCAACCCGGCTGCCGACCGCGAGCGAATCGCAGAACTCGTTCGATCGATCGATCCAGAGACGACCGACGAGGCGTAACGCGTCCGCACACCGGTTGCAGGACTGTTATCGGAGCTCGTTCTGGCCCGGTTGTGTACCGGCGATCCAAATCGTTCTGGCCCGATTGTGTACCAGCGACCCGAACGGCTTTGACCCAATCACACACCAGACAGTAAAAGCCGTATTACCCGATACGTTTATATCAAGCGGCGGGGACAGAAGGCTGATGACTGCAGAGAGAGCGCGATCGGACGCGGCCTCCGGCCGGCGAAAACTGCGACCATCGGTTCGATCAGTTCTCTCAGGGGACAGCGAGATGTCGTTCGAACTCGACGCGGGATGCAGGTTCACCACGGTCGACGAGACGTTCGCCACGGCGACTGGCTACGATACCGATCGGCTCCGCGGTGAACACGTCTCGTTCGTCTATCCCGCTACCGACACCGATCGCATCGAGACGATCGTCCAAACGCTCGTCGAGACGAGCGGGCCACGACTGGCCGGAGAGACAGATGAGAGCTCTACCGACGACACGACTACGGACCAGCAACTGCACCTGCCCGGAGCCACGTTCGAACTGCCACTCCAGTTCGAGGGCGACGACACGGTCTCGTGTCCCCACCAGGTGCAGTTGCGTGAACTCGACGACAGAACCACGAGAATCGTCGTGAGACGCCATGCCAGTACCGACGGTGCAGCCAGCCGACCCCGCCAGGAGCGTAGAGCCACGGCCGAACAGACCACCGCTCTCGCCGAACAGACACTGGAGACCGCAGGCGAACAGGAACTCGACGACCAGCGTGAACAGCTGCTCGTCCTCAATCACGCCCATAGGGTTCTTCGTGATCTCATCGACGCAATCGTCGCCTGTGGCTCGCGAACAGAACTCGAGCAGACTACCTGTGACTCACTCGCCAGCACACCGTGTTACGAGTTCGCGTTCACCGCGGCGATCGATCCGAGCGAGCAAACGGTTGTTCAGCGCGTCGAGGCCGGCGTCGAAAACTACGTCGAGTCGATCCCGCTCTCGACGGATCCGGACAACAACACTGGCCGAGGGCCGTTCGGACGGGCTGTCAGGACGCAGGAACCACAGGTGTCGACTGACGTGTTCACCGATCCCGACTTCGAGCCCTGGCGAGAGGACGCCAGCGCACGCGGCTACCGGGCCGCTGCAGCCGTCCCGATTACACACGACGGTGCGCTGTACGGCGTTCTTGGTGTGACGAGCGCGCGTCAGAATGCGTTCACCGGCCACGAACGAACGATCATCGGCCAACTCGGCGAACTGCTTGGCCACGGGATCGACGCACTCGAACGAAAACGAGTCCTGCTCGGCGAGACGGTAATCGAACTCGAACTCGTCATCGACAATGCGACGGCGATCTTCGACGGCCCCGCGATGATCGACCAGTCGGTCTTGTTCGATCGGGTCGTGCGTCTCGACGACGGTCGGTTCCTCGAATATGGAACGACGGCCCCGGAGACAGTTCCGGCTCTCCGGGAGCTCGTCGAGTGTGTCCCCCACTGGGACGAACTAACGCGACTCAACGAATCGGGCGACGAGGTCCGATTCGAACTCGCGATCAGTTCGCCACCGATGTTCTCGGTTATCGACGCCCACAGTGGCTACGTCGACTCCGCAGCGCTCCACGACGGAGACTACACGATCACGATACACGTCCCGATCGATACCGATATCAGAGCCGTCACTGACGCGATCCGTGACTGCTATCCGTCCGCTCGAACCGTCGTTCGTCGAGAACTCGTACCGGCAGATCCATCGATCGGGCAGCTGCAAACACAGCTAGCACAGCAACTAACCAGCTGCCAGCGAACCGCCCTGGAGACGGCCTATTACGCAGGCTTTTTCGAGTGGCCGCGGGACAGCTCCGGCGAAGCGGTTGCGGCGACGCTCGGCATCTCGCCTGCGACGTTCCACGAACACCTCAGGACAGCCCAGAAAAAACTTGCCGAGGCGATCCTCGACGACGCGCCAGCAATGGACTGAGACGGATCGGTTCCCTCTCTCCACCGATCACCGCCCTGCGATGAGCCGACGGGACACGAATACAACAGCCCGTCCGACTGGAACTCACCACGAAACAGCTGTTCGACCGATCGGGACCGAACGGAATCGGTCAGCTGTCCACCGCCACCGTCGTTGCGAGTTAGTAATCGACATAACGGTACTAAAAGAGCGACAATACACCACGTATCTAAACCAATTGCGCCGATTAGGTGCATATTGTTCTAACAGTTAGGTTTAATACCAGACGAACGTAGTATGTCCTTGTGAGGTGATCACGACGAAAACCACCCCTCCAGACACCCAGTCAGAACCCCTGTGGCTGATCCTGTGACCACGACAGCCTGCGTGGTCATTATGTCCGGCGCCTCGGCATGACTGCCGACGGCGCCAGTGTGACTGTCTCTGCCCCGGGACAGTTACACGTTCTCGCTTTTGTCGACGATATCCCATAGCGCTCACAGTCGTCACGAGTAATATACTCGACAGTGCTCACAGCGTCACGATCCGGTAGTGCTCACAGCGTCACGAGTAGCCTGGCGGAGACGAGTCCGTCTCCAGTTCGATCGCTCACCGTGAACGCCAGGCCGGCGTTTGACTCCGGTGGCTCGAAACCAGTCGCGAGTCTGTTGCTTTTTATGATTGCCACCCACTGTATCACGTATGCAAACCCACATCGTTCCGGTCGGCTTCGACTACGACCGGCTGATCGCGCCACTGGTTCGCGATCAGATCGACGTCGACAGCGTGATTCTGCTCGAGGGGGCCGTCGGCAGCGAAGCGAACGTCGAGTACTCTCGTCATCTCTCGAAGAAACTCGAAACCGACTTCGAGAACTTGCTCGGTGCCGAGACCAAACGGTTCGTCCTCGAAGACGTCTACGACTACGACGAGGCGTTCGAGCAGGCCTACAACCTGATCACCGCCGAACTCGATCGGGGTAACGAGGTCTGGGTTAACGTCGCCGCGATGCCCCGAACCGTCAGCTTCGCCTTTGCGACGGCTGCGAACTCGCTGATGGTCGAACGCGAGGAAGAACGCGAGCAGATTCACACCTACTACACCGCTCCCGAAAAGTACCTCGAGACGGAACTGGCCGAAGAGCTGCGCGGCCAGATCGAACTCCTCGAAGACCTACAGGCGGGATCGATCGAGGACGATCGGATCGAGGACCGTCTCGAGAGTGCCCAGGCCCTGCTCTCGGAGTTCGACGAGCGCGGGACGACGATCGGGGCCAAAGAGATCGACGGCAGCCATATCGTGGAACTCCCCGTCACCTCCTTTTCGAACGTCAAACCCTTCGAGGAGCTTATCCTGTTCAAACTCGGGGAAGACGGCGAGTTCGATTCCGTCTCCGAACTGGCTGAGTCGCTCGCTCGCGACCTGAACGAGGAGTACACCGACAGCTTCCGGTCGAAAGTCATCTACAACGTCGATCGACTCGGTCCTGGCGGCAAAGGGTACATCGAACGCGAGGAACACGGCAAATCGTATCGAACGCGACTCTCGCGAATCGGTGAGCTCTGGGTGCGGGCGCATTCGGATAACTGAGACGAGATTCCTCTGCCGATCGATTCGGGTTACCAGTCGACAGTCGAGAGGAACCGCTCCCGGAGAACCAGTAGACACGGCAAGACTGACAGACAGGCAACAAATGCGAAGATAATGCTCATCCCAGTGACGAGGCCAAACCGCTGGAGCGGCGGGGCCAGTGCGAGCGCGAGGACGCCAAAGCCGGCAGCCGTCGTAAGCGCGCTCCCGAGCAGTGCCCCGCCGGTACCGGTGATGGTCGCCCCCAGTGCGTCTGCGAGCGTCTCCCGTCGATCGCGCTCGTCGACGAACCGTTCACCGACGTGGATGCTGTAGTCGACGCCCAGCCCGATCGCGAGGCTGGTGATGACGGCCGTCTCGCTGTTAAACGGGATGTCGAGCAACGCCATCGCTCCCAACAGCCAGGCCAGCGCCGCCACGACCGGTGCGAGCGTGACAGCTCCGAGGGTGAGCGATCGGTAGCGGACCCAGTAGAGGACGGTCAGGAACGCGAGGATGACGACCAGCGTGACCGCAAAGGCCTGGACGAGCGTCTCCAACAGGGCATCCTGGATGACGGCCGTCGTGACCGGACCGCCGGCCGCGATCGCCGGCGCCGGGCCGCCGGATTCGATCGCCGTGGCAATCGATCGGGTGTCGTCGGCGACGTCTTGTGCGGCCGCATCGCCTTGGACGCTGACGAGCAGTCGGGCCGACTCGTAGGTGACGTCGCCGCCGTCATCGGTTCGATGGAGCACGTCTGAAGCGGCCTCTTCGTCGACTTCGTACAGTTCGTCGTACAGCCCCTCGACGTCGTCGTCCGGCAGGCCGTTGCCCGTGGTGTCGCGTTCCTCGAGCGCCGCGGCGACGGATTCGTTTTCGGCAGCCACGTCCCGGAGTACCGTCACCGGACTCTCGATCGCTGCCTGCCCGTCCGCTCGGACGACGATCGTCCCACGATCGCCCCCGTCAGCGTCCGTCGTCGCCTCGTCGATCGCTACGAGCGTCTCCGGATCGGTCACATCGTCTCGTATCAGGATCTGTGTCTGGCTTCCCTCGCCGCGTTCCAGGAAGTTTTCGCCGAGGTATTCGGCGTCATCGCTGATCGTGTACGTCTCCGGTGCGAGCGGGCCGGGGAGTGATTTTGCCCACTCTGGAGCGTCCTCGGGCAGGAAGTCGGCCTCGTTGAACTCCGTATCGATCCCCGTAGCACCGTACGCCCCGCCGACGGCGAGCAGGAATGCGACGAGGACGACGGCGATCGGCACACGACCGACGACCGAGGCACTGCCCGAGAGCGCCCGGTTGACGACACCTGTCCCCGTCCCGAACGGCCGCTTGCGGCGATCACGGCCGAACCGATTCTCGAGCAGGTCGTCGACCTCGACTTTCAGCGCCGGCACGAGGACGGCGAAGGCGACGAACGTCGCGAGGATGCCGCCAGCAGAGAGGATCGCGAAATCCTGGATCGCCGGCAGCGGGCTAACCACGTTCGAGAGGAAGCCGATCCCAGTAGAGAACGTCGCCGCTGCCAGTGCGAGGACGACGCCGGTGAGGCCGAGTGCCATCCCACCACGGACACCCACGTTTCGACCAGCCCCATCGGCACTGGATTCGCTGCCACCGTTAGCGACGGCCACCTCGCGATCGGTGGCGGCCGATCGGTCACCATCGAGTAGCCCTGCCCTGGCTTCCCGGGCGCGCATGACGACGTGCAACGAGTAGTCGATGCTCAGCCCAATCAACAGGAAGGGGACGGCGATCAACAGCTGACTCATCGGAATCTCGAGCCAGCCCATGATGCCTGCGAGCCAGGCCATCACGGTCGCAATCCCGACGAGTGCGACCAGCACGTCGACGACGTCGCGGTAGGCCACCCCGAGTGCAAACAGGACGAGGACGAGCGCGACGGGCGTGATGATCGCGAAACTGTCGCCGACCGCACTGGCGGACGCTTCGTCCGTGATCCCCTGGCCGAAAACGAACGCGTCGTCGAACCGATCGTCGACGAGGTCGTCGATCGCGACCTGCGCGTCGTAGGCCGCCTGTGGATCCTCGTCGGGGCCGCTGTCGTCGGTCTGGAAAATGAAGACGATGCGTGCGTCAGCCGTCGTCAACCCGGATTCGTAGTCCGTCGGGAGGAACTCGGCCGGATCGCCGTCCTGTGGGCCGAACTGCCCGTTCGCACCGTTGGCATCCAGCACGTCGGCGAGAAGCGCCTCGACCTCCTCGTCCGATCGGGATTCGAGGGCCTCGATCTGGTCGTCGAGTGTCGGCTCACTCGTGTCCGGCGGCCCGTTTGCCTCATCCACTCTGTCCTCGAACACCGCACCCGTCGCGACGATGTTTTCGAGTGCGACGATGCCCTCCTCGTCGAGCGTTGCGTTTAGCTCGTCGTCCTCGCGGATATCCTGTTGCAGTCGTAACCCGTCGAGTAACGATTCCCGGGTCAGTACGTCACCACCTTCGTCCCGGATGACGAGTTGGGCGACGATCGCGTCATCGGTCCCGTAGGTCGCTTCGATCTCGTCGAGTGCCTCCGTTTCCTCGGAGTCGACGTCGAACTGGCCGATCCCCTCGTCTTCGGTCTCGCCGATCGCCACGCCGGCGGCGACGACGGCGGTCAGCAGGAGGACGCAGACGACGACGAGTCGGCTGTGTGAGACGATCGCGTCGGCATATCGCCTCGCCACTCTCCCGCTCATAGATCAGTCGACCACTCGGTCACGGTCATTGAGTCCTAGTGGCACCGGGGGAATCATATTGCTTCGGATGGAAACGGATTACGTATAATCGGATTTCGATTATGGACACGACGATCGATCGCGAACGGGGCGTCCTCAGTCCGGCCGACCGGGCCTATCTGCTCGGCGAGCGGGAGTTCGGCCACGAGCAGTCGAAACGGAACGCCGAAGCGCGGATTCGGCGGCGAATTCACGCGGCAGCGCTCGATTTCGATCTGCTGTTACACACGCTTCCCGAGAAAGACCGCCGGCAGGTGTTCGAGCAAACGGCGACCGACGAGGCGTTTCTCGACGGACTCCGGGCCATGTTCGCGTTCGTCTACCTCGGGACGGCGCGCTACGGCGTCGACTTCGAGGACATCCTCGAACCCGCAGTCAGGAGTTCCGAAGAGTATCTGGCGGCGATCGACCGTGACGAGAGCGTCACCGTCGACGTCACCTTCGATGTCGAGCGGACGGTCGAGTCCTCTCTCGAAGGTATCACCGCGCGACTGGACGCGGACGAACCGGTAACGGCCCGTGAGCTGTTTTCAGTGGTGATGCAAGGCGACTACGACGCACAGAAACACGATCGGATCACCCTCGTCGGCGTCGACGAACATGACGCCGAGGAAGGGTTTCTCGATCGGTTGGCCTCGTATCTCGACGGCGACGTGACGTACGCGAGTGAGTCGCGGGCCGTGATTCACCTGAGGGACGCCTCCGTCGAGCACGAAGACGTCTGAGCTCACTCGACATCGGCCTGATGGCGCGACACAAACAGCGGCCAGAACGGTACCAGAAGCACCGCAGCGATCACCAGAAACGCGACGACGATCAGGTCCGTGGGAACGACAGCCCACCAAAGGACGACCGTGATGGCGAGCGTCAGCGCGACATACGCGTAGAACGCGGTCTGAACGCGCAGATATCCGTGAACCCCGTCGGCCGGTAACATAATAACCGGATTATCACGATCGCATATAAGTAATTCAGGTGGTCACGATCGCGTATGAGTAGTACAGGATTTCGAGCACCGCAACGGGCACAATTTTTGACGCGATCGGACGAACGCCCACTGATGCCAACGCGCGCTGCCTGCCGAGCGGAGATCGAAGCGCTCCACGACTTTTTCGTCGAGTGGTACGCCGGAACGATCGAGGAGTCCGAATTCGAGCGGATGGAGCAAGCGATCGGTGCCGACTTCGAGATGGTGACGCCTGACGGTACTCGGCGCGATCGGCCGGCCGTCCTCGACGCCGCCCGCGAATCCTATGGACGCGACGAACCGGGTGAGTTCGCGATTGAGATTCGGGACGTCGAGATTCGCTGGGAGTCCGGAAAGTATGCGACCACTCGATACGAGGAGTACCAGGAGACGGACGCTGAAACGACGGGACGCATCAGCACGGTCCTGTTTCGGGAGGAGCCTGGCGCACCCGGCGGTCTCGTGTGGCTCGATCTTCACGAAACCTGGATCGAGGGCCACGAGAGTCGCGACTCGTAACGCCGACCGACCGAGAGACCGCGGCCGTTCGAGTCTCGATCGATCGTTCTCACGATCACGAGCGGCGGAATGACGAAACACCTAACATTGACCCAGCCGGTATACGCTCGTATGGCGATCTTCGTCGCGGCACCAACGCGTGTCGGTTCACGCGACGCCGTTTTTGTAGGGGCGATCTAGCCCCACATCACCACCCCGTTTCGACGGATGTATTGTCGGCGACCAGCATTCACCGAACAACGACTGGTATTTACAATGGACGATCACAGGTTCCGCGCCACGACGACGTACCGACCACGCCCACGGCGGGCGGTGAGATCATGAGCATGGACACACCGGAACAGGACGACGACCAGGAGCTCGGCGGCGAGGTAAGCCTCGATGGCGGCTACGACCCCGATACTGTCGAAACACGCTGGCAGCAGCGATGGGTCGACAAGGAGATCTACGCGTACGAGGGCGATCCGAAACGTGATCCAAACACCGTCTACGCGATCGATACGCCGCCGCCGACGGTCTCGGGAAGTCTCCACATGGGCCACCTCTACGGCCACACGCTGCAAGACTTTGCCGCGCGCTTCCAGCGGATGCACGACGGCGAGGTGCTCTTTCCCTTTGGTTACGACGACAACGGGATCGCAAGCGAGCGGTTGACCGAGTCGGAACTGGACATCCGTCACCAGGACTACGAACGTCGGGAGTTCCAGGAACTCTGCCGGGAGGTCTGTGCGGAGTACGAGGCCGAGTTCACGGAGAAGATGCAGGGCCTTGGCTGCTCGATCGACTGGAACAACACCTACAAGACGATCGAGCCGCGCGTCCAGCGAATCTCTCAGCTGTCCTTCCTCGATCTCTACGAGAAGGGCCGCGAGTACCGCAAGAAAGCGCCGGCGATCTGGTGTCCCGAGTGCCAGACGGCGATCTCACAGGTCGAGACCGAAGACGACGAACGCCACTCGCATTTCAACGATATCGCGTTCGAGGTTGTCGGGGAAGATGGCGATGCACCACGGGAGGAGTTCGTCATCTCGACCACCCGTCCGGAACTCATTCCCGCTTGCGTCTCCGTCTTCGTCCACCCGGACGACGAGGAGAACCAGGACCTCGTCGGCGAGCGCGCTCGAATCCCACTCTTCGGCCACGAGGTGCCGATCATCGAAGACGAGCGCGTCGATATGGAGACCGGCTCCGGGATCGTGATGTGCTGTACCTTCGGTGACCAGAACGACATCGAGTGGTACCAGGCCCACGACCTGCCGCTGCGGGTCGCGATCGACGAAACCGCGACGATGACCGAGCTCGCCGGCGACTACGAAGGCCTCTCGACCGAAGACGCCCGGGAGGCGATCGTCGAGAATCTCGACGAAGCGGGTTACCTCCGCGATCGGCGCGACCACGTCCACGACGTTGGGGTCCACGAACGCTGTGACACGCCCGTCGAGTACCGCGTTTCCAAACAGTGGTACGTCGAAATTCTCGACCACAAGGAGGAGTATCTCGAGGCCGGAAAAGAGATGGACTGGTACCCCGAGAAGATGTTTACTCGGTACCGTCACTGGATCGAGGGGCTCGAATGGGACTGGTTGATCTCCCGTCAGCGCGACTCGGGGATCCCGTTCCCGGTCTGGTACTGCACCGACTGCGATCACCCAATCATGGCCGATCGGGAAGACCTGCCAGTCGACCCGCTCAGCGACGAGCCACCAGTCGACGCCTGCCCGGAGTGTGGCAACGAGGGCGACGGTGCCTTCGAGCCAGAAGAGGACGTCTTCGACACCTGGGCGACCTCCTCGTTGACACCGCTGATCAACGCTGGCTGGGACTGGGACGCCGACGCAGAGGCGTTCACGATGGACAACCCCGAGCTCTATCCGTTCGATCTGCGGCCACAGGGCCACGACATCATCTCCTTCTGGCTGTTCCACACGATCGTCAAGTGTTACGAACACACTGGCGAGGTGCCGTTCGACGCGACGTTGATCAACGGCCACGTCCTGGACGAAAACCGCGAGAAGATGTCGAAATCCCGTGGGAATGTCGTCGAACCCGACACCGTACTCTCCGAGTACCCCGTCGATGCGGTCCGCTTCTGGGCGGCGAGTGCGGCAGTCGGTGACGACTTCCCATACCAGGAGAAGGATCTCCGGGCCGGCGAGAAACTCCTGCGCAAGCTCTGGAACGCCTCGAAGCTCACCGATAGCCTCGCACCCGCAGATCCCGACGAACCCGAGGAACTCGACGCGATCGATCGCTGGCTGCTGGCCGAACTCGACGACGCGATCGAGGAACTCACGGCACAACTCGACGGGTACGAGTTCGCCAAAGCCCGCGATCGGCTCCGGACGTTCTTCTGGAACACCTTCTGTGACGACTATCTCGAGATCGCCAAGGGCCGCGAGGACAGCCCCTCGACGCAGTATGCGCTGCGGACGGCCCACCGGACGTTCCTCGAACTGTGGGCACCGTTCTTGCCTCACGTGACCGAAGAGATTTGGCAGGCAGTGTACAGCGATTCGAGCACCGACACACTCGACAGCATCCACACCCGCGACTGGCCCGCACCGCAGGGGTACGAGGCCGATCTCGACGCCGGTGAAACCGCGATGGAGGTTATTTCCGCGCTTCGGCGCTACAAGAGCGAACAGCAGCTCCCGCTGAACGCCGAACTCGAGAACGTCGCCGTCTACGGCTCGATCGAGGGCTTCGAGGACGCGATCGAGAACGTGATGCACGTCCAGGAGCTTTCGGTGCTCGACGATGAGCCCGAGATTGCGACGGAGATCGCTGCGATCGATCTCGACTACGCGACGCTCGGACCGAAGTATGGCTCGAAAGTCGGGGAGATCGACGCCGGGATCGAGAGCGGCGAGTACGAGATCGACGAGGACGCGGGCGTTCTCCGCGTGGCTGGCGAGGAACTCGACGACGAACTGTTTGAGGTCAAGCTCGAACGGACGTACTCGGGCGATGGGGAGATGATCGAGACCGAGTCAGCGGTCGTCATCCTGGAGTAACGCCGGCCGACGCACTACAGCCTCCGACCCACCCGGACACGCTTAACGCCGGCTGACGCACTACAGCCTCCGACCCACCCGGACGCGCTGGCGGATCGACGTACCGCAGACGCGCTGGCGGGTCGACGTCCCGCAGACGGGCTGCTATATCACCGACCGCGATCGACCGCGATCGTCCGCGATCGGCGGGACACTGATTCGGCTCAGTCGACCGCCGCGCCCTGTTCTCGATACGTCGCCGTTGCGGTTACCAGATCGCCGTCGACCGTGACCGACTGGTCGTCACCTGCGGCACCGAGCAGCGCCGCGAGCGCCGCCTCGTCGGGGTCGTCGCCGATCGCCGCAAACTCGCCGGCCGACGTCTCCGCGTCGACGACAGACAGCGAGGAGACGATCGCCTCGGCGTCCTCGAGTTCCTCGAACCCGAAATCGACGACGCCGTCGCTGACCCTGTCGCCGTACTGGCCGACGGTGAGATCGCCACCACCAGCGATCCCGAGAACTGTCTCGACCGTCGCGGCTTCGTTCGCTGCCCGATCGACGTCTCCCGCCGCCGCCCGGATGGTCCGTTCGAGTACCTGTATTGGTCCTTCGTCAGGGGCGAGTTCCTCACCATCAACGACCACGAGCGCGTCACTGTTGACGGCGATCGCTGCGTCGACGTCGCCCTCGATCGGGGTGTAGATGTCGAAGCTGTCGATCTCGTCCGTCCGTTCGAACTGGGTGAAAAACTCGGCTTCCGGTTCGGCGGTGAGTCGATCGTCGATTTCGTCGGGCACTATCTGCCCAGTCACGACGAACGCCTCGTTGACCAGGATCAGTTCCTCGACGGTCGACTCGAAGGCATCGTCGTCGTCGAGCAGTCGGCCAAGTCTGTACTGGCCGAGGTCGAGACCCACGAAAAAGTAGGCCCAGAGCAGCCCCTCGGAGGGTGCAACGATCATCGGATCCGCGTCGTACTCCGCCGGTACGTCGACGTCGTCGGGCGACTCGTCCCGAAGATCGTCGAGGACGAACTCCCCGACTGTTGCCCAGTCGGCGTAGACGAACTCGAGTCCATCGTCATCGATCGTAAGCCAGCGGCTGTAGGCCGGCAGGTCGTCGTCGGCAGTCTCCTGTCCAGCGATCGCCGTCGCTCCCACAGTCCCGACGGTCGCCACCGTCGCTGCTCCGCCCGCGAACGCGAGGAGGTCTCGTCGAGTTGGCGTCATCGGGTCCTGGTATGCGATCGGCGTCGATATAACTCGCCCCTTCGTTCGGTTCGCGATGAGTGTTGGGGGCGACCAGATCAAGAGACCACCGGTGAAGCGTCCCGCTATCGACGCGTCTACTGGGCCGACAGACCGCGCAGTTCACATTTTTTGATCCGGGTCGAAAGCACGAGAAACAGCGCCAGCAACGTAAACGTCACCTCGCCCGCGGCGACGAGTCCCAGAGCGTCGGCACCGAGGAACATCGGCTCGTCTCGCGGGACGGGAATCGCAGTGTGATGTGGCTCGCCAACGATCGGGACGAAGTAGTCGACGATCAAGTTGCTGGTGTACCAGGCGAGGGCAACGGCGACGCCCCAGACGGGAAAGTCAGTGATTCGGTGGAGGACGAACGCCTGGACGACCATCCCGAGATGGCTCCAGAAGAGGAACTGGTACATGAGCGGGTGGGTCTGGGTTGTGTAGGTCTCATAAAAGACCAGCAGGGTGTAGGGCGTCCACAGACCGAGAATGATGTTTCCGAAAAAGGCGAGTGCGGTCAGCCACGGCAGTTCGTAGCCGAGTTTCCAGGCACCGATCGCTAGCGCGATCAACAACGTTGCCATCGGGCTGTCGGGCACCCAGGGCCACATCACGGGCGCTGTGCGTGCGAACTGCCCCGAGTAGTACCAGAAGCCAAACGCCGTCCCCACGAGGTTGATCGCGACGATGAGCCACGCGAAGCGAAGGCCGAAATCCTCGATCGCCTTCGGCAGCGGCGCGAGATAGCGCGGCAGTGGATTGCGATCGGGAAGGTCGGTCGACGCAGACATCGTGTTCGTCCGACGCGACGAACGGCATCGGCAAAACGATAGCGGTTGCGGGGACGGTCGGCGTAGCGGTTGCGCGAACAGACAGCTTCGATCGCCGCGAGCGCGGTCGAGTGGGGCCGGGTGGTTTGCCAGCCGCCCGTGACGGCAGACAGCGGGCCACCGTCGGGCAGTCTCGACGCCAAATATCCGCAAAGGACACTCGTAAGTACAGCCGCTCCTAACGCCCGCTCATGGCTGATACAACCGATCTCGAAGAACTGCGACGTGGGACGGATCTCGTCAAACGAGGGTTCGCCCGGATGCAGAAAGGCGGCGTCATCATGGACGTCGTCAACGCCGAGCAGGCACGCATCGCCGAGGAGGCCGGCGCAGTCGCTGTCATGTCGCTCGAGGCAGTCCCCGCTGACATCAGAAAACGCGGCGGCGTCGCTCGAATGGCAGACCCTGCAGACGCAGAAGAGATCCTCGAGGCGGTCTCGATCCCCGTGATGGGCAAGTCCCGCATCGGGCACACGAAAGAAGCTCAGATCCTCGAGGCGATCGGCGTCGACATGATCGACGAGAGCGAGGTCCTCACGCCAGCAGACGACGCGTACCATATCGACAAACGCGAGTTTACCTCGCCGTTCGTCTGTGGCGCACGGAACCTCGGCGAAGCGCTGCGCCGGATCGGCGAGGGCGCAGCGATGATCCGGACCAAAGGTGAGGCTGGTACGGGCGATGTCAACCAGGCCGTCCACCACCAGCGGACGATCAAAAGCGAGATCCGGAAGATCGAGGGGATGAAACATGAAGAGCGCGAGGCCTACGCACGCGAGATCGAAGCGCCTGCGGAACTGGTCCACGAAACCGCCGAGATGGGCCGGCTTCCCGTCGTCAACTTCGCCGCCGGCGGTATCGCGACGCCGGCCGACGCCGCGCTCATGATGCACCACGAGTGCGACGGCATCTTCGTCGGCAGTGGCATTTTCGGCGCCGAGAACCCCCCAGAGATGGCCGAAGCGATCGTCGAGGCGACGAACAACTGGGACGAACCCGAGACGCTCGCCGAAATCTCGAAAAACCTCGGCAAGAGCATGAAAGGCGACGCGAACGCCGATCTGGCAGAAGAGGAGAAACTGCAGGGTCGAGGCGTCTGAGTGGCGGCTGGCTCGAACGATAGCAACAACTGAAACTGTTTGCACACCGATCGCCCGACGACTGTGCGATCGAGTGCGTACTGACGTTCTGTGGCTACGATAACAACGGCCGTTCGTCCAGTAACACTCTCGAACCGTAACTGATCGGCAAGCACGCTCGTTTTCTCCATGTGCTGGCTCCCTTTTGTATGAGTGACGCGACGTCCCAACCGAACTTCGAGCAGGTATCCGAGTGGGTCAAAACGGGAATCGAGCGGCTGGGACAGGAGGTCGACACCGACACTGCGACCGATGGATCGGACGAGACGCTATCCGCAACAGCACAGGAGTTGTGGGACGTCGTCGAAGAAGTCGAGGACCTCCTCGGGACGATCGATCTCGAGCGGCTACCGGACGTCATCGAGTGGTCGGCGCTTCCAGACCTCGTCGAAATAGACGATCTACCGGCCGCGGTTCGAGAGAAGGATCCGGATCTGGCGCTGGATTTCAGTGGGATCCGACACGCCATCATACTGCGAGAGCTTTGGAACACTGTCGATCTCGTCGAGTTCCAGAAAGAGTTGCGACAGCTCAGAGACGAACTCGAAGACGTGGTCGGAGCCGACGCCCTCGAATCGTCCGGCGACTCCGAGGCGGCAGCCGAGGTCGGGGCGTTCGTCGGTGATGCAAAATCCGACGCGACGAACGCCGCGATCCAGCAGGAGGCGAAGGCGGCCGCAAAAACGGCTCGCAAAGGAGTTATCGACGGACACTCGAAGGTCGAGGAACTGTACGAGTCGGCGCAACGTGGCCCCGGCTACGCCGGCCGGAAACCGGTCTCGAAGAACCCGACTGCGGTCTCGTCGGTGCCGTGCGGGCCGCTCCCGGCCAGCGTCTCGACGCGGGTCTCGACCGTGCCATCGAAGGTCCGGCACGCAAAGATAGATCCGCTCACCCGGATATACGCCCGCCGCTGGCGAACCGGTGGCAGGCCGAAGTAACGACCGCGGGCAGGTTGGCGACCAGTTCGTGGCTCCGAGACCCACTGCGTCGGCTCAGTCGTCGATCGTGAGTTCGTATGCGGTTACGTCGAGGTAGTGAAGGAACGGGCCGGGACCAGGGACAATCTCGACGCCAGCGATCCGATCGTCGTACTCGACCACGCCGGGATTGGTGTTGGGTATCTCGACGCGATCCGCGATGACGCTCCCATCGAGCGCCGGGTCGCCCTGGAGAGTTACCGTCGAGTCTGGTGCGTAGAGCAGCGCCGAGAGCTGTGGCGTCCCGCCGGCTTCCGTAGTTATGCTCCCAGCATCCGAAACGAGCAGCTGCGTCTGGCTGGGATCGGAGTCGTTCCCGATCGCGGCGGTTCCGCGCACCGAGAGATCGCCGTCGAGGTAGATCGTCAGCTCGTTCTCCCCATCGACGTGCAGGTCGTCTTGAAAGTTCGGGTCACCGATCGAGTCACGGACGACGATTTCGACATCACCACTGGACGTATCGACCGTCAGGGTGTCGTCGATCGCATCGACGCAGTGGCGGCCGGGGTCGTCGATCTCGTCGGGGAGATCGGCGGTCCATTCGTTCTCACACTGGCCGACCATTCCGGTAACGGCACCGTCGACCGATGGGACATCATACCCCGTGTCGGAGACGGTTCCGTTGACGCGGTCCCCGTCGACGGCGTCGGTTCGGACGTCACCCTCGATCAGCGTCTGGTTTGCACTGTTATCGATGTCGATCTCCTGGGCGACGACCGCGCTATCGACGCCGTCGATCCGCGGTGGCACGGTCAGTTCGAGCTTGACGCGGTCTGACTGTTCGGCTGCGCAGGATTCGACGACGCTTCCCGGAACCGCCGCCTCGAGTTCCCGTTCCCAGCCGTCGCAGTACGCGCTCTCGACTTCGATCTGGACGTCACTTGCGGCCCCTCTCGGCGTGGACTCGTCATTGTGAAGTTCGATACTGGTCGGTGACCCGGACTGATGGAGACTCCCATCGACGGCGTTGCCCTGAGTGTGCGTCTGCTCCAGCCGAGCGATCGAAAACGTCAGCGTGCCGTCCCGGTACTCGAGGGCGGGCGCGGAGATCAGCGTGGAGCCGTCTCCCTGAGATCGCCACACACCACCACCCTGGTATGCGATTTCGGTATCTCCAGCAACGTAGTGAAGCGTCCCGAGTGACTCATTGTACAATTCTTCTGTCCCCGAGTCAGTGGTCTGGGAGATGCGTACCTGACCGGCATCACCGTCCGTCTCGACGGTGCCCCGATCGAACGCACCGACCGAAACGGGAACTCCCTCGTCGCTGGTTGTCGTTGCAGTATCGGCCGCGTGAGCAAATTCGACAAGCGTGCCCTCAGCGTGATCGATCTCCGCGGCCGTTTTCTGTGCGTCGAGCCCAGCACCACCGAGCAACACGATCGCCACAGCGCCCGCAGCGACAACGCCGATGAGGAGTACGAGGCCGAGGATGGGGGTCTGTGCCCGACGGCGCTCGTTCGCCGCGGACGGTACGGACGGCTTTGCTGGCCGTGACTCGTCGATCGCTGATCTCTCGTGCCCCGGTCCGGTGAACTCCCCCCACATACAGTCATCGCTCCCTGACTGTCACGGATAGTTATCTGATGTATTCCAGCCGTTATAGCCATCATAACGGGGTCTAGGCGGTCGCTACCCGAGTTTGCGAACGGAACCAACGGAGCCAACCGAACTAATCAGCGTCGCCGCATCGCGATCACGGTTACCAGCATAAGCAGATACGTCACCAGCGCACCGATCCCTGCCGAAAGGACCATCGGAGGCGCGACGATCGCACCGACAGCGGCGATCACGATCGAGAACGCAAGTGTCCCGAGTTGCACAGCGGGGCGCTCCCAGACGCAGCGAACCGTCTCGACGTGGCGGAACGCGACGAGTTCGAACGCGATCGTCCCGACACCACCGACGATCACTGCAGGGACCGATAGCGTCGACTGGGTGAGAACGAACGCACCAAGAAACACCGCAAGTGCAACCAGTGTCAGTCCCGCGTCGGTCCGAGATCCCATCGACGGTTAGTCACGGTACAGCCGCGCGCCATCGCTGACAGTAGTCTGGTACGCCCTGCTCTCGATACCGACGGCATCGAAGGCGTCGATCATTGCCGTCGCGACCTGACGCTGGGACGGTGCGTGACAGACTGCGATGACACCCGGACCGGCCCCACTGACGGTGACGCCGGTCGCGCCGGCCTCGATCGCTGCCTCGCGAACGTCGTCGTAGCCGTCGATGAGGGCCGCACGTTCGGGTGTGACGATCGCGTCGTCCATCCCGCGCCCGACGAGCGTCGGATCGTTCCGGGTCATGCCGACGCTGAGGGTCGCGGCGTTGCCGACGCTGGTGACGACGTTTTTCATCGAGGTCGATTCGGGGACGACGCCGCGTGCATCTCGGGTCGAGACGGTCGTTTCGGGGAGACAGACGACGACCGGGATCTGTGCGTCGACCTGGGTGACACCGTCGTCAGTGACGATCGTAAAGCCACCGAGTAAGGAGGGAGCGACGTTGTCAGCGTGGGCCTCGCCAGAGACGAGGGCCTCCCCCTCCGCTGCGATCGGAACGAGTTCCTCGCGCGTGAGGCCGCAATCGTACAGCGCGTTCAGTGCGACAGCAGCCCCGGCCGCACTCGCGGCCGACGATCCAAGTCCCGAAGATGGGCGGACGCCTTTGTCGATCTTGATGTGTGCCGGGGTATCGAGGGCTTCTGCGACCGCGCCAACAGTGTTCTTCTCCGGGTCCTCCGGAATGTACTGGCTGCCGGCTCCAGTGATCGTGATTCGCGTTTTCGGGGCTCGTTCGACGCGAATCACGTCTGCGGGCGTCCCGAGAGCGACGCCGAACACGTCGAAGCCACTCCCGAGGTTCGCACTCGTCGCAGGTGCCCGCACGGTGAGCATGGCGAGTGCTTTCCAGAGTGAACGCAAAAAGGTAGCGAACGACGGCGGCGATCGCGCGCCGTCGTCTCCGAAACGACAAAGCGTCGTCGCTTCCCGCGGAGAGAGACGATCGCCGTCGGTTGCGGGAGCGGCGTGAGACTCGTGCTGGTCGACCGACTCGACCAGGGTGGCCACGACGACGGGGCAGAGTTGCCACGTCGGTTGGCCGTTCCACATAAAACGATCGTCACCAAGCCGTGTGGCGGTGGTTTCGTGCGGCGGCGGTTACAGACGGCAAACCTGTACGGTTGGACGACCAAGAGACCGATACAACAATGACCGATTCCACCGACGAGGCCGACAGGACCACGATCCGCACTGGCCGCAACTTCGAAGAGCAGTACCGACTGCGTGCGACTGACGCAGGCGAGTTCCTCATCAAACTGGGAGAACAGCTCTGTACCGACGAGGAGGAACTGACCATTGAGACCGACGAGTGGGAGCTCCCGTTTGCCTACGGCGAACCGGTTTCTCTCGAAATCGACTACGAAGGTGTCGACGAGCCAACGCTCGAAATCGAGATCGAACTCCCCGGACGGACCGACGAGCGCGCGCCAGATGTCAGCTGAGTCCGTGTATTCACTCGATCTGGCGAGCTGTTTTCATCCAGTGAGCGAGAGACCCGATCGGCCCCGCTCAGTCGTCGGCGTCCGCGCCCGCTTCCGTCGGCGGCTCCGTGACCAAATACCGATCGAGTCCGACAAGCAGGCCGATCGACAGGAGGCCGCCGACGACCGCGAAGCTGGCAATCAACAGGAAAAACGCCGACAGCTGGAATCCGCCGAGAACGAAGCCACCGATCGCGATACTCGCGGAGCCGAGACCGAACTCGCCGAGGTAGGTGTAGCCATAGGAGAGCCCGCGGCTGTCCGGTGGAGTGTACACTGCGACGGCGTTCTGGTAGAACGGCTGGATTGCAAAAAGAAAGAAGCCGAAGACGCCACAGAGGACCGCGATTGCGCCCAGTCCCATGTTCGTCACGGGAACGAACGCGATCGCAAGAACGGCGAGCACGGCGAAGATGGCGGCAAGGCCCCTCGCCGGTGCGACACGACTGGTCAGTTTACCACCAACGTACTGGCCGGCCATCCCGACGACCAGCAGGCCGACGTAGATGTAGTCGGCCGGTTCGATGCCCTCGAGACCGGCCGGCAAGGCGAGTGCGTCCATCGCCGGCAGACCGTGGAGGATCTCGGGGAGGTAGGTAAGCATCCCTCGGTAGTAGAGCCCCTCGAAGGTGACGAGGACGAAGACGATCGCGAACGCGCTCGCAAATAGCGCCCGGGAGTTGCTAATCAGGTCCGACAGGGACAGTGCCTCGTCGGGGCCGGCGTCGGCACCGTCCTCGACAGCTGCGGTCGGATCGAACTCCGCAGAGAGGCCATAGAAGACTGCAAGCAGGCCGGGCAGGGCGAGCAGGGCAGCCACCAGCTGCCACTCGAGGAAGATCAGGAGCGTCGCGGCGACGAACGGCCCGAGTGCGATCCCCGCGTTGCCGGCGATCCCGTGCCAGGCGAAGACGGTGCCACGGTCCTCGACACCGGTGCTGATGAGTGCGAGGCCGGCCGGATGGTAGATGCTCGCGGCGATCCCCCAGAGGAGCAAGCCGACCGCGATCGCGGGGATCGAGCTGCCGATCGCGAGGACGAGAAAGGAGAGGCTCATCCCGCCAAGACAGTAGAGGATGAGCCGTTTGGTCCCGAAGCGATCGGCAAGGATGCCACCGGGGAGGGCACCGAGCCCGAACGGCGCGTAGCCGAGTGCAACGACGAGCCCAAGCAGGGCGACGCTGACGTCGAACTCCGCGAGCCAGACGACGAGAAAGATCGGAATCGACGTCTCGAACCAGTGAACCAGCGCGTGGCCAGTCATCGTAAACCCCGCTATCGAGCGATCGTTTGAACTGAGTGTCATGGAACGCGAGCGTTGGTATCGAAACCGAGCGCGCAGAGATATTTATATTATTGGCTATCGCCGATCGTGAGCGGGACGAGCGACTCTCGAGAAGATTTAGGGTGGATGCCAGCAACTCCACTACAGTCCCAGGGTAGGTGCCAGCGAGGACGGCCGGCGCTACTGTTCTTCGGGCGGCTCGTCGACGCCGACGGCTTTCGAGACGTCGACGTCCTCGGGTTCGTCCTGTCCCCCGACGACGAGGTCGCCGTCTGCGGTCTCGACGTAGACGTCATCCGCGAAGCCACCTTCTGCGTACGGATGCTCGGGGGCGTCGAGTTTTTCCGGCGTCGAGGGGGCCGCGGGAAGCCCTTCTGGCGGCGCGAACTCGCCAAGCGGGTCGGCAATCGTGATCCCCCACGTCTGGAAGAACTCCCGGTACCGATCGTAGTGCTCGTCGAGTTCGTTACCGGGGAACTCCATCATCTCGGTCCAGCCGTGGTTGTAAAAGTCGAAGTTGGCCTGGATATGGGTGATCTCCCGCGCCTCCGCCTCGGAGTACCCCTCCTGGAGCGCCCGGAGATAGGTGTCCATCGTCGCGGCGAAAAACGCATCGAGCCGATCGGTGCGCTCGTCGGCGTGGGCAGGATCGGCCTTGTTGGAGAATATTTTCGTATGCATGCGAACCAGTCCTGACTTGGCGACCGATCGAACACCTGGAATCTCGAGAGCTTTACGGGACGCAAAATGGCGTGCGTTCTGACTGATCTTCATAACCCAGCGTAGGGAACCGTACACCAAGAACGGTTCGGAGGGGGCGAACGACGCTGCAACTGCGTCAGCCTCGCGCGGAGACGGCAAGAGTGGAGCCTCGCGGCTACACTGCCAACTCCTGGTGTCCAGTGGCGACCCAACGGGAACGTCCGACAGTCAGGACTGGCTCACCTTTCGACACAGTCTCGTTTCGCGCCTGAAATGATCCGCAGAATAGACGGTCTGGTGTGGGAACGAGACGCAGCCGATCGGTTGAATCCAGTACTGTCTGACTGTGCCCTAATATCAGAAAGCACCGCCATACTGCGGTCCGGGGTTTCGGTACGTGGAACAGAGGCGATGTCGAGCAGACAATCGTTTGCACAGTTCAGCCAGACGAGTGAAATGAATCAGATAGCAATCCACTTTAACCCGCATTACGAACGTCCACGATATGACCCAGTACATGATCATCGGTGACGGAATCTCGGGCAGTTCGGCTGCCGAGACGCTCCGGGAAAAAGACCCGGAGGCGTCGATTACCGTTATCACCGATGAGGGGGAAGCCCTGTACAACCGGATTCTCATCAAGGAGCACGCGAAAGGAAAGCTCCCTGAGGCCCCCATTTCGATCCACGACGAAGAGTGGTACGAGGACCGCGACATCGAGCTCTCGCTCAACACCCACGTGACGAGCGTCGATACGGACGCAAAAGTCGTCCACACGCACGAGGGAGGTGACCTCTCCTACGACAAACTGTTGATCGCGACCGGCGGGACGCCGACACAACTCCCAGTCGAGAACAGCGACGCCGACGGCATTCATCACTTCTGGACGTTCCAGGACGCCCGCAAGATTCGGGAAAGCGCCGAGGAAGCCGAGAACGCCGTTATCGTCGGCGCTGGTCTCCTTGGGATCGACTTCGCTGCCGTCTGTGGATCACAGGGCGTCGAAGGGAGCTACCTCATGCGTGGCGATCGCTGGTGGCGCTACGCACTTTCGGGCGAGGGTGCCGAAATCATGCACAATGGGATGCGCAATAAGGGTGTCGAGCCGGTGTTCGATAGCGGCGTCGATCACTTCGAGACCGACGACGACGGCGCTGTCACTGCTGCGGTCGATCCCAACGGCGATCGGTACGAATGTGATTTCGCCGGCGTCGCGATCGGACTCGATTTCAACACCGAGTATCTGCGCGGTTCGGGGATCGAAGAGAACAACGGGATCATCGTCGACGAGTATATGCAGACCAACGTCGACGACGTCTACGCCGCCGGTGATCTCACACGGTTTTACGACGTGCTCCTCGGCGAACAGGCCCAGAACGGCTCCTGGGGCTCGGCGAAAGAACAGGGCCGAATCGCTGCGGTCAACATGGCTGCAGATGACGAGGCCGAGGCGTTCCAGTGGGTCTCCTCGTACTCGATCACACACTTTGATTTCCCGTTTCTCTCTTTCGGCCACCCGACGCTCGGCGACGACCACGCCGAGTGCAAGTACAGCGATACCGAATGGCGACGCATCGCGTTCAAAGACGGCAAGGTCGTCGGCGGTGTCCTCATCGGCGATCTCGCTCCCCAGACCAAGTTCAAACAGCTGATGCGTGAACAGCGCGTCGTCGCCGATCAGAAAGACGTCCTACTCGAAGAGACGGTCGATCTCGACAATCTCGCACCCCAACAGGAACAGTAATTCTCGGGAGTGGCGAGGCGAGCGTGTTCACCGGTTCCTCTCGCGTCGATCGCACGGAGGGGGCCGTTTTCTCTTGTTCAAGATAAGACGTATCGAAGCCGTTTTCCCCGGCGCGCGCTTGTACTGACGTATGAACGGCGACAGCGACATGACCCTGGCTTTCGAACTCGAGGCGCTGAAAGAGCTCGCCTCGCCCGAGACCGTCTTCGAGGACGCCAGAGGCTGGACCGAGTATATCGGCGTCGTCTCCGAGAAACCGACCTACGTCGTGACGAACTACACGCGGAAAAACCGTATTCGGCAGGACTTCTTTTCAGGCCCCCGCGGGAAACAGGAGAGTCTCGAAGGTGTCAAAGGCCAGTTCGACACCGATCGTCACGTCTTCATCGGTGCAGGCGACGAGGACGAAGCGCTTGCAGACACCGTCGGCTGGGAGTACCTCGCGATCGAAGACGCCGCCGAGGCGGCCGACTGGGTGCTAGCATCGAGTGTCGAAGACGAAACCGAGGACGCAGAACCGGTTCGCGACGACTGGCCATAGCCGTCGGAGCCGGCTTTCCTCGGCTCTCCGAACCGTTCGAGAGAGTGTTTATTTGCCGCCCTACGCACGCGCTGCGTATCGTTTTCGTTTGCTGTCGTTGTAGCGTTCGCTTTTCGTCGTTTGCTGTCGTTGTAGCGTCCGCTTTTCATCGTTTGCTGTCGTTACAACGTCCACTATTGTCGCCGGTGAGCGATCGCTGGCGTCAGTATCGGTAGCAACCGCCCGCCGTCATCACGGGTGACAGGCTGCCATCATCGCTGACCGCATCTCCTCACACCCGTAGTCGTGGCCCTTATGACCGCGCCGATCGAACCTGTACTGATGACAGAACCCCGCGTTCCGGGTGCCCGTGACGATCACCTCGAGCTCCCTTGTGGGGCGACGATCGATCCGCATACGATTGATCTCGGTATGCGCGAGTACATCTGCTCGTCCGGTGAGACCCACGCCGTCGTCACCGACGTGCATCCACCCTCTCGATTCTTTCCCGAATCACTCGTTGCCATCCTCCGTGAGACGATCGAGACAGACGACGAGTTCGAGCAGTTCGGAACCCCTCACCTGATGGGTGTCGTCATGGAGGAGTTTCCCGAGCAGGTCGTGGTTCACGACGCCGCAGACGACGGGGCCGTCGGGTATACGCTGCTGTGGGTCACCGAGTTCGACGCACGACGGCTCCACGAGATCGTTGTCGAACTCGTCGTCGAACTCATGGAACACGCGATCAGCCACGCCGAGGACGACAACTCGATCACCGAGTTCGAATCACAGATGCTCGAGTTCGACGTCAGCGAGTTCGTCGAGCAGTACCGTCGCCAGCGCGACTTCGAGAGCGAACACGATCGGGCGCTGTAACCCGCCGGGCTCACTGTTTCGATCCGCGATCGGGCCCGACTGGGCCGGGATCGAGTCGTCGAACACCCGATACTGCGAGAAAATAGTTGGCCGTCACGATAGATACCGGAACCGAGGAGATAGCTGCACAACGCGAAGAACTGAAATCAGAACAAGGGGTCGTGTTTTTTACTAGTGGCAGACTGAAATCCACACCATTCGGGTCAGCTTTCGTGATCGATCCCAGTCAGTGTTATATGCTGGTATTTATTAAGTAATTACTAGGGTAAAAAACAAGGACGTGAAGAGTCACCAATTAGCTGAACGTTCAGTATCCGTTCAGACGGAATTTCAAGCCCTGTAGACACTTTTGATAGTATGTAATATAATAGTTCACGATTATTTTATATTATTACTGTCGCTGTTCGAGAATAGTTCATCGCTTGCCCATAACAAATAAGCGGGTTGGATCTAGTTTGATGGCTATGGCAAGCGGAGAGAATAATAAGCCGAGTGGTCCACGGGGCGGCGGTGGTAGGTCACTACTACCGGGGTTCATACGGGATAGCTTCGTCCGGAAGTTCGTTATTACACTGCTAATCGTGTTGCTGGTCGTCGGTGGGGTGAGTGCGTACGCCTACGCACAGACGACCGACCAACTCGCGGCCGACGCGGAAGCAGAGTACACTGGCGTTGCAGAGCGGGACGCCGGTGACATCACCGAGTGGCAATCCGAGCGATCGATCAACGTCCAGATCGCCTCCGAGTTCCCGCTGTTACAGACGGGGGATGTTGAGGAAATCGGGACCTATCTCGACGGCGAACAGGAGCGGTTACCTGACGACGTCGAGTCGATCCACCTCGTCGATATCGACGAGCGACAGATCATCGCAAGCAGCGATGGGGCACGGGATGGAACACAGATCAACATCCGTGAGGCGCCGTGGGCGTGGGACGAATCCACCTCCGACCTCGGAGACGACGAAACCTACACCTCCGAAGTCATCGAGATCCACGGAGAACCCACCGTCGCGTACGTGAGTCCGGTTCCCGACACCGACGGGGACGAAGTGCTTGTGCTCACCTCCAGTCTCGACGGCGTCGTCGAGGGATTCAGCAGCCCGAGTGAGGACTCCTTTACACAGGTCGTTAACGCGGACGGTGACGTTATCGCCGGCGAACTGGGCCTGACGGAGCTCCAGCGGAACCTCGGCTCCTTCGAGCCCTACACCACTGACGAGGACGGGAACGACGTCCGACCGGCGTTCCTCGACCACGCACTCGAAGGGAACACCGGGTTCATGGACAGTACAGAAAAACGTGGTCTCGATCAGGACTACGTGACGGCGTACGCACCCGTCGAGACCGACGGCGAGACCGAGTTGGTCGTCGCCGTTCACGTGCCGACGAGTCACGCGTTCGCGCTCCAGTCGGACATCACGACGAGTATGCTCGCACTCGTACTGTCGACGTTCATCGGACTCGGATTCATCGGCCTCACGTTCGGTCGGGGAACAGTCCGATCGATCAACGAACTGAGCACGAAAGCACAGGCGCTCGAAGACGGTAACCTCGACGAGGAGTTCGAGGTGAAACGGACCGACGAGATCGGGAACCTGTTCCGGGCGTTTGGCAGCATGCGTGACGCGCTCCGCGAGCAGATCGAGGATGCAGAAACAGCCCGGCTTCAGGCCGAAGAGGCGAAGACGGAAGCCGAAGAGATGAACCGCCACCTGGAGACAAAAGCCGACGAATACAGCGAGGTCATGCAGGAGGCGGCAGACGGCGATCTCACGCGGCGGATGGACGCCGACAGTGAAAGCGACGCGATGAGCGAGATTGCGACCGAGTTCAACGAGATGCTCGCCGAGATCGAGACGACCGTCGCGGAGCTGAAGACGTTCGCGATGGAAGTCGCCGCGGCGAGTCAGGAGGTGACAGCATCGAGCGAAGAGGTTCGCAGTGCAAGCCAGCAGGTTACCGAATCGATCCAGGAGATTTCCGACGGTGCCGAGCGCCAGAACGATACACTGCTGTCTGCGAACACACAGCTGAACGATCTCTCGACCAGCGTCGATAAGATCGCAGTCTCCTCGACCGAAGTCGCAGAAATCGCCCAGAAAACCGCACAGACCGGTCGCGAAGGGCAGACGGCGGCACAGAACGCGCTCGAGGGCATGCGCGAGATCGAAAACGAGAGCGAAGGCACCGTCGAGGCGATGGGGCGACTCCAGAACGAGATCGAGCAGATCGACGAACTTCTCGAGTTGATTACGGACATCGCATCCCAGACGAACATGCTGGCACTGAACGCCAACATCGAGGCGTCACGGAGCGTCAGCGGTGACGACAGCGAAGGGTTCGGTGTCGTCGCACAGGAGATCAAAGAGCTCGCATCCGAAACCAAAGACGCAGCCCAGAGCATCGAAGCGCGACTCGAACAGATTCAACAGGAGACCGACCGGACTGCGACCGAGGTCCAGACGACCAGATCGCAGATCTCCCGACAGACAGAGTCGGTCAAAGACGCTGCAGGCGCATTAGAGGAGATTGCCGACTACGCCGAGGAAACCAACACAGGCGTTCAGAAAATCAATACGGCGACCCAGGAACAGGCCGACGCGACACAGCAGGTTGTTTCCGTGATCGACGAAACGGCGACGATCAGCGAAGAGACGACTGCAGAGTCCGAAAACGTCGCCGCTGCGGCAGAACAGCAGACGACTGCACTGACTGAGATGTCTCGATCGGCGAGCGATCTCTCGAGTCGTGCATCGCAGCTCTCGACTGCCCTCGATCGCTTCGGAACCACCGAAGACGGCGGTCTCGGATCGCAGTCGGCGGCTGACGACGGGATCGAAACGAGCTTCCAGGCGAATGATGCCGGTCTCGAGACGAGTTTCCAGGCAACTGAAGACGGCACCGAGTCGGAGTCGGGGACAGCTGACGACGGGATCGGACTGGATCTGAACATGGACGCCACAGAGAGCGGCCAGCAGTCCGAGCCAAACGGCGGCATCGACACCGAATCGACGACTGGCGACACAGCACTCGACGACATCGTCGCCGAAATCGAAGCCGACGATGGCCAGTCGAAAGAAACACACGAGGAGACCGTCGGCTTCACCACTGTGTCCGAAACGGACGACGCAGGCGAGAGCGATCGATCGATCGGGACGACCGACGACGCCACGGCAGTGGAATCGGCAGCTACTGACGACCCCGCAGCCGAGGCGGCGACTGACGCGGCTGACGTCGACGCACAGCCGATGACTGAGGCGACGGAAACCAACGCGCAGTCGAGCGGTGCGGCCGAAACCGACGCGGAGCCGATGCCTGGAGCGGCCGAGCCAGACGTGCAGTCGGGCGATACGGCCGAAACCGACGCGGAGCCGATGCCCGGCACGACCGAGACTGACGAGGAGGCTGACGATGCGACCGAGTCAGACGACGAGTCGAGTGACACGTCCGAAGTCGACGACGTGTTCTCGTTCGGGAACGACCCGTCGGAGACCGAATCGACGACCGATCAGGACAGTCCCTGAGCGATGACAGATAACCACATCAACACCACCAACACTATGAAACGAATCTCACGACGCAATGCGATCAAAGGACTCGGTGTCACGGGCGCTGTCGGTCTCGCCGGCTGCCTGTCGGATCTCTCGGATCTGACTGAGGACTCGGCTGAAGAGGAGAGCCTGCTGCCTGGGCCCGAGGAGTGGGGCGAACGGCTCAACAAACACGCTCGAGAAGCAGATATCGACTGGCGGCAGTTCGAGGGAACGGAGCTGAAGTTTGGAATGGGGCTCCACAAGTACTCGATCGTCACCCGGGAGGTTATTCCGGCATTCGAGGAGCTAACCGGAATCACCGTCGAGTACGACGTCTTCCCGGAAGACGAGTACTGGCTGGAGGCACGAGACGACCTGAATCCCGGCGGTGAGGGCCAGTACGACGGCGTGATGGCCGGCCTCTGGCAAGTCGCCGAACTCCACAACCCGGACGACCAGGACGAACCGGTCGTCCACGACTTAAACAAGTTCATCGATGATCCGGAGCTAACCGACCAGGACTGGCTCGCGATGGACGACTTCCTCGATCAGACGATCGAGCTGATGACGTTCCCGAACAACAGGGATGGTGAGCAGGGCGATCTGGTCGGCTTCCCGAACGGGATCGAGGCCTACGGGGCCGTCGCCTGTGACAACGAGACCTTCGAGACGATCGGCGAGCTCGCGGACGATCCACGAGACGAGATCGAGACGTTCGACGATCTCGAGAACGCAGCACGAATCATCTCCGAGTCGGATCAGACCGATCGTGAAGGGATCACCTCCCGGACGAGCACGACAACGCTGTCAAGTGCCAACTGGGCGACCATGTTCCGGACCCACGGCGCCGAGTGGATCGATCGATCGGCGCTGGAAGAAGGCGAGCCACGAGAGGCCAGACTCGCCTCGCCCGAGGGGATCCGATCGCTCGAACGGTTCGGGACGATGATGCGTGATTACGGTCCCGAGGATCCCGGCCAGAACGACTGGTACCGGGCAAACGACGCGCTGTCGGTCGGCGAAACCGCGATGATCTACACTACCCCGTCGACTTCGGGCGTTATCAACGAAGACCAGTTCCAGAACACGACGTGGATCCCGCCGCTTCCGGGCCCCGACGGCGAAGACCCCACCGTCGCGACCTGGGTGTGGTCGACCGGGATCAGCAAGCGATCGGACAACCCCGAGGCAGCCTGGCTGTTCATCCAGTGGGCAAACTCGCGGCTTGGCAACTACATGCTCTCGACGCGACAGTGGGAGGGCCACGCTCCGCGTGCCGGAACCGCCCGGCTCGACTTCGTCGAGGACATGATTCGCGGCGAGGGCCGCAGCGACGTCACCGGGATGCCCGAGGAGGTGCCGCCGTGGGAACAGATCGGGATGAGCGAGAGCTGGATCGCCGCACACCGAGAAGGGATGAACAACGTCCCATCGAATCCGCCGCCGGTTCCGGTTGACACGCCACAGAACATGCCGATTATGACCGAGGCCGCGCGTGCGATGAACGAGGTCGTCCGAGGCGTCCACGATGCCGAAACCGCGCTAACGGGCGTCGAAGACCGGATCACCGAGTACGCCAGTCAGATTCCCGACGAGTACCTCGTCAACCGGTAGCGAGAGCGACTCGCCGCTCGACCGATAGAAGCCACTGAAACTCAGTGCACACCCGATCGCACGACCGCTGTGCGATCGGATGTGAACAGTTTCAGCTGTTATTATAGCTGAACGATTTTATTTGCGGACCCACTCGACAGCAGTCGGTCAAGCGGGTCTGGCTCTCCGCAACCCCTCTGGATTCGAATTTCGAAAAGCCATTTCGAGATTCGTACTGTATCGTGGGGCTTATTACGATGTGCGAACTTCGGACTGACAGGAACCAATGAGTACGGACCACCAGCGCGGCGAGGAAGCCGCGGAAAACCAGGGCGGAGACGCCACAGGGGACGGGCGTACGATCTTGCTGATCGGAAGCGGCCCGATCCAGATCGGTCAGGCTGCGGAGTTCGACTACTCCGGTGCACAGGCCTGTCGCGCACTCCAGGAAGAGGGCGCACGCGTCGTTCTCGTAAACTCGAACCCTGCAACGATTATGACCGACCCGGATATGGCCGATCGGGTCTACATCGAACCGATTACGACCGAAGCGATCTCCGAGATTATCCGCAAGGAGAACCCCGACGGCGTCATCGCCGGGCTGGGTGGCCAGACCGGACTGAACGTGACGGCAGAGCTCGCCGAGGAAGGCGTCCTGGAGGAGTACGACGTCGAGATCATGGGGACGCCGCTGGACACGATCTACGCGACCGAGGATCGTGACCTCTTCCGCCAGCGCATGGAGAAGATCGGACAGCCGGTGCCTCGATCGACGACGATCTCGCTCGAAGAGGGCGAATCGACCGCCGAGATCAGCGACGAGGACCTTCGCGAGCGCGTCGAAGACGCCGTCGAGGAGGTCGGCGGACTCCCGGTCATCGCCCGGACCACCTATACGCTCGGCGGCAGCGGCTCGGGGGTCGTCCACGAGATGGACGAACTCATCCAACGCGTCCGCAAGGGCCTGCGTCTCTCGCGCAACAGCGAAGTCCTCATCACCGAATCGATCGCCGGCTGGGTCGAGTACGAGTACGAGGTCATGCGCGACGCCGATGACTCCTGTATCATCATCTGTAACATGGAGAACATCGACCCGATGGGCATCCATACGGGCGAGTCGACGGTCGTCACGCCCTCGCAGGTCGTTCCCGACGAGGGACACCAGGAGATGCGTACCGCCGCACTCGACGTTATCCGTGAACTCGGCATCCAGGGCGGCTGTAACATCCAGTTCGCCTGGCACGACGATGGCACTCCTGGCGGCGAGTACCGAGTCGTCGAGGTCAACCCCCGCGTCTCGCGCTCTTCCGCACTCGCCTCGAAAGCGACGGGATACCCGATCGCACGCGTTACCGCGAAGGTCGCACTCGGCAAGCGCCTCCACGAGATCGAAAACGAAATTACCGGCCAGACGACTGCCGCCTTCGAGCCCGCGATCGACTACGTTGTCACGAAGGTTCCGCGCTGGCCAAAAGACAAGTTCGACGACGTCGACTTCGAGCTGACGACGGCGATGAAATCGACCGGCGAAGCGATGGCGATCGGTCGGACGTTCGAGGAGTCACTGCTGAAGGCACTACGGTCCTCCGAATACGAGCCCGATGTCGACTGGGCAGAGGTTGACGACGACGAACTCGAAGAGCAGTATCTCGTCCGCCCGTCGCCCGATCGCCCGTACGCCATGTTCGAGGCGTTCGAGCGCGGCTACACCGTCGACGAGATCTGTGAGCTGACGGCTATCTACGAGTGGTACGTCGAGCGCTTCAAGCGCATCGCCGACGCCAGCATCGCCGCCCAGGAGGGCAACTTCACGGAAGCCGCGATCGCCGGCCACACGAACGCCTCGATCGCTTCGACCGCCGGGTCGGATGTCACCACCGTCGAGACCGAGGTTCCCGGTCGCACGTACAAACAGGTCGACACCTGTGCCGGCGAGTTCAAAGCCGAGACACCGTACTACTACTCCGCACGCAAATCCGAGTTCGAGTCCGGCCCGCTCGAGGGAGCAGCGGCGGCAGGCGAACTCGAAGTCGATCGGGAGATAGAGAGCGTCATCGTCGTCGGTGGCGGTCCGATCCGTATTGGACAGGGTGTCGAGTTCGACTACTGTTCGGTTCACGGCGTCCAGGCGCTTCGAGAGATGGGGATCGAGGCCTTCGTCGTCAACAACAACCCCGAAACCGTCTCGACTGATTACGACACCTCCGACGGGCTGTTCTTCGAGCCGATCACGGCCGAGGAGGTCGCAGACGTCGCCGAGGCGACCGGTGCCGACGGTGTGATGGTCCAGTTTGGAGGACAAACATCGGTCAACATTGGCGAGCCGCTGGAAGCCGAACTCGATCGCCGCGGCCTCGACTGTGAGGTCATGGGTACCTCGGTCGAAGCGATGGACCTGGCGGAGGACCGCGATCGGTTCAACGCCCTGATGGACGACCTGGGCATCGCCCAGCCCGAGGGTGGGGCCGCCTACAGCGAGGCGGAAGCGATGGAACTCGCCCACGAGATCGGCTACCCGGTCCTCGTCCGCCCGTCCTACGTCCTGGGTGGCCGCGCGATGCAGGTCGTCTACGACGACGCGGAGCTCGAACAGTACATCGAGGAGGCCGTCCGTGTCAGCCCGGACAAGCCGATTCTCGTCGACGACTTCCTCGAGGATGCGGTCGAACTCGACGTCGACGCCGTCTCCGACGGTGAGGACGTCCTGATCGGCGGCATCATGGAACACGTCGAGGCTGCCGGGGTCCACTCGGGCGATTCGGCGTGTATGATCCCGCCGCGATCGCTCGATGACGAGACGCTGGCCCGCGTCCGCGAAGTGACGGAAGATATCGCCGAGGCGCTTGGCACCGTCGGCCTGCTCAATGTCCAGCTCGCCGTCCGTGATGACGAGGTGTACGTCCTCGAAGCGAACCCACGCTCCTCGCGCACGGTGCCGTTCATCTCGAAGGCGACCGGCGTTCCGATCGCCAAGCTGGCTGCCAGAGTGATGGCCGGCGAGACGATCGCGGACCTCGAGATCGACGAGCAGATCCCCGAACAGACGTCGATCAAAGAGGTCGTCCTCCCGTTCGATCGACTCCCGGGTTCGGATCCGCGTCTCGGCCCCGAGATGAAATCTACGGGTGAGGTCATGGGGACTGCCGATACGTTCGGCAAGGCCTACGACAAAGCCCAGGATTCGACGGGCAAGCCGATTCCCGAGGGTGGGACGGCGATCATCGATCTCTCGGCCGACGCCTTCCCCGACCCCGATACCGAAGCAGGCGAGGAGCTCGTCGCCGGCTTCACCGAGTTCTTCGACCTCTGTGAGGCGGTCGACCTCGTCCAGGCCGTCCGTGAAGGCGGCGTCGATCTCATCATCTCCCGTGATCGCAACCTGCTCGAGGTCGCCGTCGAAGAGGAGATTACCTACTTCTCGACGCCCGCGAGCGCGAAGGCGGCCCTCGAAGCGCTCCAGGCCAAAGACGAACCGATCGACGTCCAGGCGATCGACGATCGGCCGACGCAGTCTGCAGAGTGGGGCCGCTCGGACTGAACGGGTTCGGGTGACGCACGCTGTAGCTGGTCTCTTTGTCGTTCAGATCGCTCTCTTTCCTTCGTCGTTCTGATCGGTCTCTTCCATTCGTCATTCTGATCGGTCTTTTTGTTGGTTTGTGCCACTGGTGTGCGCAGCGTGAATTTGACCGGCGAGCGGACAACCAGCGCCGTCGGCCTCACTCGCCGTCGAACGGGTGAGTCCGACATTCTAAAGCGGCCGGACTCTCTGGTTCGTGTATGGAGTATCACGAGGCGGCGGAGTTCCTCTTCGACCTCCGACGCTTTCGCCCGAAGCCGGGAACGGAGTCGACGGCGCAGTTACTCGCCCACCTCGAGAACCCCCACGAATCGATCGACTGTGTCCAGATCGCCGGCTCGAACGGGAAAGGGAGCACCGCCCGAATGGTCGAGCGGGCGCTTCGCGAGGCAGGACTCTCCGTCGGGCTCTACACCTCGCCACATCTCGAAGAGCTCCGCGAGCGCGTCCGAATCGACGGCCGCAAGATTCCGCGATCGGCCGTCTGTGCATACGTCGAGGCGATCCGCGAGTACGTAACCGATCGCGGTGCCGACAGCGAGTCGCCGACGTTTTTCGAGACGATGACCGCGATGGCGCTGTGGGAGTTCGGACGCCAGGACGTTGACGTCGCCATCCTCGAAGTCGGCATCGGCGGGCGCTACGACGCCACGAGTGTCGTCGATCCGATCGCCAGCGCGGTCACGAGCGTCACACTCGAACACACCGGCATTCTCGGCGACACGGAAGCCGAAATCGCCCGCGACAAGGCCCAGGTCGCCCCCGAGAATACGCCGCTGGTGACAGGGGTCACGGGTGACCCGCTTGCTGCGATCCGCGATGTCGCCGGGGAGGTCGTCACGGTCGGCGTCGGTGGGGACGAGGATGCCGACGGCTCCGAGCCCGAGACGACGCCAGACGTCATCACGACGTACCACGGACGGACGAACCACACCGAGGCAGCGGTTTCGATCGACGCCGGTGACTGGTCGCTCAAGACACGGATCCCTGTGCTCGGGAGTCACCAGGCCGAGAACGCCGGGATCGCGGCCGTCCTGGCTCGCCAGGTTACCGATATGTCACTCGAGGAACTCGGACGGGGACTGCGAAACGCCCACTGGCCCGGCCGATTCGAGGTGATCGACACCGATCCGCTGGTGATCCTCGACGGTGCGCACAATCCTGGCGCCTGTGAACAGCTTGCTGACACGCTCACCGGCTACGAGTTCGATCGGCTCACGCTCGTCTTCGGGGCGATGCACGACAAGGATCACACGAGAATGGCCGCGGCGCTGCCGACGCCTGACCGAGTGATTGCGACGGAGCCGACGCTCTCCCGGGCCGAGGACCGAGCGGTTCTTGCAGAAGTGTTCGAGCGGGCTGGCGTCGACGACGTGACCACAACGAGAGCCGTTCAGGACGGCCTGGCGATGGCACTCGAGGAGAGCGATGCAGATGACTGCGTGTTGGTCGCTGGCTCGCTGTTTGCCGTCGCCGAAGCCCGATCGCGGTGGACGAACACCGCCGTTCCAAAGCGAATCAAGACGCTCGACGATGCGACGGCGGCCCTCGAGAGCGCGACAGTCATCGACGCCGGTGTCGACAGTCGAAACGGCGTCCACCGAGTCGTCAAGACGAGCCTCCAGCAACGCCAGGCGACGCAGCTGAAACAGGAGCTGTTACGTCTCGGCGGCGAGTGTGTGACCGCCGGGCTGGACCGCGATGACGAACGCGTCGATGCCGTCCTGATGGGAACGCTCGCCCAGTTCGATCGACTCACGACGACGCTCGACACGCAGGGAGGCGGGCTCCCCGAGATCGGACGCGAGTTACGGAAGACGATCGGACTCGAAACTGGCAACGCCGTGACCGACACCGCCGGGCAGTACCCGTGGCACGATCGGCCTGCCGTCATGGGGATTCTGAACGTCACACCCGACAGCTTCCACGACGGTGGGGAGTACGACGCCCTCGAAGACGCCGTCTCTCGCGCCGAAGCAATGGTCGACGCCGGCGCCGACGTGATCGACGTCGGCGGCGAGTCGACGCGCCCCGGTGCAGATCCCGTCCCGATCGAGGCCGAGATCGATCGGGTCGTGCCGGTTATCGAGCGGATTTCGGATCTCGACGCGACGGTGTCGATCGATACGCGCAAGGCCGCCGTCGCCGAGGCGGCACTCGACGCTGGCGCGGACGTCGTCAACGACGTCTCGGGGCTCGAAGATCCCGAGATGCGCTTTGTCGTCGCCGACCACGATGCGGGACTCATTCTGATGCACAGCATCGACGCTCCCGTCGTGCCAGACCGTGAGATCGCCTACGACGACGTCGTCGAAGACGTGATCGATCAGCTCTCCGAACGGGTGCTGCTCGCGACGAAGGCGGGGATCGATCGCGACCGGATCGTCATCGATCCCGGCATCGGCTTTGGCAAGTCAGCCCGCGAGAGCTTCGAGCTGCTCGGCCGGATCGAAGAGTTCGCGGCGCTTGGCTGTCCCGTCCTCGTCGGCCACTCGCACAAATCGATGTTCGGCCACGTCGGCTGTGATGCTGGCGAGCGTCTGGAGGCGACCGTCGCGGCGACTGCACTCGCGGCCGATCGAGGAGCCGACGTGATTCGCGTCCACGACGTACCCGAAAACGTCGCGGCGGTGCGGACGGCGCTTGCGGCTCAGGATCCCGACACGTTCGACTGGAGCAATTAAGGCGACGATCGAATCGAATGGGAGGCCGAAGCCGGTCGATCGCTACGGCCGCGAGTTTGGGTCGCAGTTGCCCGACAACCATAGCCGCGAGTTCGGGTCGCAGCTGCCCGACAATCATAGCCGCGAGTTCGGGTCGCAGTTGCCGGACCAAGCTTCAACCGTCCGGGCCGTGTACGGATCGTGAGCGGTGCCTACTCGCTGATTCACTCATGACAGACGACACCGAGTTCACCATCGACGTCGGAACGGACACACTCGAAGAGCTCAAAGACCTCCCTGAGGCCGACAAGCCACTGGAGACAGCGCTCGCGATCGGGAGCGATCTTCCACCCGGGGCGGTGTCGCTGGCAAGCGGCTCTATCGTGCTCCTGTGGGCCGTCCGCTCGCTTTCCCAGGGCAAGCTGCGATCGATCCCGAAAGCGATCGCCGGCGCTGGCCTGCTCCGGTATGGACTCCGGAAGCGTCGGTCGAGCGAACCGGCGACGTTCGAGCCGGACGTACTCGACGAGGAGTCTGGGGAGACGTCTGACGACGCCCATAAGGCAGCGACCAGAGGGATGCCAGACCCTGACGAACAGCCCCGGGACGATTCGGCAAGCGACGCGGAGACGGCCGAGACTGCGGACGACGCAGGCAAGATCGAGTTTACCCACGACGAGGCCGGAGATCGTGCGGAACCACGATCGAAACCGGACATAGACGCTGAAACCGAGGATCCACGACGCGAGACGGACGACGAGTCAGTCGAGATCGACATCTCCGAATCGGCGCTGGCAGACGAGGCCAGCGAAGCGACCGGTCCGTCGCCCGAGCAGGCCCAGCCATCACAGACGGACGCGACCGAACCCGAGGAGACGCCCGATGAGGACGCATCCGAGATGGCGGTCGAGCCGGAGGACGGTGCCGACGAATCCGACAGCACCCGCGCTGAAAACAACGGGGATGACGAGACAGCCGACGGGGACGACGCCGATGCAGCCGACGGGGACGACTCCGATGCAGCCGATGGGGACGAGGCAGACGAAGACGATCGCTAACCCGATCGCGTCACAGTCTTCGATCAGCGGACAGCAGATTTGAGACGTCACGCTGACTGTGCAGCCGGTCGGCACTTCCGCCTCGATCGCGTGGCGGCAGTATGGACCTCCGGGAGATGGGACGATCGGCCCGGTATCACGGCCAGGAGTTTCGGCGACGGCTGTGGTATTACGCCAGGAAGCGCCGGTACGGCTACCACGATCACGGCTCGCTCGATCGGGCAGCCGAGAGGATCCTCAAGAAACGAGCCGATCACGGGTTCGCAGCAGGTAGTCACTTTCGGGGAGTCTGGCCGCGGGACCTCGCGTTCGCTGCACCAGGACTGTCGGCTGCCGGCTACGACGACGCCGTCGCCGACACTGGCGACTGGCTGGTCGAGCAGCTCCACGGCACCTCTGTTTTCTACACTGATTTCCACGATCGATACAAGGCTGCGACGCCAGCGGAGGGGGTCGACACCTTTCCCGCACTCGTGATCATCTTAGCCGAGAGCGGTCGCCTCCGTGAGCATGCAGACGCGATCGCCGACCTTGCGTGGCTCCACCGGGAGAAGTTCGTCGACGACAGCCTCGTCACAGGGTCGGGAAGCTCCTGGTGGGACTCCGCTGTTGTCCCGCGGGAGACGTACAACACCGCACTGCTGGTGGCCGCGATCGAACGGCTCGAAGAGCGAGGGATCGAGACGGTCTACACCGGCCGATCGGATACGATTCGCAACGAACTGTGTTCGCAGTGCTGGAACGGCAGCTACTTCGACGAACACCGGGGCTCGTCCGTCCTCGCCTGTGACGCGAACGTCGTCCCGCTCTATTTCGGCCTCGTCGCTGACGATCGGGCAGCGTCGATCGTCGAGTCGCTTTCTGTCCTCGAAACCAGCCACGGCCACCGGATGCGCGAGCGGCCGTTCTCCCACGCGGCAGTTCGGCCGCTCTTTACGTTCCACCGTGATTACCACTACCACGTCTGGCCGTGGAACTGCCTGCTGTATGCGATCGGTCTCCAGCGGTACGGTCTGACCGAGCGAGCGCGCCGCGAGATCGAACGGCTCGAAGGCACGCTGGACCGGTACGGCAACTTTCTCGAGGTGCTAACGGTCGCGGGTGAGCCATACGTAAAACGAGGCTACGCCAGCGCCGAGGATTTCACGGTCGCTGCGGCGCTGTGGGTAGAGTACAACCGACGGGCAAGTCGCGACCGCTACGGAGGTGCCATCGATCGGGGCGGACACCAGTATCGGTGACGGGGAGAGTGGCAGACTCCTCGACTGTAGCGAGAGTCACTCTCACCCACCAAAACCCTCATTTTCGTGTCAAGTGTACTCATGGTGAGCGAACTGCGTGTACGTGTCCGCGACGGCGTTTCCGAGGGACCGCAATGAGTGAGACACCACAACAAGAGCGCGACAGCATCGACCCTGAGTACGACCACCTGCGCGAAGACCAGGTCGACGAGGACGAACTCAAGAGGTTGCTATCGGAGTATACGATCGGCCGGGACGACCACGAGAACGCGCCGGCGTTCCTGATCCGACCGGACGACGTCCAGGACGTCCTCTCGTTGCTCCGAAACGAGGCCGGCTTCGACCACCTCTCGTGTATCACGCCACAGGAGTACGAGGATTGCTACGAGTCGATCTACCACCTGACGAAGTACGACCAGCGGACCCATGAGGTGACGCTGATCGTGCAGCTACCGAAAGACGAGCCGATCTGCCAGACCGCAGAGCCGGTGTTCCGAACTGCCGACTGGCACGAGCGCGAAGCGTACGACCTCGTCGGGATCGAGTACGAGGGCCATCCCGACCCCCGCCGGATCCTCCTCCCGGAGTCGTGGCAGGGCCACCCGCTCGCGCTCGACTACGATCAGGACAAGCCACAGGTCGTCCGGTACGCCGAACACGCAAACCCGCTCCAGCCCGATCGGGAGGGGGCAGAATCCGACACCATGCTCCTCAACATCGGTCCTCACCACCCGGCGACCCACGGGGTGCTCCACCTGAAGACCACGCTCGACGGCGAGACCGTCGCAGATGTCGACCCCGACGTGGGCTATCTCCACCGCTGTGAGGAACAGATGTGCCAGAACGGGCAGTATCGTCATCAGATCATCCCCTACTCCAACCGGTGGGACTACACCGCAAACCTCCCCAACGAGTGGGCCGTTGCCCGCGCAATCGAGGATCTCGCCGATATCGAGGTCCCCGAGTACGCCCAGATCCTGCGAACCATGGCGACCGAGTTCGGCCGGATGCTCGGTCACTTCCTCGCGCTGGGTACCTTCGCGCTCGACGTCTACGGCGACTTTACCGCCATCTTCCAGTACGCTTTCCGCGATCGGGAGGTCGTCCAGGACATCTTAGAGGATCTCACCGGGCAGCGGATGATGTTCTACTACTTCCGGCTGGGCGGGGTCGCCTGGGACCTCCCCCGACCGCGCGAAGCGTTTATCGAGAAGTGCCGGGACTTCCTCGACGAACTGCCTGCGAAGGTTGACGAGTACAACGCCTTGCTCACCGGGAACGAAATCTTCCAGATTCGGTGTATCGACACCGGTGTTCTGGAGCCCGAGGTCGCCAAAGATTACGGCTGTACGGGCCCCGTCGCCCGTGGCTCGGGGATCGACTACGACCTGCGACGGGACGACCCCTACGGCTACTACCCCAACCTCGAGTGGGACGTCGTCACCATGGATGGCTGTGACAACTACTCGCGAGTACTCACCCGAATGCGCGAAGTCGAGGAGTCCGCCAAAATCATCGAACAGTGTCTCGACCTGATCGAAGACTGGCCCGAGGACGATCGAACCGTCCAGAGCAACGTCCCCCGGACGCTGAAGCCCGACCCCGACACCGAGACCTACCGGGCCGTCGAATCCGCCAAGGGCGAACTCGGCATCTACGTCCGATCGGACGGCTCGAACTCGCCCGCCCGGTTCAAGATCCGTAGCCCCTGTTTCCACAACCTCTCTGCGCTCCCCGAGATGGCCGAAGGCGAGTACGTCGCCGACTTGATCGCCTCCCTCGGCAGTCTAGATATCGTCCTCGGCAGCGTCGATCGCTGACCGACTCTCGCAGTTCGATCGCAGATCCGCTGTCACGGCTCGATCGCAGTTGAGGGGGGCGGATACGTTCGCACCGCAAACAGAACCGACAGGTGTTACCCACGGTAGCCCAGACCATCTCACGAATGCCGATCGAACTGTGGAACGGTGTGGGCGCTGCCGTTCAGTTCCGGACGGTGGCGGTATGATCGCGATCCGCAAGCTCGTCCCCGGACTCGTCGTCCTCTCTCTCGGCGCGGTCGCTGCCCGCTCGATCGACCTGCTCGGCGGGCCGAACCAGCTCCTCGTTGCGATCGCGATCGGGTTCGTCATCGGCAACGCCATCGACCTTCCGGAGCGTCTCGAACCGGGGGTCGGGACGCACAGTTTCTGGCTTGCGTTCGGGATCGTCCTCATGGGCGCATCGCTCTCACTTCGGACGGTGGTTGACGTCGGTGGCCTCGTCTTCCTCATCGTGGTCGCCGTCGCCGCAGGGACACTCCTCTTCGTGGAGGTGCTCTCACGTACGGTTTTCAACGTCACCGATCGGCTCGGCTCGTTGCTCGCGGCCGGGGCCAGTATCTGTGGCGTGTCGGCGGTCGTCGCAGTCGCCGCCTCGATCGAAGCCCGGGAAGAACAGATCGCCTACGCGGCGGCGACGGTCCTGCTGTTCGACGCGACGACGCTCGTTATTTATCCGATCGTCGGCGACGTATTGGGCCTCTCGGGGATCGTCTTCGGGATCTGGGCCGGCGTGAGCATGTTCTCGACTGGTCCGGTCGTCGCGGTCGGCTTTGCACACTCTGAGGTGGCCGGCCAGTGGGCAACGATGACGAAGCTCTCGCGTAACGCCCTGATCGGCGTCGTCGTCCTCGCGTACGCGACCTACTACGCCCGAGTAGAAGCCAGATCGGGCTCGGGGTCGGGCGTGGGCGAAGGGCTATCGCTGCGACTTCTCTGGACGGAGTTGCCGACGTTTGTCGTCGGCTTTCTCGCACTCGCGATCCTCGCGACGCTTGGGCTGTTCTCGGCGGCCCAGCAGGCCGCGATCGAGACGACATACGGCTGGCTGTTTTTGCTCGCATTCGTCGGCCTCGGAACGGAGATTCGAATCGCCGCACTCCGCCAGACCGGCCCCATCCCCGTACTGGTGGTGCTGGTGTCGTTGCTCACGGGGAGCGCGATCTCGCTGGCGGTGCTCTCGGTGGTGTTCTGACGGCGACACCAATCGTGGTCGGATGGGAGTTGAACCGAACGGCCGACCGGTCAACCCTCGTCCCATTCGATCGCGTACTCCTCGGCGACGTCGTCCGCGATCGACTCGAACCGATCGAACGGCATCGGTGGCGGGTGCGGGTGGCGTGCATCGATCGTCCCGGGCAGATCTTCGTGGTAGCGGACCTGTGTCTCGACGTCGTACGGGAACTCGGTGGGATCGACACCGACGAAGCCGTGGGAGTCCCGGGCGTGAGAGAGCACGTCGCGCCAGCGATCGGCCAACGCTAGCCCGGCGGATTCGACGCCATGTGAAAAGAGCGTGGATCGGGCTTCATCGTAGGGCTCGCTATCCTGGAGGTAGTCCTCGAGATACTCGGCGTCAGACTGGGTATTGAACGCTGCCCAGTAGGGAACTGAGCCGGTCCGGATCGTCCACCAGGGTTCGACCAGGGCAAACGACTGGACGAGCAACCGGTCGACCGAACGGTCCCGATCGGCGTAGCGCTCGCGATAGCGATCGGCGACGAACGGGCTCAGGTCCCGTGGATCATCGAACCCGAGTCGGCGAACGTCGTAGCCCCGTTCGGCCGCGAGTCGATCGATGTCTTCGCGCAGCGCGGGATCGAATCCCCACTCGGATTCCGGCAACGTAGCGTCAGGATCGGGCATATCCCACGCGTGGCCGTCGATCCCGTCTTTCTCGCCGTCGACATCCTGTCTGTCGAGGAAGTCGGCGACCGTCTCGCTCCCCTCGTAATACTCCTCGGGTGAGAGCCCGCCCAGGCCGCCGAGCTGGAAGCTGTGGCGCGCTCCGAGATCGAGAGCCGGCCACTCGTACTCACATTCGAGCGATATGATGGTCCCGCCGGGTTCGAGGACGGTTTCGATGAACGCCTCGTAGGCGTCCCCGAGGGTTCGGGACTTGCTCCGGAAGTACGCCAGTCTCCGGACCATCAGCCGATCCTGGTTGGGGTCGTGCATCTGGTGGACGGCGACGTCGGGGTTCCGTTCGAGAAACGGGTCGACGTGGTCGACCCCCCACTGGATATCGTCACGGATCGCGTCGGGATCCATCGATCGCTGGATGGGGACCAGAAACGTCTGGGGGAGCCACGGAACGCCGAGCAGGGCAGCGAGGTGGACCGCTGCACCGTTGCTCGACCCGACGATCACGGCTGGATAGCCTCGAGAGGGGTACTGATCGACGACCCACTGGCGAAACGTCTCGACATCGATCTCGCCAAGGTCGTCGGGGTCGATCCCCTCGTTCGCCCCACCCCTGGTGTAGATTCCCTGTCGCGCTCGCCGCGGGAGTGTGTTTACCCGCTTCGCGATGGGGACGAGTTTCGGGTGAATCATGCCGAGGGCGGGAAACTGCTCGCCACGGAGATAGCTGGCCGCTGCACGGACGAAGACCGTCGTCGAGTCGAAGTTGGGAAGCCCGTGCGGCGTCGATCGATCGCCGGCGACCAGTTGCGAGAGCCTCATCTATGCGTCTCCTCCGGGGAGAGACGTGGCGACTCGATTGCAACGTGAAGACGACTGTCGTCGGGCGAGAACGGCCAACTGGTGGGATTCGGCTGCATCGATGAGTCGGGCGAGACGTACCACCCAGCCCGAAATAAGCCTGGGGCAGGCAGGCGACACGATCGGAGACACTCTTGGCAGAGCCGATCGCTCGATCTTCGCCTTTTAGACGTGAAAAATAAGGCCCGTACGGTTGTGTTTGCCGTCATGACGAGTTGTCCACACTGTAGTGAGCCACTGGAACTCTCGATCGAACCGGCGGAGATAACCATACATCGAGACGATTCTACCCGAGATATCGAACCGGACGTGTTCAAATGTTATTCGTGTGAGGCGGTGTTATTTGCGACGGTCAGTCAGGAACTCGAAGAGACGTGACGCGTCCCTCTCGGACGGGACACAAGGGTTCGGTATCGACCGTTCCAAGCCCTGCGATCGAACGACTTTGCCGTGGGCAATACGCGCCCCGTCTCTTCCACTGCCCTCCGAGACACTTACCAGAGACATGCTGTCGGTTCGCTTTCTTCGGTACGAGCCCACTTGCCTGCGTACGACGCGGTACGAGCCCACTTGCCTGCGTACGACGCGGTACGAGCCCACTCGCTTGCGTACGACGACGAGCCCGTTTGCCTACTTACAACGCGGTACGAACCTGGGCTGCAAGCCGATCGCCAGCCGCCTCGTCGAGTCGGTCCCGCGACAGCGCGATCGTGACGTCGTCGTCTTCGAATCTGGGAACGAGATGAACGTGGGCGTGTTCGACCGTGCCGACGATCGATCCCGTGGTGTAGAACACGCTGACCCCGATCGGATCGAGGACGTCGTCGATCGCGGTCGTGACCCGCTTGGCGGCCTGGAAGACGGTCGCCGTCGTTCGGTCGTCTAACTCGAACAGCTCCAGCTCGTGCCGTTTCGGGACGATGAGCGTGTGCCCCGTCGTCGCCGGGTGGCGATCGAGAAACGCGATCACCCGATCGGTCTCGTAGACGATCGCAGCGGAGTCCTCGCCCGCGGCGATTCGGCAGAACTCACAGTTGTCGTGCATCTTTGCTGTCCTGTTGCGAGCCGATCATTATAAAGATAGCACGGGACGAAACCACCGGTTATCGAGGGTGACCAGCCGAGACGGCTTCGACACCACCGCTCAGCGTCGCCAGAACGAGGGCGTGTTCGGGTCATCTCTCCGAATTCGAGATCATCTATCCAAACCGACAGTCACGGCGGGGGGACCATCGCTCGATCGCTGCAAAGCCGGGTGACACAATTAACACCTGGCTCGTGGGAGTGGAGACTCGGAGAAATGACCGTCGATAACCGAATCGCGATCGTGACTGGTGGTGCAAGCGGTATCGGAGCGGGAATTGCCGAGGTCCTCTCGACTGCCGGCGCAACGGTCGTCGTCGCCGACGTCGATCGAGAGGGGGCGGAACAAGTCGCCAACGAACTGCCAGGGGAGGCGATGGCAGTCGACGTCGACGTGTCGGATCCAGCGTCGACGGAAGCGCTCGCCGAAACCGTCGTCGAAGCGTACGGCCAGATCGACATCCTCTGTGCAAACGCCGGTATCTTCCCGTCTGCACCCCTCGAAGAGCTGACCGTCGACGACTGGGACGAAGTGTTCGACATCAATACGAAGGGGGTCTTCCTCTGTGTACAGGCGTGTCTCCCCCACATGCGGAGCCAGGATTACGGCCGAATCGCGATCACGTCCTCGATCACCGGCCCGATGGTCGGCTATCCGGGCTGGACCCACTACGGTGCGAGCAAGGGCGGTCTCCACGGCTTCATGCGGACGGCCGCGATCGAAGTCGCGCCGTCGGATATCACGATCAACGCCGTTCTGCCTGGCAACATCGAAACAGGAGGGCTCGACGAACTCGGCGAGGACTATCTGGAGAAGATGCGGAACTCGATCCCGAAAGGAGAACTCGGGACGCCGGAGGACGTCGGTCACGCGGTCACGTTTCTCGCGTCCGAGGAGGCACGGTACATCACCGGGGCGACTCTCGTCGTCGACGGCGGGCAGACACTCCCCGAATCCCAACTCGCCCTCGAAGCGATCGAAGACGAGTAACCCGGATCGAGCTGCCGTGAGGCGTGTCGAAATTCGTGTCTCCGAACAGACGCCACGAGCATCGTTCGATCCGATCGATCATGCCGACCGGTCTGTGTGACCGTTCGCAGGCGGACCCATCACCCATCAGAAGAGGCCGCGATCGTCCCGCAACCGTCGATACCGTTGCTGGTAACGATCGGCGATCGCTCGCTCGTCGTACGTCTCGAACGTGTCGTCGTAGTCACGGTAGTCGAGGTCTCCTGCAGCAAGCATGGCGTCACAGAGTTCTCCCTCACTGGTAGTGCGAAAGCCACGGGGCCACCCCTCGACGAGTTCGTGGGCACTCGAGTTGGCGTGGTACTCGACGATCCCGACACAGCCGGCGGCGAGCGCCCACAGCATCTCCGTCGGGAAGACACAGCGGTCGGCCGTCTGAGCAAAGACGTGAGCCCCGCGGTAGGCTGCAATCCGCTCGTCGAGCGATAGCTCGCCAGCGAACGTGATCCGGTCATCGATTCGGAGATCGCTTGCGAGTCGCTCGTACCGCGCTCGTTGCGGTCCGTCGCCGACGACGGTCGCCTCCCAGTCTCGGTTGCGAAGCTCTGCCAGACCCAGGAGGAGACTCTCGAGGTTGGCACTCTCGTCGAGTCGACGGGCGTAGATCACGTCGACGCGATCCCCTGGGTCGACTCCCTGAATGCGCTCGCAATCGATCGGGTTCGGAACCGTCTCGACGATCTCTCCTTCCGCACCACGCTCTCGAACCCACGTACCCACGAGTTCGGAGGGCGTCACGATCCAGTCCGGGCGACTGGCTGCCTTTCGGGTCGGCCGATCGTCGGCGACGCCACTGTCACCATACCATTCGACGACCAGCGGTGCACGAGCGAGCGTTGCGCCCCGGCTCGCCGCGAGGACCTGTTTTGGGAGCTCCGCACTCGCGTGGACTACGTCCGGTCGCGCGGCGGCGAGAACAAACGGCAGTCGGAGTAGAAACGTCCGTGACGATTCTAGCCTGTCAGAGACGCCGTGGTAGGTAATGTCGTCACGCTCGAGTCGGTCTTCCGTCCCGTCCCAGAACTGTGTACAGAACAGATGGACATCGTGGCCACGTGCGGCGAGCAACTCGACAATCGCGTGGAGTCGTTGGTTCGTCTCAGTATCGTTGTGATGAACTGTTTCGGACGAGACGAACGCGACGCGCATATGCCGTCGGCACGCAGCGGGGGGATAAAAAATCACTTCTTTGGGACAGATGCCCCCAGAATCGGTCTCCCGATCGGTACCGGCTCCGTGATTTGGTACTAACAGGTAGACTACTCCTGGCGTGACCCAGAGGGGCGCGAGGCCCGCCCCACCCTGTCAAACGGGGCCGACAGTTCCGACAGCGAATACGTGATGGCTTCAGTCATCGTCAAGGCCAGGCACGAACCCCTCGATGAACGAGCCGATCTGATCGACGAAACCGATGTCGTCGTCATCGTCGACACCCGAGTCGTCTTCCGCGGCGTCGTCCCCGCCTTCGTCTGCATCGTCTGCGTCGTCTTCGTCGTCATCGTCACCCGCTGCGGCGTCGTCCGCGTCATCTTCTTCGTCTGCGTCGTCTTCGTCGTCATCGTCACCCGCTGCGGCGTCGTCTGCGTCATCTTCTTCGTCTGCATCGTCTTCGTCGTCATCATCATCCGCGGCGGCGTCGTCCGCGTCATCTTCTTCGTCTGCATCGTCTTCGTCGTCATCATCATCCGCGGCGGCATCGTCTGCATCATCTTCTTCGTCCGCATCGTCCTCATCGTCATCGTCATCCGCTGCGGCGTCGTCCCCGTCGTCATCCACGTCGTCTTCTCCGTCGACGTCGTCCGTGCCGTCTTCCTCGTCTGGGCCATCCGCTTCGCCTTCTTCGCCTGCGTCATCGTCGATCGCGGCGTCGTCTGCGACACTCTCACCGTCGCCATCCACGTCGATCGAATCGTCGTCCAAATCGCCCTCCGAGTCGGGCTCAGCGTCGGATTCAGTACTGGTGGTGTCGCTGTCTGGGTCGTTTGGGTCGTCGTCAGCCGACTCGCTCTCGGTGGAGACGTCGTCGATCGAATCATCGGCGACCGGCTGGTCGTCGTCGGATGAGGACGTTCCATCGACAAACGCAGGTGCGACGATCGCGACGGTCGCTCCGAACGCGACGAGCACGATCGCCACTGTTGCGAGCACGGCGAGAGTTGAGGTCCCCTCGTCCGTCTCGCGACTGTTCCCACGGTCGTCAGTCATCAGTACAGAGGCTAACCGACTCGCCATGCTTTGTTAGGCGGCCCAATTGGTCCCATGATCGACGAACCGGTCTCTACCGTGCGCTGTCGATCGCCAAGAACAGAACCGATCGACAGCCAGGAACGGAACCGATCGACAGGATGGCGAAGGGAGACCAAACACCTGCTGTACGTGTCGCCTACCGCCCGGTGAGACAACAACACAAACGACTACCGGGTCGGGTCCGTACCGTGCTCGCATGGCGTACGATATCGAACGCTACCTCAATATCCGGAGCGCGTACGGCGCGTCGTTCGGTCCCGACGGCGATCGACTCTCGTTCCTGATGAACACGACCGGGACGCCACAGGTGTGGACCATCACGGACCCACAGGAGTGGCCCGAACAGCGAACGTTCTACGACGAGCGAGTTACCTTTTCGTCGTGGTCTCCCGAGCGGCCCGAACTGATCTTCGGAATGGACGAGGGCGGGAACGAACGCGCCCAGCTGTTCCGGCTCGACGCAGAGACGGGAACGATCGAGAATCTCACGGCGATGCCCGACGCCAAGCATCGCTGGGGCGGCTGGAGCCACGATGGCGATCGGTTCGCCTTCGCGTCGAACCGGAGAGACGAATCCGTATTCGACATTTACGTACAGAATCGAAACGAACGAGGAGACGACGCGACACTCGTCTACGAGGGCGATGGCTGGCTCTCGCTTTCGGGCTGGAGTCCAGACGACTCACGGCTGCTGGTCTCACAAGCCTACTCGAACTTCGATCAGGATCTCTACGTGCTCGACCTCGACGTCGACGAGCCGGAGCTCGACCACCTCACGCCCCACGATGGCGACATCCGGTATCAGAGCGCGAGCTGGGCACCAGACGGCGAGGGAATCTACCTCGTCACCGACGAAGGCGACGCCGACACGCTCTACCTGGCCTATCTGGACCTCGAGACGGGTGCTCTCGAAACGGTCGCCGATGGTGAGGGGTGGAACGTCAACGGGATCGCGCTGGACGACGAAACCGGCCGGTTCGTCTACTCGCGAAACGTGGAGGGCTACACCGATCTGATCGTCGGCGAGTTCGACCCCGACGAACCGACGGCTTTCGAGACGTTTCCCGCTCCGGAGCTTCCCGGCGGGATCTCCGGCGGCGTGAGCTTCGATCCCAACGCCGATCGGTTCGCGATCTCGACGACGGGTGATATCGTCAACACGAACGTGTTCGTCGTCGATATCGAAACCGGCGAGACGGAACGGTGGACGGCCGCGCCGACAGCGGGCATCCCGCCGGAGACGTTCGACGAATCCGATCTCGTCCACGTCGAGAGCTTCGACGGCCTGGACGTGCCTGGGTTCTTCACCCTCCCGAACGATCATCAGGAAGGCGAGACGCCCGTCATCGTCGACATCCACGGCGGTCCCGAGAGCCAGCGTCGCCCCTCGTTCTCGAGTGTCAAACAGTACTTCCTCGATCGTGGCTACGCGTACTTCGAGCCGAACGTCCGTGGCTCCTCGGGGTACGGTGCCGACTATGCAGCGCTTGACGACGTCGAAAAACGGATGGATTCCGTCGCGGATATCGAGGCCTGCGTCGAGTGGCTCCAGGCGCATCCGGCCGTCGATCCCGATCGGATCGTCGCCAAAGGTGGGTCCTACGGCGGATTCATGGTTCTCGCTGCCCTCACCGAGTACCCCGATCTGTGGGCAGCCGGCATCGATATCGTCGGCATCGCCAACTTCGTCACGTTCCTCGAAAATACGGGCGACTGGCGGCGAGAACTGCGCGAAGCCGAGTACGGTTCCCTGGCCGACGATCGGGAGTTCTTAACGGAGATTTCGCCGATCAACACCGTCGACCAGATCGAGGCGCCGCTGTTCGTCCTCCACGGCGAGAACGACCCCCGCGTACCAGTCGGCGAGGCCGAACAGATCGCCGACAAAGCAGCGGCACAGGGCGTTCCAGTCCGAAAGCTGATCTTCGAGGACGAGGGCCACGGCTTCTCGAAACTCGAAAACCGTATCGAATCCTACTCGGCGATCGCGGAGTTCCTCGACGAACACGTCTGAGCGGGTCTGAAGCGGTTCCAGGCTGTCGGTTCCGGCGAGAAAGCGAACTCGATCCTCGATCGATCGCCAACCAGACTCAGACGACGTCGACGACCGGCTGCTCGTCGATCAGCCGTGTCAGCACCACCCGCGGTACGGCTCGCCGATCGTGAATTTCGGCGGCGATTTTCCGCGCGGTTCCCTCGAGTTCGGGAGTGTCGACCATATTTATGATTGGAACGACCGTCATACTCTCGGAGACGTCTTTGAACCCGCCCTCTGGGCTCGCGAGAACGGTCGCGACGTCGGTCACGCCAATCCGATCGCCGTAGTCGAGATCCGTCAGCGCAGCCACGCGTTCTGGGCGGTGGACGTGTTCGTCATCCAGTCGCTTGCCAACGACCTGTGCGCTTGCGATCGGGACGACGACGTCCGTTACGTCCGGCAGTTGTGGCTCGTCCGCTGCTGGCGCTTTGAACCACCGGGTTCGTGCACCGTCGGCTTTTATCAGCACCGACACGTCGTCGTCGAGGTGTGCCACGAGGTCGTCGATCGTCTTCGTATCGTAGCCACGATACCTGTCTGATCGCTCGCGCGAGCGAACGAGCCCGATCGGCCACGCTGTCGCCCTCTCGATCGCATCCTGTGGCGTCTCGGTAACGTGAATCTCGGCGACGTGTGATTCGAACGGCGGGATGCGCACCGTTGCTGTGACGATCGCGCGATCGAGTCGGGTTGCGAGCGCGTACAGCGCCGACTTCTTTCCACCGGCTCCGACGACACAGGTCACGCGTTCTCTCGCAGAGAGGGCCTCGACGAGGTCCATGTGCAGTGACCCACCCGCGGACGATTATAACTATACCTGTACAATCACTCGATGACACCCGTTTTCGTCGCCACCTCGCGTGCCGCACGTTCGTTCATTCCGTCGCCGAGGATCGTGTACCGATCGCGGATCGCATGACAGGTAGTCAGCGACTCGATGACGGTCTCGTCGTCGATGCCGAGTTCGGCGGCCGTCGTCGGCGCGTCGATGCTCGAGAGCGCATCCCGGATGTCCTGCCAGATCCCGCGCTCGCCACCGTGCAGGTAGGCCGTCATGATCGACCCGACGCCGACTTGGTGGCCGTGTAACGCCGCGCCGGGTGCGAGTCGATCGAGTTGGTGCGAAAAGAGATGTTCGGCACCGCTGGCGGGTCGTGAGGAGCCCGCAATGCTCATCGCGACGCCCGAGGAGACGAGTGCTTTGGTAACGATCCACGACGACTCCTCCAGACCCGGGCGGACGAGGTCAGCGTTGTCGACCAGAATTTCGGCGGTCATCTCCGACAGCGCCGCCGAGTACTCCGAGTACTCGACGTTCTTGAGCCGCTTTGCGAGTCGCCAGTCCATGACGGCGGTGTAGTTCGAGATGATGTCGGCACAGCCCGCCGTCGTGAGCTCCCACGGTGCCTCGGCTAAGATCTCGGTGTCGGCGACCACTGCCAGCGGTGGCTCGGCGGCGACGCTGTGGCGCGTATCGCCGTCGGGGACTGAGCCGCGATTGCTGACGATCCCGTCGTGGCTCGCTGCCGTCGGCACCGAGAGAAAGCCCATTGAGAGATGATCGCTCGCCATCTTTGCGATGTCGATCGCCTTCCCGCCGCCGACTCCGACGAGATAGGTGACGTCTTCTGCCTCGGCAGCCTCGATTACGCGCTCGACGGCGTCGAACGTCGCGGTCTCGATCGTTACGATCGCCGGCTCGATGCCGGCGGCCCTGAGATCGGCGGCGATCGGGTCGGCTGCGACCCGTTTCGGCGTCGGGCTGGTCACGAACAGGGGCCGGCCCTGGAGGTGGAGATCACCGATGACGTCGACGACCTCGTCGATGACACCGTGGCCGACGACGACGTTTCGCGGCAGGCGAATCCATGTCGATTTATCGAACATAGTTTGATCCACGTCGGGGCACGGTTAAAATGGTTCTCGTCGATCCGGCCGTGAGAACGATCAGTGTATCAGGGCTATCGTGTCGCTGGAGGGTCAGAACGTCTCCAGAATCCCCAGAACCCGCTCCTCGGCCGTCCGATCGGGGCCGTGTTCGCTTCCATCCCGGTCGCTCGCGAGGTGGGCCTCGACCGATCGGGCCATCGCCTCGTGCAGTGGCGTCGACTCCCAGCCCAAGTCGGCCAGTTTCGCCGTCGAGAGGACGTGGGGGTACTCCCGGTAAAAGACGTAGTCGTCAGTCCTAATGTCGCCACCTGCGAGTTCGCGGGGGCCAGCAGTGACGACCTCGACGGAGGTATCGAGTTCCACGGCGATCAGTTCGACCAGTTCCGCAAGCGTCGTGAGTCGCCGATCGCCGACGTTGTACGCCTCGCCTGCCTCGCCGCGTTCGGCGACGACCCGGAGCGCACTGGCGACGTCCTCGACGTAGGCCCGGTGCCAGACGTTCGTCCCGTCTCCTGGAACGACCACCCGATCGAACCGGTTGACCCGATCGATCCAGAAATCGAGTCGTTCGGTGTAGTCGTGGGGGCCGTAGACGATACACGGCCGAACGGACATCGCGTTGACGCCGCGATCAGCCGCTGCGAACACCGCTCGATCGCCCTCGGCCTTGCGAGCACCGTAGGTCTCGCCCGAGTCGTCGATCGCCTCGTCGGGCGTACAGGGTTCGAGTGGCGTCTCACCCTCCCGTTTGGGTATCTCCTCGTGACCGTAGGCCGAGCCACTGGAGACGACGACGTAGGCGCCACAGTCCGCAAAGATTCGGGTTGCGGCCTGCACATCTCGTGGGTGATAGGCGACACAATCAAAGACGGCGTCCGGCTCGACCGTCATCGCAGCCGCCTCGAGCGCCGAGTCGTTCGTCCGATCGCCCTCGATACGGTCGACGCGATCGTCGTCAGCGAAGGGGTTCTCGTGAGTTCCTCGATTCAGGATCGTCACGTCGTAGCCGTGTGCGAGCAGATCGTTGACGAGGTGACGGCCAATAAACCGCGTGCCGCCGATGACGAGTGCACTGTTCATGGCTACTGGTTGGGGCTGGGCCGGAAAACGATGCCGGAGCGAGTGGGGGTGGACATGCTGGCCGCCGATCGGCTGGAGGGGGGCTGCAAACGAACGCCCACCGGCCGTGTGACCGCGTGGAAACCGCGATCGTTTTTATTCATCCCACGACCACGTCTGGTATGAGCGGAACCTACGTCCTCGTGATCGAACTGTCCGAGGGAGCCGACATCGAGATTGGCGCCCTCGGGACCCGATCCTTTCGGGCAGGAGCGTACGCCTACGTTGGAACGGCGTTCGGTCCCGGCGGCTTCGCCCGGATCGACCGCCATCGCGAACTCGCTCGCGGCGAGCGTGGCGTCCGCCACTGGCACATCGACTATCTGCTCGGCCACGACGCCACACGCCTCGAGAGTGTGATCACGTTCCCCGATGTGGATCGCGAATGTGAGCTGACCGATCGGCTCCCCGGCGATCGGATCGGCGGATTCGGTGCCTCGGACTGTGACTGTTCGGCCCATCTGCTCGCCACGCCAGGGGTAGAGGCGGTTCAGGAGGCAGCGACGGCCGAAGGCGGGAGACCGGCGTAGTCACTGAGACCACCGCAGCCGAAAAATAACGCACCCAACCGAAAACTACTGAAACGCAGGTCGGCGAGCGCTCAGTCGTCGCTCGCTGCGAAGCTGGCGGACTCGGCCACGATCTCCGAACCGGGAGCGTTTGGCAGTTCGTTGCGGACGTCGTCCGATCCCTGTTCCGTGATGGCGCTGTAGTATGCCTCGGGCATGACCTTCACGAAGGCATCGAGAGCGCGCTCCCAGTTTTCGAGGAGAAGTTCCCCCCGATCGGAGCCCGTGTAGGCGACGTGGTTCTCGACGAGTCGCTTGAGCATCCCCTCGTCTTTTGGTTCGAGGTCGTCGTGCAGCGACACCATCCCGGTGTTGGCTTTCGCCTTGAACTCGTCGTCAGGGTCGTAGACGTAGGCAACGCCCCCGGACATCCCGGCAGCGAAGTTCTTCCCCGTCTTGCCGAGCACGGCGACGACGCCACCGGTCATGTACTCACAGCCGTGGTCGCCGACGCCCTCGACGACGGCCTTTGCAGCCGAGTTCCGGACGGCAAACCGCTCGCCGGCGACACCGTTGACGTACAACTGCCCTCCGGTCGCACCGTACAGAGCAACGTTCCCGATCGCGATGTTCTCGCCGGGATCGTAGCTCGCTGTGTCCGGCGTCCGGATCGCGATCTTTCCACCCGAGAGCCCCTTGCCGACGTAGTCGTTGGCACTCCCGTTCAGATGGAGCGAGACGCCGCTTGCGAGGAACGCACCAAAGCTCTGCCCGGCCGTGCCCTCGAGGTCGATCGAGATCGTATCCTCGGGCAGTCCCGGTTCACCGTACCGGCTGGTGATCCGGTTCGAGAGCATCGCACCTACGGTTCGATCGACGTTCGAGACGTCGGTCGCAAGCGAGACGGGCTCTTTGTTCTCGATCGCGTCGGCTGCCGCTTCGATCAGGTCGCGATCGAGCTGGTTTTCGAGTTCGTGGTCCTGTTCGCGGATCTTGCGGCGAACCTCGCTGTTGGGGTCGGCGATGACCTCGGAGAGATCGACGTTGCGAGCCTTCGGATGGTCGACGTCGTCGCGCTGTTCGAGCACGTCGGCCCGGCCGATCATCTCGTCGACGGTTTCGAAGCCGAGTTCGGCCATGATCTCGCGCAGTTCCTGGGCGATAAACGTCATGTAGTTGATGACGTGTTCTGGCTCGCCGGGGAACCGGTTTCGCAGGTCCTCGCGCTGGGTAGCGACGCCGACCGGGCAGGTGTTCTTGTGACACTGCCGGGCCATCACGCAGCCGCTGGTCACGAGGCTCGCAGTCCCGAAGATGTACTCTTCGGCGCCGAGCAGGGCGGCGACGGCGACGTCGCGGCCCGTCTTCATCCCGCCGTCTGCGGAGACACGAATCCGATCGCGCAGGCCGGTCTGACAGAGCATCTGGTTCGCTTCGGCGAGACCGAGCTCCCAGGGGAGGCCGGCGCTCTTGATCGAGGTGCGCGGTGAGGCACCCGTTCCGCCGGAGTGGCCAGAGATGTGGACCACATCGGCGTTGGCTTTTGCGACACCGGCTGCGATCGTCCCGATGCCGGCTTCGGAGACGAGTTTGACGTTGATGTCGGCCTCCTCGTTCGCCGCTTTGAGGTCGAAGATCAGCTGTTTCAGATCCTCGATCGAGTAGATGTCGTGCAGCGGTGGCGGCGAGATGA
>LFCJ01000028.1_pt1 | contig 71576 bp, 101 predicted proteins | sample 643141 | NCBI WGS metagenome assembly LFCJ01 (sample SAMN03766243, study PRJNA286221) | soda lake metagenome | biome: soda lake; feature: Kulunda steppe; material: water; isolation source: sample B1-Br-g2 brine of Lake Bitter-1 | place: Russia: Kulunda steppe | collected 2010-07
AAAACAGAAAGAAGAAAAAGATTATAAATATTAATTGAATTACTCAATATGACCGTTTGGGAAATCTATTACTGCTACTTTTCTCATTTGCGTTTGAAGATATACGTCTGCTTCCTGAATAATAGCACCCCAATTAGAATCTTTATGAATGTAGCTAGATTCTTTGTCAAATTTAACATCTACACTATAATCATAATTTTCATCATAATCTAATTTGTTACAAATTATTGTTGATATCTTAATTTCACTATTTAAGATATAACCGCCACTTTTAAGAGCATATTCAACTGTTGAAGCTATGTCGTTTCTATCCTGTTGACTTACTGTATTTAGTTTAAATTGCACATGAAACATATTTAATAATTGTATGATGATATTATATATATTTCTTATTTAATTATAAATTATAAATTATAATGAGATTTAACATTTTTATAGTATTTTTCAAGTAATTTTTCTTGCTTTTTTAGTATATTTGCGTAGTCATCTTCGACACCAAAATTGTAATGAATATATCCTCTTTTCATGAATCTTCTATAATTTTTATAATGTCTTTGAAATTTCCATAATAATAAATCAGTAGAGGTACGTTTTTTTATGCCGTATGAACGTCTAAATGTTTCTATCATACTGCATCGATTAGTATCTAAATAAAAAGATAGTATATCTATCATTGATTCGGCTTTAGCTATATCATGATATATAGAATTTTTATGCGCATCTTCCCAATCAATATATACAGTAATATATCCATTTTCGTCTAAAATCAAGTTTCCAAAATTTACATCGCCATGTACAAATGAATTTGAAATATCTTTTTCATTCAAATCCATAGCTACTAATTCAGAAAGCTCGGTATATTTATTTTCGATGCCGTTAATATGTGATAAATTTTCGTTAAAGGAATAATTAGAAGGAATTGATTCCATATTATTTAAATTTGTATTATGAATATCATTTAAAGTTTGACCGTAGCTATGTATAAAATTCTCTAAAAAGTTTTTGTCATTTAAATTATAGTGGTCTTTATAATATTTCAATGCTAAGTAATGTTCCGATTCTGTACAATAACCTAATATTTTTGGCGTTATATTTCCCGAAGCTAATTTGATAGAAGTGACTTCTGTAGATATACTTTCTTTAGACCTCCCTGATTTTATGAATACTTTTCCTAAATTATAAGAATCAATTATATAACAATCTGATGCAATACCTTCGTTAACCTTTTTGACGGTTTTGACATCCAAATCCATATCAGATATAGCTTTAGAAATAAATTCAGGTAAATATTTCATTGATTTAACTATTGTGTGCTAATATAAAATACTATCTTGATTTAAGTTCTATTTTAGAAACTACAAAATAGAAAATTATATCGTATCTTCTTATAAATTCAGTATATGGAATTCAAATCAGGCCACGTTGTCAATTATATTCAGCAGGATTATGATAAATATTATCCTGGTACAAAAGTTAGATTGGAAAGAGAAGCAAAAGAAAATGCAGATGACGAGTGGTATATCATAGATGACTTAGATAAAAATGAAAAGTATGGCTGGTAACAGTTATTGAAGATTCTACTGTTTATCCATTCTTCGAAAAAGGAAAAGAACTCATTGTGAGAGAAAACAACCTATATATAATTGACTCTCGATATGAAAGTGAGTCAAGTCAATTGTAAGTACGCCATGAGGGGCGATTTTCTCGCCTTGCTCTGCTTATATTTAAGCTAAGAAAATAGTCCTGCCAGGATTCGAACCTGGGTCAGGGCGTCCAAAGCGCCCTAGGATTGGCCGCTACCCTACAGGACTATACTGGGTACGGGATTTGAACCCGTGTCTCGGGCTCGAAAGGCCCGAAGGATTACCGATTGGCGTGTGTCCAAACTACCCCAACCCAGCTCTTATTTTACCTGATTTTTCAGGAGCAGTATGATGCTAGCAAGTCCTCCAGAGCGGAATCGAACCGCCGACCTCTGAGTCCAAAGCTCAGCGTCTCTCGCCAACGGAGACCCCTGGAGTTATCGTAACTATAATATTCGTTCTCTACGCTTGTGGGCAAACAAATAATCAACTACGCTCTGTGCGTGATGATTAAACAATACATCCCTGCCACCAGCACTTGTTACATGCCAGCCACAAGGATGATAAAATCAGTTTTCCTGTTCTTGGCGCTGTTGCTCACATTCAAGAGCAAACATGTCGAAACCGAAGTTTGTCAGCGCCATGTTTCTATTACAATTATAAGACGTAAGGATATAAATAAGTTTCGTTTTAACGCTAGTCTTATCGTTAAATTATCGTACGTTTTTATTCAGCGTTGGGAAGGCGAGAACGGACATCTTTTGGCTGGACCTTAACATACCTTCCCTTATCTCCTGCCTGATTAACTCGTTTTTCTACAGAAAGATACTTATCAGCCGATTGATGAACGAGAATATGTGGAGGAGTATTCCCTGCTAGAGAATCAGAACCTGATTTTTGTGGGTCTTGACTCCACGTGATTTTCTTATCTAGCTCTGTCAATTTTGCATCCTCAACATCGTACTCCAATCGTCTTTCAACGACGCGCTCTGCAGATTCTTCCGAGTCGGCTTCAACATACAGGCTTTGAGATGAACTGTTCTCAAACTCCATCAGATACCAACTAAGTTCGGATTCATCAGGCGTCAGTTCAAGAATCTCAACTTCATCCGTAGTATGACCTCGAGTTGCTCTAACTCCTTTGAATAATTTTTCCAGAACAAACTGGAATCGATTTTCATCATCCGCATCTCGGACCTTTCGAAGAATATCTACGGGGTTTTCATCAAATTCACTTCGAAGAGCCATTTTTACATCTGCCAATTCAGCCCATCCACTTGGACTAAGACTGATTCCATACTCATCTGGCTCATGTCGAAGTACCTTTGAAAGGAAACGAGACGCATCTTCAATGGTTTGACTATCAATATTACTTTGTTCTAAATCTGCTACTGCCATAGTTCATCTAATCCTCGTTTCTAAGATAGTTTAAAGGTTTTCATTTGCTTCTATATCTCTTATAAACATCAGATACTTTTTTTGACATATCCTCTTCATCGATAACCACTTGAAGATGAGCAGAACACTCGGAGCAATCTGATGCCCCCAAATTTTCAAAAGGCTCAAAATACGCCCCCAAACGACAATTAACCTCACATTCGATATTTTCATCTGTTTTGAATATTGCAATTATTTTTGATGATTCTTCGATAAGCAAATAATCAATATGCCAATGAGTCACGTCTCTGTATCCTTCTGATAATTCCATATGTCTTCGTACGCGAGGGAATGTATCCTTTGGTACGCTTCCCGTATACACATATATCCCTCTCTGGAATTGTATATTTCCGATAGAACCAACTTCCGTCTCAAAGTTTTCTGAATTAGAAATAACGAGCGTATAGGTCCCCATATTTTGATTTGGTCTTATGCTCATATATACTTTATCGGTATTTCTTAATCTCAAATCATAACGTTTATTTATTCATTGTTAGTAGTACTATACATGTTCGAATCTGTAATGGTAAATGGCGTTGATATTGTCGGGGAAAGTCTGAGTATCCAGATGTTTGTTGGAGGGGTTTTTGGATATGTCGTTGGTGATTTACTCCGAAATCACTTTGGAGGAAAACAGAGTGATATTGGGATTCATAGTCCAACGGGTAAAATTCTAAAGATTCGTACGGCAACGGTTGCTGTTATTTCACTCATTTTTGTATCTACGCTTATTGCTGCAATCTTATATACGCAATTTTCAGCCTATTTAGACTCTATTATTCCAATTTCGCACCTAACTACGGCTATTATGATTCTTTCTTGCGTTGTATTTATTATGATGTATATTCGGTTTTGGGTGTATCGTAGATAAATAAATCGGAGTTTGGACTCGTGGCATCCGCTTGAATCTCTGTGAAAGGACGCATAGAAGTATAAATTTATAGGGTTGGGATTTGTATCAGAAAATATGAATACAAACAAAATTGCTCATATTGCAGAACAGTTTACGAATGGAACGCCAATTAATGAAGAAGTTGACCTTACTCCTGACAAAAGCTATGAAATTACATTCTCATTCGATAACCCATTTGAAGAAGATTTAGAAGAATATTTTGTCGTTGCATCTATTCTGGTTGATGTTGACGCTTATGATGATTTCTCTCCAGATTCACAATATGATTTACATGAAGTCCGTGAACTAGATTCAATAAATGATGAAATAGTCAATTGTTTAAGAAGTAATGGGTTTGAAGAAGTCTATGGACCAGAATATGACGAGGCAAATTCCACAGATTCATATCATACTTTTGTATATACACTTATACTTTAAACTACCATACCCTATTCTTTCAGACTACTACCTCTACTCATTTTTGGTATTTGACCATATAATTAATCAAAATTGACTCACTTAATATTTTCTAAATAATACGAGAACAGGCTCATTCTAATGAATATTTCGATAATGATTTAACCCCTTCAAGTATATATCTATCTATGGAAAAACCACAACGAGAATATGTTATTCGAGATTTAGTTAATTGGTATATTGAACTAAAAGTAACTGGAGGTGGCGAAGGTTTAACAAATGAAGATATTAATAATAAAGAAGAAGAATATAGAGAGCTTGATAATGATACACTTAAGCGCGTCTGGAAAGGAAATGTTGGAGAATGGGTAAACAGCATGCAAAGATGGTTTCCTGAAGAGTATGAAAAAAGAGGATATGATAATCCTGGGGAATGGCAATTTAATAAATTGATTAACGAAGGGGATGTTGACTATGGATATCTAAATTACAAGTATGAACTGCCTTATAGAAAATATATTTGAAAATTTACTGTAAATTATTTTTTATAAAAAACGAGGAAAATTATAGCAAACCAGGTTAGGGAGGCATACAACAGACTTAATGCTAGAACAAAAAATATTGATTCTACCAAATTTAAATATTCTATAGAGTATAACGCTAATCCTATTAAGAATATTACTATTCCTCCTTTTTTAAAAACGGATAGTGATTTTATTGTTTTTAATAATTCAACAAGTATATCCACTGATTTTTCTTTTATTTCAATATTCATACATTATTTAATGTTTCCATCTATATAAATATATTCGTACTTAATAGAATAACCCTATAATATTTAAACTATAATCACTCATATAGTATTATGAGCAAATTAACTGATGAACTTGTTGATGCATTTTCAGACGAAGAATATACCGTTCATAATGCAGAAGTCAATCGAGATTCGGTGAGAATTTTTGTATCTGATAATAATGAAAATCTCACATTAGAGGATGTAGAAAACGTTCTTGATTCTTTTGAATTTTCAACATTTGGAACGAGTATAGACAGAGAATTTATGGACCAATACGATGGTATGGTCTCTGTTGTCACATTTAAGAAAAGATAAACAAGATATTCACGGAACTTCGAGGTGGAGTCCACAGGGCTTGACGCCGATTTATATAAACAATATTTGATAGGAATCAATACGCTCTTATACTTAGAATTTTAATATCCTATAATGAGAATTAAAGGAATATTAGATAATAAAATAGTTGAAAAATATGGTGAAAAGTGCTATTTTTGTTCAGAAAATAAAGCGACTATAATTCATTTTGTTGATGGCAATCGTTCTAATACTAGTTTATCTAATAAGAGACCTGCCTGTTCTGATTGTTTTTCTTCAATACATGATAGTTCGGAGGAACTAATTGAATGGAGTTTAAAACTTGAAAATCCATGCGTTAATATAGTCCCTGAAGAAGAAATTCTTAAATTATTATCTAAATCTGAGTTTCAGGGTTCTACAGTAAGAGAGTTGTCTGAAATTTCTGATATTCCAAAAAATGTTTTAAATTATTCTCTAGAAAATGCTGAAGGTATAAAGTCACAAGACGTAAGCTCAGATAATCGTGTATGGTATGCTATTGATTCTAAAGATGAGAATTCAAAACCAAATGAAACAATTATTTTATTTCCTGATAGAAGAGAAGTTGCCGTAAAAGATTCAGATACAGAGACTATGGAAAAGTTAGGTAGGGTTGGGCATTTAGTTGACATGACTAAATCTGGTTCACTCTATAGATTTGAAAAAGAAGATGTTTGGAATTCTCCCCACGATAAATTTGAATATTATTTAGAAGAATTAGAAAGTGTTATTGGACGAATACCTCCAAGATTAAAAGAAAGATTAGAGTCTGATTGGGAAAAAGCTTCACAATTTACACTTCATACTTCTCCAGAGGGTTTCTCATATCTAGAAGCCGCTTCAGAAGAAATATTCGAGAATGTCGCAAAACAAAAACTGAAATTTAACACTCACTATACGGAGTTTCTATCTCGGAAAAGTATGAGAATTACAAACAATAAAGAAGGCTCCGTAAAACAAACTATGTACAAAGAAGGTTATCCTGTCCAAGATTATCGAGAAATTGAAGCAGGTGACAATCTAGATATTAAACTACAAGATAATCTGGAGCTTCGAGATTACCAACAAGAATGGGTGAATCGTTTCATGGAACGAAAATCAGGAACATTTGTTGGTCCTTCTGGTTCTGGTAAAACAATTGGTTCAATTGGCGTGATGGAAGAAATGCAAGGTGAAACACTTATAATTGTTCCAAAACGAGAACTAGCTCAGCAATGGGAAGATGAGCTAATTCAGAAAACAACGCTAACATCATCTCAAATTGGACAATACCATGGGGGTGAAAAAACGATTGCTCCCGTAACTATAGCTACATATGACACAGCGAGAGCATCAAGGCATCGTAAATTATTCAATAAGCGAAATTGGGGACTTCTAATACTTGATGAGTGCCACCACTGTGTAGCTCCAGTTTGGAAACGCGTAGCAAATATCCAATCTACAGCACGACTAGGTTTAACAGCTACACCAGTACGAGAAACAGGGAGCGCAAAAGACATATATTCATTAATAGGTCCTCCTGTTGGGACTGATTGGCAAGCTTTATTTAAAAATGGATATGTCCAGAAACCTACTGTAAAGATTATTAATATACCATGGAATACATCTAAAACCAGGGAGAAATATAATAGAGCCTCAGGTCATTCTAAACGACAAATAGCTTCAACAAACCCTCAGAAAACACAAAAAATAGCTACTTTACTTAATAAACATAAAAATAAAAATATAGTTATATTTGTAGAATGGATAAAACAGGGTAAACTTTACTCAGAAAATTTCGATGTTCCATTTATTTGTGGTGAAACTCCACATAAAATAAGAGAAGAGTACTTTGAATCTATGAGAACGGGAGAAAATAAAGTTCTTATAATTTCCAGAGTAGGTGATGAAGGAATTGATATTCCAAATGCTGATGTATGCATAATTGCTTCAACGCTAGGTAGTTCAAATGCACAAACAGCCCAAAGAATAGGTAGAACTATGAGACCCACAGGTGCATCTAAAGGTTATTTATTAGCAACTAGAGGTTCAAATGAAGAAGACTTCATTCGTTCTAGCACGCAGTATCTTGCAGAGCAAGGTATAAAAGTCGAAATTGATACATAGTCAAATGTTTTCTAATCGAAAGATTTTAACGTTTGGTTATCCAACTATTTTAGTATGGGAGATACTCCGCCATATGAGCCATCTAATGTTGCTGAAAAAATTCCCTCCGATTGGATTCTTTTAAAAAATGCAACTAAAACAACTATTAATATTAAATCTACAAAAAACGTAATGAAAATTATCGTACAGAGATGGAACACTAATGAGTATCTTGTAATTCCAAATGTAACTGTTGAAATTTATGAATCTATTGATGATGCAGAATTTTTAAAATTGCAACGCTTTAGAACATCTGATGAAGCGATTGAGTATGCTATTGAATTAGCCTGGAAGTTTTCCGAAATGGAATAATAAAATAATCTTTAAAAATATAAGTATACAATTTCTTACGCCAGACAAGATTCTCATTACTATGGGGATGAAAATGAAACAATTAGCTTGAATGTTATTGATTTATCAAAATCATATTATTCGCCAAAAAAATGGTTTATTGAGTGAATGCGGCAAATACTGCATTATACCCAACTAATCAAATATATAGGCGGAGCAGGGCGAGAACTCCGATTCTTGATTCAGGTGGTTCACTATATAATATAGGCCGAAAGCCTACAGATTTAGTCGTGGCGTAGCTTATTTAATTTTAAACGTATTTCTTGTATTTTTTTAAAAACTTTATTTTTAGTATACTTTCCATAAAAATTTGAATTATTTTTATTTTCTAATTTATCTTTTGCAAGCATCAATTCTCGTTTTTTTGATTCATATTGAGCGATTTTTATAGCTATATCTTTCTTATCTTCTGAATCAAAGTAAGAAGACGGGAAAGAAAATTTCAAATCCTTATTTTTCAACTTATATTGACCTCTTTCAACAATTGTGGGCTCTCCAAGTGAGTTTTCGATTCTTTCATGGACACCGATGAATGTTGAAGTTTCAATAATTATAACTTTATCTCTTACATCTATAAACTCTACATCTTCATTTTTTCTTATCTCTCGAGCTAAAACTTTCGCACAGGACTTGTTTCCAGATTCTATTAGTTCTACCAAGCGTTCTGAAGCCATACTTGGAAACAGAATGTATTATTTGTAAACTTGTTGTTTCGAATCAGAAAACGTTGAAATTAATTTTCAAAAAAGAATATAATCAGAAATTCGTAATACTTAAGTCAATGTAGGTCAATTTAATTAATACGATTGGATGCATGGTCTAGTCTGGTATGACGCTTCCTTTACACGGAAGAAGCCGATGGTTCAAATCCATCTGTATCCATTTATATTGTGGCCGAGTTAGGGTAGTGGACTATCCTTCAGCCTTGTGGAGGCTGAGACGTGGGTTCAATTCCCGCACTCGGCCTGTTATAATACTATCAAAAATAGTTTTGCGATAACTAATGATACTTGTTAACACAAAAATTAAAAACGAAACGTTTTTTATATACCAGTTCCTCGTATAGTATACGAAGAAACACACAAAAGCCTAAGTAGCTCAGTTGGCAAGAGTCCCTCACTTGTAATGAGGTCGTCGGGGGTTCAAATCCCTCCTTAGGCTCTTCGGACGCATAGCTCAGTCAGGTTAGAGCGCCATGCTCATAACGTGGTGGTCCTCGGTTCAAATCCGAGTGCGTCCATAGAATCCGAATCTTTTTTCACCCAATATTGATTTAAATAATACGTAGAATACAAGTTTTTCTGAACGCGGGAGAGTTTTAGATAGAATTTTCTGCAGAGGGATAACTCTTCTAAATAGACATGAATGTACAATATTGCTCAAATAATTGTATAAATAACTGGTTAATTATATTATATTGTCTTCCTACTTACCCTACAACGGACTATTATACCGAAGTGATATAGTAAGGTTTATATTGTGTATTATTATGGGCTCTGGTATGGCGTCAAAGACCATTCCGAAGGTTGCCAGCGAATTGAACACGAACGTTTACGATGACGTAAGTGACCTAACAACGGCGAAAGTCGAAATCATTGAATACATCGCGCGTAACCCAAGTGCTACAAACAGAGAGATTGTCGATGCCGTTGGATACTCATTGAGCTACCCCTCAAAGGTTAAAGACCAACACAGTGACCTTATCTTTGCGCGGGCGAAGGAATTAGGTTCCGATATTGAAGAGCTTAGAGCGAGCGATGAAAGACGACAGAAGAAGCGTTCCCATAGGTGGGATGACCTAAAAGAAAAGCAGCAAGCTGTCTTAATGCGGCTAGCTGAAGAAGATGACCCTCATAATCCTAGTTCCTCTCTGAGAGAAATTGGAGAAGACGTTAGTCGAAGAGAGAACATTAGTGGGAAAACATATCCAGCATACGTTTCTGACGTTAAAGAAAAATATGGACACTTTGCCGTCAAGCTTAAGAAAGCAAGAAAACGAACAGAATCTGATGAAGAGGCATTTGAAATCGTAGATAGCATTACGCTCGATACGGAAAATAATGGAGATAAATCTGTAAATGAAGCTAATATAACAGGCTTTACAGAATCACAAATAAAAGAGTTGAAAGAATACGTTCAAATGCAAAAAGGATTAGCAGAATCGGAAATGAATATTGTTGATGATAATGAGATTGCAACAGGACGCTATATTATGGCAGAGCAATTTGAGAATGAGTTAAATAAATTGTTAAGTGAATAGCGAATATGTATGATGCATACATGCTGTGAACTAAGGTATTTATTCTCTTCTCCGTAGTTATTCTAATTTGCTATTATTAAATAGTATAATTACTATTTAAACATAGTAATATAACTATATTTTAATAAAAAAGTAGCGGGCTCGGTGGGATTTGAACCCACGACCATTTGGTTAGAAGCCAAACGCTCTAATCCAGACTGAGCCACGAGCCCATCTTTACAATATATTGTATCCGTTGTATACATATAAACTAATCGATTTTAAATTTTGTTAATTTATTTACCTATTGAGGTTGTTATAGGATACAATGAAAGAAACTGAACTCGATAATCTAATTGAGAATTTTACAAACTCTCATGAACTTTCAGGATTTGATTCTCAAGAAAAATTAGCTATTGTAATGGAAGCATCTCAGAATTTCGCTGTAAAAGAAAAATGCCCTGAATGCAATAAAAAAATAGATGGATACAAATTTTCTAAAGAATTTACATTAGCATATAATGACTATACAAGAACATGCAGTAAAAATATAGCACGAAGACTTATAAGCTCTAAGATTTCCGTTGTAAGACGTAGTATTCGTTCTGCAATTACAAACCTTGTGAGATTAGGAAATTCACTACGGAAATTTATGTGTACAAACCCTGAAAAACTTAATCACAGAGATTCATTCAAATCCTATTATATATCTGACGATAGAATTTATCACATTGAGTGTTATGCAAAAAAACAACGGAAGAACGGCAACAAAACGAAAGATAAAGAAGTTATTTCAAAATCTTGTTCTCATACTCATCATTAAGAGATTTATTATATTTTCTTGAAAATTATTACTCGCGTTTAATTAAAATACATTAATATACCGCAAGGTATCCAGTCAAATTCTCCAATATGAAATACGAAGACTGTTTAATCTATGAATTTATCTTCCCACGCTCTTCTTTCATCAATTTTTGATTCTCCCTTATCAGTTATCTCATAGTAGTTCGTTCTTCTATCTAACGAACCTTTCTCTACTAGCTCTTTGTTCACGAGCGTATCTAAGTTCGGATACAACCTTCCGTGGTTGATTTCCGAAGAGTAGTACTTCTCAGCTTCTTCTTTAACTGACTGTCCTGATGGTCGGCTTTCACCGCTTATTACGTACAGCAAGTCTCGTTGGAAACCTGTTAAGTCGTCCATGATGCGAATTCAGATATTACAGTCTTCAATATAAGTATTGTATCTTAACACAAAGTTAATCCAGAGATAATCTGGTTGGAACAGGTCAATTACTCCGACCTCAAGAGTAGGGATTTCCAGATTCGAAGCGTAGATATCTTATTTCTACGACAGAATTTGAATCTATAATAAACACAGAGATTAAGCCTCTCTGACCTGGAAGAACGTCGGATATGCAAGAAAATTAAGTGAACTACTCCGACCTACTCACTCACGGCTATCGCCGTTCGTTCCTTGAGGACGGGGGCTTAGCGCCCTCTCTTTCAGCTAAAATATCCCCCTTCAAGGAAGCCGTCTCTGACGGCTGAGTAGGGTATGGAGTAGTTCAAATTTAACCACTATATCACTTCACGCTCTTCTAACTTTGTTTAAATATCTATTTAATTCAAAATAAAACTTGTCATTAGTATCTGTGTATTCATTTTCAGATATTTTATCTCTTACTCTTTGACTATCTTCAACAGGTAATATCTCTATAGGGTCAACGGCAATATCCATATTGGATTCTCCATCCCATCGATTTACAGGGAATTTAGGAGCTAATAATGCATCCCAACTAGGGTCAACCCTGATAAATGAATCATCAATATTAACTTCTAAAAATTCATGATATGATGGGTCAGAATGAGGGTGTTTTAGAACATAGTCTGGAATAGGAAGGTCTTCCCAATGAAAAATACAAACGCGTCTACGGCATTCTAAGCCCATATTTTCAAATAAATTCATCAGAATATCGTTTTTGACAACGCAATTATAATCAGGTTTATTATTCCAAAGAGAGTAAGGTATGTCTCTTACTACTTCGAAATAATATATTCTCTGATTCATCTCGTCTATATAAATGCATATGTATGGTTAAATAATATTTCTAAGCCTGATAGTATTTAAAACTTACCCCCATAATGAATTTGGGGTATATAAACCTATCTATAATATAGTGCGATTTGAAACACATAAATACAAGTTAATATTAATTTCAATAATTCTGATAGGTTTAACAATATTTGTATTCTTTGATATATCTGGTAGTGGCCTGAATGGAAAACAGGAACTATCGTATGGAACAAATCCTTTTTTAGCAGATACTAGTGGAAATGGTTTAACAGATTATGAGGAAATTTACGTTCATAATACAGACCCCTTTGAATACGATACAAATAATAATCAAATTTCTGATTATGATGAAGTGAACAAATATGGTACTGACCCGACGTTAAATGATACAACAGGAGACGGATTAACGGATTATGATGAAATATACAAGTATGGAACCGACCCAACTACTAAAGATACAACGGGAGATGGATTAAAAGATTATGATGAGATATATAAGTACGAAACCGACCCAACTACTAAAGATACAACAGGAGACGGATTAACAGATTATGATGAAATATACAAGTATGGAACTGACCCTCTTGAATACGATACAAATAATAATCAAATTTCTGATTATGATGAAGTGAACAAATATGGTACTGACCCGACGTTGAATGATACAACGGGAGATGGATTAAAAGATTATGATGAAATATACAAGTATGGAACCGACCCAACTACTAAAGATACAACGGGAGATGGATTAACGGATTATGATGAAATATACAAGTATGAAACTGACCCTACCACTAAAGATACAACAGGAGACGGATTAATGGATTATGATGAGATATATAAGTACGAAACCGACCCAACTACTAAAGATACAACGGGAGATGGATTAACGGATTATGATGAAATATACAAGTATGAAACTGACCCAACTACTAAAGATACTTTAAACAATGGATTAACGGACGCATTTTCTATTAAAGAGTATAATATAAATCCTTCAGAAGATAAAAATATCGCAGAAGATGTATCCGTTATGCCATTCGAACATAATCAGATTCATGATAGTTACCCACTTGAATCTATAAGTGGACCTATGTCAGGAATTGATTCGTCTGGTGATGGATTCTATGATGAACTCTCAGAATCTAACTTATATTTGCAGAAAGAAGGAATTGATATATTTATTGAGATAAGTTATATGGAAGATGTTAATATTCCCAAGTCAACTTTGTTAAATATACAGAAAGCGTTTTCTAACGCTCCAATTAAGAATTCAGATGGTGAAGAATCAGGTATAAATATTCATTATATAATAAATGAAGAACCCGTTTCAAAATTAGATTCATTAAGTTTAAACAGCTTTAACAATAATAGAGATAATTACTTTAAATATGATAATAAAGGCGTTTATCATCTATTATTTGCTCATGAAGTTACTATTGATGATTCTAGGGTCGGAGGTTTTGCTACGGTTCAAAATGATGATATGGTTGTAAGTACAGAAGGAAATTACCGTCATATTGGTGCAACGACAATGCATGAAATCGGTCATAAAGTTGGTTTATGGCCTGGAGATTATGTGGGTATAGATTCAACGGAAATTTCTTTTGAAGATTATCCTAGCGTTATGAATTATAATTATCTGTCTGAATGTCAGACAAATATTGAAAATTGTTATAATTTCTCAGAAGATTCAGATACATTTAATGATTGGAAACACATTGAAGAGAATTATAATAATAACCATCCCAGTATGTATAGATTGTACTAAATTATATTTTTAATATTCTCTATGTTTTTAATGCCAATTAATGATTCATTTTCTGGAGATACATAATATTCTGCAACTAAAACTTGCTTACTTTTATCTATACCAATTGGCTCTATATTAGTAATATTTTCTGGCTTTATATTTCTCACGAATTTATGAACAGACGGTGATTGCACAATCATTTCATGAGTTTCATCAATGATTTTATCTATAACTTCGTTTGATAGAATACGTTTACCGTGCATATCCATGTTTATTTTAAATATAGGTAATACCATATTATCTACATTTTTTGGAATATTCGGCATATTTTGGTAAACCATATCAAATTCAGGAGAATTAGAAGTTACTAAATGAGAATAAACTTCTACTTTAATTAAACCATCACTCAAGTCTGTCTTTCTAGGTAAATCCATGTTACATTATAACTTAGTCTTCAAAGCTAAAAAAGATTTCCTATTACATAACAAAATCAACTATATCAAATAAATTGTATAATTTACACAAGACAAAGAAGAAAGACAACGACTTTCGTCGTAGCGTAGCTCACTCTATTTTGTAAACGCCATACCCACCTGAACCATATCTATTTATAAACCAATCCAAAATATTGTCTGTCTCAGAATCATAATTTGATACTTCTTCATCTATTTTTGAAATTTTAACCCATTTTGATTTGATTTTATCATATCCAATGATATGTGCTATATCATTATATGTGATAAAAACACAGATGACAGCGTTTCTATTATCTTCTTTAAAGAATACTGGTTCAATTCCGAAATTCTGACCTGTATCTTTATCTATGACATTTATCTCATGAAGATATAATGGTCTTTGAGGAAAAGAATTAAAATCCATAATATTTCACCTTAGTAAACAATTTTGTCGAACGCATATTTAATTTATTATTTATAAGATAATAAATATTTTCCTCTCTTGAATATTTCTATGAGTGATATTGACCATAAAGCATATATAACTATGCCCGTCTATCTTTTTTGATGGCTGTATCTACGACAGTTCGAGATTCAGAGGTTGAACTAACAGATGATGAAATGATGGCATATAATGTTATCATGAATGAAAATGGTTTACATCAAAGTGAATTGTGGAAAGAGCTAGATATAAGTTCAAGAAAAGGTTCAAGACTCTGTAAGAATCTTGAGGAAAAAGGCGTCTTAAAAAGAGAAGAAACAGTATATAATGGTTATGTAACATATTACCTTGAGACCGTTGAAATAAAAAAGGATTTAGATGATTTAGATTTTTCACTATTAATGGCAGGAGATATGATGTCCCCATTTGTTAACCAAGACAAAATTGATATTCATGATTCCACATTTAGTGCATGGATTATGAATTTAGCTGCCGAAAATGAAGATATGGATTCTCGTTAAAGAATTTCAAAAAAGGTTTTTTCAGGGTCAATACTAAGAACTATTTGACCATCAACAAAACACCTCACTTTCTGGTCTGTTTCGCTAACAACAATACTAACGGCATCTGTAGATTTTGTTATTCCGCTACCCGCCATATGTCTCGCCCCTAACCCACTTGGAACATCAGCGTCATGAACACGAGGTTCTAGATAACGATTAGAACTAACGAGTTCACCTAATTCCGAGATAACAAAAGCTCCATCTAACTTTGCAAATTCTCCTATAGATGCCGTAATAACGTCATCTGTTATGTGAACATCTGCTCCTGAAAATGGATTATGATTTAATGGTCTTGACTTATCTAAAACGCTTTTTTCGTCTCCAACAACAAATAACACACCAATAGGGTCTCCTTTCTGGCCAGTCCGTGCAAGCGAAAGTGCTATAGATAATGTATTTTGTATTGTTTCGGTTCTGGGTTTTGAATCAAAAAATAAACGCCTTATATTTGTATCAATATACGAACCTGTTGTCGTTACATCCGCGTACACATATTCATCTAATATCGGAGAATATACAATAAACTCTAATTCATCACCTATATCCACGAAAGATTCCTCAACAGCCAAATCTGAACAATATTGTATTCGAGATTCAACAGATGAAAATACAGATGGTATCTCTATTTTTATCGCCTTTTCTATCTTTGCTAATTCAGCAGAATTCGTTATTACTTTACTATTACTAACTGTATGCTCAATATCATCCTGAAACTCATCAGGGATATCTAATATACAAACAATAGAACCGTTATTTGATGAAGTTGTTAACTTTTTTAACCAATCCATATATTAAAAATATGTAATTACATTGTGATAAATCTACTGGCAACTAAGGTGAATAACTCGAAGTCAAGCTTCTAGACAGTTCACTCGACATCCGATAAACCTCTTTCAAATCTGAAAAAATTGTAAAGACTTATGACCTAGTTGTTCTTTCCAACCTAGTACACTCTCACTTACAGTGTTGTAAGTGGGTCTTTGTAAGTGAACCCTAGAAAACACCCAAAAAACGACCATTAAAACAAGTGTGGTTGTATAAAAATAAAATAAAATTGATTTTCTAGGGGTCGGTTAGTCATGAGTATATCAACTCAATCACGTCTCACAGAGGATGAGTTACACGAGAGTCCAAAAACTCACTTACAACGCTGTAAGTGAGAATAAATGAAATAGAGAATCAGGTATATTAAACCTGTTTATATGTTTATCGTGATTTGAATCTATCTTAAAAATACTATTTATTTTTCTTATTTATTGTAGCCGAAATTATTTGTATTTTTGTCTTTGTCTACAGAATTTAACTCCCTTATTTTTAAGATATTTTGTTAATATGGGTTCATCATAGCTTCTTTGGCGGTCGCCAGGAATATATTCATATTCTCTTCCAGACTCTTTCAGCCATTTACTATTTATATCTACAAATAATTCATCTCCGATTATATTCACGTCTAGAACTGTTCCATCATCTAATTCTAACAAAGCAACTTGTTCTGGAAACGTGAATTCTTTTGTTACTCCATCAATTGTTATAGTAAATGAATTGAAAACTTTATCTTCGTAACATTGTTCTTGTTGTACGCTATAGTCCATATTAATTAATTAATATTTATATATTAAATAAATTTACAAAAAGACATATAGGGTAATTATCTGTAAGACAATATATGAATCTCAATGATTATACGAACTTCTTTGAAGATATGGAAGAAGTAACTCATGTAAAGATAGAAGAAAGAGATGACACTGTTCTGATTGTAACACTACGTCCTCATACAGTAGTTGATGAATTCAAGCAAAACATACAAGCTAAGGCTAATGATATGGGTGAAACTCTTGGATTATACTTCGGAGGAACGTTCACTTCAGAATCAAGTATGGGGACGGAATACACAAGAGTCAGATACATTTACAAAAATTAAAATTTTACGATTTTACTCATGGCGTAGCTCATTCGGATTTGACTGATTAGTGTACTAGGAGAGTATTTATATCTTTGCAGAGGAATGTATAAAATAATGAGTGAAAGAAAATATTTATTTAATACGTTGGAAAATAATTTAAAATATGTTTTTAATTCAGATAATTATAATATTGGGACTTACTTTCAGACGATAGTGTTTGCGTTATTATCTCCATTCATATTACCAATCTTTTTTATTTTAGGATATAGTTCAAATTTGAGATATGCACGAATTCATAATAAGAAAGCTCCTAAATTCACAAATTATAGCTCTCTATTAAAAACTTCTGAAGGTCTTTTTATATCATATTTACCTCCACTATTTTTGATTGGATTGGGATTAGTATCTTATCTACTAATTAGTCCAATGGCAATTAGTTTGATACCTATTGGACTGTATATGTTTCCTGCTATAGGTATTCAGTATTCTGAAAAAGAGGATTATCAAGAAACTTATTCAAAAGAACTTGTAGAAATTCTTATTTCAAATTCATATTTGAGAGCGTATTTGAAGTATATGTTTATTAATGGAATCATGCTATTTATACTTGCATTTTTAAGCATTTTAACAGTAGGTGTGTTTTTCATATTGCTATTACCTATCTACATATATTGGAAATCAGTTTATTGGGGAAGTTTTTATTCTGAATTTAAATAATAAAAACTGTTTGAAATATTATATAAGATAAGGCAAAAATCCAACGATTTTCTCGCATCGTATATAACTTTTCTAATATATTTTTTAAATCGTAAGATTTATATTGTGGCCCGTAAAATAATAAAATGTAGCCGTGAGGGTGTAAACCCGTAAAGCTGGTTGGGAGTACAAACACATGTGGTTTGGAAACCATAATTAAAGAAAGCTAGACCTGAAATGGGGCCTAAGTTCAAAAAGTATAACAACTTTTTGAATGACATAAAAATGGCTTAGCAAGACTAAAATGGCTCCCATCAGCACGGTGTTCCATACATATCGAATTCAAACGCTCTCATAGAGTCATCATTTTCATAAATTAATCGTCTTTCCAGTATTAATTTAATCGTTAAATAACATCTATTAGATATGGGATGGAGAATGCCGATAAATGCGGCAGATAGCGTTGTTTTACTCTTAATAATACTTGGGAGTATATTTTTATATTTTGGATATGAACAAAATCACAATGGATATATAGTTTTGGCAATCATAGAGTATTTTCTTGCTATTATTCAATTCTATCTAAATAGAAAAACCATAATATTCAAGTGAATTTTGCGTAGTTCACTCCAATTAATTTTTCAAGTCTATGCTAATTTATAATATAAAACTAATTTGACTTTCAAATGGAAATGCTTAATATGCGTTGCTTCAAATTTAATCAATATGCTATCAGAAGAAACCGTAGAATCCATCAAATCAAATATTCAACGATGTCACAATGAATCCTCTTATGATTTTTCTACAGATGAAGAAATAAAAGTTGACGGTTCTTCATTTATGGTTCGAGTAGAAGGAGAACGACTTCCTACCTCAAGATGGGGTAAAGATAAATATCTTATTGATATTGTAGTTGTAATCGAGAACAATTCCGAAGAAAATTGGGATTCTGTAAGTTCTGACTCAATTAAACAACTTGAAACAGCAGTAAAAGAAGTTCTTCAGACTTCTTTATCATATACAGGTCCACTCGTCGTCCGTTCATCAGACGATATTACTGTTAAAAAATGGGCAAGAAGGTTTTTATATAATAAGGATTGAAATTTGAACCGTAACTATTAAAATTCGAACAAGGAAGTGGAATCTGTTCGGTGTATATACAATTCTAAATTCTGTTTTCTTGCATTTTTAATCATATTTTTCGTACCAGAACTTTCTCCATCCCATATTATGATAGCAGCGTCAGCGTACTCTGCCATTTTTTTGTTTCTGAGAAGAGGAGCGTGTTTTGGATGGCTAGATTCCTTAAGGAATTTTTTGTAAGGGAATTTTTTAATTGGAATATCTCTTCCATCATGTTTAGCCCATTTTTCACCAAGAATGTCTACGCCTTCTGCTCTTCCTGATACTACTTCCGTTATTTCAAAATCTGAATCAGCTATATAACTATTAATTATATTATTTACCATGTCCCAATCAGATATTGAACGAGAACCCGCAATAATCGTTTTCATTATTGATAATTTATTCGTTATGGGATATAAAAATGCCGTTTATAGTTTCTGTCGATTAACACTAATATCTCTTGGCGTTGCAACAATCATATCATTTCTATCTTTGTGTACTACGTCACCTTCGAATGAATCTGTTGCTTGCTTAATTTCTCCATATACAGATTCAAGAGATAATCCATTGCTTTCAATATAAGATACATCAAGAAGTACTATATTTCCATCATGGAGTGCTTCTTTTGCAGATATTAAATCATTTTGACTTGTTACATCAACGAAGTATATCTGCTGAGAGGCTCCAACAAGTCTGCCAAGGTCTTCATTACTTAGTTCGTCATATTCGTTTGTGCTTTTGTTTCTTCCAAATCCAGGTACAAAGTTCATAATTATATTATGAGAGTCATAGGTGATAAATGTTTAACCCATTTTGGACTCTAAATAAATCTAGTAGTCCAAAAAACTTATATAATTAACCATACATTTAATACTTATCAAATATATTATAGTATTGTTATGTCAGTTAATAAACACAATTTGAATGTTGGGGATGAATGTGATTCGTTCCGAAGCTTGCGTAAAAATGGAACAGATTATGAAGAAATATATCACAAGTTCGATGAATACGAATTAGTCGATATAATTAGATGCGTAATAGGTCTCTGTGATTGTGATAATTCTGTAGAATCCCACATTGAATCAGAAGAGGATGAACCATGGAAAGAACGTTTTGTATTAAGACATTTAAATATCGAGAAAGATATGCGTTTCACTGATATAAGTGATAACCTAGGTTGTCATTCAGAGACTATCAAAAAATATGTAAATAAATATGATGTCTGCCCATTAGATAGCGAAGACAGAACAAGTAGTCCCCGTGTGAATAATCTTCAAAGAATTGGGGCTGAATCTGGTGGGGATGTAGAAATAAAATAAGTTGTATTATTCAATATTAAACATTGAATCTCTCTAAACGGTCTTATTCCCTAATTACAGCTGTTTTAACGCGTAATTTAATAAAGTAAATACTAAGTAGTTCGAGTTTTACTATACAATTGTGCAACACAGCATACCAGAAGACGTTGAAGAATATGTTAACGAACTGACCGACGATGAATTAGATTTCATCGAGCGAGAAGTGTTTTATGCGTTTGATGACGCATACGCTGCATACCATCAAGATGGTTTGGATACACTTACTGCCATTAGAATGTATGAACAAGCTTTAGATACAATTCGAGCTGTTCGAAACATTCGAGATGGATTAGAGAAAGAAAAATTCGAACAGGCGAAAGAAATTCATAGTTCGCTATCGTAATACGAGGTAATGGATAATCATATCGATAGTAAAAAATACAGTGATATACTGAAAATTTCATTAGAGCCTGACGAAGAGCTTTTTGTAAAAGAAAGTTCAATAATCTCAAAGAACCTATGTATAAGAGAAAGTAAAGAAAAAGAGAATCCCTCAGTTTTGCGTAAACTCAAACCAAAACCTAATGAAAAACCAATTAAAAAACTGATTTCTAAAGAAAGAAGTGGCGTGATAACGCTATCTCCACCATACATCGGAGAAATAAAAAGTATTTCTCCAACAGGAGATAGTTTACACGTATTTAAAAACTCATTTTTATGTGCGTCTCCTGACTACACATTGTCTAATATTTCAGAAGAAATAATAATTTTGAGTGGAAGTGATAAGGACATATTTGTTTCAAGCTTTGGTAGTTTAATAGAATTATCATTAAAAAGTGAAGAACAAGTTCATATTGTTGAAGATTATTTAGTAGCTAAAGATTCAAATATTACTATCAAGATGCCTCGTAAAGATTCGATTACGCCAGATGATAGTAGACTAGTAACAGTTCAAGGAGAAGGAAAAGTGTATCATAGTACCAGAAGTATAAATCAATTAAGAAAATTAATCGTATAGTTGACGTGTCTTCTAAGGAATTCCATCAGGAAAATGGTCGTAAAATTTTCTACTGTTAGGTTTTTGGTCGAATGGTTCTGCGTCTTCATATGGAAGTGAAACTGCCGACGCATCACTCTCTAGCAATGTTACATAGCAAGGCTGACATACAGATTTGAATTCGTCTCCAAGATATTCAACAATACGAAGTCTCGGAGCACTATATGGCTGATTACAGATTTCACAATTTGGCGTAGCTTCCATCACCATATGCTCTTTAAGTCGAAGCCATTTCTTAACGCAATCCTCACAGAGGTCTACATCAACATTTTTTGGCTTTGTCGTTCCAGATATTTGATTTGCACCTTTTATCTTTGTTTCTCCACAGAGCGTTTCTACTTCCGTCCCAACAGATATATGAGTCTTATTATCACTATGTATTCTAGAAAAATAAACAGGTAGTGTTGGTTTCATACTACAACTACATTTTATACCTTATTTATATTTTATGATAAAATTCTATTCTGACTATTCACTATTATTTATTATTTACAATCCAAGAAGTGAAGCTCACGGAAACGCTATTGTCATCGTATGTTTCCAGTACTTCTTGTGCATGAAATGGTCTTAAAGTGTATGAATTATCTGTTTCAGATTCAACAATCTGATTGAGATTAGATTCTATTTTAGCTAGTCCGTTTGAAATAGATTTGAGTGTCGTTGGAGAGTTAATTGTATTCTTATTCTCTTTCGAATAATCTGGATGCGTCATTATATCTTCAGGGATTACCTTGTTTTTGGGAATGTGGGCTACTTGAATCCAAAGAAAGATATCACCATCTGGACTCTTTTTGATTTGTAGTATCTGAACATCCGAGCTTCCAAGTTTAAAAAATTCATTATTTGGAATTGGATGTTTTTCCTCAATAAATTTTGATATGATGTTCGGGAGATTTGGGGGTAATTGAATATTTGTATTCAACATGTTTCAACTGATTTGATTTTCACACGGCGATAATATATAACTTTCGTTTTGAAGTATATTTCATACTATAATGGTGATTTTGTGTCATTTCAATTATATTTTACATTTGTTGCTTACTCATAAGTTATGTATCAACAACGGAAATACTTATAGTACTACACCACATACATATATGTATGAAAATCGAGAACCAAATAAATAATTCTGAAAATATTAAAACCTTTTCTAACAAATACCAATATATTGAAAATTACACCATTTATGATGTTATATTATTTTTAATACCTTTGGTTTTCTTTATTGGAATTCTCATATCTATATTAACAAACATAACGATTCAGATAGCAACTTTATCTACGTCAGGAATTTCGATTTCGATGATGATTTATGTTTTGTTCATTAACACTCCACTTAATTAACTAATTGGTTCTTTATCTGATTAATTGTTTCGTTATTTTCTTGAAAGACTTTTTCACATGTTTTTTTAGCTGCTCTTTCAGAGTAATCTAAATGCGTCACCATATTGTGAATGCAGGTTGATTTAACTTCTTCTGTTGGTGTATTATTTGCTGGATTATCCCAGTTAACAGGATTAAGTTTAGGGTATTGTCGGAAAACATCTTCCCAATCATACGAGCCCAATAAATCATCCATTATCTGACTTTCGTGTTCACGTATGTCTTCAACATTGTATCCATCATTTTTCTTTTCCCATAGATTTACTTGCAATGGTTTTAATATCTTATCTTTTCTAAATTCTAAAACGTTTTCTTTAGGATATTCTTTATCATAGTCTTCTTCTTTCATACCTAAGTGATTTATTTCAAAATCTTTCATTAGATGTTCATTATATTCATTATCTTCATCCCAATCAAACAAGTTATCAATATATTCTCTTTTTGCAGATTCTGTGGCCTTCTTTTCATATAGGATTGCCTCTATAACATCATCTACTTGTTTTGAAAGTATGTATTCTTTAACATGTTCAACACGTTTTTTAAATTCTTGTTTTTCAACATGATGGATAACCAAAGCATCTTCTAATCCATCTGCCACATATTCAAGTATTTCATTTGGTAAATAGACTTTAGGTTCTTCTTCGGAGTATATAAGGTTCTGTATAGTGTCACGAGTATAGGTTACAGGTATTCCGAATTTTCCATCTACTTCTTTGTTTTCTAATTCAACATCTTCAAATGTAATTCTACCATCTGATGTGTTTATATAACCTTTATTGTATAACTTTGCTTTCTCTATTAGTGATACTTTATCTCTTTTTTCCAATCTAGAAATAACATTGTAGGTCGCAACGGCTTCTAACGTATGTGGGGCAAATTCTTTATTATAGATATTAATTTTAGCGTTTATATCATCAGTAATATTATCAGTATTAACGCCTAGTTCTTTTTGTATTAATTTAAACTCATCTTGTATACTCGTGATATAATTTATCTGGTATTGTAGTATTCTTCGTTTAATTGATTTTAGTGCATCATAATCTTGTATTTCTGTCATATCTATGGTCTGATTATTAATATTATCTGATAATTGAGATTTTAGCAAATCAGGATTGGATATAAATATTGGAACCGTGTCTACGTCATATCCAATTTTCATATCTATTTTTATACTTGATTCATCAGGTATATTTAACAAATGGACTAGTATGTCTGCATGTTTTGATGCATCTTCAACAACCGTTACGCCTCCATTTCCTTGTGCTAAAACTCCATCATAACTGAATGCTTGAGGGTTTTTTCTTCCTCTTGAATCTAGAACTTTGAATAAAGAAGGCATCCAAGTTCCTATTAAACGTTCTTTTACAGAGCCTTCATCTTCAGCCATAAGGACGCCGATTCCTTGCGTTTCATCTAGTGTATACCGTTGAATTCGTAAGTGTTTTTCTGATGTTATTGATTCAAATAAATTATCCATAGAGTCGTTTCTTTCATAGTGTTTTTTGAGCGTATTGTATGCTTCTTGACTAAATGGGTCTAAATTAATGTCTTTTGGTAATCCATCTGCTCTAATGTTTTTTGATAGTAATTTTCTTGTTTTAGGAGGTAAAACAGCTAAAGGCGTCACTTGTACGGGACTTCGGAACCATGCTGTTTCATCGACATCTTTTAAACGGTTAGATTCTCCATAAGTTAATCCAGAACTTCCTGTTAAAGAAGATATGTTCCATTCACAAGTATATCTTTTTCCTTCTTCTGTTTTTGAATATGCATTTAATCCATTTATTATACATCTCTTTAATTCTGATTTTCCTGTCGCAGTGGGACCATTTATCAGAAATATTTTTTGCATTCTTTCATCACGGTTAACAATAACTCTCAAATCGTTAACGAATCTAGATAATTCGTCCGTATTACCAAGTATGGCATTTTCTCCATTGTTTTCGGGGTCGTCAAAAAACCTATATCTCTCTTTTTCTTCTCCATTTTCATAGACTGTTACAGTGCCATAGTATTCTATCGCATCAAGTAAATACTGATGTGCATTTCTAGCTATATTTGGATTTTCAATCAGTTCCTCTATATATTCCTCGATAGTTAGAGGTTTCTCAGATGCTACGGAAAGCTCTTCATTTGCAGCTTTCATTATGTCAGTATATTCGTTCTTCATTTCAATCACCAATTATATTTAATTATCTTTCTGATTCTCTTTCAGCAATTGCTTCTTTAGCAACGATAGCGCCTGCAAATTCTAGTACCTCTTTTGCTCCTTTTCTTGAGTAACCTTTTTGATTCAATGCGTTTATCCAATTGTTTGCATCTTCTTCCTCTTCGATATCTCCACTACTAATGAGCGCACTGAAGTTAATATTGTGCTTTTTGTCTTCCCATATCTTTTTCTCAATAGCTCTTTGTAGTCGCTCATTATCAGTTGGGTCAAACGATTTACCGAGTCTAGCTCTGCGTGATACCCAATTAGATACTTCTTGTCTGAAATCATCTTTTATGTCTTCTGGAATGTCTAATTTTTCTTCAACAGAACGTAAGAATGTTTCATCAGGCTCTCTTGGCTGCCCTGTAAGTTCATCTTCAACAGTATCATCATCAATGTAGGCCATAACGTGGTCTAGATATTTTTCACCTTGTGATTGAATTTCATCTGGGTCGTAAGCTAATGCTTCTCGAACATCCTCAACAGCTCTATTTTCATATTCTTCTCTCACAAATTCTAAATAATCCATGTATGTATCTAATTTTTCTTCATCTACGCTTCCTCTATTCTCTAGATTTTCTTCAAGATAATCTAACACAGTTAGTGGAAAAACGTTAGCAACATTCGAATCTTGCGTTGTTTCTGTAGCATCCATTATCGCGGCTGAAACTTCATCGCTTGTTACACGTGATGAGATACCAAACATTCCCTCTTTCAATTCTCCCTGTGATTTCGATTCTTCTTTTAATTTGTCAACGTCAATATCATCATCTCCTGTCCCATTATATGCAAATGCTTTTTGCATAATGTTTATTGTCGTTTCTGGAGGTTCGTATATTCTCGTTAAGACGGAAAAAAGAGCCGTCATATCTAATGTGTGTGGTTCAATATCTACTTCTGGAATATCAGCATTTGAGATGTGTTTTCTATGAATTCCTGCCTCATTTTCGTAAGATAATATATATGGAAAATCTATTCTTTCTGTACGGTCCATGAAAGCTTCCATCTTATCATCATCTCTTTTATCTTGATATTCTGGTAGATTAGTTCGACCGACAATTACTTGGTCGATATCAATTCGAGGGTTGTTCCGTGGTTTAATCGTTTTTTCTTGAGTAGCATGGAGAAAATCGTATAAAAATTCTCTTTGTAGTTTGAACAACTCTTCACCTGAGAAGATACCTCTATTTGCATTACAGAACGCTCCACCGTAATCAAATGCTCTAGGGTCTGATTCTCCGTACAGAGCTAATTTCGAATAGTTAACATCACCCGTTAATTCTGTCTCATCTTGGTTTTTCTTATCTTTAGGTTCAAATGTTTCTATACATTGCCTTTTATTTTCACTTGCCGTTAAACGAATAACTTCTATGTGATTATCGAATACAGATTCTAAATCATCATTATATTCATTCATCAACTCATCCATATAAAACGCGCTTTCAGGGTCTAGAGATTGCGTATTATCAATAGTATACGGAGCATTCAAGTTATCATTCATCTCTTCTAGTATTACTTCTCTCTGTTTTTCAGGAAGTAGCACAAGAGGGTCTTGATTCATTGGACTTTTAACAATATTGTCAACGGGGTCTTGGTCATCTATAATCTCGCATAAGTTGACCCACCTAAACGTATACATTCTACCTTCATCCTGTAGCGTATAATCTTCAAAATACTCTCTCACTAATTTATCGAACGCAGATTTTCCGCTGCCAACAGGACCTAATAATAATTTAATACGTTTCTCAGGACCTAATCCTCTTGAACCTGATTTGATAGTGTTTACAAATCTATGGATAGATTGGTGTACTACTTCGCCATAGAATACATTCTCACCATTATTTAACGGGTCTTCAGAGGCAAGTTTATATTCTATAATATCCCATTCTTCGTTATATTCACTACCATAGTAGTCAAACATATCTGCAACTCTTTGATGAGCAGAACGTGCTATTTGAGGATGATTAACAACTTCATCCAAATACCAACGGTAATCTTTTGGTTCTCTGAGGTCCTCAGGGAGGTTTTCTCTATGTTCTTTACTTAATCGGTGAAGTGTGTCTCTAGTACTCATAGTCTTTCCTATTTATATCATATTATCCAATAGGGATAAATTTATCTCTGTTTTCATTATTTATACTAAGTAAAGATGAAAATACGAAATTCACTTGTGTGTTGCGTACCAACTTGCAACAGGAAATATAATCATTCATTATAATAATTAATATAATGGTGGATTATATTTCGTTTTTAAATACAGGATTTGGAGCTTTTCTAATTGGATTAGTAGTAGGTTTCATCGCACAAAAATATTTCAAGCTTTTAGCAGCTGTTATAGGATTTCAAATCGCATTTATAACTTATTTAGAATATTTGAATCTAATATCAATTGAATGGGAATTTATAAAGAATATATCTGATGCTTTATTATATGCTGTACAGAATTTAAAAATCCCAGATGAAATAGGTAGTTCAGATATATTATTTTCAAGTAGTACAATTGGAGGATTTATATTAGGACTATATGTTGGTTTCTTTTATGGATGATTGATTATTGTAGCCATTCATCAGGTTTTGTATTGTAGTCAATTTGGTCAGCTTTAATATCGTCAATATTATCTATTTTCTGCTCTACTATCTTTGTTCCGTTATAGCTTACAAGAACTCCCGTTTCTCCTTCAGGAACCTTTACTATTGTTTTAAGATGGACAGGGTGGCCCCAAAGTTCAAATATCTTCTTCAAGGTTTCTTTTGCTTTACTCATATTCAACTCAATTCCATTGTACTGGTGTTTTAATAATAATTCGCCTTTATTATTGTAATTATTATCAGAAGCTACAACAATTGGCTTTCCACCATTAGATATTTGTAATAATATCTTTTTCTTCACATCATCTAAACTTGTGCTAGATACCTGCATTTCACCCGCAATTTCATTATACTCATAAGCAAAATATTTTTCTTTATCAACAAATTCTTCTGTTAAGAATTCATCAATGAACGTAATATCATTATGTGTTTCTCGAATTTCTCTCATTCTGCTCCATCCTGCTTCAAAGTCAACATCTTTTATGGCTTCTTCAATTGTTGAATATTTATTCATATCAAACATATATCTCGATTCTTTTTTGAGTTCATCTTTAGATATGTTTTGAATGAATCCAATATTTTGGCGTCTAAGTAATGAGTAATGTCTTTCGCACGGTACATCATCAGATATATTATTTTCTAAGCATGATATAACTTCATTAAAGTTAACTTTATCATGAAAATTTCTCCAATTAATGTCTTTAACTTGAAGGAGGTTTGTAGCAACTTCTTTTCTATTAACTTTGTTTTCTATATAGGTCCATATCTCTTTTCCTATTTTATATGGATTAAAACCTGGAGAATTGAGTACTCGGGCTTGCTTATCGGCATACTGTATTATTTCAGAAGATTTTGCATATCCTTCATTAGCCATCATCAAAGATTCCCAGAAAGCTGCCCAACCTTCATTCATTATTTTAGTCATTTTTTGAGCAGAAAAGTAATAGGATTCTCTTCGTAGTAATTTTAAAATAGTTCGTTGCCAGTCTTCATATTCTTCAGATTTACCTGTTTCTTCATTATATTGTTTCCCGTAACGAAGAAGATAGGCAAGTACATCTCTTTCTTCTATGTCATCGACCTGTTTTTCTTCGTCTACAGAAATATCCAAGTCAATAGATATATGTTTTTTAACTTCGTCTGAAACATCTAATGATTCTATTTTATCTTCAACTGTGGGATTATCTAATTTATTTTCTGACTTAACTTCATGTAATCCAGATAGGGGGTCTATACAATCTTGTATGCACATTATTGCATCAATCCATTCTTCTACTTCTTCATATGATATGCTTGAATCCTCATAGTAAGAATCAATTATATTTGCGTGCCTTTCAAACATTCTTGAGGCTTCAGGTTTATCTTCAAAGTACATATTATTATCAAAGAAATCAGCATGAGCTTCTACGTGTGCAATAACACTTTTCTGGTCTTCGATATTATTTGATATCTGATTAAATGCGTTTGCTGGAGTGTCATGGTTAACTAATTCAAATATCTTGCCTCCAAAATAGGTGTCTTTTTTTACGCGCTGTGAATACTGCATTCCCCACCTCCAATGTCGAAATCGCGTTTGAAATCCTTGGTATGCAGCGAGTTTATTTATGTCATCATGGTCAACTAACCAGTAGTTAACTGGTGGAGGGCTCAAACCTAATTCAATAGCTAATTCATGAAGTTCTTCAACGGACTCTTCTAATTCAGAAAATTTATCATCTTCAATTTTTGTGTTGTTATATGTCATTTTAAACCACCTCTGTTTCTACAGTATCTAAAATCATTTTTATAGCGTCAATAACCTCGTTCCGACTATTTATTGAAACAATTCGGTACTCATCTTCTTCATTTTTAAATTCTTTATATAAATCGTCTGCAACATTTGCGTTTCGGGGTGAAAATCCTCTGTTTGGTTGCACTTCGACATATGCTTGTCTTGTTGCATCTATTTCTTTCATAAGAGGAATGAGATTATTCTTTGTATCTGTCATTTTGTTTTCTCCGTCTCCTGCAGCAAATATATATCTATTCCATGAATTCCATGGGTACTGAGGTAAGATTTCACTTTTGATTAATTCATACGCGGATGATACTCTCGTTCCGCCTCCAGATTTAATAGTGAAAAATTCCTCTCTGTTAACTATCCATGCTTGAGCATCATGTGCTATATAAACAAAGTCAACGTTATCATATTTACCATGTAAATACCAGTCTAAAGGCGTGAAAACGCGTTCCACAAACTCTCTTTTCTTTTCTCTCATACTTGCACTCACATCTCTTATATTAATAACGACAGCATTGTGCTGTGGTTTTTCAACTTTTTCTGGAGCCCTATAACGTTCATCGTCGCGTCTAAATGTCATGTTTGAATAAGAATGACGTGGAGGGACTCTATTCACAGAACGACCAATTTCGTCCATAGAATCATACTTAGTTGGATTTTTAATATCTTTATTCAATTCCTCAACTCTCGTCTCCGATATTTTTATATTATTTTCCCGCGCCCAATTCCAGACTTTTTTGACTCCCCATCCTTTCACCCGAAGTAACTCTTTTATGTATTCTGTGTCAATGTAAATCGCAGCATGTCGTTTTACAGCTTGTTTAAACAGATAATCTTTATCTAAAGTACTGTTTGGCCCTACTCTTTGTGTATCATTGAAGTCACCTTCATCTATTTCAACGACTTTGTTTCCTTTCGGCTCAAAATTTAATCCTAGTTCATCATCTAAGCTTTCAGCAAATTCCTCTGGGTCCATAGGATAATACCCATGTTCTCCTGTTTCTTCTCCTGGTTCTTGGTCTTCTCCCTCTCCATCTCCCTGCTCATCAACTGGGTCTCCAACTTCTACATCTCCTTGTCCTAATCCTCCTTTTTGATTTCTCATATACTCAAATCCTGGCAATTCAATAGTTTTGATTGGTATCTTAATATCTCTACCCAAGTGACCATATTTTATGAATTGTTTTAAATCCATACGATAGTCTTGACCTATTTGTTCAAAACGTCTCAAATCTCTGTGTATACGACTCATTTATATTAATAAATCGGCTTCATTAAATAAAAAGGCTTGGGGGTTTTTAACATAGATAATATAATAATATGGAATTACTGTCAAAAAATATTAGACTTATAAAATAAAATATTATATAATGAACCCATCAAATAAGTATAAAGACTTCTATGACCTTTTTGGTCTTCCAACGGATGCAACGAAAGAAGATATTGAAAAACGTTCAAAAGAGATGATAAAAAAGTTCCACCCTGACATTGCTGAAGAAAGCGTTGCATTCACTCCAGACAAATTTCAAACGCTAAAAGAAGCCCGTGATGTATTATTAGACAATGAAGAAAAAGAATTATATGATAAATATGGCCACATTGACTATGTAGAAGAGTTTTCTGATAAAAATTTTGATGGATTTGAATTCGTGGGACGAAGAGGAATCGGAAATAAAAAACCAAAAAGAAACTCTGAAGAAATTAGTGAACTAATACAAACAGACCACAATAAATTAGATGATATAACAGAGAAAGGAAATATAATTGAACAACCTGAAGTAAAATCTAATTCAGTAGATGATGACACGTTTAACAAACATAAAACAGAGCCTACAGAAAAATCCATAGGTTTAACTGTTCTCTTAAAAATTGGTTCATTTCTAACAAGCACTCTTTTCAAGAGGATTATTATACTAAGTGTTTTATTGACATTTTATTTCGCCGTATATACTTACGTTAATCTGTTAGCTATGATTTTTTCTATTATATTATCTATTGGATTGTTCTATTTTCCATTATTTAGAAAGATATTTTAAATTTTTCTGTCTAAGTCCTCTATACTCAAAAAATTGAATGGCTTCCATATTAATCAAATAGATTTGGTAGTTCAATATTACCGTAATCTTTTATCATATGAACCCTTAGTTTACTTATGCAAAAAGAAGACATCCTTGTAACAGACATCCGAATTACGGCTTTGGGGGATTCTGGACAGTATGTATTTGAATGGAAAGATAAAGATTCGAAAATAGCCTACTTTTCGCCTGAAAGTTCTGATTATGATGAAGTCCCAGATGAAGTCAAATCTGCATTAAAATTGCACAACATATCACTTGTCGATAGAGAAAATAATACGGGAAACAGTAATAAAAGTTCATTAGATGTTGAAGTTCCTCCAGTTAGTCAGAATGATTATTCAAATGAAAAAGAAACAGCAAATATTAATTCTCAAAATACAAAAAATGAAAATTCAGCGGAAATACTAGAAACGTCTGAACCAGAATTAGAAATAGATACTAATATAGATGATGACGTGAAAGAAGTTTCATATATTGTAAGAATGAATAGTTCCAAAGAAAGGGATGAAGAAACGCGTAAAAAAGGATTGGATGAGGATGTTATTGATAAATTCAATTTGTCAGGCCCTTATAGAATAAATTATTCTATTAAAGATGGAGAAATAACTCTAGATTCCGTTGAAGATTTAGGCTTAGGTCTGAGTACAAAAAATCGTAGTTAAGATAGCGTATTTTCTTTATCGTATATAATTTGCTTTGATTTCGCCAGTATTATGTAGTTCCGAATCATATCGAAGCGTATGAGTGAATCTATATCGATTGATTTTAAATACTCTGTTCACGGGATGCGTGACCAAAGTTATAGATTGACAATTCCTAAAACAATTATTAATGAATTTATACCGCCTAAAACTACAAATTTTAGAATAAAAGTTGCACAATCTAATGGAAATGCTCATATTCTATTTACGAATAATAATTATGAAAACTACCCAGAGAGAAAATTGAATAGGAGTAGAGGAACTATTAGAGTGCCTAGTAATATTGGTTCGGCTTTAGAATTAAAAGATACAGAAGTAACTTGGAAAGCCGATAAAAGAGAAAATAATATAAACATCATAGCTCGGACAAGTAGAAAATTAGAATCCGTAGATACTTCTGAATTGGATTGTATTCGGAAAGTCAAATTTCCTGAAGATAAAACGGGGAACTTTGACGTTTATATTAATGAAAATGATATTAATTGTTTAGGTTGGAATCTGAATACAGAACTATCTTTTTCGTATTTTCTTAATGAGAATAATGAAGTATGTCTTAGAATATCTGATTATAATAGCGTACAAAGTAAAAAAACAAAACTTAATAGAATTGACAATGAAAATATGCATTCACGAATATATGTTCCAAAAGATTTAGTTAATAGTTGTGATTTAAATTCAGAGTCTAATGTATATATTGATAATTCATCACTAATCATTTGTTAATTGTTTTGAAATATTGACCCATTGTTTTATTAAATAGTATAAATAACTATTAGTATGGAAATATTTGCACAAGAACTTTCGGAAAAGACAGTTGTGGATTCCACAGGAGCCGTTGTTGGAACATTGCATAACGTTACGATGAATTACAATACAGGAGAGTTAAACAACCTTCTCGTTAATCCTGAAGGTAGCCCCTCTCAAAGACAAATGCACAGAAGTAAATATACTGTTGATGACCAAGGTCGATATTTAGTATCTGCAAGCTCTGTTAAAGCTGTAAAAGACCAAGTAGTAATTAATTAAGTTAGTCAGAAAAAGCTATTTTAGATACTTCTTCCGCAATTTCATTATTTTTTAGAAATGATGATGCCCTTATCTTAATCTGTTTTTCATCACCTGTATCTAATTTTAATCCATATCTAATGTAGGGAGCATCAATTTCAACCCAAGACACGTTATTCTTTTCTGCCAGATAATTTTGAAGACATTGATAAACTATTGGTGTGATTGGATACGAAACACCATCAACTTTAAAACTTTCATTCATATTATCACAACATTTGTAATGTCTACATCACACATTAAAAAATACATGGCCATATTCAACTTTTTTTGACAGTCGGTACATAATTCATCTCAGGGTCAACAGAAGATGCTAGTCTGTGCGGCCTCATAATATCTTTCCTGTCAGATTTTTCTATAATCCATCCCGAAAAATTATCTAATTTGTTTTTAATAGGTTCTGTTTTCGTTAGAAATGTCTTAGAATTTGGATTTAAATCATCTATTATTCCTTCAAAATCTGTGCGAAGTATTATGTGAGGTTCATTTTTCATTTCCTGAACAATATCAAGAGCAATTTCAATAGACATTAATTCTGCTTCTACAGTTGAAACACTATAATTCTCTGATATAGCTCGACCTTCTGTAAGTACAATTGGTGATGGGTAGTGAGATATGGTCCACCCGACAACATATTTTGAAACAGAAGAATTTATGCCTCCATCACATTCAATAACGTAATCAACATCTTTGTATTGAAATGAATCGCTAGAAATTGTCTTCTTCATATGTTAATATCGGTCTATGATAACATAAATTTTATCTGTAAAGACTTTGTGTAATTAATTTTATATGATTTCTAAATAATATGATATTATGCGAGAATCGTCTTATGATGAAAAAGAGAATTTGAAAGAACCAAATCCTTTATTAATTCAAGCACTCTCAAAAAATAACATAAGTAAACGATTCAAATTCATAATAAAAAACACTATTACAGGAAAAATTGTATTATTTATGTGGGCTGTATTTTTTATACAGTATATAGCTTATCCAATATTTATAGGTCCTATATATTATGGTCCAGTTTCGAATGGTAACATAACGGATTTATGGGCGATGATTTTTACGGTTAAAGCAGGCAATGAAATATATGTGTGGACGTATTTCACAAGCATATTTTCACATGGAAGTATATTTCATATAATCATAAATTCTATAGTTTTGTTAATGTTTGGTATATTAGTTGAAGAAGATTTTTCTAAACGTAATTATATTGGCGTTTTTCTCTTTGGAGGAGCTTTAGCTTCATTAATACAAATACTCGTAGTTAATATGGCGTATATAGAGTTTTTCGGTATGTATTTGTATAGTAGTTATACAGATTTTTTATTATTAGGCTCTAGTGGCTCAATTGCAATGATTATTGGTTTGACGACTATGAAAATGCCAAATATAGAAGCCTATTTTATTCTAATTCCATTTTATAAATTAAAATTGGTTAATTTGACATACGGTTTTATAATTGTAAGTTTTATTGTCATAATCACATTCGGTGTGGGGGCATTCCAAATAGCTCATACAGCCCATATAACAGGTGTTATTATAGGTTTGATTATTGGTAACTATAAATATAGGTATCAACCAGAAGCGTTATAATCAATAATCTTAAAACCCTAATACACATCGTACTATACAATATATGAATGAGTTTGAAAATATAGTAAGGGAGTTATCGACATATCCTGCTCCATTTACTGCATTAGAGAATATTGAAATTCCTTATACTGTATTGGGTTACGGTTCTGCTAGAATTGTTATACAAGACCCAAATAACCATTCAAATGTGATTAAAATTGGAGTTGGGGCAGGAATAAGACAAAATAAAACAGAAATAGAACTATATGAAATATCAGATAAATATAATTTTAAATCTCTTCTGTTACCTATTCTTGATTTTTGTCCACAAGGAAAGTGGATAAAAATGCCTAAACTAGAAAAACCTGGAAAAGGACTAAAAAAATTTGAAGGACCAGAATCAGAAAAAGTATATCACAATTTAGAATCTAAGGGCGTACAACTATACGAAATTGAAACGGCGTATTATAAAGGAGATGCCGTAGCTATCGATTATGGAGCATTGAAATCCTTTACACGATAATTTATTTTAATCCATACGCGTTTCAATTAAACTTCCGCCACTAACTTCAGGTTGTTCTGCGGGGAGAGCAGGTTCAGTTTCCGTCAAAGTACCTGTTGGAGAAATAACAATCTCCGTTTTAAATCCTTCAGAAGATGGAACGGGCTGGATATACACGCCACTTTCCATTTCTGGCGTTCTAAGAAGTAGATTATTATCTACATCCCAAAACATTTGAAGGTCGTCTTGTCGAATGTTAATGTTAATTTCAACATCTGGTTCCAATTCATCATCTCCTGAAACACAGATATCTCCATTTTTGTCTGAAATAGTACTAAGGACTTGAGTTTTCATTTCTGTACTCATATTCACTAATAGTATCTCTATCAATAAAAAGTCTTCTATTTGATTAGATAAAATTAAAATCGAAGGATTATAATAGCATTCTACCGTATAATATAGTATGTCATTGTATCATTCTTATAAAGAAAGCATGGATTTAGTTCAGCGATTAATTGTTGACGAAATTATGACGAAAATTGGATTTCGTGCATTTGAAAATGAAAGAGGATACGATGTTTATCAGGTTATGCCTGGAGAACATGAAGAATATAAATTTTCTACAAACAAATTAAACGGAGTATTAGATACAAAATCTAAAGAAATCTTTAATCCTATGTACAAGGAAATGTCATTGAGTCTTAATAGTCTTATTTCAAATCCGTATATCTTAGAAGGAATTACAGAATCTATCTATTCTGCATGGGGTGATGTATTTGGTGAAAATTATCATATGGCACGACAACCAGACCATCCAGGTAACCCTCCAATACGTAAAAGCGATTTTAACGATACTATGGTTGCTCTCTGGGACGAATTTGATAGTGTTTGTTTTGACCCTAGTTTAGAGGATTTGACTTCTGCAATTGAGGATAAAAATTATCGTGTTGCTGCTCATTTTTTAGCTGTTGATAATCCACAAGAATTATTGACGCCAGCAGGAGGACACGAGTTAGCTAATTTATTCACAAATGGGAACGTCCATATTGTTTATCAAGATGCAGATATAGCCGTTCTAAAGCCAGAATATAATCATCAGATTCGCGTCGATATAATGAATGATAGACTGAAGCAGGTAACAGATTATGGTAGAGTCATACAACGTAGAAGATTCTCTCTTAATGGTGAACAACCTGAAGAAGCGTTTGTAGTTGGATATGATGATACTCCTGTAGGATTGTTTGCACATGTTGTTGACGGTACGCGTTTATCTATAAATCAGACCGTTTCAAGAGAATATATTCATGAAGTTATGGGGTTTGATTGGAATTATAATCAGGATATTGATTATCTAGATTTAAATGTTGGAGAATCTGTACGTTTGCAGGGGGACTTTGCCGTTCAACTTGTAGATGAATACAATGGTGAGGCAGAGAATAATGGATATTGTTATTTGCCTATCGATAATCATCTAGCTTCTTTAGAAAATGGAAAAATTCCTGAATCAGAATCCCTTGAACAAGAACCAGTCAGAGTTATAATCACAGAAAAGACAACATTGAATGTTGCTCATGATGAACATGAAAATATCATTGTTGATATTTTGCCTGGAGAATATGAATTTTACCTCTTACCTCGGGGAATTAAAATACAATCAGAAAGACCAAATTGGCCCCCTGTTCAGGACGAATAAATTTAAAATTATATAACTATTTTAATAGTTAATAACATATAAAATAGAATTTAATATAATTGTTTTAAAGAAAAACCAAGCGATTAAAACAAACATAAACCTGAAAAAGTTCGATTTTGTTGACTCGTATTTCAACAAACCAAAAAATTTTAATTTTAATTTTATTATATTGTAAGCTGCTAGTATTATAAGAAGGTGTAGAATAAGCGCATTACTAGGAATCATAAATGATATAAATGCGGCTATTCCACTTACAAATAAAGTTAACAATAAAGCTATTAAACTGTCTGAATCTTCTGAAATTACAAAATTTTCAGAATCAGAACTAGTTTTTTCCACGTTAGACATACATAATAAAATGTATTTATTATAATTATCTTTTTCGGCAAAAACAAAAGTATAAAACATCATAAAAACAATATTGTATTATGGATAAGAATAAAGAACACAAAAACCATAATCTTCGAGATGAAAATGAAATCTATGAAGAATTAGTTTCTTTTATGAATAAAAACTTCCCCCAAATCCAGATGCATGGGGGAGCATCTCAAATAATAAATATTAGTCCTGAAACGGAATCTGTGACTATAGAATTAAGTGGAGCTTGTAGTGGGTGTGGAATATCTCCAATGACATCACAAGCTCTCCAGAGGCGCATTGCAGAAGATATTGATGGAATATCAATTGTTCAAATAGAAATTGCAGATGGAAATATGACTCCGTACTGAATAATTTAATTGAATTTACTTTTCTTGTTTTCTTTTATGTTTTTTAATTAGTTAATTCTTTAACGTTACATGTACAAGTACTTGTATATGCGCAGCTTCTCTCGCCGTGAATTAATTACATCAACGACTTCGTTTACCTCAATTTTATTAGCAGGATGTTTATATGATGATTCTAATTTATACGAAACAGAGGGTAGTGACGATGAATTAATAAGAAAAAATGCAGACGATTTAGCTATATCAGCTGATGATTTAGAAGGAGACTGGGTAGTTGAAAGCCGACAAGTTTATGATTATAATCGTAACACAACAAAATTTAGATATAATACTCGTAACGAATTTTTATATGTAGATATAACAGTTTATGATTCTGTAGAGGAGGCAAAAGAACAAATAGAAGAAGGTTCTAAACACAGAAATAGTGATATAGTGTCGTATAATATAGCATCAGAATCAACTTATTATAATGCTGCGCTTGGACCCAGAGTAGAATTTAGAGATGCAAATGTAATTGGTAAAGTATTACATAGGAATGCGGATGAGAATCCAGATAGAGAATTTATACTAGAAACAGCCGTTAAGATTCATAAGGATTGGAAAAATAATTTATAAAATAGTATTAGAGAATATCTTAGAGATTGAATCGATGTCGTTAACAATTGGATTATACGCACGCATAACATATTGAATCGTCCGTTTGAATCCATGAGGGTTCAAATATTTGTATATTGGATTCACTGGACGAATATGTTACTTGTTTCATATCTATTTTATTATTGTATTGAATTTTAACAACATTAAAATCTGTTATTATAAAATTGTCTTTTAAAGTGAATTTCGAATAGATATGAGTCGGCGTATTATTATATAATACTAAATCTGAACTACTGTATAGAGCTTCTATATGGTTATTTTCAGTATATTCTGCTGCTTTCACAGAATAATTTAGATTGCTAAATGATTGAATCATAAATGATTCCATATCGGTTCTTTGACCTGCTATTCTATAATCTCTCACATTTTCATATTTTGAATCATATTCATATTCTGAATCCAATTTATGAATAGCGTTATCACCCATCATTATTTCAATAATATATTTAGCGTTATAACTATCATTTGTTTTTTGAGCATTTGATTGTAAAGGAGATACTATTTGTGAACTTGTAGCTCTTTCCTCCCAGATTATTCCATCAGTTGTTACTCGTTCAGAATCGATATAAGTTTTATTATCGGCTTCCTGTCTAAACATATTGTAGTCCGTAGATTCATATTTAAAACTAGTAGTGTCCCATGAAATCTGTTTAGATTCTCTATCTGAAAGATTATTTTGTATAATATGCGTACTTTTATAACTATCTTTATTGGTCTTTGAAACAATACTTTCTCCAACGAGTCTTTGACCTTTTATAATTTCATCTTCTGTGAGAACGGTAGAGCAAGCATCATGATTATTAATACAGTCCTCATTATAAACAATAGAATCAGGTATATTTTCAATAGGCGCTTCTGATTCATTCTCACTACTTTGGAATTTTTCAGGTGTATGGTAAACATATATAAAGCTCCCTAGTAAAACAGATACGATTAATAATATTATAAATATATAATAATATCTGTTTTTCATATTGTAAATATATTATTTTATTGCAACATAAAAACTATGTTGTTTTGTCAAATTGGAATCAGATTTATTACATATTAGTGCAAATATATAATTATAAATGAAAAGACTGTCTACTAATTTTATTATATTATTTGGCATTTTATTAGTAGGCATAGTAAGCTATATTTTGACGCAATTTGCAGGAGCCTTAGCTTTAGGTGTATTCATATATTATTCTGTTCGGCCAATTTATAATATAATGCTAAGTTTAAAAATTAATAGAACTATTTCAGCTTTCGTCGCTCCTTTAGTATTTTTAACGCCTGTGTTTATATTAATTTTTTATACAATTCGCGTTATAGTATTAGAAATACGAAGTATTATATTACAATATAGGTATTTATTTGATAATCTTATTGACCAAGAATTTATAGAGTTGATAATTAGCTCATCTCAGATAACATCATTTCCACAACCGCAAGAATTACAGCGTATAACAATTGGAGACTTTTCTGAAATTGCTACGATATTTAACCAAGATATGTTATACAGTATTTCAAATATATTGATTGAAAGTAGTTTATCATTGTTTTCCTTATTAAGTGGATTATTCTTTACATTATTTATCGCATTTTCATTAACTTTTTATCTACTGAGAGATGGATGGATTATAAAAAACAAAACACTAAAATATTTTAAATATGACAAAACAGTAACAGAGTTTTTTAAGAAGTTAGACAGAGACTTAAAAATAGTGTTTTTTGGAAATATTTTATTAGCGATTTTGACAGGTTTATTTGCAGCATTTATTTTTACGCTATTGGCTCAATTTGCCCCAGGTGGTGAAATACTGACATATCCTGCATTAGTTGGTATATTATGTGGCGTTACAAGTTTAATACCCGTAATCGGTATGAAACTAGTATACTGGCCAATGACCGTAATACTATTTATTTCAGGATATCAACACCAGACATTAATAGATGCTCTTATATTCCCTATTATATTCTTTACAATCGGACTCATAATAATTGACACAATTCCAGATTTGATTGCCAGACCTTATCTGGGTAGTATGGGAGGAATATCAACAAGTATATTATTATTCTCATATGTATTTGGACCTCTAGTGTTCGGTTGGTATGGTTTATTCTTAGGCCCAATTATATTTGTTGTATTTTATGAATTTATAGAAATAATTTTACCTGATTTAATATATGAATATTCTTGATTAGTCAACTGCCTCGGAGTCAAGACCCGAGGTATCTGCCTTGTTTCTTGATGAATTATGGCTTCTAATTCGCTCGGCTTCGTCGCGCTTCTTGAGTGCGAAGACTTAACCGTAATTCATAACATATAAGGCAGAAATCATGCGATTTTAATCGTAGCGTATCTCACATAGGATTTTTAAGTATATTTTGATACTTTTCGGGTAGTTCATAAATTAGTATCTCTGTATCATTCGGTTCTCTTGGTGAATTATAATATCTTGTAGTGGTTTCGTTAACAAAAATAGATACAACCATTTTTCTTACTTGATTTTCCGTTATTCCTGTCTTTTTAGCTTCTTTAATACAAGAAACAATATCATTTATAGGGGCTCTCAACTCATTATGTGAGTTTTTTAGTTCAATTGCTAATTGCATATCTTCAGATTCTAGCATATAATTTAATTTAGATTCAAATATAAATAATTGTTTTGGTTGAAAATTATATATTAAATTAATTTTTATTTAAATCTACTATATCAGAGCATTCTTGACATAACTCAGAGTCACCTGTAAATACAGATAAGGTTCTGACGGATTTTACTTCTTTTTTATTTAATGAGGAACAATATGTTTCGTCTTTTCCTACGCGTATACAATGGACTCTATCACTTTTTGTCTGACGACCTTCTCTAGATTCTCTTACTAATTTATATGTTCCCATATATTATTATTAATTTTATAAACTAAATATCCTAAGTCTCTATGAAAGAACTTTTAACTTTGTAATTACAAAATATAATATGAATGGGGAGTCGGCTTTTGTAGGATTTATTGTGGGCTTTATAGTTGGCACTTTCATAGCATTGATTATGGCTATGTATTTATTTTTTATATTTTCGAATAAAGAGTTGCCAGAGATATTATATGAAATTGAAAATTCTATGATGAATCACTATGAAGTAGCTCCTAATTCTTTCATTATTGCATTTGTTTTTGGTTTTTTCATTGGATTGCAACAAGGAATAGGTTTCACAACGAAAAAATAATTTTATTTAAAAATAATCATAAAACATTTGATGTTTGGTATCATAATATGGCTATGAGCAAGTCAAGTCAACCTAAAAATCGTAGATTTAAACCACACGCTGAATTTGATATAAAATATTTAGGAACTGTGAAAATCACTCTTGAAGAGTGGATAAAAAATAACAATATAACAGGCGTATCTATATATCAAGTTAATTATGAGGAAGAACGCGTAGAACTTGCACTTAAAAATAAAACTTACCGAGAGTTACTAGGTCAAGTACCTGCAGGAATAGAAATAGAGAAAGGTGATTCTATTAATACTGTTTACGCCTACCCAACAGACATATTAAAAATTCAGAGAGGAAAATTATGATTATATTATTACGGAAGTTCGAGGAGAAAGCCCCGTGCTTTAGCGCGAGGATGAATCCGACAACTGGGACGCTAACCACAAGTTTTATTATACTTGACATCATATCGTAGTGCAAGCACGTTCGACGAAAAGTGGAGTTGGGTCGGGGTCTCCGTCAACAAAAAGCAACCCTGCGTCGGATGTCACTCATCCCGTGTGGGTGAGTCAGGTCGATGGCACGGCCCGTGAGGTGCAAGCGGATACCCAAGCACACCACGCCTCTTTCGAGGCCCGACGCACTACTCACAAACCACAGCCGAGGCCCCCAGTGGTTTCGGTCAGGGTGCCTTCGGAGACACACGAACGGCGTGCTGTCCCACGAAGGAATCCTCGCCCTTCAGGGCGGGGAGGATGTCAAAAACTTAAATGGTTTTTAATATCTTTATCAAGTATTAATATAGTTAACAAATATAGAACTCCACAGGTTATTATGATGGCATAAAGTTCGAATATGTCTTGTATTTCTATAGTAGATGATATTCCAAATAGAACCGAACCCATAAGTATAGATGAAAGCAAGTATAGTGATAATTTTCTTTTTCTATATTTGTATTTATACCCATAATTGTTTTTAAAGTAATAAAGCATACTGAATCTCAAAAGTTCTGCTAATATTATTGCAATTATAAGTCCCCAAAAGTTTAAGAATGGCACTGTTATAAGTAGTAAAATAGTTCTAACAAAAGTTGCAGATATAACAGACTGTGTAACATGTTGCGGGTTATTAATTCCATGATGCAATGATTCTATTATGTCTGTTTGCGTGTATATTACATAATAAATAGCTCCCCCAATCAAAACAGGATAACCATAAACAAATTCTGAACCATACGTATATTTCAGAATATCAAACGGAATTACTAATGTTCCAATTAGAATTGGAATTGAAAATATACTAGCATACGGAGTTAATTTTTGCATTATTTGGTTTATATTTGATTTACTCATCTGGTTTTTACTCACATAAACTAATAGCGGTCTCTTCAAACCATATGATACATATTTTGAAACTTGAACTAACCTCATAACGGCTTCATATATACCGACCATTTCTCGTCCCATTAAAATAGCTAATAAAAGAGTATCGACGCGAGCGTATAGCGTATTAAAGAGCTTTGTAACGGAACTATACTTCGCGTATTCGAGTATCTCTTTCGTTTTCTTCTTTGAGGGTATCGTATATTCAAAAGGGAGGATATACAGTAAGTAAATGTTAATAGACAGAGTTGAAATTATTGTTCCCAAAAGTAAGCTTTCGACGGAGAAGCCAATCAAGTATAAGAATATAATCTGTAATACTGTTTCTAAAATTCCTCTAAAAGCATCTAAGAATATAGAATTACCTGTTTTTCCATATCCACTATACGCTCTATTCAGAACTGTAAAATACGATAATAAGATAAATAATATTATAGTTAGTGGTATTACATAACTTGTAACTTGAAATGTTTCGCTTAAAGAATAGTAGTAGTTAAGTGAAAAACCAAAAATAAAACCTATAATAGATAATATTGAAACAATAATTAGGCCAATTAGTATATAGTTTTTGACTTTATTGTTTTTCTCACTTCCAATTTTTTCAATTGCAACTCCAATACCACTTGCTGGCCGTGCAAGGATTGTTGCAATAGCTCTACATATATAATAGAGGCCTAATCCTGCTGCCCCAATTAATTGAGCAAATATTATGAGTCCAACAAATCCTGAGAATGCATCTACAAATTTTGCAATAAGAGATTTTGAGCTTTCTTTTTTAATATCAAATTTTGAATTACTCACTTATCTAATATAATAACCGTTTATAGATTTCAAACCTTCGGCAAATTTGATAAAATTCTTGCTCATATCATCAATTATATAGAATTAAATCGGTACATTTATTACTAACTCCGTGGAACATATCACCAACATGAGCGATACAAGCCAAATGTCTGATTCAGAACACCTTAAGATTCAGATTAGACAGATGAAAGAGGCCGTAACCACTCTTGAAAACCAAACGAATGGAGTACCATCCGTTTCCCCAGATGAATTATGGTCTGTTATAAAACACAATTTGTCACCAGGAGAGCCCGTTCACCCCAGATTACAACAGATTCTACACGGGCATGTCAATTTAGAACAGCTAAAAATCGGTCTGAAACGACTTGAAAATGATTTGAACGATGTTGGTAGAAGTCCTGAATCAATGTATGATGGGTTCCAGCATGAAATTAACTTAGAAGACGCTCAATCTGGGCCTCAATCAAATGCAGAAAGATTTCAGGAGCAATTTCAAAACCAAGGAGGAAATGTAGAAGAGAAAAAAGAAAATGACAATAGAAATAGTGCTCTTATTCGAGATGCAAATCAGAGACCGCTTTCTGCATATTCATCTGTAGCAGATGAAGAAGAGTAGTTTTAAGTTTTTCAAGGAACGTTACGAAGTAGAGTGAGTTAGGAAGCGTAGTTAATTTGTGGAATTTTGTTAAAATTAGAAATCTTCAGCTTTCATTGTTTCAACATCCATTGTTGACAAGTCTATTACAGACCAGTAACCTACGTCTGGCTCAATACCTTTGCTTTTCTGGAAAGTTGTCTGTCCTTGCCAAGTTGCCGTGTTTAGAAGTTTAATTCCATGATAATTATCTTCACCATATTTATGTACGTGACCACAATGAAGAACATCAGGAACATCTTCAATTACAAGATAGTCTTCTTCCTCACCTGCAAGACGAACATTTTTTCCATAGACTGGAGCCACATGACGCTTTTCTAACATTGTTTTCATAACTTCTGTAGGTTCATCTGCATTCAAACTGGGGATAACTTCAGAGAGCGCATGAATACTCATACCATGATACATTAAAACTGATATTCCGTCAACAGTAACGGTTGATGGGTTACCCGTGAATACTACATTATCACTGAAATATGTTGTGAATTCTTCATCTAGCGTTGGTTGTGGTTCCGCTAAACGAACAGTGTCGTGATTTCCTACGCATGTATATATATTCACATCTTCAGGCAATTGGTCTAACATTTTACCCATCATAGCATACTGGTCATAGATGTCTAAGATTTCTAATTCTTCATCTTGGTTGGGATATACTCCAATACCTTCAACTAAATCACCAGCAATAAATACGTATTCTACCGTTGGTGTTTCACGAACCCAATCTACAAAATTATTCCAATAATCCGCATAAAATTCTTCAGCCCCTATGTGAACATCGCTAATGAATGCGGCCTTAAGAGTTTTATCGGGGCCGTTCCGAGACTTCGTTCTTGGAACACTAGGAAACATTATAGGCGGTTTCCCCTGTCTTACTTCATCATCACCAAACATGATACCTCCATCTTCTGAGAGTTTTCCTCGGATAGCAACTATTTCATCAGGTACGACTTTTTCGTAGTCTTCTTTTATATCTTCGCTCGTGAAACAAACGCGGAAAGTATCATTGGTATTAGGGTCTTCTAATTCGAGGAAATAATTATCGTTTGAGCTTGTGAACTTATTCCAAACTAACCCAATAATCGTTAAACGTTGACCTCCATGTTGACGTGGACGAATATCACTAACAGAAAATACGTTCCCTCCAGCCCTTTTACTAATTATACTAGACAATTTGTTGAATCGGCTTTCAAATAAACTTTGGAAATCTTCATAATCACCCGTTCCTCTAGATTCACCTGTAATATCTCCCGTTATATCTTGATTCTCTGCAACGCCAACTCTAGGCTTGATTTCAGGCATCTCACGTTCAAACATTGTTGAGCAGAGTTCAGGATATCTCTCATCTAATGTTTCTTTCCTGTTGATTATGTCTGCCGCATCTTTCACTTCTGTCTTCTCTTGTTTGAGCGTTTGAAAAGCGTTTTCAATGTCGATTTTTTGATTTTTATCTAACTGTTGTCTCTTACTCTTATTCGATTCTTGAACTACTTCATCTACTTCATCCTCTTGAACTACTTCATCTACTTCATCCTCTTGAACTACTTCATCTACACTATCATTTTCTGTAATATTCTGAATAATATTCGTCACGAAATCAATATCTACGCTAGATTTATGATTCGAATTTTCGATTATTTCAGAGATTATAAGAGAATTTGGCGGTTCTGAATCAATAATTTTATTAGCTGCTTTTGAATTAATCATCAATCCATTTTGACCTAATTCTTTTGATATTTCTTTCTTTGAAATTCCACCGCTCATTTTTAATCGTTTTACAATTACAAATGAGGGCTCATAACAGTTACTGTTTCAAAAGAACCGTTGAATTTTTTGTTTTTTCAAAGCAGAATATTGACTCATTCTTGATTCAAATCGTCATTTAGGACAATGTTACATGCTTCTATGTCTTCTAAAGAGTTTACTAGCGTTGACGCATCTTCAGAATTTACAACGCCGAATTTATATTCTTTTTGGAGCGTTCGAAGCTTAAAAAACATATATGGTTCCGTTTTTAAATGCTTAATAAATATCAGAGTTATAAACGTTACTAATATAATCGTAGAAAAAACATATAAAATATCAAAGTTTAAAATTAGGGATGCTATTGTAGAAAATATAACATTGAATAGTAATATTCCAATAGACAACCAGTCTTTAAATGGCTTTTTTATTTGTTCTAAACTTCTCACATCATCTAATTCTATATGATTAATACCTATAACCATAGAATTATTAGTAATACTCAGGACTTCTTTACGTTCTCCTAAAACCCCTTGCGCTAATAATATAGATTTTATATTGCTAGTATCAAGTTCTTCCATAGGGGTTTAAATGAATTATATATATAAAAATCTTATTCAATTCTAAAGACAATGCATTTATATACTCAAATAACATAAATCAATAATAAGTGAGCGTAGAAAATACAGATGTATATAATTCAGATTTTAATAATTTCATAACAAGCGTGAAATCATATAAAAGTGAACCATATGTATTTAAAATAGATGTAGATTTTTCTGATGAAATACCATTTATAAGCAGATTTAGGAAAATTAGAAAAGGCGTAATAATTGATATTTATAAAACAGATGAAAGCATACTAAATATAGTAATAGAAACAGATTTGGGAAAAGAGCGTATAAAGTTAGAATCTTCAAGTGAAGAAAGTTCAGAAAATATGGCTTATCGTTTCTATAAATGGTATAATATATCTAGTTCAAAATCTGATAACGCTATAGGAAAAAGTATTTTTTTAGTTAAAGAAGAGAATAAATGGACACTTTATTTACCTGAAGATACAACAAAGAATCATAGAAGAATTCATAAATTAGATTTGATGAGTCGATATTTTGGATATCACTCATTGTATAATTATCCCTCTTACTATGGTATGGCCTCTCCTTTTATTGCTTGGGCATTTCCTACCATTGTTTCATTATATATAATAAGCATATTTACTAGTTTAACAATTCTGACGAGTTTTATTGTTGGGTTATTTTTAATATTGGTTTTTAACTTTACAAGTTCTGTCATATCTGCATTATTTATCAATTAAATTATATAATGACCAAAAATATTATTTAAGTTGAATACTGAGCGTAATACATAACGATGACAGATGAAAATAACACGGATGAAAGCGAAGAATCAAATCTTGAAGTTTCTGTAGGTTTTGACGAGTTTGAATCAGAGAGTTCAGAATCAGACAGTTCAGAATCAGATGATTCGAACATAGAGTCTATATTAAATGAAGATGGTACAGTAGATATTAACGATGAATATGAGGGTAAAATAAAATTAGTTGGAGCCGTTCACGTTTCTGAAGAAACGCGAGATAGAGTAATTAAAACAATTTCAGATGAGCGTCCAGATATTGTCGGTATAGAATTGGATAGTGACAGGTTATATTCTCTATTTGAATCTAAGGCTGATGTTACGGCAGGAGAGAAATATAACGACCGTGGAATAGGCCTAAAATCTATCCTAAAGAAGCAACAAGAGAATCTATTTGAAGGAGATGGTATTTTGCAGCAAGGAGAAGCAGATATGCTTCCAGCTATCGACATAGCAACAGATACAGGTGCAAGAATAGCATTGATTGATATGTCTATGGATAGACTCAAATCCGAAGTAAAAAGTAATGCATATGAAGATGGAGAATTAAATCTTAGTATACTAAACAAACCTTTCCCAGAGATTATTAGTGATTTAAAATTCGCAATGAGGCAGCAATCTGATATGGCTGCAAAGATTCAATCTGAAAATGGAATCGAAACCATTGTGAAGGATATGGAACATAAGTCTCTCCAAGATGTAAAAGACCAAATGAAACCACATAAACGGATTGCTCCAGAGATTATTGACGCTTTGATTGATGAACGAGATAAATATATGGCTGGACACCTTCATTGGCTAAGACAACAAGGTGAATCCGTAGTTGCTGTTGTTGGAAGAGGTCATTTATTAGGAATTCATTCTTATCTAAATAACCCTGAAGAAATTCCAGAAGAGTATATTGTTGAACCTGATTGGTATAGTTATACATCTATATCTATATCAGAATAGTTACTTTTTCTAATTTGATAGTCATTTTGTAGAAAAAATTCGCAACGGTTAAAAGTGATGGGTACATACTGTTGTATAGAACAATGAAACTGACTATTAAACCAACTCGTCAGAAACAAGCTGGTCGGTCTATTGCGGCAATTGACCGACAAGTTATGGAAGAGATGAATCTTGAAAATGGTGGACATGTATTTATTGAAAATCCACAAAATGGTAAGAAAACCGCTGCAAGAACGTGGCCTGGATATCCTGAAGATACTGGAGAAGGTGTAATCAGAATTGATGCACAACTTCGAAATCGTATCGATGCAGCAATTAATGATACTGTTGATGTATCTATTGCTAACCTCAAAAGCGCAAGCGTTGTAACGATTGCTGTCCCCAACCGATACACTATTCGAGGCAATCTTGAAAGTATTATTCACAAGAAACTTAACGGGAAGCCAGTCTCTATTAATCAAACAGTACCTTTCTCGTATGATATTGGTTCTCTTGGAGGACAAACGAAACAGCCTATTCCACTAAAGATTATTGATATCCAGCCCGACGTTCCTGCTGTTGTAACAGAAGAGACAGACGTTCGAATTGAGCAGATTAATCAAGAACATTTCAATACTGCTCGTGCAGGTTCAAGTAAATCTTCTACAGTTGCTTATGAAGACATTGGAGGATTGAATGAGGAACTAGAACAGGTTCGAGAAATGATTGAAATCCCAATGCGCCATCCAGAACTATTCCAGCAACTTGGGATTGAACCTCCAAAGGGCGTATTGATGCATGGTCCTCCAGGCACAGGTAAAACGCTGATTGCTAAAGCAGTTGCAAATGAAGTCGATGCTGAATTCTTCACTATTAGCGGCCCTGAAATCATGTCTAAATATTATGGAGAATCTGAAGAACAGCTTCGTGAAATCTTCGAAGAGGCTGCAGAATCTTCTCCCGCAATCATCTTTATGGATGAAATTGACAGCATTGCAAGCCAGCGTGGAGAAGCAAGCGGTGATGTTGAGCGACGTGTTGTTGCTCAACTCCTTTCACTCATGGATGGGCTGGAAGAACGTAGTGAAGTAATTGTGATTGGCGCAACAAACCGTGTTGATGCAATTGACCCTGCTCTTCGGCGTGGTGGTAGATTTGACCGAGAAATCGAAATTGGAGCACCAAATCAAAAAGGACGACGAGAAATTTTTGATGTCCATGCGCGAGCAATGCCATTATCAGATGATATTGAACTAGATAATTATGCTGAACGAACGCATGGGTTTGTAGGAGCAGATATTGAAGCTCTATGCAAAGAAGCAGCTATGACGGCTCTCCGACGAATTAAGCCCGAACTTGATTTGGAACAAGATACCATTGATGCAAATATTCTTGAATCAATGGAAGTTCTGGATGATGACTTTAAGAAAGCTCTTCGAGATATTGAACCTAGCGCACTCCGTGAAGTATTCGTTGAGGTTCCTGATATTACGTGGAATGATGTTGGAGGGCTTGAAGATACAAAAGAACGGATGAGGGAAGTTGTTCAATGGCCTCTAGATTATGGAACAATCTTTAATGACATGAATCTAGAACCAGCTAAGGGCGTACTTATGTATGGACCTCCAGGTACGGGTAAGACTCTCATGGCAAAGGCCGTAGCAAATGAAAGTGACAGTAATTTCATCAGTATTAAAGGCCCAGAGTTGCTAAACAAATATGTTGGGGAATCTGAAAAAGGAGTCCGTGAAGTATTTGAAAAAGCCCGCTCTAACGCTCCGACAATCGTATTCTTTGACGAAATTGATGCAATTGCTGGAGAAAGAGGGCAAATGAGCGATAGTGGTGTGGGTGAACGCGTCGTCTCTCAACTATTGACCGAACTTGACGGTCTAGAAAATCTAGAAGATGTTGTTGTTATTGCGACGACTAACCGACCTGACCTTATTGATAGTGCATTGCTTCGACCAGGGCGACTAGATAGACATGTTCACGTCCCCGTTCCAGATATTAAAGCTCGTAGAGCTGTTCTAGATGTGCATTTAGATGGCGTCCCCGTTAGTGATGATGTGTCTCTAGACTACATTGCCGAATCAACAGAGGGATTTGTAGGAGCAGATGTTGAAGCCCTATGTCGTGAGGCAACAATGGCTGCCACTCGAGAACTAATCAATGAACTTGACCCAGAAGAAGTAGAAAATGGAGAATTTGAAGAAACAATGAGAGAGGTTACTCCCAAACACTTTGAAGAGGCCCTGACTACTGTCACTCCTAGCGTGACAGAAGAAACAAGAAAACACTATGATGAAATCGAAAAGAGATTCGAAAGAAATAGTGCAACTCAACAAGATAAGGGTGACCAGCCACCATACGGATTCCAATAATATATAGACATTTAATCTATCGGAGATAAACACGAGCCGTGTATAATTTTTCGTCTTTCTGCTAAATTATCTGTGTCAATAAATCGAATAGAATACCATACATCTATTACTTTATCATTTGCTTCCGCATCGATTATGTCATTATCATCTTCAACCACATCTAAAATTTCAACACGCCTGCCAATATCATAAGAAAAAAGCGTATTACGTTCAATAGGTGGGTCAAAAAGAACTATATCTCCTGGTTCAAATCTATTATATTTAGAGACCATGCTTGTTATTAAAATGTTGAATCATATATATTTATTTATTATACATAAAACTCAAGAGGTTACAGTACGAAATAAATATAATGTTAGGAATAATAACGAAATTCATTAAACTTATACTTAGAATAATAACTTATCCAATTCGTGTAGCTTTAGCTCCCATAATAGGAACAATTAAGCTAATCTATTCATTTATAATGCTCATAATTCTAATTTTGGTTATTGGTATGATACTTGGATATATCCCCATACCAAGCTTTGTTCCACTATTACTATAAGAAATTGATTCTATCCTAGTAAAGAATACTATACAACTTCGATTGTAGCTCACCTAGTCGAGCAAGAATATCTCGAGAGATATGTTGCGTTGGAGATTTATATTCATTTTCTCGAATATCATCGATTACTGTATTAATGCCATCCGCAGCTTTTTCAATGCTATTGAGATTGATGAACATATCTTCAATATCACAAATATACATTAGAGTTCGGTATGGGAGCCATTCACGCTCTACAGCATTTCGGATGTCTTTTTTCAACGTAGAAAAATAATCCATAATGCTCATTAGAGTATCATTCGAGATATCCATATCAGATGCGACTACTTTCTCAAAGCTCATGCATCAGTATTAATAGTACATTGTATTATAAGTTTTGGTTTTATCTCAATTCATGAATTTTGAATAGATACTGAAAAACGGCGTGAAAGATGAGGTCGGTAGCGGGTAATTGAATCAATTATTTTTACAAGTCCAGAATCTTGATATGGAAATAACGGTTCTGATGCAACAATTTCAAAGTCATGATATTCTAAAAGTTCTATCAAACCACGGTATGTAGGTGCATGAAGATGATAAAGAACCTCTTCAGAATTATCGTACCAAGGAGCAATATTGACCGTTTTAGATTCAGATATTTCTACGTTCCTTGGCTGATATCCGAATAATAGAGATAATCTATTTACCCAACTAGATAAATTCGGAACGGCAAGTATAGCAACACCATCAGATGATAATAACCGACTTATTTCTTTTAATACGATATCATAATTAGGGAGATGCTCTAACGTTCCCAAACAAGTTATTATATCAATAGAATTATCTTCAAATGGTAATTTATCTCTATTTATTAAATCAATGTTATGCGTTTCTATGTTTCTCGTTTTCGCGGTAGATAATAAATCAGAATTATTGTCAATCCCATGAATATCCTCAGCATTAAAATATTCTCCCAATGCTATCGTTAAACCTCCAGAGCCACATCCAATATCTAAATACATGTCGGGTTGTTCAGGTATAGGAGTTTTTCCGATTAGCGTTTCAAACTCTAGTATTGATTGTGCTGTAGAGTCGAATTCAATATCTTTATCGGTTAAATTGTTATTAACATGTTTTAATAAATTTTCATTTGCCATTACAACAAATTTTAACTATAAGAAATTAAAAACTTCGCCATTTAACATCCCGAATGATTAACGGGCGTTCTCATAATCAAAAACGATATGAAAATAACTACTAGCAAAAATACTATTTATAATAAATTTGATTTGTACGCGTTCTTTGCTTTTTCATGGAATTCGTTTTTTATATTCTCATCCATCATTCTTACGGAAAAATAAGAATAATCTTTGATGTAAGCTTGTATCGATTTGAATAACTTTTCTTGGTATTCAGAATTCGGAACATTGTTAAATCTAATATCTGACACAATGGTATTTTTTGATAGCTCGATAATTAAACCGTCTTCTTTTAATTCATCACTAATAAATTCAAGTCCATCTAAAATACCAACATATGTTGCAATATCTGCGTCTAAATATTCTAAATTATCAATTTGACTGTTTTGTGACGCAATCTTTGAAAATTCCCCATCAAAAACTTCATACGAGTAACCTCCAGTATTATCGAATGGATTTACAAGTCCAATGACTCTTAGCGTTACAATATCGTCTAAAAAACCACTTTCAATAAATTCAATTCTGGATTCAGGGAAATAGTAGGGATTTAGAGATTCAATAGTTTTAATGGCATTCTGAAGTTCTTCAGGAGATTTTAATGGCCACCGAGGGAGGTACGAATTTAATTGTGATTCATATAAAACTCCAAAAACAGAATCATCACGTGATACAATAGAGTTGGATTCGAAAACCGTTGAATTTAACTGCGGAATATACTTTTCAGAAGCCTTTTCATCACATAATTCAACGACGATAGGATTCTCTCCTTCAGGGTCTCCAAAATCTGAAACTCGGTCCCCAATTGATAGACTCATATTAGTAATAGTGTTATAGTTTAAGCTATTTGAATATACCGATTCAAATTTCCAATATATTCCACTCTGAAAATTGAACAGATATTAATTCATGATTCGAGATACTACGTCAAACTCTTCCTGTGTATATGCAACTAGCGTTATAGAGTTGATACAACCCATATCGAATTCATTAAGAACATCGCGGATAACTCTTGCCCCCGTTGAAATCGGTACACCACCTAATCCACACCCAATAAATGGAATAGCAATAGATTCAACTTCATTCTCTTTTGCAAGCTCTAGAGATTTTCGTAGAGCGGTTTGAATTGATTTTGGGGTTGACTCTCCTTTACCATAGTGTGGCATAGAAGCCGCATGGATGACAAAATCACAATTCAAGTCATATCCCTTTGTTATAACAGCATCACCAATATCAACTGGACCCTTTAAGATTGCATCTTCGTTTAATTTTTCTCCACCAGTACTACGAAGAGCGCCTGCCACTCCTGTACCCATTCTAAGCGTTGTTCCTGCACTATTTACAATAGCATCACACTCTTGCATTGAAATATCATCTTTTATTATATCTACATTCGCATCGTTAACTTTCAAAGATTCTGTATGTTCTACATTTTTAATTCCAATGTAATGATAACGTGCATCAAGATTTGAGACTTCAAATCCACATTTTTCAATTAGTTCTACAAATTCTGATTCCGTGTACCCATAATCCTCATGACTGGGCTGGATATCATTTGGTTCATGTGTTTCGAAAACGACTGTATGGCACTCATCAGATTGAAGAATATCTTTCATGCCTTCGATTACGAGCGGTCCTGCACCTTCAACGTCAATTTTTACGACATTGGGACGTTGAATATCATCTAACTTATTAAGAATAGACTCTCCCGTTTCAACGTCAATAAGAATTTTTTTGATAGAATCATAGTCACCTGTAACAAATGAGTGTCTACCATATCCTGCTTGAACGCTTTCCCTGATAGCAAAGCTTTTCATTCCTGTCTTATCGGCCAATGCTTCTCTACAAATAGTGACATTATCACAATTGTTGATACTTTTATTGTCTGAAAGAATACCCCGATTACTAGGCATAGGTTCAAATGCAACTACAGACCCATATGGGACAAATTGAGACATTACGAACGTGTGAATTCCAACGCAAGCTCCAATATCCCAGAAAACATCATCATGCCGCGTTCTCTCAACGAGAGCTTCTAAAAGGCTTGATTCATGAGAAATATTTCTAACGCGTTCTTTAATTCGCTCATTGGATGCTATAAAAGAAATTGATTCGCCCATAAACTCCATATCAATAACTTTTCTTGAATTAATTTCTCGCATACTTAAAGAGAGAGAGGCCAACCTAATAATCGTTTTTATTTATTTCCTCTAAGCTCTTCTGCTCGTTTTTCAAGAATTTCAGCTTTTGTTTCATCTGATAGCGTATCTCCATCAGTCAAAATACTAATAGAGCGATACAATTTGATGGATGAATTCGCTATCTCTTTTTCTGCTTCTTCGTCAATATCATTCATCATATATAATTAAATTTTGTATTGACTAATAATTAAATGTTTCGAATTAATTAATTTCACAACTACGGCTATTTGATAAAATTAATCCGTTAAAATAAGCAGATATAATAAGGAGAACACACGAAATAACGAGGAATTCTATTCCTCCATAAGGTAAAATAGCTAATAAACTAATCCCTGTAATTAATGCAATTATTCCTGATATAGCGGCTGCACCACAAGCAACGCACCCGACACTCAAGAATGATAAAATTATTCCAAAAGATGAATATGAAGAGCCTTTGATTGAAAATTCACCTATATTATAAATTCGAAATAAAATAGTTATGTTCAACCCTGTCAAAATAGACACAAACACGACCAATATGTCATAAGATATGGTATACGTGTTTGCAAATGGAAGCATTGAATAGAGCAAATAAAATCTATCCTGAATTGATAAATAGTCTGCAAATATAATTGTTTGGAATAAAGATATTTGGCTGATAATACCTATTAAGAAAACGGTAAACAATGATATAAAAACACTTATAAAGATATATGATGGCATATCTACGTAAGTTTCGTAAATTGAAAGTGAAGACTTTTTTAGTTTATCTATATTCATATTAATCTATTAATCTTCTAAATGTCTCAACATCTTGAATTCCTGAAATTTCCGTTACAAGTTGGTTATTTCGGAATACTGCAAATGTAGGTGTTGAATTAATACCCGAGTCTTGAATATTTTCAATCATATTATCTACCTCTTCGATAGTCTCATCGCCGTCAGATAAATTTTCTATAGTTTCAGAGTCTAAATTGAGTTCATTTTTAATAAATTCATTAGATTCAGACCTAACATTTAGCGTAGAAAGTTCTGATTGATTAGAATAATAATACTCTAATAATTTGAAATAATCATCGTCTGATTCAGTGTATGTATGTAAAGCTTGCAAATATCTCACGGCGTTTACACTCCAATCGGATATAGTATCTATAAGAGTTGAATAATAACGAACTTTTCCCGTATCTATTAATTCTGTGTATAAATCAGGATAAACTTCTTTTCTAAATGTAGCACAGAATGGACAAGATGGGTCATCAATAGATATTATAGCATTAGCGGCGGATTCCTCTCCCACCATAGGTCTCGTATCTAAATTGTTAGTAAGTAGAGAAGGACTATCATAAATTGAGTTTATCTCTCCACCATTATCTTCAACAGAGTCTGAACAACCTGCTAAAGAAGTTATAAAGCTAACACCCCCTGCTGTCATTAGAAATCTCCTTCTATTCATTAATAATAAATCGTATTTCTTACACTTAAGTTTTATTAATGGATGCTAATAAAATCTCGGAACATTCGGGTCTGAAACACACCACCCACTCAAAGTATATTCGATTTTTACTGGATGCCCTATTATGTCATTATATTCTGTTTTTTCAGGTATATAACCTAATGAATGTTTACAGAAATCCCAAAATGTATATGAGTCCGTATCTAAATCTTCACGGAAAATAGCGGGTTTAATGTCTTCAAATATATTTCTTTTTTCTTGTACTTTTTCGTTCAAACTGAATTTTTGGATGAATTTTTCTCCGCCATAAGGCAATTCAAATTCGACAACTGCTAGTCCTTTTGAAGTTTCAATTTTTGAAACGGTTGCTTGGGATTCGGCCCTATTTTTAGATTGTGTTATAATTAAATCTGTTAATTGATTATCGATACTTGGAGATTCTATTTGTTCGACATTTATATCCATCAAAGATAAATATGATAAAGGAGGTTCAGAATCATACAGTTCCGTTCTTTTACCTGTATCTGATGGTTTTAATAATACGCTTTTCCCAATTAAATCAGGTAGATTGTCCCATTCAACGCCAACCGTGCCTAAAACAGACCCAAACAATCTTGAATCATCATTTACTAATTCTTTTAATGTAAATGGGTCAAGCCAATAATTTTCTTTAAATTCTGTTGTTGAAGTTTCGTACAGAACAGTAATCTGCGCGTTATGCGCCAATAATTTTGAATTGGGTTTATCCTTCTTCTTAAGTTTGGTTTTTGATTCATCAGGTAGTTCTAATCGCTTTATTTTTGATTCAACGATAGTTTCTTCTCCTGAGTAACTTTTTATTTTAATATTGTTAGGAAGATAACTATTTAATTCTCTTGAATATTTTGGTGGATATTCATCCATGTAATATTATATTGTTTAAATTAGTTAAAAACTTTATTCAATATTTTTATCAAATATATTTTGCAATCTGAGTATATAATATGATAGAATTTCACTTATTTCTGAATTGTTTTGTTTCATAGATTTTATTTTAGCAGATTCAAGCTGTGAGATGGCTTTTCTAATATGAGATTCCCACGTTTCTTTCTTGGCATATTTGGATACTATTAAAGATAAATGATAACCTGCCTTTAAAATATACTTCTCTAATCCAATTTCTTTTTCTGTATTAATATCTCTAGCAGATTTATTAATAAATGAATTAAGAGGGAAATCATCGAACTTATATAATGATTTCACTTCCAAATATACGTATTCATAGTTCATGGGTATTATATAATGTATTATATATTATAAAGGTTATCCCACCTTTCAGCGTGGCTTCGATAATATTATTTAATTTACACTAATCACTAGTTTTATTAACTCTAATACAAAAATAACTTATTAGGCCATATGGATTTTAATATAAAAGAAAAAGAAAAACTTCTTTGGTTTATAGTTCTAGTAACGTTAGTTGGAGACCTATTAACGACAACTATTGGGTTGTCAATAGGTTTGAATGAGGCGAATCCAATAGCTGATAACGCTATTCAATCGTCAGGTATGTTGGGATTAATCGGATTAAAATTTATTGCTATAGGATTTTCATACTCGATAGGAAGAAGATTACTTTCAGAGGATTATAGATTTGTTGTTCCATTAGCTCTATCTATACCCTGGGGCATTGCAACAATATCAAACACTGTAATTATCTTGATAACAATATTTGGATGAAAAATCGTAATTATAGATTGATTCTATACGTGAAATCACATTCGCCACAAACATAATTTGAGCAGACAAGATAATAGACCTCTGGTAAATCTTCATGAAGACCTACTTTGATAACGCCATTATTACAAGAGCGTTGATTACATGAACCATATGGCTCAAAGGGTAATCTTCTAGGAGAGTCTCGAAGAAGTTCGAGAACTTCATGTTTCTCATACAATTTAAATTTATCAGGAGAACGCCTAACAGGAGTATTTGACATAAATAATATTTATTTTCCAAACTTATATATTTAATTAATTATATAAGCATCTGGATGGTACAAAAACCATGAGAAAACTAGACGACCAACCAGAGTGGACTAAAGATATTATAGGATTAGATTATTATGGTATTGAAATAACGGATGCATATCTAGCGAAAGGAGCAAAGAGGCCTATAGGATTTGATGATGAAACTGTTGTTGTGTTAGAACATACAGCAAAGAGAATATGTAAAGGATATTGGTACTATCATCCTAATTATGAGAACTGGTATTGGAGTGGTGGTTCGTGTAAAAAAGTATTCAAAAAGGCTCTTGATGAATATATAAAACCCAATTTCAACGGAAAATTTGACTAATTTTTCGAAAGAGAAAGTTCAAATTCTGAATCAAAAATGTATATGTTCAAATTTTTGTCGATTGTTCTTTTGGCAAAAATTGAAAGATAGTGTTGAAAAATTCTTCTTCAGGATTAAATCCCGTCTCAGGTGAATTCCGACTTGCTCTATCATCATTCAACCACATAAGCAAATAACGATGATATTTAGACAGCAAAGATGCCGTTGAATCGAACGAATCAAATCGGTTAGTTACAATATCCGAATATTCTCTATCAGGTTGAGAATCCATAACTGCTCGAACTTCTAACATATACGCTTTAACATTCCCATTGTAAACACTATCTATATATTCCAAATCTGGATATGATTCGTCTTTTTCGCCATTATTTAAGTCTTGGGAAAAAACTTCCATAAATTCTTCAGAATGCGTTTCACATAAATCTACGCACTCACTGTTTTCTAATCTCAATCTTTGTCCTGCAGGGCTTGAACCTCCAAAGGTAGTAAATGAATCTCCATGCGTATAGAGAACTGAACCACATACAGCACATACTCCCACAGCCTGTCTGATTCGCTCATCATCGATAGCTTTTCTAGCTACTTCAGATAAAGATTTTTCATTATTTCTGATAAATTCATCTTGCTTTTCGTCAATTCTTATGCTTCGACTTGGTTTTGGCGTCATAATTCTCGTACCTCGTATTACGGCGTACCACATAATAGACAACCATGCTATATAAATCTATTTATTATAGTACGTAAAAGCATAATATTAAGAAACAGCTTCCTTAACGAGCGAGTCCACAGTACGAGCAAAGTAGGGAGAGGTAGTTGACTAAGTTTAACATAGATGAGTGTGTAAGCAAGGTTTTTTAGGGGAGTAATTTAATTGTGTCAACATGGCTAAATATAAACAATCATTTGAAATTTCAGAGTTAGGTTTTAAAGAGACAGGAGGAATGCATGATGCCCAGAATACTGTTATAGAATATGTAGAAAAATCAAGGAATTATACAACGCTAAAGGGAGTTTGGGAAGGACCAGATGGGCCAATTGTAAAAGGACATATGTATATAAATACAGGTTTAAAATCATATGAGGACAAATACGTAAAAATTGAAATACAACCAAACAAGATAGTAATTACAGGCGTTATTGACGACGAGTTTGAAAATATTTCTGATGCTCATGTTGCAATGATGAAAACAATTGTAGATAAAACGCGAGATTATTTAAAAAATACTTTTGTTACGAAGTGAACTACCCCACCCTACTCGTTCGTCCTAACGGACTCACTCCTTGAGGAAGGGGTCTTGCCCTTGATTTTAGATAAAATTCGAGAAAATCACACTTATTAATCAATACATTTATAAGGTATATTATATATTATACCATTATGGTAGACAATGAAAAAATGAAAGAACACGGGTATTATGAAGTTTATATCCCTGTATGGAATCCAGAATCAGAAGAAAGGCCTGTAAATATGGTTGTCGATATTTATGGAGATGAACAAAAGTTGAATTCGATTAACGCGAATCTTATTCAACAACTTGAATCATATGGTGAACATATTGATAACACCAGTTACCAAGAACAATTTTTTGCTGACCATCTACACCAATTGCTACGTGATAATCTTATTATGGATGTTTATTGTAAAGATATGAATATTGAATCCGTAAATGATTTAAAAGAAAAGCTGGAAAACGATTCAGAATTTGAAATTTATAGGTAAATGAATCTCGTAGATTGAATCTAAGCGTTTGAAATTTTAATTTCTGACGCGTTTTGAAAAGTAGTATATTTGGGAGTTATATTCTATTGAATGTTTCTCTATTTTTTATCATTTATATGAGAAACCAACCAGTATTTGATGCAAATTAATTAGAATTTGAAATCAGTAGGTTTTTATACGTGAAAATTGAATATTCACTTATGTGTGAAATTAAATCAGATGAAGATACCTATAGGGTTTCATTTGAAGTAGTATCAATTCCAAATTGGAATAATTTGTTGAGTGAAAAAACGGGAGTAAGCCCATGGCGTCAAATCGTTCAATTAGATGAAGAAGAATACAGTGTAGTCGATGGAAAGACGGGGAATGAAGTAACGGCCATAAGTGGAATTTTGCAAGATAAACAGGAAACCATAGGCGTATTTGAAATACGCCCTCATTCTGGCCTTATAATCGGTATAGAATTCCAATTAGTCGGATTGACACATAAAGTGAGAACAGCTATGGATTATATAGAGCATTATGGAGGTGGAGGAAATAAAAAAGAATGGTGGGCTATTCCGTTAGAATATGGAACTTGGTCGAAATCCACCAACTACGAAAGTGGAAGCCAAGTACATGATGCTCAAAATTTGGATATAGAAGATGCACACAACAGATTGTTTAAGTCCGCCGAATTAGATTTGGAGGATTTCGAATATCCAGTATATCTAGAAACGCCGAACAGATTTCTTGTTGATAACCGTGAATCTATGGAAAGTTTTGAGGTTATTCATAATTTGGCAGAGTTGCTTGAATACAAACATATCTGGGATAAGCGTCGGAATGAAAACAGAAATTTGTCAATGCTTGAAGACTGTCCGCTCGAAGCGTGATAAAGATTTGAACAGAGCATTTATACCCCCCTAACGATTATATTTTAATATGAGTTTTAAGCAAAAATACACAGATGCCTTAGAAGAAATGATTCCAAAAGAACATGATGATTATAAAGAGATACAATATAATGATACATTGTTTGTCCACGTTTGGTCTCATGACGATGGTGAAGGATATTTTGAAATAAGCGTAGTGGTCCCCCACGAACATACAGATGGTTATGACTTTAATGCAGAGACTTTAAGTATGGTTCCAGAAACAGAGTCATTGTATAATACACTCAAACAATTAACAGAAGAATTCACAGGTGAAGAATATCCAAATTTCGTATTTCATCATACAGAAACCGTTGAAGAAGGAATATGGCCAAAAGCCGCGAACCTATATGAAACTTTTAAATTATATTCAGAATAAGAAAATAATATAGGGTCGAAATTATTATGGATTGATATGGTAGAAACATACACCGTTGAACAACTTGTCGGAGCAGCTGATTTAGAAAATGCCGATGAACTTTGTGATTATATATACAGTACAATGGGGAAACCGATGAAAACATCTCCGACAGGAGATAAGGGTGACTTTGTATTTAAATTCACATTTGTGGATGAAACAAATGACCGCGTTAATATCGATTGGTGGGTAGCTGCAGGTGATTCTAATGAGGACCCACAATTTGAAATACCCATAACAGAAGATATTATTTCACTCGTTGAGAACTCCAATAAATACTAGATTCAATCTCATATCAGTACTTTTATTAACTAATTAATCTAAACGGATTGTATGATTCAATTACCAATTGAACTAGATAAAGCTCTCACGAGTGAAAATATTCAAAAACACATAGAGTGGAGATGACTGTTTATAATCATACCGATTTAATTGGACTAATTGATTCCAATCTGAGATAGAACTAGGAGGCAAGATACGTCAAATTTTGAATTAAATCAAAACACTTATTTACTCCTATCACATACAAACAGATAATCAAGCATACAGCCTGAAATAGATACCAGATACGCGTTTGGTCATAGGTGCAACTCCTATCACGTATGCTCATTTCACTACGCATGTTGACCCAAAACTAACTCCCACGGCTCATCCGACTCGTTTAGAAATAGCCACAGCAGTTAGAAAATAGGTCAAATATGTCACAAAACAGAAAGCAGTTTCGAGATGCAGTATTTCGTAGAGATAACCATGAGTGCCTCATTCCATGGTGTAATGAACACGCAGACGACGCTCATCACATCATAGAGAGAGAGTTATGGGATGAAGGAGGCTATATACCAAATAATGGTGCAAGCGTCTGTAACAAGCACCACAAGTATGCAGAGAAGAACCATATTCCACCACAGGCATTTTGGATGTGGGCTGGAATAGATGAAAAGCCACTTCCATCATCAATTGATACTCATGATGTGAATAAATGGGGGGATGAGTTTTCAACTCCGCCTTGGCAACAACATCGCCAACGAATCAAATATCAGAGCAGCCGTCACTTGTTACCATTGTATTGGTATGATGAACACACAACAGCCAAGGAACGCATTGAACATGATGATACAGGTTTAGATACCGTTGAAGACTTTGTGGGAATACCACTCGTTGTAACACATAAAATTGATGGTTCCAACTGTATGATTGTGAGTGATGTTGATAACCCTGTACGTGCAAGAAACGGTTCAAGTCCAATAGAAACAATGAAACCACTATACCGTGAAGGTGGCTTGTACTGGAAGCAAGAAGTAAATCAAAAACTCCCTGATAGACTGCAAGTTTTCGGAGAATGGGTCTATGCAAAACATAGTATTCATTATGGTTGCGATTGTGAAAATAAATGTGAAGATGTAGGACCTTCTCTATCTGAATTAACGAATGTAGATGATGAACGCGCTTACTTCCAGGTATTTGGAGTATATGACAAAATTCAGAATCTGTGGTTATCTTGGCCCGAAACAGAAAAGGTGGCAAATGTTCTTGGATTCCCAACAACACCAGTGATATATCAAGAGTCAGATGATGATAAACCGACTTTTGAAACAAAAATTGAAGCTCGGAATGTACTCATAGAATATGCTCGAGAAGTTATCGAAAATGGTGGTGAAGGAATTGTTGTCCGTTCAAAATATCCGTTTCATTATGGACAGTTTGGAAGAAGACTTGGAAAATATGTTCGAGAGAACCATGTTCAAACTGATGAACACTGGTCTAAAAAAGATGTTGTGAAAAACAATATTTAAATAGAACGGAAGAAAACACCTGTGACTAAGATATCGATAAATTTATGTTATAAAAAATTATTTTTAAATCATGCACAATCTCCGCTCAGAAGAACCTGTAGTAGTACTTGCCTCAGCATTTAATTATATGGCATATATTCTAATTCTGAAATATACTTTATTATATATTTATTTAACTTACACTGATACAAATATAGAAAATATTCTTCCTAGCGAATTCTTTGCAGGTTTAGTTATTGGAGCCCTCGGTATGCAGTTTGTTTTAGGATGTATTTATACATACTATGTTTTGAAATCTCCAGAAAACTAGAATAATTATATAATTGGGCTAATATATTTTGAAATTTGATTGCTATTTAATCCGATAATACACAAAATATATAGCCTATAAGTCTATTTTTTGTTATATGGATATAGATAATCTCGTTCAAAAAGATACAGAATTCATTATTCAAGCAGATAGTACTTTCAACGCGTTTTCTTCAGGAGTGTATGTTAAGATTGAAGAAATTACTCCTGATAAGATTATAGTTTTAAAACATAATGGTATAGGTCCTGATGAAGTTACGGTTCCTGAAGAAAGATTCATAAAAGCCCTTGAAAATAAACGCTTAATACCTCAAGAAAGAGATTCGATTCAACATGACTAATTCAAACCCTGAATTGTGTGAAATGAAATCCTATCCAATTATTGACGGCGTTGAACCTGAATTGCTTATGCGTTTATATCCTTCTGATGTGCCAGATTATCCAGAAACTTGGACACATAATGCAACGTATTATATAAAAGACTTAGATATAAAATTTATTATTAATATGAAATTCACTACAGATACTGTTGGACCGCAAAAATGGAAGGTTATGGTTCAATCAATCGATGAAGCAATAGGAGGTAAGACTTTAGAATTCTGTGATACTCCAAAGGAGGCTATAAAAAAGATTGAAATGGAGATTAATAATATCCGTTAAATATCACTCTTTTGGGAATAGTTTAGACTTTATTGATGTGGCTAAATTATATACTGGTCTAAAAACAGGTTTAACAATATATGTAATAATAAATTTGAGAGATTCGCCCATATTTTCAAGTAATACTACAAAAAAGAAAACCGTGAAAACCAAGGATAGCATTAATAATAATCCTGCAATATTCTGATTATAATTGAACATATACTCTGCAGAAAAAATAGAAACGGATATCGAAACACAGAATCCTATTATTAAATATAATGATAACCGTTCTTCATCTGAAAAATTAGAAGGAGTCTTTTTTGCAAAATATCTTTTAAATTTATAATAGTAGGGATTTAATCCTTTTTTGACGGGTGGAATTGTTATTTCATCTTTATACTTTATGTTTATTGGAACAATTTCTCCACGAATCTCATGTGGGTTTTCAGGACAGATATCGAGCCAATCGCATAATCGAACCCACTCGCTCCCTGTTTCTTCTGGCAGAGCAAAATTAACACGACTACTAATTACATCACCCGTGTTTTTTACAAGAGTAAGCTCAAATTGATTTTCTGACTCAATTGGTTTTATATTGTCAACTCTTGCCTCATATTTAGATAATTCTAAATCTACATACGTGATATCATCATCCTCAATTATATTGTTTGACTTGACCTTTCTAGATTTCTGTCTTTCTCTTTCTTGTTGAATATATTTTTTGTATACTTCTTCAGATTTAATCGCATCTTCGACAGTTTTCTGAATATCTTTATCTAATCTAGAATCTATTTGTTTTGTTGTGGATGATTGTTTATCCCTATTCATGTAGGAAATTCAGGTTTAAACTATATTAAGAGTTTCTATCAGATTATTTATTTACTCATTTGGAAACAGTTTAGATTTTATTAACGTAAATAAATTATATATTGGTAAAAGGATAGGCTTTAATATATATTTCATGATAAATCTAAAAGATTCATTTATATTTTCAAGTAGAACTAAAAAGAAGAAAGCTGTAACTATTACAGATGAGATAAAGAATAATTCTGTAATAATATGATTGTTTTCATTGGCTAGATATTCTCCAGAAAAAATTAAAACAGCTATCGAAACGCAGAGACCTAATATCAGAAATAATGATACTCTCTCTTTATCTGAAAACTTAGAATAAATCATTTTACCAAAATATCTTTTAAATTTATAATAGTATGGGTTCAATCCTTTTTTGACAGGTGGTATAGTTAAGTTATTTTTATTATTTACGTCTAGTGGTACAATTTTACCACGAATCTCATGTGGATTCTCAGGATTGATATCCATCCAATCACATAATCGAACCCACTCACTCCCTGTATCTTCAGGTAGAGCAAAATCAATTCGTCTACTGATTATATCTCCTGTGTTTTTTACAAGAGTAAGTTCAAATTTATCACTATCTGGAATAGGTTTTACGTCTTCCACTCGGGCTGTATAGGCTGACAACTCTAAATCAATATATTCCTCAGCATCTTCATCTTCTAATTTTTCCTCTATTTCTTGCTTTTCACGTTTATCCCGCTCTTGTTGTACGTACTTTTTATACACTTCTTCCGATTTAACCGCGTTATCTACGGTTTTCTGAATATCTTCATCTAATCTAGAATCTATTTGTTTTGTTGATGAAGATTGATTTCTGCTACCCATATGTTAAGGATTTAATAGTGAATTATATTAAGTGTTTTTATTAAAAATATTACTTATTCTTTTGGAAAAAGCTTAGAGTTAATTAATGTAAATAAATTATATATCGGTCCAAAAACAGGCCTTAATATAAATTTTATAATAACGTTCACATGTCTGGATATATTTAATAGATACTATAACTATATTATAATAAGCGTTACGCGCGGAAGTGTTAATGAATAATAATAATATGTGAACTACGCCGAATCTCCCAATTCAGATAATAATTGCAATAATATTAATTAATCAATCGTTCACATTCCCACATTAATCGTTCCCTCATGTCTTTAACTTGAGAGATTTGTTCAGATATAGTGCTTTCACTTTTGTCCAATATTGCAGCTATTTCTGACTGCGTACTAACATCTGTCCACTCTAAAAGAGCAGCAACCTGAGATAAAGGAATAGAATTAAAAATCCCACAGATTCGGTATTCAATAGCATCCAAACGCCATTCAGGAACAGTATTGTATTTTGTTTGAACGGTGTACTCATTGTCGTCTGTTATAGTAAGAGTCTCGTTTGATAGAAAATCAAAGAAAAGACTCCATTCAATTTCATTATACTCTGTTTTCTTGCTCAATTTATTGAATTCGTCATTAGGCTCAAATGGAATATGGAGATTTTCTGTGCGCGGGCAAATATTAGATGGAACTTCATTTGTTATATGTTCCTTCACCAACTCACAAGTATGAATTACAAACCTATGCATCATCTGTTCAACGGCGGCTTCATTCCAGTATTTAAACGCTTGTTCTGCGCCAAGTTTACTCATAGATTTAAATATACGCCCTGAATCCTGACTAATATGGATTATAGGCGTAATTGAACCGAGTTTTTTGATATGTTCTTCTTCTATTACGTCACCAGTTGAGGAATCGATTTCTTTTGTATACTCACTTAGTGCGTAAATTGCATCTGAACCATCTAAACCCTCATCAAGCTTATAGAGCCGTTTTCCTTTTCCTTGGTCCCATATTTCGATACATGGTTGAATTTTTTCGAATACTTGAGCATCTACTGTCTGTTCCGTTTTGAATTCTACGGGATTCATACTAGTAGATACATTGGCTCTATATATAAATATTCGCTTTTCGTACGAAGTTCGATATTATATCGAATAATCAATTGAGTAAATTTGAACGACTACGGATTCAAGCTCTGCGTCACACTAACTCCTTGTCTTTAAACGTACGCGATTATAGGTATATTTATAATACGCCGATTATCATATTCAAATACATATTTGCAATATGAATAATCATGTTGCACGAAAATAGGTCCAAAACCATGACAAAGCTTGAATGTCCCTCGCGTAAAAAAGAACAGAATATACGGATTGATGAACGTACTTTTACCGTAACTTGTGAATACTGTGGGTCACGATTTAACATTCCTCGAGAACACCGTGTGAATAAGCCTACGTCTAAAGAGAATACCTCAAGCGTGAATATTCGCATTGGTATCTCATACAAAGATGAGAATACTCTTTGCGTTGCGTGGTCTGTTCAATCAGCTCAGAAGAATAACAAATATCTTGAACAAGATTGGGTGAAAGTTGATACGACAAATAATGAAATAAAATCGTATTGGCATATCGGAATTTTCAAATGCTTTCAGAATATATCTGATTATAGAGAAGCTCGAATCTGGATTACCGATAAAAATTGTTATAATCACTTCGTAGGGACTGTAGAGTATAATGAGAACGATACGAGAACAATATTAAAATCTGCAATTCTTGACCTTATTGATGAAAAGTTCTATGGGGCAGAAATCGGGAACAACGACCATGTAGGATATAACATTGTAAATATGTTAGAACTTGCACAATCCAATAATCCACCTACACCGTGAAACAATTAATTAACGTTAAATCGGTAATTTTATATATTGACGCCGACCAATATTTGGTATGTCACGAGATTATGATGATAGACTATGTACTGATGAAAAATGTGCATCATTTCTTACGGACTCAGCAGACCCATTTGTTTGCTTCCATTATGATGTCAATGCAGAAGCAATTGAATTGTGGGGCGAAGTTGTTGATGGAAATAGGAAATTAGATGATATCATCCAGCCGTATAAAGACTATTTGGACTTTGAAGCAGCAGAAGAATCTAATTATATTGATTTCTTTACGGATGATATGGAGTGGACTGGACCAACCGTTGAAATAGAAATTCGGATGAATAACGAACCCATTAAAACCGTTGTTGCACACCCAAAGTCAGGTTTCAATATGTTTAGATTTTCTGACGCACAATTGTATGCACATGGATATGGAGAAGCTATTCAAGATATGGCGAACGAAACAATTGAATAATTTCGTTTCAAATCTCTTGGAATCCACTCCGAATATATATTAAATAACGGGCATCACATAAGATTCGCAATAAGTATAGGAGAAGAACATACTTTGAGCCCGTCTAGGAGAGTTTATATTGCACTATATGGTTTATATGGTTTTATTCAGACAAATTTTTACTAGAAAATAGATAAGATAGTTATTTAGGATAGAAAAGAGGATATTGTCTTATGGGGACTTCAACATACGAATTATCTTATAATGGTAACAAACGAATAGAACAACAGAGTGTTCATTTTTGTAGAGACTGTTCTAAAAAATTATCTTCCTATAAACTTACTCACACATCCAAATACCGTTCTATAACTTGTTCAGGCTGCTCAAAAACACTTAGAGAGTCTGCTGAGGGAAAAGAGACGCCTGATTATTCTTCAGCCCTAATAATACTTCTTGAAAATGCCAATACTTCGGGCTTAATCACTCGTATTACGCGAACTAGTGATGTTCAAACGAAATTAGATGGCGCTGTTAAAATTTCGAGAGCTGTTGTAGAAGCTCATGATATTATTCAACTCCATCTGTATTCGCAGGTCGATTCCGTAGATATGAGTGATACACCAGAATCCAATATAAAACAACAGTTCCCCTCAGATTATAACATAATTCAAACGATTAATCAGCTACCTAATTTTGAGTATAAAATATCTAGAGAAGAATCAGAGGACTACGTTGATTTTTATATTTTAATATATCATAACTTCGTTCCTAATGTGTGAATTACCTCGGATTCAATCCCTGCGTCACTCTTCCTCGCTATCTGTAGAAATCGATAACATTTTAATCGTAAGTTATAACTTCTTCTGTGGCTAAATTTGTATTATGGCGGAAATTAGAAATCCTGATATGAGTGAAGTATTGTTTGATGACGTATACGAATATTGCAAGGATTATATGGGTATTGGATTCATTCGTATTAAAGCAGATAGTTATCAAATCCAGTGTATTGATACAAAAAGAGACATGATACAAGCTAACCTCGAAAATGAATCTAACATGGAAAACTCTGTATTTCTTAAAAAGAATGATGTTGGTACATTTAATCTTATCACAGAAGAAGAGACTATTGAAATATTAGAACTTAAAAATCTCGATAATAATTCTGATTAATTTTCTAAAATTCGGAAGATAAATGGCTTTATACTTCACTTCTTGATTGTGAGCTACGCCACGACTAAAGTCGTGAGCTTTCTGCCTTATCTTGTTTAATTAAGGTTTTTTATCCGTATTGAAGAGAGAATAGTATCCATCTACATTTTCTTTTGTAAACATTATAGGAGTGTTACCCTGTTTAAAACAATGCCATGCGTAAATCATTCGACCGATTCGACCATTACCATCTTGAAATGGATGAATTTTTTCAAATTCAACATGCCAATCAAGAGCCTCTAATGGCGTCTCAGGTGTTTTATCAACGAGGTCTGCCATTAATTCTGGAACTTTCTCTGGGCCTGGAGGATAATCGTTTCCGACTCTTACATTACAATCTCGATACTCTCCTGCAATTCCAGGCTGTAATTCTTTCAACATAATTTTATGTGCCTGCTTAATGTCTTCTTCTGTTAGGGCATCATCTTGTTTCTTTAAATAACTAAATGCTTCTGAAGCTTGTCTGAGTGCAGATTCTCCTTGAACATTTTCAATGAGATTAGACTGTTCAAGAAAATTTTCTAGATATACTTTTTTGTAATATGGAAGAATCATACTGCTTAATAATCTATGTGCCTATTTATATGTTGTTATTTTATATTTGTTAAATAGTTTAGAATTTTACAGAACATTAATTATTGTGAAGTACCTCGGGTCAAGCCCCGAGGCTTCGGATGAGAACACCATTCTCAGAGCCGAAGTTTAATTCCCACAGGTTATTTCCTTGCAACAAATTCTCAAATTATATCAAGAGATGTAAATTGTTTAGAAACAGCACGAAAAGAAATTGGTGAAGTGTATAATATGTTGGATTCTCTTAACGCTACGAATTTTTGATGTACTTATTGAAACAAAAATTAAATTCCGTTTTATATATATATATTTTTGAAGACTTGTGTTTTCAACAGTAAATTAAATTGAAACGGTTATCTCATCTCAACATAATCGATACCTTTTTACTTTGTAGGGAAGTACCATAAACTATGGTTGATAGATTTGAATCAGCAGATGAGCTTCACGAATTTGTGCAAGATAATACCGTATTTTTCGCTAATAGTCCTGTTTTAAAAGGAGAAATGAACGTCAAATCGGTAGAAGAGGGGCGGTCAGCTATTGAACAAATAGAATCTCAACGACAAGAATTTATAGATGAGACAGGTAATCCACTAACTAATCAAGTTTCAGATGCGCTATTCACTATGAAAGTCAAAGAGAAATATCCTACAGATACAGCAGGAGATACAGGAAAATGGATTTTTGCAGTATATTCTGACAATACCGTACAACAATACCCATGTGATGAAAACTGGAATCCTACAGGCGCACATCACGTACTTCGAGTGCGTGCATTTAGCCGTGATTGACTATGAAATTTTACAGCAGAAAACGAAGATACAAACATTTATCGTCGTTTAAAAATATTATTAAATAATGAATTCGGGAGAATTAGGTGATTTGATTGCTCAAGATGGTTCTAAAAGCAATGCTACGGAACCTATGGAATGGTTGCTAGCAGAATTACGGAAAATTCGAGGCGAAAGCCTCGCCCTTCAGGGCGGGGATGAAGCCGACCAACAGTATTCAACCCCCGACGATGGCATAGACGGGGTTCCAACGCAATCTTTAAGCCATCCGACCGTGATAGTATACATAGATGGTGAAAAGTACCCGTCACGCGAAATACGAACTCTACTACCACATAGTGTTCGTGCCGAAATATCGGCGTTCGCACCTGACGGGGAAGACGAAGGAACGTCTCGAAACCATCTTCGAGGAAATCTGTGAAGACAAGGGCCTCGAACTGGCCGAGTGCGAGGTCATGCCCGACCACGTACACCTGTTCA
>LFCJ01000029.1_pt1 | contig 71457 bp, 58 predicted proteins | sample 643141 | NCBI WGS metagenome assembly LFCJ01 (sample SAMN03766243, study PRJNA286221) | soda lake metagenome | biome: soda lake; feature: Kulunda steppe; material: water; isolation source: sample B1-Br-g2 brine of Lake Bitter-1 | place: Russia: Kulunda steppe | collected 2010-07
AAGCCACTGTGGGTTCGGGAACACTCGTGTCCTGCGTGTGGGTTTGAGGCGGACCGTGATAGGAATGCGGCTTTTGAGGTGCAGAAGTTGGGGTTGGAAGAGTTGGGTATCGACTATTCTATTGACGAGTTATTAGGGCTGGGAGAATCCGAATCAACGCCTGTGGAGACTGTGACCGCTGTGGATACCCTTGAGGTGTCTGCAAGTCACGTCGTCGAAACAGGAAGCCTGCCGTCGCGAGACGCAGGACGCCCCGCGTCACCGCACGCGGGGTAAGCTTCACTGTAGCGACTCGGACCGCATCGCACGACGCGTTCCCGAAGCACTGTTGACGGAGTTCGTCGATCGTATCTTCGCAACGGGTAGGTGGCGCTGTTCTGATCTGAGCGCTTTCGTATCATGTTTGTCTCTTTCTGGAACAGTAGCCGTGTGTGTACTGGTGATTCTTTAAGATTGTACGAAAAGGTATAATTCTTCGTCCATTTGGTCGATAAATGCCAAGGAGATGTGCACGTGTCGGTGGACAAGTCGTACCAGCCAAGAGAAGGCTGCAACTGGTCACCGTTTGCGGGAGAGCCACCGAACGAGTCGATCACAGAGCAGCGTCGCAACGGGGTGGCGGCCGTACTGGTGGGTGAGCTGAAGCGTCAGTGCCGTCATCGAGCCCGTCCCGTATCCACGGATGACCAGCGGACTCGCCCAATTGGCGATCCACCCCTCGACGTAGCCAATGTGAACGCGGTCAACCGAGGGGTTCAGTCTCGTTGCTACGACAGAGGGATAACAACCCTCGAGTTCCCAGCCGAGTGTCCGAGTCGCACAGATATCCTCGAACAGCGGCGAGTCTTGGTAGTAGAAGCCGGCAGTGATGTTCCAACTCCCGGCCTGAGGGAGCGATCGGTAACTGAAGGGACCGTCGGAGCGCATCTCACCGTCGCGGTTTGGAACGTGGACGACCGCTCCACCGTCGGTGGCGAAGTCCTCGATCCGACTCGTAATGTCGCTCGTCACGGCGACTTCGGCATCAGCAGAGAGGGAATGCGTGACTGGGACTCCGGCTTCGGCCAGCTGTGACGCAAACACACCCTCGGCATAAACGGTCACGTCGGGCGTCTGTCTTCGCGATGCGTCGACAACAGTAATCGGTTCGCTGGTCGAGACCGCAGTTGGGTTGCCAGTGGCGTTGGGGGTGTCCGGAACAAATGTGGCGACTAAATCAACCGTGTCCGCGACGTCTTCTGTGATCGATGCGGACGCAGGATCCGACTTCGACTCTGGTGCGGTTGCCGTCATGGTCGCGCTCACGGTCGTCGTTCCGTTCGCGGAGACCGAGACAGCTTTGTTTGCCGTCTGTCCTGCGAACGACCACTCGAGCGTTCCTGATACCGCATGTCGTCCGTCGTTGACGACGATCAGCTCGAATCCAATCTTCTCCCCAGCCCAGGTGACGTGGCTCTTCGGCCGGGCAACCACCGCGATCGCATCGTTGACCACCGAAAACGCATGAACGAACGACTTTGGTTCGCGGTGGTAGTCGGTGAGACCGTTGAACTCCCATTCGATGTCCGAGAGTTCGGTTAGCACGTAGCCGCTGATATCCTCCTGAATCCGAAGTTCCTCGAGGAGGTGTTTGACCGATGCGAACTCACGCTGTTGCCAGACCGCCGCAAGGTGCGTGTAGTCGTCGAAGACGTCGGGGAGCGTCGTCCGTTGAAACCGGTCGTCGATGCCGCTGGGTCGTTTGAGCGCTTCAACGAGAAAGTCGTGATCGAACCAGTGTGGATCGCCATCGTAACGCCTCCGGAGAGCATCGATGTCGGGAAATCCCCAAGTTCCGAGTTCCGAGATGATGATCGGTGCGTCGGGATCATCGAACTCGGCCGTCGCGTAGTTGTCTCCGGGATTGTGACAGATATGGGTGACGTCGGAGTGCCAGCGGCCGGCCTGGTCGGGGCTGACGTAGTAGCGGTGGTAGTCGTTGATATCGGTCGCGACGTGGGCCCACCCGGAGTTATCACAGACGAGACGCGTTGGGTCCAGCGCTCGAGCCCATTCGTAGCATTCCGCGAGATAGTGTTGTTTCTCATCGTCCGTCCAGAGGGTTTCTTCTCCGTCGTGATGACCGATCCCCCACTCCTCGTTGTATACCGACCAGATGACGACGCTCGGCCGGTTATAGTCGCGCTCGATCAGCCCCTCGAGTTGCCCGCGAACCTCAGTGCGTGACCGATCGGTGTAGCGCATCGGATTCGCCGGTTCCTGCCAGACGAGCATCCCCAGCCGATCGGCCGCGTCGAGAAAGTCGGGGTGGGCGGGCTTGACGTGTTTGCGAATCAGATTGAAACCGAGATCGGCCGCCAGTTCGATCTCCTCGACGAAGGTGTCCTCGTCGCGTGGCCGGTAGAACGTCTCTGGGTAGTATCCCTGTTCGAGAACGCCCCGAAGCATGATCGGTTCCCCGTTGAGCAGGAACTCCCCATCTCGCGTCTCGAAACTCCGCATGCCGAACGTGTCGCTGTACCGATCGACCACGGTGTCGCTGTGCTCTAGGGTGACGTGTAATTCGTACAGCGCGGGATTGTCAGGGGACCAATAGACTGGATCGTTGAGCTCAAGAACGGCACTTATTTCCGTCGTCGACTGACCGTGATCAGCGTTGGTGTGAAGGTCGGAGTCCGCGCTGGGCTTCTCCTCGGCATCGATGGCGGTGGCAGAGACCGTGGTTTGTGCCGCCACGTCCCCGTCGAGACTCGCCTCAAGTGTCGCCGAGAGTGCGTCGGAGTTGACGGGTCCCGACGAGATTTCGAGAGTGACCACCGCGTGGTCGGCGTCGAGATTGGGGGTCACGCGGACGTCGAGGATTCGAGTTTGCGGTCGAAACTCGAGAGCGACAGATTGCCAGATTCCTGATATGCGGGTGTACCACGGGTCGCCCTGCTTTCCATGGGGAATCTCCGAGAGGTCATCGGGATCGGTGACGGAGACGATGATGGTGTTTTCGCCGGCACAGAGGGCGTCGGTCACGTCGAACTCGAACGGAAGGTAGCCGCCGCGGTTCTCGCCGACACGTTCGCCGTTGACCCACACCGTCGTTTCGTAGTCGACGGCATCGAAGCGAAGAAACACGTCCTCGCTGTTGGGTGCGGACTCAAGATCGAACGAACGCCGATACCACGCCGTACCGGTGTACGATCGGTATACTTCGTCCTCCTGCCATATGTGAGGGAGAGAAACGGTGTGAGCGCGCGCCGGCCAGACAGCCGCCGATTTGTTCCACCCGCTCGTGCGACCGCTTCGTTCGGGGTCTGTGAGGAACTCCCACGAGCCGTCGAGCGATCGTTCGTGGCGTAGCGAGGCTTGATCATCGCGTTGACCGTTGGTAGCCGTTTGAGTGTCGCTGTTGCCGTCGGTATTCTTTTCCGCGGTCATTGGCTCGCCTGCGTTCTGCCGTGGTCGCTAGAGTTACACACGTCGTGTTCTGTCGGCATATTCGAGGCGAAGCGGTTGTCGTCCCCGTTCAAGTTCGTGTCACGATTTGTGAGCCCCATGATCGGTCACGTAAGAGATAGTGTGTCGTTCAGTGAATAAAGCTTCCGTGCCCACCGCGTTGTGAGCCGAACTGTATCTCAATGAGAAACGATTACGTTATTGCGCTACATTGTTCGTGATTAATGTCGGGGACAAGCCATCATGTGAAGTCGGTTGGGAAGCTTTTTCGGATGGTCGAGGCGCTAGAACGCCACGAGATGATGGGAGTGACGGAACTGGCCAGAGAGACCGGGATTGCCAAGAGTTCGGTCTACAAGTATCTTGATACGCTCCAGCACCTAGGGTTCGTCACGAAAACTGAAAACTCGTATGCCCTCTCGCTTCGGTGGTTCGAGATCGGACGAGGCGTCCGCGAGCGACGCGACGTCTTTCAGACCGCCCGATCGGAACTCGATCGACTCGGCCGACAAACTGGAGAAACCGTTTCGCTCGTCGTCGAGGAGGACGGAGATGCGGTCTACCTCTCACAACTGAGCGAACGGGAACGGCCCGTCGCCCCCGTCGAAGAAGGGGATCGAATTCCCATGCCGATCTCTGTTGGTGGAAAAGCGATCCTCTCGTATCGACCAATCGAGGAGGTTGAGGCGTTGCTCGCCCATCATGAGCTGACCGATCGCACAGACCAACTGATCTCGGAACTGCAGACGCTCCGAAATCAACGGATAGTCATTGAACGCGAGAGCCCTGGTGACGGGACGTTTAGCGCGGGGGCATTTATGGGTCATCGACACGTCGCCGGACAGGGCGAGCCCTATCAAAACCTCCACAGCGTCGCCGTTCCCATCAGAGATGCTGATAGTTATGCGGTCGGTGCAATCGAAGTCAGCGGCCCGAAAGAGAGCCTCTACGGCCGACGCCTCGAGGACGAGATTGCGAGGCTGTTGGTAGACGCGAGCAAGTCGATCGAGACGGTGCTGTTGAGTCAGTCGCCGTCGTCACCACCGGATGGTCAGTAGCTGACCAGTGGCGACCGTGATCGGTAGGAGAGCGACTACAGGTACTGCTCGACGTCGAGTTCGACTGTCTCACCGGTCTCGCCCGCCTCGTAGATCGCTCGCAGCGCTTCCATGTCGATCAGACCGTGGACACCGTCGGGCTCGATCTCCCTCCCCGAGAGGACCCGATCGGCGAAGTAGGCGAACAACTCGGTCATCTGGTTCGCCTGTGCTGGCTCGACGGCGATGGTGTTCTCGCCGCGTTCGATTCGAAGATCAGTTTCCATGTGGAACGCCGGCTCGAGGACCAGTTGGCCGTCGGTGCCGATAATTCGAAGACTCGTCGTGGTGTACGCGTTCTGGCTCGAGGTCGCCGTCAGGATCGTCCCATCGTCGAACGTGACGGTGAAGGCGGACCGTTCGTCGGGGACCTCGTCGAAGGCGTCGTGGCTCGAGGCCATCGTCGCCTGAACTGAGACGGGATCAGCCTCGAGCAGGAATCGGACGGTGTTGAGCGGGTAGATGCCGAGGTCCATGACGGAGGTACCGTAACCCGTCGCATCGGGGTCGAGCCGCCACTGGTCCGGATCGTCGAAGATGTCGAGCAAGACCTGAGAGTTGTTGCCAATGGCCGAAACCGGGTCACCGATCACGCCCGCACGCACCAACCGTCGCGCGTGCCAGACGACAGGATCGGTCTGCATCCGGTAGCCGACGAGCAGCGGCACGTTCCCCTCATCGCATGCCTCAACGATTCTCGCCGCGCGTTCGGCGGTTGCCTCCATCGGTTTCTCACAGAGCACTGCCTTTCCGAAACTGGCCGCTGTTTCGGCATACTCGAGGTGGTAAGCGTTTGGCGTACAGATGTAGACGGCGTCGTATGCGTCGATCGCTGCTCCGCTGTGGAATTCGTCGTAGGTGATGCCGTGTTCGACCGTTTCGACGTCTTCGACAGCGTTTTGGGCTTTCTCGGTCGAGCCGCTGACGGCGACGGTCGCCTCGCAGTGCTCGAGTTGTTCGATCGACGGGAGTACTTCTTCTGTCGTCCACCAGCCGAGGCCGATCAACGCGAACCGAACGGTTCCCTCGACATCTGACTCCCAGTCGCGGTACTGGTAGCCCTCGAGCATCGGTTTCAGTCCGGCTGTCGTTGTGGATTCATCCTCTGTCATTTCCCTACAGTAATTTCACCCGGTATCGTATTCAGTGTACGTGGTTTGTCCTCGATTTCGGGTGAGGGATCCACCGACTGGACGACTCGACGAGCGGACAGACGCTACGCAGAGTCGTGGGCTCGTACGTTACAGCGTCGTGTGCGTGCAGATGTCGAGGCGCGTGCGAGAGGATGATTCCAAGACGGTCACCACTCGGCGACGCTTCCGTCGGCGTGTCGCCAGACGGGGTTGTGCCAGTCGACTGCCCCAGCCTGGTCACGAACGTGGGCTTCGTCGACTTCGATTCCCAGTCCCGGTCCGTCGGGAATGTCGACGTATCCGTCTCGGTACTCGAACACTGACGGATCGGCGAGATAGTCGAGGACATCGCTCGTCTCGTTGTAATGGATGTCGAGGCTCTGTTCCTGGATGATCGCGTTCGGGGAGCAGGCATCGACCTGGATACACGAGGCGAGCGCGATCGGTCCTAACGGACAATGCGGAGCCATCGCCACGTCGTAGGCTTCGGCCATCGCCGCGATCTTGTTCACCTCCGTAATTCCGCCTGCGTGAGAGAGGTCCGGCTGAATCAGGTCGACGTGGCCGTCTTCGAGGATCGATTTGAAATCCCAGCGCGAGTACATCCGTTCACCCGTTGCGATGGGGGTGGTCGTGTGCTGGGCGATCTCTTCAAGATCGTCCAGATGCTCGGTCAGAACCGGCTCTTCGATGAAAAACGGCTCGTACGGCTCGAGGGCGGCGACCAGTTGCTTGGCCATCGGTTTCGAGACGCGGCCGTGAAAGTCGACACCGACGTCGATGTCGGGACCGACGGCCTCGCGAACCTCGCGCATTCTCGTGGCCGCGGCGTCGACTGCCGCTGGGTTATCAAGCCGTTCGATCGCGGGTGTGCCGTTCATTTTGAGCGCCGTAAAGCCGGCGTCGACCTTTTCTCGAGCCTGATCTGCGACGTCCGATGGTTCGTCGCCTCCAACCCACTGATAGACGCGCAGGCGATCGCGTGCTGCCCCGCCGAGCAGTTCGTACACCGGCGCACCGAGGGTTTTGCCTTTGATGTCCCAGAGCGCTTGATCGATGCCGGCGATCGCGCTCATCAGGATTGGGCCACCCCGATAGAAGCCGCCGCGGTACATCGTCTGCCAGTGGTCTTCGATCCGCGAGGGATCCTTGCCAAGCAGGTAGGTGTCCATCAGTTCTTCGACTGCCGTCCTGACTGTCTTTGCACGGCCCTCGACAACCGGTTCACCCCAGCCGACAGTGCCGTCGCTCGTCGTCACTTTCAGGAACAGCCACCGCGGTGGGACCTCGAACAGTTCGTAGTCTGTAATCTGCATTGTTTCGTGGTTACTCCGTTGGTATCGTCTGTCGGTTCTGTTCCAGTTGGGTGTGTCGGTTCTGTCCCGGAGTCGACCGTGATCGATCACGTGTCGGACTCTCTGCACTCATTTTTTTGCTCGGTGTTTTGCCGCTTGAGCAGTCACCTCCCGGAACGTTTCGATCTCGCCCTCGATGTACGGCGTTCCATCGGTGTGGAACAGGTCGTGAAACCACACGTCGGGAGTTTCAGTTTCCTCCTCTGCTTCAGCGATCGAAACCTGAGCCGTTCGCCACGGAAGATGCGTCTGCAACTTTCCGTTGACCAGTCCCCAGGTGTAACAGCCGATTCCCTGCTCTCGATAGTACGAGAGGTGCGTTTCGACGAAGTTGTCTCGCGAGCGGGCGAGCCATTCGGTACACAGCAGTGGCCGATCGAGTTCCGCCAACTCGTCGACCCGGTCTCGCGTAACCTCGAGCTCGTTGTAATCGTGAAACGAGAGTACGTCCGACAGTTCGTTGGCAACCTCGTTCAACTCGGTCATCTCGGGATTCCAGTTGCACCCCGCTGTCACCGGCTGGGACGGTGCCGCTTCGCGTGCCCACGCAAACGATTCGCGAACAAGCGGGATACTGTCGGGATACATATCGCTGTTCCCTGGCTCGTTATAGAGGTCCCAGCAGATGATGCGATCGTCTGTCGCGAAGGTGTCGATAATCGATCGAACGTACTCTTCGAGTTCCGGCCAGTAACTCCGATCTCGGACCCGTTTGTGTCCGGGGCTTGGCGTCCACTGGCTGTTGTGCGTGTCCGGAATCGGATCGTCTTGCGGGCCGAGGTACGGTTCGTCGCCGGAGAAGGCGACGTCGTCGAAGAACACGAACATCGTCGAGATTCCGTGTCGATCGGCGATAGACAGGAACTCCTCCATTCGATCGACAAGTCCGTCGGGATCGTCCTCCCAGACGAGATACTGGAGGAACACCCGAACAGAGTTCATGCCGATCGAATTAGCCCAGTCGAGCTCGCGGTCGATCGTCTCGGGGTCGAACGTGTCCGCCTGCCACATTTCGGTTGGGTTCACCGCCGTGCTCGGAACGTAGTTACAGCCAACCGGCCAGTCCTGTTCGTCGTACCAGTTCCATACTTCTTCCGTACTCCATCGAGTTGATTTGCGTTCGTGCATGTGTCGTTGTGTGGTTGCGTCGTCTCGTGATTCGGTTGTGGGGTTGCGTCGTCTCGTGGTTCGGTTGTGCGTTCAGCGGTCGGTCGCAAGATGCTCGAGTAGCCGATCGAGCAGGGCGGTCGCCGTCGGGTGTTCCCCGTACTGGTCCGTGAGTCGGAACGTACAGGAACATATCTGCCCGCCACCATGGTCGCGGGTGACGATCGGGCTCGCCCAGTTTGCGATCCAGCCTTCGACGTAGCCGACATGCACCTCGTCGGCCGGTTTGAGGTCCGAGACGACCGCGGTCGGGTACAGCCCATCGAATGCCCAGTCCGGTCGATGGTCGCCGCCAAGCCCGTCGAGTAGTGGACTATCGTGAACGAACAGCGACGAAACGAGGTTCCAGCTCTCCCCCTCGGCAAGCGGCCTATACTCGAACAGCTCGGTCCGTGGCGCACCCTCCTCAACCGGTGGGAGTACCAGCACCGAGGTGCCGGAGTCCGCAACGAGCTCGTCAAGTGCGTGATCGGTGCCGGTCGTCACGATCAGATCGGCTGCCTGTGGCTCCTCGACGAGGGTGTACCGGGCCCCCGCGAGCCGAGCGCCGAGCCGGTGGTCGTCCTCGGGGACGTAGAGGGCGTGGTCGCGGGAGGACACCGATCGTGGAACCACGGTGATCCGTTCGGTGGTACGCACCTCGTCCGTGTGCGTCTCGGCTGTAACCGTGAGATCGACGGTCGTCGCCGATTCGACGTCCGGAAGCGAGACGGTCACTGCGTCGTCGAGGGTCGTCGTCCCGAACGCCGCGTACTCCACCTCGATCGGGGTCGAGTCGATCGATATCTCCACTCCTTCGAGTTCGTACTCGAGAGTCGCCCGTCCGGTCTCGCTGGTGTCGTTTACGATGGTCACGTCGACGGGGACGGATTCGCCGCCCCAGGTGGCGTGATCGACGTCGGCAACGACCGAAATCGGGGCGTTCACCGCGGCGAACTCATCGTGGAACACCTTCGGCTCTCGTCGGTAGTCGAGAATCCCGTTGAACTCCCACTCGATGTCCGTAAACTCCGTTATGACGTAGCCGGCTACGCCGTCGTGGAGGCGCATTTGCTCGATGACGTCCTTGTTCGAGCTGAACTCGCGGCGCTGCCACGTCTCAGCCAGCGACGTCCAATCATCGAACAAGGTTGGAAGCGTGGTCTCTTCGAAGCGATCGTAGACGCCCGCCGGCCGTTTGATCGGATCGTCGAAGAAGTCGTACTCGAACCACGGTGGCGTCTCCCCGTAGTACTCCTCGATCGCCGGCAGATCGCACATTCCCCAGGTCCCGAACTCTGAGACGATCAGGGGGGCGTCTCCCGGATCGGTGACAGTCGCCCCGTAGTTTTCTTCGGGCGCAGAGGCCATCCATTCGATGTTGTCGGCCCAGGCATCCGTCCGGTCCGGACTCACGAAGTACCGATGGTAGTCGTTGATATCGGTCGCGACGTGGGCCCAGCCTGAGTTATCACAGACGAGGCGGGTTGGGTCCCACGATTTGGCCTCTCTATAGAGGTCGGCGAGGTACTCCTGTTTCCACTCGTCCTCCCAGAGGGATGTCTCTTCGTCGAGCCCCTGTGGGTTGCCGATTCCCCACTCCTCGTTGTAGAGGCTCCAGATGACCACGCTCGGCCGGTTGTAGTCGCGCTCGATCAGTCCCTGAATCTGGTCGCGAACCTCCCGTTTCGATCGCTCCGTGTGGACCGTCGGATTGGCGGGCTCCTCCCAAACCAGGATTCCAAGCCGATCGGCGAGTTCGAGGAACTCCGGATGTGCGGGCTTGATGTGCTTTCGAAGCAGGTTGAACCCGAGTTCCTTTGCAGTCCGGATCTCGTGTTCGAACAGATCCTCGTCGAACGGGCGATACAGCGTCTCCGGGTAGTATCCCTGATCCAGCGCACCGCGGACGTACCGTGGCTCGCCGTTCAGATAGAGCTGGCCGTCTCGGGAGTCGACCGAGCGCATTCCGAAGTAGTCCTCGTAGCGATCGACGACACGACCGTCCCGCACTAGATCGACAACCACGTCGTAAAGCGCGGGCGTCTCGGGCGTCCAGTAGTCGGGGTCGTCGATCGAAACTGTGACTGATCCCGAGCCGTCGTCGATCGCGGTCTCGGCCGTCGCCACGTCGTCGCCGTTGCGAGCGACGCGAACGGTCGCCGTGACCGCGTCCGGTTCGTCGATCCCGGTTACGTCGAGATCAATACGGGCGCTGTCGGTTTCGAGGTTCGGCGTCGCGCGAATCCGATCGACTCGTGTTTTCGGGACGACCTCGAGGGTGACGTCCTGCCAGATTCCGCTGATGCGCTGGTACCAGGGCGCGCCCTGTTTTCCGTGGGGGATCTCACTGATGTCTTCGGGATCCTCGACGCGGACGGTGATCGTATTCGTACCGGGTTCGAGCGCGTTCGTGACCTCGAACTCGAAGGGGAGGTAGCCACCTCGGTTGGTTCCGCATTCGACGCCGTTGACCCACAGCGTGGTCTCGTAGTCGACCGCGCCAAAGCGGATCAGTGCTTCCGTGTCCGTCCAGTTCGAAGCGTCGACGTCGACCGATCGCTGGTACCAGGCGACGCCGGTATACTCACGTACGCCTTCCAGTTCTTGCCACGCGTGGGGGACCGTGACCGAGCGACAGTCGGCTGTCGACCACTCGTGTTCGGCCGTGTGCCAGTTTTCGGTACGCCCGTTATCTTCAGGATCAAGCCGGAACCTCCACTGTCCCGAGAGGGTTTTCGAAGATCGATACGTCGTGTGTTGTTCCGGTTGTGATTGGTGAATAGTCATTTGGAATATCTGTCTTAGTATGATATCGGTACGTCAGATCGGTTGTGATAGTGAATTATTTGTCTACCGGTTTGGTCAGGAGACTTTACCGAACGAAATCGAGAACGACGTTTCAGTCGGCTGCAACGGTTCGAGGTCGTCGCAGACGAGTTCGATGTGATAGGTGGCTGCAATGCCTGCAAAGAGCAACAGGAACCCAATCGTCAGCGCCGCAGTCGAGACGAAGACGATGAACGTGACCACGGCAAGGTGAACGAGATACGTCGGGTGTGTTGCCCCCCAGACGTAGCCCTCCTTGAGCGCCACGAACGGTGATTTCCCGCGAGCCATCGCGATGAACGTCGGGATCAACGTTAGTCCGGTATAAATGCCGAAATAGAGTCCAACCACTGCAACAACCATCGCTAGCGTCCCCGACGCGGTCAGCCCGTACAGAATGCCGATCGCAAGAAACATCGGTGGGAGCAGGCTGAGTAGTCCCGCGTGTAGGGCATTCGTACGTACCGCGCGACGGACGCGGGACCGATCGATCTGACCGGTTTCACGCAGCGAGAGCACGGCCGCGTAGAGGCCCACCGTGGCAGGGCCGATCGTCACCAGCGGTATCGACGCGAGAGCCCAGCAGAGGCTACAGACGACGAGCGAGGTGCTGTTCTGGTAGACGAACCGAATCGTGCGCTTGAGTGCAGTGGTTTCAGCCATATTATCCGACCGTCCCCTGTGCTTGCACCGCGTTCACGAGGTGCTCCTGGAGAAGCAAGAACACGATGAACAGTGGCAACACTGCGAGCAACGTTCCCGCCATCTCAGCACCGGGCTGGAACACCTGCGTCGGTTGCATCGCAACGATTCCAACGGGAAGGGTAAACGCAGCCTCCTGCTGGAGGACGATCAGCGGCCAGAGGAACTGGTTCCACGTGTAGACGAACGTATACAGTGACAGGGCCGCGATTGCCGGCTTCATCAGCGGCAGCACGATGCGATAGTAAATCTGGAACGTCGTAAAGCCGTCTAACCGTGCGGCTTCGATGACTTCGTCCGGCAGGTCCCTGAAGAACTGCACCAGGAGGAACACCCCAATGGGCATCGCACTGAACGGCAGGATCACTGCGAGTGGGTTGTTGACCAGTCCGAATTGTGCAATCACCTGGTACAGTGGCACCATGTTCGCGAACACTGGCACCATGAAACTCGCGATGATCACGCTGAACACGATCCGCTTGCCGGGCCAATCGAGTTTCGTCAGCGAGAACGCGATCATCGAGTTGAGCACGACGACGATAACCGTCGTTGCACCGGCGATCAGGAACGTGTTGAAGAACCACTGGATCATCGGGGCCCCCGTCAGCACGGCCACGTACCACTCGAAAGTGATCTCTGTCGGGATCCACTGTGGCACCTGTGAAAACACGTGCTGTTCGGTCTTCAAGGAGGTAGACACCATCCAGGCGTACGGCAGGAGGAACAGAAACGCCGTTCCGTAGAGGAAGGCGTACAGTCCCACCATTTTGAGTGATACGTCAGTTTCGATCCGATTCCCGACTACCGGGAGTGTTCGTGTGCTCATGATGTGTCCTCCTCACGTCCGATGAAGTAGTAGTTTGCTAATGAGACTGCCACGAGGACGAAAAACAGGAAGTAGCCGATCGCTGCGGCGTACCCGAATTCCTGTTGTCTGAACGCCACTCGGTAGAGATACATGATGATTGTCTGGGTCGAGTTTCCGGGGCCACCGTCCGTCATGACGAACACCTGGCCGAACACCTGGAACGACCAGATGAACTGCACGACGCTGACGAACATAATTGCCGGGCGCATCTGGGGTAACGTGATATCCCTGAACGCACGCCACGAGCTCGCGCCATCGATCCGCGCCGCTTCGTATAGGCGCTCCGGGACGCTCTGGCGGGCTGCCAGCAAGATTATAAAGTTGAATCCAACAGTCCACCAGACAGTCGCAAATGCGACGGCGGGCATCGCCCACGTGAAGCTGTTAAGCCACACCGGCGGATCGGACATAAAGAAGCCGAGATAGTAGTTGAGCGGCCCGTAGTCCGACGCGTACAGCTCCATCCAGATCAACGACACGACCGACACGGTCAGGACGTACGGACTGAAGTAGACGGTCCTGAGGAAGCGTTTTCCTTTGATATTGTGGTTCACGCCAAGAGCGAGCACCAGTCCGAACACCACGAGCGTCGGCACGGTGAGGGCAACAAAGTACACCGTCGCCCGGAACGAACTCCAGAACACTGGGTCCTGAACCATCCGAATGTAGTTGTCGAGACCGATGAACTCCGACTCGGCCGGCGCGAACACGTTCCACTCGAACAGGCTCATGTAGAAGCCGAGTACGAGCGGATACAGCAGGAAGATACTGAAGATCACGAGATACGGTGTTGCAAACAGCAACCCGGCTCTCGTTTCAGTATCCGAGAGATCGATCGATCTCACCGCGTCGAGACGCGACGCTGATTCGTCTTCTGCCGCCATATTTATGAGAGGTTGTCGTTGATCGTGCTGACCATTTCCTCAAGAGCTTCCTCGGGCTCTAATTGCTGGGAGTATACCTCGGCGAGCGTCTGATCGATCGGTCGCACGTAGTCGTCGTTGTTGTCTGTACTCGGCAGGTAGACGAGCTGGTCGTTGTCCGCCATATCGAAAAACGTGCTGAGCGTCGCATCCCAGACGTCCGCGTCTTGGAGCGCACCCGAATCGAGCACCTCGTTGCTCGCGGGCATGTGTCCGGCAATCGTCCCCCACTGGGTGGAGTTCTGCGTTAGCCACTCCGCTGCGTAGACGGCCGCCTCGGTCAGTTCGTCGCTACGATTGTCGTTTTGTGGCACGGCCAGTGAGTGACTGTTTGCCCAGGTGTACTGCTCGGTCGCACCCGGCGCAACGAACGGCTCGGTCATCCCCCAGTCGTAGTCTGCATCTCGCAACACGCCGTAGAACCACGTCCCGTCGATCGTCATCGCAAGATCGCCCGCACGGAACGCCCGATTGCCTCGATCGCTCGACGCATCCGCGTCGTCCCATCCGAACTCCTCTGTAATATCCGAATAGAACTCGATGAGTTCGAGTGCCTCGTCGTTGTCGAACGCGACCTCCGTCGCATCCTCGTTCAAGAAGTCAGAACCGACTGACGCAAGCCAGGCAACGAACTGCCTCGAATAGTGTGTTCCGTACGGTTCCGGGTTGAACGCCTGTGCGTCCGTATTCGCAGTAATCTCATCGGCTGCGTCCTGGAGTTCGTCGAAATTCGTTGGCGGGTCCTCTGGGTCGAGTCCCGCTTCTTCGAAGATCTCTTTGTTGTAATACAGCGCATTCGGGTGCGTATCGAGGGGCAACGCAATGTGGGAGCCACCGAACTCCGTTTCGTTCCATATCGACTCGAGGTATGCGCTTTCGGTTCCCGACTCGACCAGATCATCGAGTGGCGTGAGCGAGTCGGTAAACCGCCGGAGCTCGTTCGTATGGAAGACCGCCAGATCGGGTGGGCTTCCACCGGTCATCGACGTAAACAACGAGTCGTAGTACTCCTCGAACGGTTGTCGTTCACTGTTAACCTGGATATCGTCGTGTTCGTCGTTGAACTCCTCGACGAGGGCTTCCATCGCATCGCCGTCGCCACCGGCGAACAGCGTCCAGAATTCGATCGTTCCATCATCTGGTTGCTCACCGCCCATACAGCCGGCCAACCCGGCAAAGGCACCTGTCGCGGCAACCGATTTGAGAACCGTACGCCTGTCGGCACGCTGGTAACTCTGCTGCTTGCGAACCATCAACGCCCAGTTTAGGATCGAGATATATAATTGTTGTTGTTGATCGTTAGGTCGTCGACTCCTTAGCACGGGGTCCTGTTGGGCTCATCTCACCAGCAGTAGAAAATTCTAAATAGTAGATCACGTTATATCGCATTGGCCGAGCATGAGTAGAGTCACTTTCAGCGACGTGCAGAAACAGTACGGCGACATCACTGCCATCGAGGATGTCTCCATCGAGATCAACGACGGTGAGTTCGTGTCGATCCTCGGACCATCCGGCTCCGGTAAATCCACACTGCTGCGAATGATCGCCGGACTCGAGGATATTTCGGACGGTGAGATCTCGATCGGTGGACGCGTCATCAACAATGTCGCTCCCCAAGACCGGGGAATTGCGATGGTCTTTCAAAATTATGCGTTGTACCCGCACATGACTGTCCGAGACAACATGTCATACGGGCTCCGCCTGACGACAGACCTCCCCGAAACGGAGATCAAAGAGCGTATCGAGAGCACGGCTCAGATGCTCGAGATTGAAGGTCACCTCGAGAAGCGACCCGCAAATCTCTCTGGCGGACAACAACAACGCGTGGCAACGGGACGAGCTATCGTCAGAGATCCTGACGTGTTCCTCATGGACGAGCCCCTTTCGAATCTCGACGCGAAGCTCAAAATGCACATGCGCACCGAGCTACAGCGGATTCACGACGAACTCGAGACGACGACCATCTACGTCACGCACGACCAGGAGGAAGCCATGACCATGTCCGATCGGATCGTCATCGTTGCAGAGGGACATCTCCAACAGGTGGGTCCGCCAGAAGAGATCTACAACGAACCCGCAAACCGCTTCGTCGCTAATTTCATCGGAAGTCCCGCGATGAACTTCTTCGACGTCACACTCGATGATGACTGCCTCCAGAGTGAGACGTTCGAGTATCCGATCTCTGCAGAAACCGCCGCGACGGCACGCAACGCCGGGACTAGCTCAGCGTTCGTCCTCGGGGTTCGTCCGGAACACATCTCACTGACTGACGAACAGGATCCGGGCGCAATTCGAGCTGAACTCGAAGTGATCGAGCCTATCGGAAGTGACAATTACCTTTACGTCGAGGTAGGCGATCAGGAATCCACGGTACGCGTCCCTGCAGACGTAAAACCCGATCGGACAGCGCCAGTGTGGATCACGTTCGACGAGTCGAATATTCACCTCTTCGATACCGAAACCAGCGAGAATGTTTTGACAGAAGCCACGCTACCGGCACAGCTACTCAAGTAGTGATCGAGACTCGGTATCGTTCCGCATATAACTACGACTGCGATTTCTGTCGGATCAATTGCACGTCACACCCCCTACAGCAAATCTGAACTCGTTTCTCATTACGAAACACATCTCGGCGCGGTTGCGCTGTAGTCGTGAATACAACACTCGATATCTCTCCCTTTGCAAGCACTCAGAAACTGAACTAGCGCCTCATTCCGTCACTATTTTTTAATATAATTAGATACCACGCATGTATCGAACTCGGCATCTGTATGTGCACATGTACCATGCTGTCGTCTTTCCGTATCTTATTTAGAAACGCCCATTTCGGACGGGGTCTGTGTACCGGACAACCGGAGAAATACTATCTGCGGTTCGGTATGGCCGATGGGTTGTGCTTGTGCTATTTTCCATTGCTGATCTCTAAACGATTTTAAGCCGGTGGTATCAGCATCTGAAACCGTGTGATGAATACGTCATGGGTGCTTTTCGCAAAAAGAAACACACAGCTGTCGGACGGTAATGACGACTATGTGTTCGTCTTGGCCAATTCAGTAGGCATATTCCCTTATTCCCAGGGAAATCGTTTACAAACCGCTGATACTCTATTTTATTCCACGTCATATTGAAACTCTTCCGTCAGTATGACAACTACCAATCGGTGCGTGATCGCCCCATGTATGAAGACAATTACGGACGTACTCTTGTAAACTAGCTGCCCAAGAGGAAATCCCACGCTCGGCTTCGGTTGACTCTGTCATGAGCGCTTCCATAACATCTGTCGGCTAATTCGACGTCGGCGGATAGACGCCGTAATCGAGCGTTCGCTTTGCAAACCTGCCGGCGTTACGACCGCTGCTCAGAAACCGTTGTCTTGAGCGTCGACCGTAGCAACGGCTGCGAGATTCACGATGTCTTTGACCTCGTCGCCCCGCTGGAGGACGTGAACCGGCTCGTCCATGCCGACGAGCATCGGGCCGATTGCCTCTGCGCCCCCCAGCCGCTGGAGCAACTTGTAGCCGATGTTGCCCGCCTCGAGGTTCGGGAAAACCAGCACGTTCGCCGGCTTTTCAAGCTCGCTGAACTCGTAGGTGCCGGTCAGCATCTCCTCGATGACCGCGGTATCAGCCTGCATTTCGCCGTCGACGGGGAACTCGACCGTGGGATCCTTACGGAGGCGCCGGGCCGCTTCGCGAGGTTTCCGCGTTCCTTCAGTATCGACGCTACCGAAGTCCGAATACGAAAGCAGTGCCGCGCGGGGGTCGACGTCGAATCGGCGAGCAAGCTCAGCCGTATGGCGGGTGACTTCTTCGAGGACGTCTGCACCGGGGTCCTGGTTGACCGTCGCGTCGGCCACGAAGATGACGCTATTTTTAAACGCGAGCATATAGACGCCGGCCGCGTAGTCGGTATCGTCGGCCGTGCCTATCACCTGTAGGGGCGGCCGTAGCGCCGATGGATAGTGGTTCGTCAACCCCGTAAGCATCGCGTCGGCGTCGCCGTGGTCAAGCATGACGCTGGCAAAATAGTTGGTATCGTTTCGGATCATTGATCTAGCCTCACGCCGGGTGATTCCGCTTCGCTTCCGTCGCTGGTAGAGGTGATCGACGTAGGCTTCGTACGTATCGCTGGTGGGATCGACGACAGCGGGTTCGAGTTCCAGCCCAAGAGTTGCGACTGTGGCACGAATCTCGTCCTCGTCGCCGATCAGAATCGGCTCCGCGATTCCCCGTTCGACCATCTGCGACGCCGCCCGTACGATCGTTTCATCGGTCCCCTCAGCCAGTGCAATCCGCTTTGGATTGGCTTTCGCTTTGTTGAGCACGACCCGCATCATCTCGCGGGACTTACCCAGCCGTGCCTCGAGTTCTTCGACGTACCGGTCGATGTCACGGTTGACGTCCGTTGCACCCGAGTCGATCGCTGCCTGTGCGACTGCAGGGGCAACCTCGAAGAGGACGCGAGCGTCGAGTGGTTTCGGAATGATATAGTCGGGACCGAACTGGAGGGGGTGATCGCCGTAGGCTTTGACCACCGAATCGGGAACGTCCTGTGTGGCCAGATCAGCAAGCGCATGGGCTGCTGCGACTTTCATTTCCTCGTTGATTTCGGTGGCGCGGACGTCGAGTGCACCACGGAAAATGAAGGGAAACCCGAGCACGTTGTTGACCTGGTTGGGGTAGTCCGATCGTCCGGTAGCCATGATAACCGTATCGTTGCGGGCCGCTTTAGCTTCCTCGTAGCCGATCTCGGGCTCCGGGTTGGCCATCGCAAAGATGATTGGATCGTCCGCCATTGACCGAACCATCTCCTGGCTGACGATCCCACCGGCAGAGAGGCCGACGAACACGTCTGCACCTGCGATCGCGTCCGCGAGATCACCCTGTGGGAGGTTCCGAGCGAACTCGCGATTGTACTCGTTCAACTCGCCGGATTCAGCGCGGGCCGTCGTCAAGATGCCGTCGATGTCACACATCGTGATGTTCTCCGGCCGGACGCCAAGCGAGACGTAGAATCGAGCCGTCGCGACCGCGGCAGCGCCCGCACCAGCGAACGTGACCTCGATCGACTCGAGGGGTTTCGCGGAGATCTCAACAGCGTTGAGCAGGGCCGCGCCGCTGATGATCGCGGTACCGTGTTGATCGTCGTGGAACACTGGGATAGACAGTCGGTCACGAAGTCGTTCCTCGATTTCGAAGCAGTCCGGAGCCGCGAGGTCCTCGAGGTTGATCCCGCCGAAGGTCGGTTCCATCGCGACAACCGACTCGACGAACGCATCCGGATCATCGAGATCGAGTTCGATATCGAAGACGTCGATGTCAGCAAAGCGCTTGAAGAGGACGCCTTTCCCCTCCATGACCGGTTTGGAGGCCTGGGCACCGATGTCTCCGAGGCCGAGGACGGCAGAGCCATTCGAGATGACACCGACGAGGTTCCCCTTGGCTGTGTACGTGTAGGCGTCCGTCTCGTTCTCGTCGATCTCCAGACAAGGGGCCGCGACACCCGGGGAGTACGCAAGCGAGAGGTCGCGTTGCGTGTTCGTTGGTTTCGTCGTCGAGATCTCGATCTTGCCGGGTGGGTCTGCACGATGATATTCGAGTGCATCTTCGTCCATTGTAACCGTGTGTCCCGGTGCACTAATAAAAATGTATGGTTGAACCCCAGTATGGATTCCCGGTGTCAAAGTGGTGGGAGTTCCGTTCGGGTCGCCGGCTTGCTCGGAGAGTTCGGTTCGTGACCATGCTGAAACGTGACGACCCGCTTTTTCCTCTCGCGAAAGCTTGAGCAACAGCGGTAGCCACGACCGAGAAGGAACTTCGGTGATAAAGAGGAGCGCAGATCGTGGCCAAATATTACAGCGGTATGCGTGTAATGCAACGAGAACAGGCGTTCGTATTGGATCCGCGGTGAATTACTACTGAATTGCTGTAAATCTCCTCGTAATGGATTACGACATCGTGAGTTCGAGTTCGAATTCGTTGGCGATACCGAGCAACGTGTTTGGAATGTCTTCCTCGAACCGATCGTCGGTGAGTCGGTTCGCTGGACTGGCAACACTGAAAGCCCCGATCACCTGATCGTTAGGGCCGTTTACGGAGACTCCGATAGCCTTGACTCCATCCAGTTGTTCTTCGTAATTGAACGCGATTCCCCTCTCGCGAATTGTTCCGAGCTGATCGAAGAGGGTTTCCTCATCAGTTATCGTATTTTCCGTCGCTGCCGGGAGTCCACACTGATCGATGATCTCCGCCACCTTGCTTCGTGGATATCGCGACAGAATTGCTTTTCCGGATGCCGTCTGATGAAGACAAAATCGCTTGCCGACAGTCGAGTACGTCCAGACTGCGTGTCGTCCCGACGAGGTATGGATATAGACACCTCTTCCGTTTTCCTCCACAGTAAACACCGCCCTGCAGTCGGTTTCTTCGGCGAGTTGTTGGGTATACGACGCTGCAACTCTGTACGCCTGTTTTCTGTTACGGACGTAATCACCATGGTCGAGAAATCGAAGGCTGAGATAATACTCGTCGCCCGTCTTGACCACGTACCCGTTCGATAGAAGCGTTGCCAGATGCGAATGAACCGTACTCGGTGCCAACTCGAGTGCGTCGGCGAGTTCTGTGACTCGCCCACCGTCCAGTTCTCGGAGCATCTCGATTACCCTGAGCGAGATGGACGTCGTCTGCAGTTGCCGACCGTTTGTATTGTCCATACGTCTCACACGTACACAGCCTATATATAATTCGCGCCTCCCGAATGTATCGCTTGGCGTCGATCCCCGTTCTATTGGACTCTGGACCGACTATCGAACTCTCGTTCTATTTTGGCCAGACAAGTAGTCTACTAACATCTGACAGACTCACGTTCTGTGTCCCCATTCGCGTCTCGCGAATCAACTACCGAACTGCGGTTGTTCGGGGTAGCCGACCGATCGATTCGTTCCGTCGCGTCGACGACAGACCCGTAACCGTCGTTACAGTCCGAGTATCTCGCGCGTTTCGGTGGGCGAAGCGATCGGTCTCTCTAACTCCTCCGCGATCCGTGCAGTGCGACGCACGAGTTGTGCGTTGCTTTCTGCCAACTCTCCCTTCCGGTAGTAGACGTTGTCTTCCATCCCAACTCGTACGTGCCCGCCGAGGGTAATCGCCATCGTCGTTAGCGGAAGCTGGTGTTGACCAACCGCCAGAGCCTGCCATTCGACGGGGTCTGGGAGGTTGTCAACGAGATTGATGAGATTGCGCGGATGTGGGAGTGTGCCAGTCTGCATTCCGAGAATGAGCGTACACCAGTACGGTTCTGTAAGCAGTTGTTCGTCGATCAGGTGCTCTACCTCCGAAAGGTGGCCGGGGTTGAAGATCTCGAGTTCCGGTTTGACACCGGCGTCTCGCATCAGTTCGGCGTACTCCTCGTTTTGTTCGCGAGTATTGATTGCCGTTCGAGTCTGTCCGAAGTTCACCGGACCGACGTCGACGGTTGCCATGTCCGGGCGCGGTTCTGTCTCGAGAATCGGTGCAATCCGTTCCTCTCTCGAATAAATACCGCCGCCGCCGGTCGTGAAGTTGACGAGGATGTCGTCACACTGTTCCTCGATGGCATCTCGCATTGCCTGGTACCGTTCGAGGTCTTTGGTCGTTTCACCGTCGTCAGTCCGGGCATGGAGATGAACGATCGACGCACCCGCTTTCTCACACTCACGGACGTCTCGAGCGATTTCTTCAGGTTCGAGTGGGAGGTTCGGGTTCGCCTCTTTCCCCTGGTGTCCACCGGTCGTTGCAACGCTGATGATCAGCTTACTGTCGAAATAGTCCTCATAGCCACTGTATGGCATAGGTTGCAGGTCTGCACTCTCGCATTTATATGTTCCGGTGATCGGAACTCTCACGAGGTAAAACGCTTTTTCAAGACCGTCTCACGAGTGGCGGTGAAACGCTATCGTTCGTTCCCCTCCGGTCTCTGTTGACTCGAGTTCGATAGTTACACGCTGTCCGATTTCGACTCGATCGTCGTCGTACAGGATCCCAGTCAGTCTCACCGGGCCAAATTCAGCGATTGCGGTGATATACGGTGTGTCGTCGGCAAAGCGTGGTGTTGGTACGGTGATCGTCGTGTGGGTAACGATCGTCCCGATTTCGGGCAGCGGTTTTCGGAGTAGTTCGGGGTCACCACAGTGTGGGCAGACGTCCCTGGGTGGAAGCAACCCGTGGTCGTTCGAGCACGTGTAGTAGTAGCCACGGTTCGCTTCTACCGCGTCGAGGAAGTCATCGTAGGCACCGTTTCGATAGCCGCGGTCAGTCATTCTACTACCTCCAGAACGTGGACCGTTGCACTGGCAACTGTGCCACCGGCGTTCTGTGCGATACCGACAGTCGCGTCATCAGCAACTGCCTCGCTCCGAGGGTGTGTCTCTTCGAGTAGTCGTCCGATCGTCGCAACCTGTGCGACACCGGTTGCACCGACTGGATGCCCCTTCGCCTTGAGACCACCGGAGAGGTTTACTGGGAGTTCGCCATCACGACACGTCTCACCGCGTCGTGCTGCTCCGATGGCCTCGCCCGGCGGATACAGGCCGAGCCCCTCCAGTGCGAGCGCTTCGGCGATCGTAAAGCAGTCGTGGACTTCCGCAATATCGATGTCAGCTGGCCGAATAGCAGCGTCGGCATAGGCTGCCTTGGCCGCTTCTCGTGTCGCGGGTGTCTCCGAGAGAGACGGCCGCTCTTGGAGGGCCAGTGTATCACCACCGTGTCCACTACCCGTAATTGCGATTCCGGCATCGAGGTCGTGTTCCTCGGCAAACTCCTGTGAGGTTAACACGATTGCAGCTGCGCCATCACTGATCGGACAGGCGTCGTACAGTCCGACCGGGTCCGCAATTCTCGGGGCGTCGAGGACCGCTTCGACGGTCAGTTCCTGGTGGAAATGCGCGTGGTCGTTGACGAGAGCATTGTCGTGGTTTTTGACGGCGATATGTGCGAGATCTTCTCGATCACCGCCGAACGCCTCGAAGTACGCTCGTGCCATCAGCGCGTACGCACCTGGGAACGTGACGCCGGCACGGATCTCATAGAGATCGTCAGCGGCGCGAGCCAGTCCGTCGGTCGCTCCTGCAGTGCCCATGTTGCTCATCCGTTCCATCCCACCGGCGACGACGATATCCACATCTCCGGTCCGGATTGCACGAATGGCATCGTGAACCGCCATTCCGCCGGAAGCACATGCGCTCTCGACGCGTCTCGCCGGTGCCGTCGACCCGATCGCTTCCGACATGAGTGGTCCCTGGTGACCCTGGTTTTCTGAAAGCGTGCCGACGAAATTTCCGTAATACAGTTCGTCGACATCGGTCGGGGTGAGGCCGGCATCGTTGAGGGCTTTCCGACCGGCTTCAGAAAACATGTCTCGTCCTGTTCGATCGGGATATGACCCAAACGGAGTCATCCCTGTACCAGCGAGGCGGATCTGCGTCATTGGATACCACTCCTTGATCTATGAGGAACAGATATAATTGTACCGACAGTCACTGTGGCCGTTTCTTGGTTCCGACCGCGGCCCTCCCTACCGGCGGCGTATCGTACCATTGAAACGCGTTCTGGTGTTGTATCGCAGGGCAGTCTGGAACAATCGACCGGCGTTCAGATGGGTCTCTTTGCACTGGCTTCGTCGTTTCCGACGGTCGCGACGATGCCACAGTACAGAACAGCACTCTCGGCGGTTACTACACATAACATATAGCAAACATTATCTTTTTATATTAGAATCGTCGTTCTCCATATATGCGATCGGATAGCACTGCAGTAGTTACTGGTGGTGGACGTGGAATCGGTCAAGCAATCGCTATCGAGTTAGCGAGTCAAGGGGCTGATATCGTCCTTGCAGGTATCGATGAAGCGGGGATGGAAGAGACGAAATCGCTCATCGAAGCGGAGGACCAACGAGCACTCAATCGCTATACGGATCTCAAACACCTCGAGAGTATTCAATCAACTATCAAGGCAGCCACAGCCGAGTTTGAGACGATCGATGTTCTGGTCAACAACGCAGGGATTGCGGGTCCGACATCGCCGTGTGAAGAGATTTCTACCGACGAGTGGGACGAGACGATCGACGTCAATCTCCGTGGTCCGTTTTTCACCTGCCGAGAGCTGATTCCGGTGATGAAAGCGCAGAACTACGGACGGATCGTCAACGTGGCGTCCGTTACGGGCAAGCGTCCCCTCGAGCAACGGACTCCGTACGCAGCGACAAAAATGGGATTGATTGGATTCACGCGAACACTCGCCGCAGAAGTTGGCGCGTTCGATATCAACGTCAACGCTATCTGTCCAGGCTCAGTCGATGGACCACGTATCAGGCGGGTTTTCGAGCAAAAGGCAGAGGCGACTAACCAATCCTACGAGGATGTTCGACAGGCAGCCACATCTGAGAGCCCTCGGGGCGAGCTGGTCGAGCGAGAAGATATTGCCAAGCTAGCTGCATTCCTCTGCTCCAGCGATTCCGATCGAATGACCGGCCAGGATCTCAACGTTTCAGCTGGAAAAGTCATGTATTGAGTTGCAGTTCTCCTCGTCCGTTCTTCGGATCGAACTGCGGTATGTCCGCTCACTCGTGCCGAGAGTGGCCACCTTCGAACCCTCATGGACAATCACCCGAAATTATTTATGTTGGTACCATAGATTGGGTAATGGAAAAGCATGGTAACGGACAACACCGGACAGAGTAGACGGCGGTTTATGAAACAGGCGGCTGCCGGCAGTACAGCGGTTGGACTGGGCGCAGTCGCTGGGTGCATGGGCGATAGTGATAACGAACGGGAGGCTGTGGGGTCAGTTGCGAACCTCGAGAACTCCTATTGGCTTTCATGGGAGCGAGGATACGAAGAGGCGTGTGAGGCCTTCGGCTACGACACGAATCTCCAGACCAACGGGGGGGACGTCGACCAGCAACAGTCCCAGTTCGACACCGCGATTTCAAACATGGCCGATATGATCGTCGGCCAAACGTACACGAACGCAGCGGCCATCTCGCTCGCAGAGGCGTGTGTTCAGGGCAACGTTCCAACCCTGCTCGCTGTAACGATCGCTGACTGGTTCACACCGATGGACGCTGGGGACGAGTACGTTCAGTTTTTCACCCCCCACTTCGTCAACCATGCCTACACGTCTGCGAAGGTGTTGTTCGAGGAAATGGGTGGCGAGGGGACGTTCGTTCACATCGAAGGCAACCGAGGCACAGCGCCGAACACCGGCCGGAACAACGGACTCGAGTTAGCAATGGAAGAGTACCCCGATATTGAACGACTCGAGCCGGTTCTCCAGGGGAACTTTATCCGAACGGATGCCCGGGATGCGATGTCCGATCTCATTTCGACTCACGGAGACGACATTGAGGGATTCTTCGGTCAGAACGACGATGTCGCGATCGGCGGGCTCCAGATGCTAGAGGAGAACGGCTACGACGTTCCGGTCGTCGGGATCGATGCAACCGAACCCGCACTGGAGCGCATCCGAGACGGTCGGATGGCAGGCAGTGTCTCCGGGATGGGGCCCTGGCAAGCAGGGTGGTCGATCGCCAAGGTCCATGACTGGATCGAGGGCTACGAGTTGACCGAGGCGGAGCGAATGATGACGTTCAATGCACCGCTCGTCGTCAACGATCCCGACGAATGGCGCGATCGAATCGGTGACGAGATCGAGCTGCCAATCCTTGAGGTCGATCAGTACGAAGAAGACGTCTTCCAGGGAGAGACGCCATACGATTGGGAACTGATGTCGAAAGCGGAATCCGGCGAGGACGGATGGGATCCACAGATCGGGATGAGTCCAATGGGACGCGACGACATTTTCGAGGTTCTCGACTGGGACGAAGACGATCGACCGGACGACTACTCGATGCCGGACGTGTACGACGATGACGGTGCACTGTCTGAAGTGCAAGCAACGTACGACGAACGGTTCAATACGGATCCCCTTCAGGACTGAGTATGTCGGAACATAGTGCGAACGTGGAATCGACGGCTCCGCTCGACACCGACTCAGCGGCTCGTAGTGAAACGAGTCTGCGTGTCGAAAACATCTCGAAATCGTTCCGTCACGTCGACGCACTGATCGATATCTCCCTGGAACTCAACCAGGGAGAGGTCGTCGGGCTCGTCGGCGAGAACGGTGCCGGAAAGAGCACCCTCCTCAATATCCTCACTGGCGTTTTGAGCGCTGACGACGGACAGCTGTACCGAGATGGCGCGCCCGTCGAGTTCGACGGTCCACAGACCGCCGCATCGTATGGGGTTTCGCTTGTTCACCAAGAACAGGACGTTATCACCTATTTTACGGGGTACGAGAATCTCTTTCTGGGACGAGAACGAGAGACCATCGGCCTCCTAAAAAAGAGCGAGATGAGCAACGACGCCCAGTCGTTCGTCGACGATCTTGGGATCAATATTGACGTCGACAAGTACGTAAAGAACTACTCGTTCAACGAACGACAGATGCTCGAGATCGCGAAGGCGTTTCACACGTCGAGCAAGGCCGACAATCCGGTTATCCTGCTCGACGAGCCAACGGCGGCCCTCGAAGAAGAAGGTCGGGAACTCCTGTTCGATCTGGTCAACGATCTCCGGAACGAAGCAACGTTCGTCTTCGTTTCCCACGAACTCGACGAGGTCCTTGAGATTACGGATCGAATTTACGTCTTGAAAGATGGGGAGCTGGTCGCCGAGTATGACACGGAGGAGGCGACCCAAGACAAACTGCAACAGAGCATGGTTGGCCGGGAAACGTCCAAGGAGTACTACCGTGTTCCGGATCAGCGACGCGAATCGGATCTCGGTGAACCGGTAATCGAAGTAGCCGACTTGCAGTCCGAAGACGAAATCGGCCCGGTTTCGTTTTCGGTTCGTCGCGGCGAAATATTTGGCATTGTCGGCGTCGAAGGGTCGGGAAAAGAGCGTCTCGGTCGGGCCATAGCTGGCGCCAGTCCCGTGACTGACGGCACAATCACGATCCAAGACACCGAGGTGAAGCCGGATTCGCCGGCAGATATGGTCGATGCTGGCGTTGGATACATCCCCAAAGATCGGAAATCGGAGGGGCTGTTGCTGTACCAGTCGGTCCGGACGAACACATCGCTGGCAATGATCCGAGACATGTACGGACGCTTGCCGTTTCTGGACCTAAAGGTGGAGTCGGAGGTCACCGAACGGACGATCGAAGATCTCAATATCAAGACCCCAAGTGCCAACTCACTCGTCCACGGATTGAGCGGCGGGAACCAGCAGAAAGTGGTGATCGCCCGCTGGCTGGCTCACGAGACGCCGGTCTTGGTGATGGACAATGTGAGCCGCGGCATCGACGTCGGTGCCAAAGAAGAGGTGTATCGCTTGTGTCGAGAACTAACTGATGAGGGTATTTCGATCGTCTTGATCGGTGATGAACTGCCAGAGGTGATCGGACTATCGAACCGGATCGCGGTCATGCAAGACGGCTCGTTTGCCGGCGAACCGATCGATGCCGCACCCGAAACGAAGCCAACTGAAGAGGAGCTAATCCAGCTCATGGTCTAAGATGAGTGCAAACAACGCAGCGGACACGATACAGAACTGGTGGGACGAACAACGTGAGGAGCGAACGCGACAGGATTGGATTATCGACCTCGGGCCGTTCGTAATGCTGTTCGGTCTGATGGTGCTGTTTAGCATCCTCAGTGAAAACTTCCTCACGTACGGGAATCTGATAAGCAACGTCGCCGTAAACAGTGCGTTGCTCCTGTTGGTCGCGCTGGCAGGAACGTTCCCGATTCTCCAACAGAGCATCGACCTCTCGGTGGCTGCACTGGTCAATCTATCCGGTGTTCTCACCGTGATCTTAGTCGCACAGTTCGGATTCCTGGCGATTCCCATGGTCCTGCTAGCAGGAATGCTTGCGGGCTTTGCCAACGGCTACGTGTTTGCCAAACTCAAGGTCCCGTCGTTTCTGGTTACCCTCGGGACGATGTCCGTGATGACCGGCATCGCCCTGATCCTGACGGGCGGCTCGAGTATCAACTTCAGAAACGATGCGATCCGTGGAATCGCCACTGGTGAGTACATCGCTGGTGTACCGAATCTCGTCTTCTGGTCGGTGCTGATCTACCTCGGCACCGTCTTCCTCGCGTTTCGGACGAAGTTCGGGCGGTACTGCTATGCACTGGGTGAAAACGAACGCGTCGTCGAGCTCTCCGGCGCAAAAGTCGATCGGTACAAGATCTACCCGTTCGTGCTCTCCGGACTCCTGTGTGCGATCGGTGGGTTCTTGCTCGCCGCTCGGCTGTCGTCGGCGTCGCCCGACGCGGGGACGGATCTGCTGTTGCCAAGTATCGCTGCGATCGTCATGGGCGGTACCGCACTAACCGGCGGTGTCGGTGGCCCACACCGGACGATTCTCGGTGTCCTCGTCATCGCCGTTCTCCAGAACGGGATGAACTTGACCGCAGTCGATCCGTTCGTCCAGGAGATTATCCTTGGCATCGTCGTCGTCGTCGCCGTTGCGCTCTCGATCGATCGGCGGAAGATCGACGTGGTCAAGTAGCGCACTCGGCGGTTTTTCGTTCCGATTGAGTTCGAGTACTCTGCTGTTGGAGCGGCGGAGACCAGGTTCTGTACCAGCGCGAGATTCAACAACAGACGGAAGACTGTCTCCAGATTAGCTCTCGGTTGCCGGATTGATTCGAGTCAATCGCACAAAAGTAACTATTTCACCGACCGGCAGACGTCCCAGTTTCCGTTCAGTCGTCGGCGAGTGGCTGTGTCACGTGGCTGGCGGCGACGGTTCCGTCACGTTCCCATCCTCGTCGGTCATAGTACTCGTCTAAGGCGTCCTCGAACCCAGGGAGCTCGTAGGGTAAGAAATCATCCTCGCGATCGAAGCCACGTTTGCTGTTGAAATGCCGTTCGAGGGTGACGACGCGAGAGCCGACCTCAAGCAGGGAGTCGTACTCAGCGTCGAACAGTCCCTCGAACCGCTCCGGCGTCATGAAGCTCCGTGAGAACCGGCAGACGATCCCACAGTCTTCTAGCGCTCTGGCGTTTTCCTGTTCGATGACAACCTCGGGTTTTCCGTCGAGACCAGTGGGTTCGAGCGCATCTCCAGCGTCGACCAACGGATATTCCCAGGCGTACATCGTCGAGAACATGTGATCTGCGCCGCGGTTTGCAACGGCATAGGATAGCCCCTGTCCGTTGAGCGCTCGGCCGTCGTGGGCGGCGAAGTCGAGCCCTTTGACCGTCCAGTTTTCCACGTCGAGTTCTTCGTGGAACCGATCGATCCCCTCCGCGAGGAGATCACCAACGCCGTCGCGATGGGCGATGTCTGCGACGACCTGGTGAATCAACTCGATGTTACCGAACTCGTTTTCGGACGCCAGGTAGGCTGCAACGACGTTGCCACAGGTGATCGTATCCATCCCATAGCGGTCACAGAGCTCGTTCGATTTCATGACGTCGACAATGTCGTCCACTGCGCAGTTCGAGCCGAATGACATGACGGTCTCGTACTCGGGGCCTTCAGTCTCGACTCCGCGCTCTTCGTCTTTCGTCGGGAGCTTACAGGCAAAGGCACACGCAGAACAGGTTCCACGCGTATATTTTCGATCTTCGACGGCATCACCGTTGATCCCCTCGACGCCCTCGAACGATCGCTCTGAAAAGTATCGTGTTGGCAGGGCTTCGACCTCGTTTGCGAGGTCCGTCACGCTCGTCGTTCCCTGCCGTTTCATGATGTGATCCGACGTTGCAGCGTCCCGGTGGACATCCATCTGGATCGGCGGCACCTCGATGTTCGGTGCCGAGTCGCCTTCGAACGTGATCGCCTTGACGTTTTTTGCACCGAGGACCGCACCGAGGCCGCCGCGTCCGAACGCGCGGCTTTCGGTCGTCATGATCGAAGCAAAGCGGACGCGTCGTTCGCCCGCGGGGCCAATACAGGCTACGTGCTCTTCCGAGAGGTCGTGGTGGTCCTCGATGTAGGTCGTTGTCTCGGGGACCGTCGCGTCCGCTAGTTCCGGGATGGCTTCGAACTCGACACCCTCGTCGGTCACGTGTACGATCAGCAACTCGTCGCTCTGTCCAGTGAGTTCGACGGCAGCGTTGCCCGTCGCGGCAAAGTTCCGGGACATGAATCCGCCTGCGTTCGACGACAGCAAGCGATTGGTCTGAGGTGAAATCCCGGTACAGTTCATCCGGCCAGTAAAACTCATGTTCGACGCCTGCATCGGTCCGGTCGTAAAAAAGAGGCTGTTTTCGGGACCGAACGGGTCTGCGTCGAACGGCAGCCGCTCGTGGGCAAGAGCGGTTCCGACGCCACGGCCTCCAATAAATGTCTCGAGGATGCTCTCAATGGCTGTTCGATCGGTCGTACGACTGCCGACGTCGACGGTGAGGAGTGGTCCCTCTGCGTGCAGCATACGGTTGTAGTCGAGGGTACTGGCTATTAAAACTGCGCTCTGTCTAATTCGTATTCGAACACTGCCGTCCAATTCGACCCGCTACCCGTGGGTCGCCGTGCCGATCAAGCGGTGAAGCCGCCGTCGACGACGAGGTTCTGTCCGGTCACGAACGACGCTTCCGCACTCGCCAGGAACAGTGCGGCATCTGCAACCTCTTCGGGCTGTCCTGGCCGACCGAGTGGTGTGTTTTCCGTGAGGCCACCTGCCGTGTCACCGTCCTCTTTGGTCATCGCTGTCTCGATGATTCCAGGGTTCAACGCGTTGACTCGGATACCGTGTGGTCCCTGTTCGATGGCGAGCTCTCGCGTCAGGTTCGTCACCCCGCCTTTCGACGTACAGTACAGCGACGAGTTCTCGAGGCCACGGAGCCCTGCGATCGAGGACATATTGATAATTGATCCACCGCCCTCCTGGGTCTGCATCTCCTCGATCGCAGCCTGACACCCGAAGTAGACGCCCTTGAGGTTGATGTCCATCAGCCACTCGAAGTCCTCTTCGGTCGCCTCGACGATCGGGAGCTGGCGTTCGACGCCTGCATTGTTGACCATCACGTCGAGTGAGCCGTATGCCGCGACGGTTTGTTCGATCGCGTGCTGGATGTCATCAGTCGACGTCACGTCCGTTTCGACGTACTGTGCATCGCCGCCGTTGGCCGTGATCAGTTCGTGTGTGGGTTTTCCACCGAGTCGCGGGTCTTCCCGGACGTCCGCGATGGTGACACGTGCTCCTTCCTCTGCAAACCGCCGAGCGATCGCTCGCCCGTTCCCCGAGGAGGCGCCAGTTACCAGTGCCGTCGTATCCGCTAATCTTCCAGTCATAGGTTATGAATGTCTACGTTGGGTCAGCGTGTATGCGGATGAACCGCACACAATAATAAGTTAGCATTTTTGATCCGGTTTCTCGCTCTGCGAGTCGCCAGTTGTCACGTGTTCGTCACGCCACGTCACATAATACCATCTACTCCGTTCGGTTCCGTCTGGTGTTGGTCAGACAGACGCTTTGTAGCTGTGTGTCGTTCTCGATCGCTTCGATCCGTGCGAGTCGTCTTCCAGTACTGTGGATATGAAGTAACCGTCAACCGATCGTCGGTTCTGCTCCGATAACACTGGTCGAGTACCCGGCCAAAGGCCGCGCTCACAGCGTTCGGCGTACTCGCAATTCGGTTGCGATCGGTCTCGAATTCCCACGGGACCATATTCCGAACATTTATTAATGATAGCCAGAAATGATCCTACTGGTATGTTAGCGAATGGCGAGTTAGTAGTGGATTCCGTCTCCCACTGCTTCAACCACACCCCGGAGAATCACAAACACCCACACGCCCAGCGCTGGGATGACGAAACCTACGAACTCAGCGAGAAACTCTTGCCCGACGACTACGTCCCCTCGGAGGAGGTGTTTTACCGCAATCACCAGCCTGAAGAGCTCGCTCGCCTGCTGTTTCTCGAAAGTCAGATCGACTACAGCGTCTACCACTCCCTTCCCCTGGACGACTACTTCCACGATGGCTACGTCTCCCGTGAGAAAGGGTTCGAGTTCTGTAAGCAGAACCCGGATCGTTCCTCGATGTACGTCGACATAAACCCACTCGAGGATGACGCAGTCGAGCAGGTCGAGGAGTATGCCAGCCGAGATATCGTCGAAGGAATCAAGCTCTACCCCTCGCGCTACCAGAACGGGCAGGACCTTTCGCTCCAGCTTACGGAGGACGCGGTCTGGCCGATCATCGAGGCGGCAGCCGATTCGGACGTCGACACCGTCGCGATGCACAAGTTCATTCCCTTCGCCACCGCCCCTGTCCGATACTTCAAAACGGACGATGTCGAGGACGCTGCGCTGTCGTTTCCCGACCTGAACTTCGAGATCATCCACGCTGGGTTCTCGTTCCTCGAGGAAACTGCGTTCGCGATGGCGAGTCACGATAATATTTACGGGAACTTAGAGAACACCGCCTGTCTGGTGAACAGTCGACCGCGGAAGTTCGCGAAGATCCTCGGTGAGTTCCTCTACTGGGTCGGCTCCGATCGCCTACTCTTTTCGAGTGGTGCATCGGCGCTCCATCCACAGCCACCGATTGAGGGGATCTGGAACTTCGAGATGCCCGAGGACCTCCAGGCAGAATACGATTATCCCGAAGTGACCCAGGAAGACAAGCGAAACATTCTGGGTGGGAACGCACTGCGGATGCTGAACAAAGACCCCGACGAGATTCGATCGAACATCGAAGGCGACCGATGGGAACAGCTGCGCGAAGAGCAGGGACTGACGGACTCGTTCCCAGAACCCTGGTCGACGTACGACACGACAGCATAACGATGCCCAGTCATATCACTCCCGAGCAGGAGTTTGAAGACGAGCGAAAGGCCACGATCCGTGCTACACTCTCGAACGTACTGGATCCGTGTAGCTGTGCGAGCGAGCATCCGATCAACATCGTCGACTTCGGCCTCGTCGAAACGATCGAGATCGACGAGACTGGACACGTCGACGTCTTGCTCTTGCTTACTTCACAGCGGTGTACGTACTTCATCAGCATGAGTGACGAGATCGTCGACCGACTCAGTGAGCTTCCGTTCGTCGAATCGGTCGAGGTCCACCAGTCAACAGAGGGGAAGATCTGGACGCCCGACCGGATGTCCGAAACGGAACAGACGGCTCGCAGAGAACGGTTTCATCAGCGGATGGAACAGGCCGGTATTAGTCCCCACGCCGAACAGAGTTAACCCCGATCGAACCCACAGTCCACTTGCGCCCCGAGTGCTATTTTTTGTATGCTGGCAGACTGGGCAGCGGAAACCTAAACAGAGAAACGGAAACCCAGAAGCGAAAGAACTGAACTGCGACGCTATCGTGCAGTTTTGATCGAGTCGAGCGCTGCGGGGTTCTCGAGACTGCTCAGGTCTCCCGGTTCGTCTCCCTGATAGATGCTCGAGATGACCCTGCGGATGATCTTCCCGGACTGAGTCTTCGGTAACTCGTCCACGAAGAGAACCTCTCGCGGACGGAACGGTTTCCCGTGCTCGACCCCGACGAGTTCGCGAAGCTCCGTACGAAGGTCGTCAGACGGCGTTTCCCCGGATTCGAGGACAATGTAGGAAACGACAGCCGTTCCAGTGGTATCGTCGGGGACCCCAACGGCTGCAGCCTGGTTCACTGACGAATGGTCGATGAGTGCGTCTTCAATTTCGGCTGGACCGACCTTTCTGCCGGCGATATTGAGTGTGTCGTCTGCTCGCCCGTGGAGGTACCAGCAACCGTCTTCGTCTTTCTGGGCCCAGTCACCGTGGTTCCATAGGTCCTCGAACGTCGACCAGTACTCATCGAGATAGCGCTCGTCACCGGACCAAAGCGATTTCGTCATCGATGGACACGAATCGCGCGCCACGAGATAGCCTCGTTCGTGGCTGTCCGCGACCGAGTCGCCGTCCTCGTCGACAATATCGATATTCATTCCCAGACCCGGACCGCCGAGCGTACAGGGTTTCAGGGGCTGTATCGGCATCGGCATGAGGAAACAACCCATGATCTCGGTCCCGCCGGAGATGTTGATAATCGGTGTGTCGCCGCCGCCGACATTGTTATAGAACCAGTGCCACGATTCGGCATCCCACGGCTCGCCCGTCGACCCCAGGATTCGAAGCGACGAGAGATCGTGACCCGAGAGCCAGTCGTCATCTCCGTTTCCAGTGGAGACGGATGGCTCGTCTGACCCTGTATCATGCGTATTGTGCTTTCGCAGAGCCCGAATCGCGGTCGGCGAGATGCCAAACTGGGTCAGCGAGTGGCGATCGATCATAGACCAGAAGCGATCGGGTTCGGGATGGTCGGGTGCCCCCTCGTACATGAACATCGTTCCGCCGAAGGTGTGAACGCCGATCATGGTCCAGGGCCCCATCATCCAGCCGATATCGCTGACCCAGAAGAAGCGATCGGATGGCTTCAGATCGAACCCGAAGTGGAGTTCCTTCGCCGCCTGTGTCAGTGCTCCCGCGTGCGTGTGGACGATTCCTTTCGGCATCCCCGTCGTCCCCGAGGAGTACAACAGCATCGACTCCTGGTTTGAGTCGAGTGATTTCGTCTCATAGGTGTCGTCTTGGGGTTCGATGGCGTCGTGCCACCATTCATCACGGTCTTCGGTCCAGGGGATGTCGTGGGTGCTCTCCGGCTCACTCGATCCCAACCGGTCGAAGACGATCGTGTGCTCGACGTGGCCTGCCTGTTCGATCGCCTCGTCGGCGGTTTCTTTAAGAAAGATGGAACCACCGCGACGAAGGAAGCCGTCGCCAGTCACGAGCACGCGACACTCCGAATTCGCGATCCGCGTCGCGGTAGCTTCCACACCGAATCCGGAAAAGATCGGGACGGCGATCGCTCCGACCTTGAAACAGCCATAGAGAATCGAGACGACCTCCGGGACCATTGGCATATAGAGACCGACCGTATCGCCTGTCTCAATGCCTCGTTCCTCAAGTGCGTTCGCGACCTTGTTCGACTGCCGATGCAGTTCGTGGTACGTGAGTTCCCTGACCTCACCGTCTTCACCCTCCCAGAGGCAGGCGACCGTATTCCGAGTCGGTTCATCAAGCGTCGCATGACGGTCGACGACGTTGTGTGCGATGTTGAGCTCGCCACCTGAGTACCACTCACTGAACTGTGGCCCGTTACTGTTCTCTCTGATCGTGTCGTACGGTTCGTAAAATTCGATGTCGAGATAGTCGATCAGTTCGTCCCAGAACCACTCGATACCGCTTTCGCCCTCTCCAGGCACCGCTGTCGTGGTTCGTTCGATCAACTCATCGTAGTCGTCGATATCGTACTGTTGCATGAACGCAAAGACGTTCGTGGACTCGACGAACTCTCTGGAGGGGTCGTGCACTATCGCTGTCGTTCCTGCAGATTGTTCTGACATAACCTCTATGATCTCATGTGACGGGATCCATGATAAACTATCGGATACGAATGGCCGAAACACACCCGACAGTACTGGAATCGTTCGATCAGATCTGCATCGGTTTGCAACGGCGACGACCGTCACGCTCGAATCTGATTATAGGCTTGGGTGCCACCGTATTCGAGACGCCGTCGCTGGTCAGACTGATCGACCACCCACGACAAGTTCACATTTTCACTCGGATACTACATATGAAATTATACAAATTGTTTATATCATATTCGACCAATACAGAGGTATGTACCACATACTTGTGCCGGTTGACGAACATGTCGATCGGGCTCGAATGGAGGTCCGCTATCTTCAGTCACTTCCTGTCGATCGTGAGACGACCCAGATTACCGTTGCCCACGCATACGAGAACGAACCACGGGACGATCGGCCAGTCGAACGGCCAGAAGCTGTTCAACTAGCCCTGCAAGCGTTCGAAGATGAGGGGTTTGCCGTCGAACACAGGGAGATCAGCGGGATTCCATCCGATGGAATCATGACTCTCGCAGACGAACTCGAGGCGGATGAAATCGTTATGGCCGGGCGAAAGCGAACACCGGCTGCGAAGGCTGTTTTTGGGAGCGTTACCCAATCAGTTATTCTCGACAGTCACCGTCCCGTGACAGTAGTCGGCGTTAACGACTGATCGCCACAAATACAATAACACCAGAAACTGATTACACACCGATCGCATAGTCCGCGGTTCTCGCTCACGTCACATACTCCAAACTGCGTTGTCTTCGTGCGGTCGGGTGCGCACTGACGTTCAGTGGCTACTATCGTTTGACCACAGTAGCCGAACGTCTGTCCGATAGAACCGATCGAGACGCAGCCTCTCGAAGACAGGACCAGCGCTCGAAGGTGAGCACTGGACGAGGTGACGCCGGGTACTCGATTGTATCAGCTCGTCCGGTGTCGTTTCCGCTTACTGAACGACAGTGGAATCGTCGGACGAGAATCGCTGAGACAGTAGCGTCCGGGACGAAGACTCGCAAATCACACTGCCTCGTGCGTTGACATCGGCTAACAGCGCCGGTACTGGCTTCCAGAAGAGAATACGTTCGCGTCCGCAGTCACAGCCCTACTCCAGATTGGCGTCCTTGTACGTCTCGGCGTGTTCCACGTAGAGGTTCTGCACCCTGGCTATTTCTGCTAGGTGATCATCTTCGATCGGACGTGTCTCTACTGGAACACCGTATGCGAGATGGCCTTCCGGGACCGTCTGTCCCTCGGTCACCAGACTGCCGGCGGCGACGAGACAGTTCGATTCGACAACGGCGTCTCTCTGGATGGTACTGGACATGCCGATGAGAGATCCATCTTCGACGGTCGCGTAATCGATGACGACGTTGTGGCCGATGGTGACTCCATCACCGATGGTCGCACCGTGCACCATCGAGAACTCTTGAACGTTGGTCTCCGCGCCAATAACCGTCCCCTCTCTATCACCGCGGAGGCAAACGAACGGCCAGAGGCTCGATCGGTCGCCCACAGTCACGTTACCCACTGCGTACGCCATTTCCGAGACGAACGCCGATTCCGCAATATCCGGTGTCGCACCCGCTACTGTTCGTTCCATACACGATACGTCTCTAAGATGTGATTTAGAAGTACCGGATGTGCCGCGATCGGATGACTGAATCCTTGTGAGCAATCGTGGGTCGGCGGTTGTTGATCGGCGTGTTCCAAATGATTTCTAAGTCATCATATAGTAGTTTATGTCTTTATCTGTTTATTTCGACGCCAAATAATATCTGTCTGGCACCCACATTTTTCGTATTGAAGTTTAAACCCGAATCAAACGTTCAGAGCCAGTTAAAACGCTTTTTTCGTTTGATGTCGCGGTTTCAGCGATATGGATGCTGTTCAGATCGGTCCGGAAAGGAAGGGATCAGCAGTATCGGATCCCATATACGAATAGAGACGCTTCAACGGTTCTTCCGCGGGTATCTAGTTGAATTCGGGAGGATCGCGAAGCGACACGGTGCATTCCGATGCGACTCAGTATCCAACTCCATCGGTACTTATTATCAGTTTGAAATACTAGTTTTGTTTTGGATAGAAATGATATCGAATGAGTACGATCGTCTCCTCGAAACTCTCTGCACTAGACGCTAGCGCTCAAAACACATATGACGGTTGAGAGATTATAGTGATCCAATGGACGATTCGATACCAGGACAAACACGGTCTCACATCCATACTGCCCCGCGAACAGAGGTTTCGCAAAACCAAGGGAAATTCCGAATTCATTTCAATTTTCCCGGTCGCGCCGTCCCTGGCCACGACGACCACGGCTATGGCCCGCTAGCAACCGTTGTCGAGTCGTTCATGGACCCAGGGACACTCATTCGGATGCACCAGCACCGCAATGAGGAAATTATCTCCTGGGTGCCCGACGGCGTGATGCGCCACGACGACCACCAGGGCAACGAGTTGGTCACCGACTCCGACCACCTGATGGTGATGAATGCCGGCAGTAGCTTCTGGCATTCCGAGGAAACACTCGCTGACGATCCGCCACTACGGATGCTCCAGATTTTTGTTCGGCCACACAGCCTCGATCTGGAGCCCAGCATCCAGCACGAGCCGATTCCCGAGCCGATTCCCAACGAATGGCGTCACTTGTTCGGTCCCGAAGACACGGATGCGCTGTTGTACGTCCGCAACGACGTCGACTTCTACGATTGCCGGCTCGAGGCCGACGCTACGACCACGCTTCCTACCCGGGAAGGGTGGGACACCTACTGTTACGTGTTCGAGGGCGCCGTTGAAATCGCCGGTGAGTCGGTCGGGTACACTGAAAGCGCACTCGTCACCGACGATGGCAACGTGCCCGTGACCGCAACTACGGACTCGATTCTCGTCGCCTTCGTCATCAATCCAGACGCCCCGATCACGCGCCAAGGCACCATCGGCCGCTGATAGTTTAACCATGATCTGATTAGTTTCAGCTCGACGAGCATTCATCCGAGCGATCCGGAATTCAACCCAAGTATACCACAGGACCGCGGTCGGTCGTCGGGAATCTGCTCTCTTGTCAACTCGATATTGAAGCCGAAGGGAACGTCAGCTGCCAACGAACGTCTGAGAGAGTGGGTGATAACTGCTATACAGTACTACAATTGTAATTTTATGAGAGACAACCGGACCCGCCGAGAAGTCAGTCACAGTGGCTACACGGAGCGCGACGAGAACCAACCAGTGATCTAACTATTGAGTTCGGGGTATCCTGAATCGGTGTTTTTTGCAATATTATTTATAATCATCCAGCCGACTCTACGCGCCAGGTTATTTACACCAGTATGGCTGTAATCAAGTGCTGTATGAGCAACGGGTGAATCCGAACGACGTCTCATTCTCGCACCGTTATGTAGCTCCACCGCGTCTGTGCGTACCAGCAACCCAGAGTGGAACATGAATAATAACGCGAGGAGGTAACAACTGTGCATTTTCTGTTTACCACCTCACAACAGTGGTCCCGTCCTACTTTGTGACAATGGGCTGCATCTGCTCTGAGACGATTCTGTCCGGTCAGTACGATGTGCTCAGAAACAGGGGAAAACCTCACGTTCGGAAACGGAGTCGACACGATGACAGACCACTCCGAAACGACGATCAAGCCTTTTACACAGCCGTTCGAAACCAGGCAACCCCGACGTACATACTCTCCATGCACTACAGCGAGGCTTCGGCAAACTGCTGGCGATCGTCTCGGACGTCATTCTATCCTCTGACAACCGGATTCAGTAGTTGTTCACGTGAAAAGCACCTACCGACACTGTGTGTCCGCGTCCTCACGCTTTCCCGTAATTTCAAACGCCGATCGTGCCCGTTACGTATGAACCGCCCTCGAGACTACTCGATTACGAACAATCGGTCGTCTGTTCGACCATAGGAAACACGGTGGAATAGCTGGTGGCAATACGGACACTAAAAATCATGAACAATACTCGTAATTATAGTATCGCAGTGTAGAATGTAGACGTATAGAGACTATTTGTAGGCAAATAGACTACCTATTTCGGAATTGTCTTTCTCGAGTTCTATTTCTTTGAAAATGTATATGATATCAAGCTAATTTCCTGATTGCGAACGCCGAGCATCGTCTGAGCCGATCACGTGACTGCTGCGCAGGTGTCACTACTATACCGAACCAGTGCCGTCCAGTAGCTGGGTGGCCAAAGGCCGTTCAGCTGTCGCTGAACCGAGATAGAAGCAGTAACTACGCGACCGTTAGGTGGTCGGCTGGGACTGCCAGCGTGTGTTTCGAGAGGGTTGCGGTGGGGGTTAGGCGACCCGATTTACGAGTTCCTTGCCCGACTGGTATCGAGAGACGTTTTCTTTGACGAGATCGGCAATGTCCAAGTGGTATCTGTTCGTTGCCGACCCCTTGTGTGGCGAGATGATAACCTCCTCAAAGTCCCAGAGTGGGGACTCTTCTGGCAGCGGTTCGGTCTCGAAGACATCCAGTCCTGCGCCGGCGATCTCGCCCGTTTCGAGCGCCGAAACGAGTGCCTCCTCGTCGACGACTGGGCCGCGTGCGACGTTGATCAGGTAGCTATCGTCACGCATTACGTCGAACTCTTCGGCACCGATCAACCCCTCCGTCGCTGGAGTATGTGGCAACGAGAGTGCAAGGAAGCGAGCGTCGGCAATAGCCTCGTGTAGGTCCGACGGATGATAGATTTCGTCGACGCCGGGGACGGGTTCGGAAGATCGGCGCACACCGGTGACGTCCATCCCGAGCGCGCTCCCACGCTTCGCGATCGCTTGCCCGATCGTTCCGAGTCCAACGACGCAGAGTTGCTCATTTTCGATCGTAAAGGGGTTCTCGTACTCCGGGGTGTACCAGTTTCGTTCGTTCTGGTGGTCCCGGTACACGTGGAGTCGGCGAGCTAATGATAGCATGTACCCGGTGGCGACCTCACTAACGGTGGTACCGTGGATGCCCGAGCTGTTGGTGAGTGGAACACCGTTTGCTTCGTACGCGACTTCGTCGAACTCGTCGTAGCCCGCACGGATACAGTGCACCCAGCCGGCGTCTAAGTACTCGGGTCGAGGCACGTACGAGGCGACGGCGTCTGTCGCTTCATACTCGTGGCCGTCGCCGACGAGTTCAGCCGGGATCGAGAGCCCGTCGAAGGCCTCGACGAAATCTGCCTTTGGAATGACGGATTCGACCGATTCGTGAACGCACAGTCGTTGAAGCTTCTCTTGGGTAGCCATAGCCGAGAGTTTCGGGAATGATTATTCAACTCTGTTGAAGGAGGCAATATTTTCCCAGACCGTCGGTGCCGATCGGGCCTGTGATAGATGCTATCATTCAATCTGTCATCCGGTAGCCGGTATCTTTATCACCCCCTAGAGGAATTTGGAGGTATCCACACCGAGGTATCAGTATGAACGTAACAGAAGCAATCGCAGAAGCGATGCGCAGCGAAGGCGTTGAGTACTTGTTCGGGTTCCCGAGCAATCCGTTGTTCGACACGAACGCCGCCGAAGAAGCGGGAATTCGGACGATTATCACGCGACAGGAGCGCACTGCGGCCCACATGGCCGACGCGATCGGTCGACTCTCCTCGGGCGATGATATCGCCGGATTCGCCTGCCAGCACGGGCCCGGAACCGAGAACTCCATCGGTGCGATCGCACAGGCCTACGGCGAATCGGCGCCGCTCGTGGCGATTCCAGCGGGGTACGACCTGGCGAAGACGGATGTCGACCCGAAGTACAACTCGCTGATCAACTACCAGCACGTGAGCAAGACCTGTGAGCAGCTGGCCGACCCGGACGCTGTCGGCGAGACGATTCGTCGCGCATTCAATGCAGCTCGAAACGGACGGCAGCGACCGGCTGTCGTCGAGGTTCCAAAGGATGTGTTCTGGAAGGACGCCCCGGAAGGCTTCGAGTACAAAACATCGTCGACGAGCCGAAGTGGCCCTGACGTGAACGCAGTACCGGGAGTCGTGGACGTGTTGCTCGAGGCCGAGCGACCCGTGATCTACGCCGGGCAGGGCGTCCACTACGCGAAGGGCTGGGACGCACTGAAGGAATTCGCCGAGTTGCTCGAGGCACCCGTTGCGACGAGCCTCAACGGCAAGAGTGCGTTCCCGGAGGACCACCCGCTCTCGCTCGGTGCAGGGAGTAAAAGCGAACCCGGACAGCTCGCCCACTTCCTTCGAGAGTCAGACGTCATCTTCGGGATCGGATGTAGTTTCACCGACACCGCCTACGGGATCACCGTCCCCGAAGGGAAGACGATCGTCCACTCGACGCTCGACGCGACGGATATCGACAAGGACGTCGAAGCCGACCACGCGTTGGTCGGCGACGCTCGCCTGACCCTCGAAGCGCTGGTCGAGGAGGTCGACAGTCGACTCGACGGGTCTCGCGGCCGATCCGACGACGTTGCAGCGGAAATCGAAACGGTTCGCGAGGAATGGCTCGACGAGTGGCGTCCGAAGCTCACCTCAGACGAGACGCCGATCAACCCCTACCGAGTTATAAACGAGTTGACGAACGTCGTCGATTCCGAGAACGCCATCATCACAGCCGACGCTGGCAACCCGCGGGACTTCCTCGCGCCGTTCTGGCAGACGACCGAACCGATGACGTTTATCGGCTGGGGGAAGACGACCCAGCTGGGGTACGGACTCGGGCTGGCAATGGGCGCGAAACTGTACGACCCGGACAAGCTGTGTATCAACATCATGGGTGACGGTGCGATCGGCATGACTGGTCTCGACTTCGAGACCGCAGTCAGAGAGGACATTCCAATCCTCACGATCCACCTCAACAACTACGAGATGGCATCGTACGATACGCCGTTCTCCGGTGACTATGCCGATGTCGGCAAGGCACTGGGCGGCTACGGAGAGCGAGTCGAAGACCCCGACGAACTCGCCCCGGCTATCGAGCGTGCGATCGAAAAGACCGAAGAAGGAACGCCGGTGCTCCTCGAAATCATCACCGCTAAGGAGACCGAACTCTCCCGCCCGGACCTAGAGTAAGCGCCTCGAATCGATCACCGTTTTTTATCGCAAAAACCGTCCTGTAGCGTTTCGGTTGTTACCGGAGGGGAGCGAGTTCGATTCATGGGAGTGGAAACGTCGCTCCGGAGACGAGATGCATCGAGCCGGAGCTCAGTCCGCGTGTACGAGCCGTCCATCCACGATCGCGCCGGCGTCCGTCTGGCGGAGTTCGTACCCGTCTTCGAGGCGAACCTCGTCTCCCGATTCGAGACCGGCTTCTAGCTGGGCGATGATAGTCGTCTCGCCGAACATCGCGAAGCCGAGCCGGTTCCGTTTCCGGACACCGTCCGGTGTCACGTGATTCGTCGTGACCGCGAGTAGTTCACCGACGCCCGGCTCGCGTTTCTCAAACGAATCCGATCCGCAGGCGGGACAGCGGCGTTTTTTATAAAACGTTTGGTGCCCACAGTCGGCACACTCTATGAGCGACGTCATGGCTGGGCCTCCAGCACCGAACAGACGCTATTGTTTCCGAACCCGGCGACGTTCATCGCGAGACCGTATTTTGCGTCAGAGACGGCCCGGTTCGACGGCAGATCGCCACGGAGCTGCCAGACCAGTTCGATGATCTGAGAGATGCCGGTCGCTCCGAGCGGGTGGCCGCGTGCTTTGAGTCCGCCGCCCGGATTCACTGGGAGCGAGCCATTGATCTCAGTCTCGCCATCACGGGTTAGCTTCCACGCCTCACCGTGGTCAGCAAGACCGAGATCCTCCATCTCGATCCATTCGAGAATACTGAACGCGTCGTGGATGCAGGCAACGTCGACGTCGTCCGGTGTGATCCCCGCGGCGTCGTACACGGCACGACCCACTCGCTCGATACTCTCGACCCGAAGCGGGTCCTCGCGGTCTGCGACGGCGTGAACGCCGGTTGCACTCTCGCAAGCAGTGACGGTGACGTCTCCGTCGTCTCCAGTGAGAACGACGGCAGCCGCACCATCGCTCTTCGGGCAGCAATCGTACAGGCGAAGCGGCGTCGCAACTTTGGGCGACTGCAAGGCTTCCTCAACGGTGATCCGGTTGGAAAACTGGGCGTACGGGTTCTTCGAGGCGTTCGCATGACTCTTTACCGGAACGCGGGCCAGTTCCTCCCGACGGACATCGTAGTGACGGAGGTACCAGTCGGCTGCGAGTCCTGCGAACGAGGGGAGCGTGATCCCGTGTTTGTACTCCGCGGAGTGTGTGATGCGGCTGATGATGTCCGTCGACGTCGCCGTGTCGGCGTTGGACATCTTCTCACCGCCAGCCACAAGAACCGTCGATGCACGACCGGCCCGGATCGCGTCGATTCCGGTAAGAAATGCACTCGCACCGGTAGCGCTGGTGTTCTCGACCCGTCGTGCGTCCACGCCTTTGATACCGAGGCTCGCAACGAGAGCGTTCGCCAGACCAGATCGCCTGTTGAACGCTTCTGCCGCCATGTTCCCGACGATCACCGTATCGATGTCCGCCACATCCTGGTCTGCATCCCCGAGTGCCCTCTCGGATGCAGTTTCCAACAACTCGAGCAGCGATCGATCGTCTGCATTCGTAAAGCTCGTCATTCCGACCCCTGCGATACTGATCGGTGTCGCAACTGTCGTCAAACGGGCTCTTTCAGTATGGGATGTCATTTCATACACCCCTTTTCGAGTACTATGATTTATTCACTCCGGATCGGATCTCGGCAGTGACGGGCGTCGAAGTGGCCTCGTTGGATGCAAAAATCGATGGTGGACTCCAACTCTGGACCGAGATCTCGTTGAATCAGCCGGTTCAATCCGGTTATTCGAGCGGTTCGACGAGTTCGACCTCTCGGCCGTCAGGATCCAGGACGAACGCCGTTCGCGCGCCTGCTTCCGGCTGGTCACCGGGCTCCTTGACGACACCGTGGTGGGAAATCTCCTCGAAAACCTCGTCGACGTCGTCGACACCGATCGCGAGGTGTCGCCACGCAGTTCCCTGCTCGAACGTTTCTTCACCGTCGGTCTCCGACAGCTGGAGTTCGACGCCGTTCTCGTCGGCGATGTATCGGTGGTGAGTTTCACCGTCTGGCGTTTCGAAGTCCCAGCTCTCCTCGAACCCGAACTGTTCGTAGAAGGCGATCGTTTCATCGGCGTCCGCGACAGCGACGTTGACGTGGATTAGCTCCATATCAAAAGCAGTGGAGAGCGCGTTAATAAAACTACAGGTTGTGACGTCGGTGATCGGATACTGATCGAGAGGCTCCATCGTCGAAGTCGGCTCGCTCACGGGGGCATCCATTGGACGACGGTTTAGTTGAGTGGGAGGACCGGGCTGTCGTCTCAGTTCGATAGCAAGTGAGGGTCAACACCATGCATACCTTTTTATTAGTCTCGAACAAAGTTAGGGGGTATGTCGCTAGAAGATGACTCACTCGAGTACCACCAATCCGATCCACCAGGAAAAATCGAGATCGCGACCACCAAATCGACGAACACCCAGCGAGACCTGTCGCTTGCATATTCGCCGGGTGTCGCCGGTCCGTGTCGGGCGATCGATGACGATCCCGAGAAAGCCTATTCTTATACCGCAAAAGGGAATCTCGTCGGCGTAATCTCGAACGGGTCGGCCGTCCTGGGACTCGGCGATATCGGGGCGCAGGCGTCGAAACCAGTGATGGAAGGGAAAGGCGTTTTGTTCAAACGTTTTGCCGACATCGACGTTTTCGATATCGAACTCGATCTCGACGATACGGACGCCATTATCGAGGCGACGAAAGCGATGGAGCCGACGTTCGGCGGAATCAATTTAGAAGACATCAAAGCGCCAGAATGTTTCGAGATCGAGGAGCGACTCCACGAGGAGATGTCGATCCCGGTTTTCCACGACGACCAGCACGGGACCGCGATCATTACAGGCGCTGCGCTGCTCAACGCGGCCGAAATCGCGGGTAAGACGCTCGAAGAGATCGAGGTCGTCTTCTCGGGTGCCGGAGCGAGCGCGCTCGCAACGGCGAAGTTCTACGTGTCGCTGGGTGTCGATCCGGAACACATTACGATGTGCGACTCGACCGGGATCATAACCGAGTCTCGAACGCCAGAGATCAACGAGTACAAACAGGAGTTCGCTCGTGATATTCCGGACGGCACTCTCGCGGATGCGATGGTGGATGCGGACGTCCTCGTCGGACTCTCCGCTGCTGGGGTCGTCTCCCAGAAGATGGTCCAAACGATGGCTGACGATCCGATCATCTTCGCGATGGCTAATCCGGACCCGGAAATCCCCTACGATGACGCGAAGAGCGCCCGCGATGACACGGTCATCATGGCGACTGGCCGCTCGGACTACCCGAATCAGGTCAACAACGTGCTCGGGTTCCCGTTCATCTTCCGCGGTGCGCTCGACGTTCGCGCGACGGAGATCAACGAGGAGATGAAAGTCGCCTGTGCAGAAGCACTCGCCAAACTCGCTCGAGAAGACGTTCCAGATGCCGTCCTCAAAGCCTACGGCGACCAACCGCTCCAGTTCGGACCTGAGTATATCCTCCCGAAACCGATCGACCCACGCGTCCTCTTTGAGGTCGCTCCGGCAGTAGCAGAGGCGGCGATCGAGAGCGGTGCCGCACGAAGCGAGGTCGACCTCACCGACTACCGTGAAACGCTCGAGGCGCGCCTCGGAAAGTCACGAGAGATGATGCGGGTTGTCCTGAACAAGGCCAAGAACGACCCGAAGCGTGTCGCACTCGCAGAAGGCGAAGACGAGAAGATGATCCGGGCGGCGTATCAGATGCAGGAAAACGGGATCGCAGAGCCGTTGCTGCTCGGTGAGGAGGGAGCCATCATCGAGACGGTCTCGAAACTGGGTCTCGAGTTCGAGCCGACTGTGATCTCGCCGACGGCCCCCGAGTACGACGAGTACGCTAATCGGCTCTATGACCTTCGTCGGCGGGAAGGGATCACTCGCAGCGAGGCTTGCGAACTCGTGCGGCGTGATTCGAACTACCTGGGAAGCGTAATGGTCGAACAGGGCGACGCTGACGCGATGCTGACCGGACTCACGCACCACTACCCGTCGGCGCTGCGACCACCGCTCGAGACGATCGGGACCGCGGACGACGCCGAGTACGTCTCCGGGGTCTACCTGCTGGCGCTCAAAAACCGCGTCGTCTTCTTCGCCGACGTGACGGTCAACCAGGATCCCGACGCGGACGTCCTCGCAGAAGCGACGCGTCACACTGCCGCGCTCGCCCGGCGATTCAACGTCGAACCGCGGGCGGCACTGCTGTCGTACTCGAACTTCGGCAGCGTCGACAACGATGGCACCCGAAAACCACGAGAGGCCGCGGAGCTCTTGCAGAACGATCCCAGTGTCGACTTCCCTGTCGATGGGGAGATGCAGGCCGACACGGCGGTCGTCGAAGACATTCTGACGGAGACCTACGACTTCTCCGAACTCGATAAGCCGGCGAACATACTCGTCTTCCCGAACCTCGAGTCGGGCAACATCGGCTACAAGCTCTTGCAACGGCTTGGGGACGCGGAGGCGATCGGTCCGATGCTCGTCGGGATGGACAAGCCGGTTCACGTCCTCCAGCGTGACGACGAGGTCAAAGACATCGTCAACCTGGCCGCGGTCGCCGTCGTCGACGCACAGGAACAAGACGACTGATCACCGCCAGCGCTTCCGATTTCGATCGGGTCGTCTCATTCAGTTTGGTTCCGACCACTACTCCGGTCAGATGGCGATTCGATGACCAATAGTATCTCTTAAGTCTGTGTAGAATGAGAGCACATATCATGAGACCGTGTAGTCACCGTCGGCCGACTGCAGCGTGTATGAGAGCCGAGGTCCCAGATCGGCAGAAACGGGGCGGACGGTAGCGATCGATGGACGACAACGATAGATCGATTACGAGCTTTACGATGCTCGCCCACGGGGTCTTTCATACGTACGAACTGAGTATCCCGATCTTCATCGTCATCTGGCTCGACGTGTTCGACGTCTCCGCGCTCGTTCTCGGACTGATCGTCGGTGCCGGCTACGGACTGATCGGCATCGGGGCGATCCCGAGCGGCGTTATCTCGGACACTTTCGGCTCGCGACAGCTCATCGTCGCGTCGATCATTGGGATGGCTGGTGGATTCTTTCTGCTTGCTCTGGCACCGAACGTGTACGTTCTCGCCACAGCAATCCTGATCTGGGGGGCTGCTGCGAGCATCTACCATCCGGCGGGGCTCTCGCTGATCAGTCGCGGTGCAAAAGAGCGGGGAACCGTCTTCGCGTACCACGGCGTCGGCGGCAACATCGGAACTGCTGGTGGTCCGTTGCTCACCGCGTTACTGTTGCTCGTGTTCGACTGGCGGCTCGTTATCGTCGCGTTGACAGTACCTGCAATCGCCGTCATCGTCCTCGGGGAGACGATCGAGTTCGACGAGACGGTCGCGTCGACGGCTGACGAGACGGCCACAACGAAGTCCGACGGCGGTGAATCGAACTCGCCGAGCCTGCAGACGATCATGAGCGATTCACGACTGCTATTCAGTTCGGGATTCCTGCTGGCGTTCGTCATTATCATGCTATATGGCACCTACTACCGAGGACTGTTGACCTTCCTGCCGGACATGATCGCGGATCTGCCCCTGTTTGGACCGTACGAGATGTTCGGCCTGGAGGCGGAGCCCTCCCAGTATGTCTACACCGGAATACTGGTGCTCGGCATCTTCGGACAGTACGTAGGCGGACGAGTAACCGATCTCGTGCGAACCGAGTACGCGTTCTTTTCGTCGCTGTTCGCCCTCGGCGCGCTGGGCCTGCTGTTCATTCCCTCTTCGAGTCTGGGGATCGTTCCGTTCCTGCTGGTCTGTGCTGCGCTCGGCTTCACACTGTACGCCACCGCGCCTATCTATCAGGTCGTGATCGCTGAGCAAGCCGCAGAAAAGGTCCACGGGCTCTCCTACGGCTACGCGTATCTCGGGATGTTTGGGTTCGGTGCCGGCGGCGCCGCACTCGCTGGTGCCGTGCTGACGTACGCAACCAGCACGGTCCTGTTTTCGATCCTGGCCGGACTCGCGTTCGTAGGGGCTGGCCTGGTCGTCGTCCTCATCGGCCGCGAACGAGCGAAATCAGCGTAACGGGAACATTTAATACCTCGTTCCCGCATGCTGCGTTATATGGATCCGAACAGCAGTAGTGGTATCCTTGATGGGATCACCGTCGTCGACCTGACTACATTCGTCACTGGCGGCTTCGCGACGATGATGCTCGCGAATCAGGGCGCCGAAGTAATCAAGATCGAGCGACCGGAAGTCGGCGACGACAGTCGTCACTCCGGCCCGCCGTTCGTTGACGTCTCTGAATACGAGGGACCAGGACGATCGGCCTCCCCTCACGGCGAATCGCCGTACTTCTGGACGGTCAACTACGACAAAAAGAGCGTCGAACTCAATCTCAAGACCGACGAAGGCCTCGAACTCTGCAAAGAACTGATCGCCGACGCGGACGTCGTCGTCGAGAACTTTCGACCCGGCACAGCCGATCGCCTCGGCGTCGGCTACGAGGATCTCCGCGCAGAGAATCCCGCACTCGTCTACTGCTCTATCTCCGCGTTCGGCGACTCCGGGCCCTGGAGCAACCGGCCCGGCTACGATCTGTTGATCCAGGGGCTGAGCGGCATGATGAGTGTCACGGGATCCGAAGATGGCGACCCCGCGAAAGTCGGGCTCCCACAGACTGACCTCATCACCGCGATGTGGGCAGCGTTCGGAATCGTCAGCGCGCTCTACCGGCGCGAGTTGACGGGCGAGGGCGATCGCGTCGAACTCGGCATGCTCGATGCGGCGCTGCCCTGGCTCACCAAGCAAGCCGCGAAAGCGTTCGTCGGCGAGGAACCGGAGCGAATGGGGACGAAAGATCCGGTGCTCGCACCCTATCAGAGCTATCCGACGGCCGACGGTTATCTGAACGTCGCCTGTGCGAACCAGAAGCTCTGGACCCAACTCTGTGCAGAAATCGGCCGCGAGGAGCTCTGTTCGGATCCTCGGTTCGAGACCAACGCCGATCGAGTTGGACACATGGATGAACTCGAGACAGAGCTCGCGGAGACGTTCACCGAGCGACCGACCGACGAGTGGGTTGATCTGCTCGCCGACGAGGCGGAGTTGCCGGTTGCCCCCGTCTACGAGGTCATCGACGCGCTCGAAAGCGAACAGGTCGACGCGCGAGGCGTTGTCGATCGACTGGAGCATCCGGCGGTGGGCGAAATTCCGATCCTCGAACACCCGCTCAACTTTGAGAACGCCGAGAGCGGTTTCGACGAAGTCGCACCTCTACTGGGAGAAGACACTGAGCGGGTCCTCGAGCGACTCGGCCGATCGCCGGAGGAGATCAAGGCGCTGCGCGAAGCGGGCGTCATCCCCGAGCAGTAAGTCACGCCCGAGTACGGCTGGACGTCCCTATTCAGTGTCTGGCGTTTCGTGACCCCGTACTGATCGCCGGCGTTGAGACGTCAGTCGTGCCTGTGTTTCCCATAACATTGATTGCTACTGGCCCGTAACGTGGTAGCAACGGTGAACTGTGTCAATATACGGACGATCGGTAACCGGTACGATCTGCGGATAGCGATGTTGCGATCACCACGGTCGTCCGCCGTAAATTTGTCACAGATGTAACCGAAGAACAGACGAGCGATCCGGAGTCGGAGACCGAGCGCGTTGTGGCCGGTTCTAACACGGGTTGCGAGCACGTGCGGAACGCGGACTGATCGACATACTATGGCAGTAGAGAGACCAACCGATCCATCAACGGATGACCGAGCAGCGTACGACTACCAGAGCGACGGAACAACCCAGACGCGACTCATCAACGACTTGGAGGCCCTCGTCGACGGCGACGTCCGGTTCGACGAGTACTCGAGACAGCTGTATGCGACCGACGCGAGCGCGTACGAGGTGACACCGATCGGCGTCGTCTTCCCGAAATCGACCGACGACGTCGCAGCAGTGATGAGCTACGCTGCAGAGGAGGGACTGCCGGTTCTTCCGCGCGGCGGTGGAACGAGCCTTGCAGGACAATCGGTCAACGAGGCTATCGTTCTGGACTTTACCCGGCACATGACCGACGTTCTACGTGTCGATCCGGACGCCCGGTTGGCGAGTGCCCAGTCGGGGATTACGCTTGGCGAGCTCGACCGAACCCTCGAACCACACGGGCTGAAATTCGCGCCCGACCCCTCGACGGCCGATCGGAGCGCTCTCGGCGGCGCGATCGGGAACAACACCACGGGGGCACACTCGCTTCTGTACGGGAAGACCGACGCTTATATTGAAGAAGTCGAAGCCGTCCTCGCGAACGGGAACGTCGAAACGTTCGGTGAGATCGAACTCGCGGCGCTTCGCGAGCGAGCCGATCCCGACGGTGAACTCCTCGAGCGGATCTACGCCGAAGTGGTCCGGATCATCGACGAGGAAGCCGACGCCGTCAAAGAGCGGTACCCAAGTCTCAAGCGGAACGTGTCCGGATACAACCTCGACGTGCTAGTCGATGAGGCCAAGACAGGTACGGTCAACCTCGCTCGACTGCTCGTCGGGAGTGAGGGGACGCTCGCGACCGTTACCGAAGCGACAGTGAGCTTAGAGACGATTCCGGAGACGAAGTCGGTTGGACTGCTCACCTACCACAGTCTGATGGACGCAATGGAGGACGTTGAGGCGATCCTCGAGCATGAACCGGCGGCGCTCGAAGTGCTCGACGGCGTCCTGGTCGAACTCGCGAGAGATCTAGAGGAGTTCAAAGACGTGATCGGACTTCTCCCGGACGAGACCGACTCGTTTCTCCTCATTGAGTTTTACGCCGACTCGGACGAAGAACGCCGCGAGAAGGTAGAACAACTGCTCGACGACCGTGTCGGCGACCTGGCGTTTCACGGGATGGAAGCCTACGACGAGGAGACCCAACAGAAGTTCTGGAAGATGCGCAAGGCTTCGACGCCGATCTTGCTCTCTCGAACCGGCGACGAGAAGCACATCGCGTTCATCGAAGACATAGCGATCCCGCCCGAGCACCTCCAGCAGTACACTGCCGAGTTCAAGCAGGTGTTCGAAGACCACGACACGTTCGGGAGCTTTTACGCCCACGCGGGCCCCGGCTGTATGCACGTTCGACCGCTGATCAACACCAAGACCGCCGAGGGAGTCGAGACGATGGTCTCGATCTCAGATGCGGCGACGGATCTCGCAGTGAAGTTCGGCGGGGCTGTCTCGGGTGAACACGGCGACGGACGGGCACGAACCCAGTGGAACAAGAAACTCTACGGCGAGCACCTCTGGAACGTCTTCAGGGATCTGAAGACGGCGTTCGATCCTGACTGGCAGCTGAATCCCGGCTCCGTCTGTGGCGACTTCGACATGAGCGAAAACCTGCGATTCGGCGCGGAGTACGAGTTCGACGCCGGGTTCGAGCCGGAGCTCAACTGGGACAACGAGAACGGATTCCAGGGGATGGCCGAACTCTGTCACGGCTGTGGCGGCTGTCGGACGAGTCAAGAGGGAGCCGGCGGCGTGATGTGCCCGACCTACCGCGCCTCCCAGGAGGAGATCACGAGTACACGCGGTCGAGCGAACCTGCTCCGACAGGCGATGAGCGGTGATCTCCCAGAGGGAGAGCAGTTCGACGACGAATTCGTCGAAGAGGTGCTTGACCTCTGTATCGGCTGTAAAGGGTGTGCAATCGACTGCCCCAGTGAGGTCGACATGGCGAAGATGAAAGTCGAACTCGAGCACGCACACCACCAGCGTCACGGGATCGATACGCGATCGCGCCTGTTCGCGAACGTCGATACGCTCTCGAAACTGGGGAGCACATTGGCACCGCTGTCGAACCTCGGACCGAAGCTCCCCGGCTCGCGGTTCGTGATGGAGAAGGTGCTCGGCATCGCTCGCGAGCGATCGCTCCCGACGTTCCATCGCCAGACGCTCGTCGATTGGTACGACGCACGCGGCCCCACAGTCAGCGCCGACGAAGCCGACCAAGGAGTCGTTCTCTTCCCGGATACCTACACAAACTACAGCAATCCGGATGCCGGAAAAGCCGCGATCGAGGTTCTCGAGGCCGCAAATATCCGAGTCGAGATTCCGGATGACATCTCCGATAGCGGACGTCCCGCCCACTCGAAAGGGGTTCTCGACATTGCACGCAAACGGGCCGAACACAACGTCTCCGTTCTCGAACCGTACATCGAACGCGGCTGGAGCGTCGTGGTCGTCGAGCCCTCCGATGCAGTCATGTTCCAGTCGGACTACCTCGACTTGCTCTCCGCTGAGGCTGCCAAGACCGTCGCAGCGAACTCTTACGGCGTGCTCGAGTACATCGATCGGTTCCGCCTGGACGAATCGATCGAGTTTAGCCCAGTCGCAGAGTCGCTAACGTATCACGGACACTGCCACCAGAAATCTGTTAAAAAAGACCACCACGCCGTCGGCGTCCTCCGTCGGGCCGGCTACGCGGTCGATCCGCTCGATACGAGCTGTTGTGGGATGGCCGGCACCTTCGGCTACGAAGCCGAACACTACTCGATGAGTCAGGCGATCGGCTCGATGCTGTTCGATCGGATCGATCAAAGCGACGGCGAAACGGTCGTCGCACCCGGTGCTTCGTGCCGGACACAGATCGGAGACAACTACGAAGAAAAGCCGCCACACCCGATCGAGAAGGTCGCCGACGCGCTGGTCTGACCACCGTACAGCGGTTCGAGTAGCGTCTGAAAAACGAATTGTCGTCGTCCAGAGGGTGCCGTTCTGAGTGTTCGTTGGGGTCTGAGCTGCCGATCGTCGATTGCCGATCACTCGCCGCCGAACGCGCCGTCTTCGGCCCACTGATCGAGCGTGGATTGATCTGCTGCGACCTCGGCGAAGACGTCTTCCGTGTGTTCGCCGAGTCGCGGCGCCGGCGCTCTGATGACGTCGTCGTGGTCGGGGAAGTTGATCGGATGGCCCGGAAGGAGACACTCGCCCCAGTCGGGGTCGTCGTGAGAGACAACCAGTTCGCGAGCGTACGTCTGTTCGTATTCGACGACGTCCTTGATGTCGTTGATCGGGCCACACGGGAAGCCGTACTCGCCGAGCTGGTCGAGCCAGTGTGCGGTCGGTTCCGACTCGAACTCCTCCTCAATGATCCCGGTCACTGTGTCGGCGTCTGCATGACGCTCGTCGTTGGTTTCGTACTCTCGAAGTTCCTCGCGCCCGAGCAGGTCGACGAAGTCACCCCACCGATCGTCGCTCGGGACGCCAGTGACGATCGCGCCGTCGGCAGTCTCGAATCGCTGGTAGGGGACGAGTGTCTGGTGGGACGTCCCCTGCGGACCGGGAACGGTGCCCTCCATCGAGTACTCGGTCAGGTACTCGTTCATCAGCGTGACGATCGAGTCGAAGAGGCCGATATCGAACTTCCCGTAAACCTCGTCGACGCGGTCGCGCTCGTAGAGCCGAGCGAGGATACCGATCGCGGCGAACATCCCCGTAGTGAGATCGCCGATCGCCTGTCCGACTTTTACGGGTTCGCCGCCTTCGGGGCCTGTAACGCTCATGATTCCGCCTTCCGCTTGTAGGATGAGATCGAGACCCGGTTTCTCCTTCAGCGGACCCGTTTCGCCGTATCCTTTGATACTCGCGTAGACGATGTCCGGGTTTCGTTCACGAACGTCCTCGTATCCGATTCCGAGCTTGTCAGTGACGCCGTAGCCAAAGTTTTCGATGAATACGTCGGCGTCGGCCAGCAGTTCCAGTGTGGCTTCGGTACCGGCGTTGGATTTGAGATCGAGCGTGACTGATCGCTTGTTCCGGTTGTTCGACATGAAGTAGCCCGACTTTCCGTCCGGTCCGATCCCCTGGGATCTAGCGGGGTCGCCGACACCCGGGCGCTCGATCTTCACGACATCAGCACCCATATCACCGAGCAGTGCGCCGCAGAAGGGGCCTGCCCGGTGGCCCGTCATTTCCACGACCGTGAGGTCGGCGAGCGGTCCTCCCGTCATCGTCCCTCGTTGAATTTGTCGACGAGCGTTTCTCGCTCTTCAGTCGCGAACTGCTCCCACCAGAGTTCGGATTCGATCGTTCTGGCGTCCTCTGCATTTTGAGCCTCTGAGGAGGCGTTGAGTGCCCGCTTCGAGTTCTTCACCGCTTTTCGACCCGTGCTCTGGATGGCGTCGACGAGTTCGTCGACTGTCTCGTCGAGTTGGTCGGCGGGGACGGCGTGATTGATGAGGCCGATCTGTTCCGCTTCCTCGGCGTCGATCATACCTGCGGTGTAGACTAGCTCTTTCGCTTTCGCCTCGCCGACGAGTTCGATGGCTCGCCAGGTGGAGTTCCCGGTCGGGATCTGGCCGATGTCGGTGACCGGAACCCCGAACTTCGCCTCCTCGACTGCGATGCGAAGGTCGCAGTACAACGCGACGATCAGTCCACCACCGACGCAGTACCCGTTGATTTTCGCGATAACGGGAGCGTGGCACTCGAAGGGCTTTCTGTACATCTCGTAGAACAGTTCCTGGCGATCTTTCTGGAGCGGGTCGTGTTCGGCCGACGAGCCAGCGTACTGACTGATGTCCGCTCCCGCCGAGAACGCCTTGTCGCCTTCACCGGTGATGATGACGACGTCGATATCGCGGTCGAGTTGGATCTCGTCGAACGCCCGGAGCAGGTCCAGCATTACCGCGTTATTCAACGCGTTGAGCTTTGCTGGTCGGTGGAATTCGATCGTTGCGACACCGTCCTCGACGTCGAGGCTAATGCTTTCAAAAGCTGTATTGCTAACCATAATCTACCACAGCAGGAGTCACAGTAAAAAGATTGTGAATTGTTCGATTGATTCGGCCGAAGAGCGCCTCAGCCCCGAGAGTTTACTCGATCTGTGAAGAATACATCAGTCGCAAGAGTTTACTCGATGTGGGGATATCGGTAGACTGTGACATACGAGATCGCAACGATTCCAGGCGATGGAATCGGTCCAGAAGTCATAGATGCAACGCTACCGCTGTTCGAAGCCGCTGCTGCCAACCACGACGCCGACATCGAGTTCGTCACGTACGACTGGGGGAGCGACTACTACATCGAGAACGGCCAGATGATGCCCGACGACGGAATCGACAAGATCCGAGGAAGCGATTCGATCCTCCTCGGTGCGGTTGGCCATCCCGACGTCCCGGATCACGTCACGTTACACGGCCTCCTGTTACCGATCCGCAAACAGTTCAATCAGCAGGTCTGTAAGCGGCCGTCGATCCTCTTCGACGGCGTCGAGAGCCCGCTTGTCGGCTACTCCGGTGGTGACATCGATTTCGTTCTCTTCCGTGAGAACACCGAAGGCGAGTACTCCGACATCGGGGGACGCGAACACATCGGTTTCGAACACGAGATCGCCATCCAGAGTTCGGTCTTTACGCGCTCGGGAACGGAAGCGATTCTCCGCGCGGCATTCGAGGCGGCAACTGAGCGCGAGAACCATCTCACGAGCATCACGAAATCGAACGCACAGGCATACAGCATGGTGTTCTGGGACGAACTTGTCGAAGAGATGAGTGAGGAGTATCCAGACGTCGATGTCGAGCGAATCCTGGTCGACGCCGCGAGCATGGACTTCATCCGTCGTCCCGAAGAGTTCGATGTCGTTGTCGCCTCCAACCTGTTTGGAGACATCCTGACTGACATCGGTGCGATCGTCACCGGGAGCATGGGACTGGCACCGTCCGGCAACATCAACGTCGAGGGCGAGTATCCGTCGATGTTCGAGCCTGTCCACGGCAGCGCGCCGGACATTATGGGCGAGGGGGTCGCGAATCCGATGGCGATGATTCTCTCGGGTGCGATGATGTTCGAGGAGTTCGGCGAAACGGCCGTCTCCGATTCGCTTTGGGACGCCGTTCAGTCCGTTCTCGAGGACGACGATGCACCGACGCCGCCTGACCTTGGCGGATCAGCGACGACGCAGGAGATCGTTTCCGAAGTCGAACGCCGCCTGTGATTAGTCGGCTCGAAGCGCGACGACGGCACAGTCTGCATTAAGCAGGACCGACTGAACGACACTGCCGAACAGAGCTTTTCCGACCGGGGACTGTTTCCGACCAGACACAACGATGTACCTTGCGTCGTTCGACTCGGCGTAGCTGACGATCTCCTCTGCGGGATCGCCCAGGAGCCCGATCGGTTCGGCGTCGACATCGGTCTGCTCAATCGTTTCGGCCGCAATGTCTTTGGCGATATCGAGGATATCGTCCGTTGGGATCGTCTGTCCCGTGTCGTTGATACTCGTTCGTTCGAGTGCAACGAATTTCTTGCGCGTCAGTACGTGAGCGACCAGGACGGGTTCGTCGAATGCATCGCCGAGTTTGCCGGCTTCTCGGATTACCTCCAACGCTCTTTCTGATCTATCAACTGCAGCAACGATTGCCATACAGGGAGATTATTGGCAGTCAATATAAATCGTGTGTCCCAGCTGGTCCCCGATCAGCAAAGGGTCCATAACGGGATCTAGAACTCACGGGTCAATTAGGCGTTCGGATCCGTACGGCCAGACAAGGGCAGTAGCGGCGGTATCGGCCGGTCTCGCCGATCGCAATCGCGTTACGATTCGCGCAGGTGTCACAGATCATCGATACACTTCCGAAATCGGGACTCGGCAACAGGGGCTGGCTTCGATCGAGAACGGTGAATCGTGAATCTCTGTACAGAGGTGGAGGAGGCCTCCAGCGCGAGATGCAGCGCGGGCAGCTGGACCGTACGGCTGTCAGTTGGATGCTGTGGATCATGACGGCTCGCCGGCTGAAACTGGTTCGGGAACGCTCGAAACGGTTCGAATCGACCGCTAACTGCGACCGCAGAACCCTTCAACGAAAGATACAGTCTGATGGCGATAGAATCTAATAGAAACATTTAATATAGATTGTTAAAAACTACTGTGTACTACCTTGGCAAGCAGTACGTAACCAATGCCCAAGGTGGATCGAAACCATGTCTAACCACAGTGAGGGCACGACGTCAGGGAACAGAAGAGGCACTGGCCGCAGGGGATTCCTCGCGGCAGCCGGTGCTGGTACAGCAATCTCATTAGCAGGTTGTCTGACCGACGACGGAAACGGCGGTGGCGGTGGCGGCGATGGCGACGATGGTGACTGGGAGCCGTCACAGCGCATCCGTTACATCATTCCGTACGACGAGGGTGGCGGAACCGACGTCTACGCGCGTGGTATCGTTGAAGGTCTAACTGAGGCCATGGGCCAGGACATCCAGATCGACAATATTCCCGGTGGCGGTGGTCTGAACGGGTTCGGCGAGGCAATTCGAGCGGATTCAGACGGACACACCGTCGCTGGGAGTGCGGTCCCCCTGGAAGTAACCCCACAGATGCTCGACGACCCAGGATTCGACCAACGTGACCTTCGAGGTGTCGGCGTCATCGGTCGTTCCACCTGGTGTCTTGTCGTCAATTCCGAGTACGAGGGCGAAGTCGAGACGTTCGATGACGTCATCGAGAAGCACAACTCCGGTGAGTGGGACTCAATCGGCATTCAGGAACCGGGCAGCCCACAGGATATCATCACTCTGCTTGCCAGGCACGAAGAGGAGACGTACGCACCCGAGTACGACTGGAACTGGGAGAACCGCGCTCAGTACACGGGTACAGGACCGGTTACACAGGCCGTCGCCAGTGGTGAAGTACCCTGTGGAATTGGGACCGATGCGGGGACCGAGCCAAACGTGTCGGCCGGTGAGGTTTATCCAGTCGTCACGTTCTTCAGCGAGGGCACCGACGTGTATCCTGATCTCCCATCTGTTACCGATGAGGGGTACCCGGAGATGGACTTTATTTCAGGTGTAACACGTGGTATTTACGTGCCGCCGGATACATCCGACCAACGGATCGAAGTGCTCGCTGATCGGTTCGAGGAGGCAGTCAATCACGAAAGCACGGTAGAGTGGTCGGAGGAAACGGGGAACCCGTCGTTCTTCGAAGGTCCAGAAACTGCCGAACAGGCCATGGCAGATCCGTTCGACGTAATAGAAGAACTCGAGATTCTGGATCTCATCGACACGTACTCCGAATAGTCTCTTCCCCCAACCAATATTCACATTTGTAATACATGCGACTAAAAAAGTTTAAAGACAACTTGACATCAGAGCACGTAATGCTCGTCATCATGCTCGTCATCAGCTTTGTCTTTTTCATCGAACCGATCATTGATAACTACCCAGACGACGCTCGTGTCTTCCCGCAACTGACCGCTGCAGCCGTCTTCATCGGCTCTGCACTCTTGTTGAGCCGGAACTACCTGCCGGGGCCGCTTCGAACGTTCGTCAGTGAGAGCGTCAGTATCACGTCCGACGATTCGGAGATCGAATTAGACGACAAAGAGGTGATGGAGTTACAGGACGAAACCCAGACCGAAGGGAGTCAAACAACGGACAAAAAAGAAACGCTTGGAACGAAATATGGGTACGAGATGAACGACACAGCCTTTATGATCGGAACAGCAGTGCTGTTCTTCATCGCTGGCTGGGCCGCTGGCTTTCTCATCGTGACACCGATCTACGTCCTGTTCTACACGCTATGGTACCGTGTCGACCTCGTCACGAGCATCCTCTTGGCCATACTGGCGACGGTAATAATGTACGTGTTCGTCTGGGCATTGATCATGCCGTTCGATCGGGGAGCAGTCTTCGACTTCAGCCCGCTGCTGCCGCTACACCTGGACGGACTGGCGATGGCGACAGCGCTCCTCTGGGGTGGGAGATAGATGCCTGTTGAAGCCTTCTTCGAGGGACTCTCCCTCGCACTGAGCTGGCCGGTTATCGGATACATGGTAGTCGGCCTGCTGCTTGGCATTGTCTTGGGCGCATTGCCCGGGATCGGATCTCCGGTAGGCATGGCGATCGTCCTGCCACTGACGCTCCCGCTCGACGCGACGTCTGCGATCGTTCTGCTCGTCGCGATCTACAGCGGAGCGATGTTCGGTGGGTCGATCGCCGCGATTCTGATCAATGCACCGGGCACTGAATCAGCCGCCGCGACAACGCTTGACGGCTATCCGATGTCGAAAAACGGACTGGCAAAGAACGCACTCGCTATTGCGGCAACAGCGTCAGCGTTCAACGGCTTCCTCGCGGCGATCGTCCTGATTCTTATCTCGCCGGTCCTGATCCAGGTCGTTCTCGCGTTTGGCTCGCCGGAGTACTTTTTGCTCGCGATCCTTGGTATCTCGCTGATCACAATCGTCACCGAGGGATCGATCGTCAAAGGGCTCGTCGCCGGTGCGCTCGGGCTCATGATCTCGACGATCGGGACCGCGATTCTGACGGCGAGACCCCGGTACACGTTCGGTCAGTTTGGCCTCTACGACGGCATCGACTTCGTCGCAGCATTGATCGGGATGTTCGCGTTCGCCGAGATGATGAAACTGGCCGCGAAGAAGTCGATCGCCGACGCCGACATCGAGATTTCCGGAAGTATCAGGGACGGCGTTCGAACCGTCTTCGCGTACCCAAAGACCCTGCTGAAGTCCGGATTCATCGGGATGGCGATCGGGATGGTTCCTGGCTCCGGTGCAACGACGTCGACGTTCGTCGCCTACGCAGAGGAGGCGCGGTCGTCGTCTGCAGACGGGAAATTCGGGGAGGGTGATGCACGCGGCGTAATCGCTCCCGAAGCTGCGAACAATCCAACCGTTAGCGGCTCGCTCGTCCCGACGCTTTCGTTCGGTATTCCTGGCAGCGGGTCGACGGCTGTGTTGCTCGGCGGCCTTCTTATGCACGGGCTCCGACCGGGGCCAACCCTCTTCGGCGAACAGCTGCAAATCACGTACGCGCTGTTCATCTCGCTGTTCCTCGGCAACGTTCTGATCGTCATCGTCGGGCTGACGCTCATTCCCTATGCGAGCAGAATTACTCAACTCGACACGAACATCCTCATCCCGATGGTCATCGTGCTCTCGTACGCGGGCGCGTTCACCCTGAACCGCAACTGGTTCGACGTGGGTGCCGTCATACTGCTCGGTATCCTCGGTTTCTACATGGTGAAACACAACTACTCTATCATCGCGTTCGTGCTCGGGATCGTTCTCGGGCCGATTGCCGAAGAGAACTTCTTCAGGTCGCTGCAGATCTCGGGCGGGGAGTACACCATCTTCATTAACCCGATCGGCCAACCGCTCTCGTTCCTGCTCTCGCTTATGATCGTTGCCATTCTGGTTGGCCCGTTCCTCAAGCCCAAACTTGAGGAGTACCTCAACCGTGACTGAACTGCAGCCACGGTATTCCGTGCTCGAGACGGTAATCGGAACCAATCGGGTGATCTCCCACTCGAAACCAAAGTCTCACCTCGTCGGTTTGGTCGATCGAGAATCCAGTTTGCAGCCGTAACAACTTTTATTTTATCACCATCTATCGGTGTATCGGGAGGAAAAGCTATATCCTAGTAAGTTACTTAGATACTATGCATCCGGAACGAGTCGAGACGATCACCGTCGACTCCTACTCGACGCTCGTAGATATCGGCTCACAGGAAACGGTACTAAGCGAGTACATCGACGGGGACGACGCCCCGAGCGTCTCCCAACTGTGGCGATCGCAGTACATCCTCTACTCCGTAATCTCCAACGACATCGACGAGTATCGACCGTTCTGGGAGCTGATCGGACAGGGGCTCGACTATGCGCTCGAGAGTCACGGGTACGACCTTTCCGAGGACGTTCGCGACGAGATCCGCAGCACTGTCTATGAGGACCAGCTCGTGGTGTTCGACGACGTGACCGACGGAGTTCGGCGGCTCACCGACGTAGGGTACGACGTGTACGTCCTCTCGAACGGGAATCCTGCGATGCTAGATCATCTCGTCGAGGCCGCAGACCTCGACGACATCATCACCGAGACCATCAGCGCCGACGATGCTCGGACGTACAAGCCCGACACAGGAATATACACTCACGCAGCCGATCGGACCGGAACGCCGATCGACCGCATGTTACACGCCTCGGGTGGCAATATGCGCGACGTCTGGGGAGCGAAACACGCCGGTATGCAGACGGCGTGGGTCTCCCGTCCCGACGCGTCGTACCCACGAGAGCACCTCGGTCAATCGCCCGATCTCGTCGTCGAGGACTTTCACGATCTCGCGGATCACTTCGAGTAGCGCGAGCAAGACTGACAGCGATCTCCAGTTCGGTAGAGCAAATTCTTTTGAGGGTCCGCTTCCTCGACTCCGCATGGACGTTACCGATATCGACCACCTGGTCCTGTACGCGACTGACGTCGATCGAACCTGTGAGTTCTACGCCGATCTACTCGGCGTCGCGACAGTCGAGGAGTTCGACGGCGGGCGTGTCGGCCTTTCGTTCGGAACGACGAAGCTCAACATCCACCCTGCCGGTGACGAGTACGACCCCCACGCCGCTGAACCCGTGCCGGGATCGGCGGACTTCTGTCTGATCGTCGACGAGCCGATCCGCGCCGTCAAGCAGCACCTCAAGGACGCCGGTGTAGAGATCGACGCGGGACCGGTGTCGAAAGTCGGGGCACGCGGGCCAATGCAATCCGTGTACGTCCGCGACCCGGACGGTAATCTCGTCGAATGTGCCCACTACGACCAGAACTGAGACTGAAGACGAGCGCTCACGCGAGCGGTAGTGGCTCCTGATCGAACGAGAAAACGGAACGCCTGGGGAACGAGGAGAATCAGTTCGTGTGATCCGACGGTCCCGCCATCGCAGCTCCCCCTCGACTGTTCTCGCTTTTGGGTATACCGGAACATATTATACTATCGCATGAAAATAGATTTCTAGGCATGGTAGGTCCCATTCGACGAATGTTGGCGGTCTCGAATCCTCGGACGGTCGGACCGATTACTGTCGGCCACGGAGTAAACGAATTCTTCTCGATCGTCATCCCACCGATTATTCCGCTACTCGTCGCCGATCTCGGGATCACGTATGGACAGGCGGGGATTCTGGTCACCATCTTCTTCGTTATGTACTCGCTGTTCCAGCTTCCTGCAGGGATCCTCGCCGACTGGATCGGAAAGCGGCCGATTATGCTCGTGGGACTCGCCGGCATGTCGGTCGGTATTTTCCTCGCGAGTGTGGCCAATAGTTACGGAATGTTACTGGTCGCACAGGCCATTACTGGCATCAGCGGCAGTACGTTTCATCCGACGGGAATGTCGATTATTAGTGATGTAGAAAACGAAAGCACCGAAGGAAAAGCGATGGGTGTGTTCGGATTTGGCGGTGCACTCGGTACGATGTCCGCACCGCTTGTCGTCGGCGGGCTCGCAGCAGTCGCAGGCTGGCGCGTGGGCCTCGCGGGTGCGGCCGTGCTCGGACTCGTCGTAACAGCATTGACTGTTCCGTTGTTACTCAGATCGAAGAACACACCCGCTGATACCGTTCGAACCGACGGTGGTCGTCCCTCGATGATTCGAACCGCGACGCGATCCGTGAGAGATCTTCTCAACGTCCCGATGAGCCGCGGGATCGTTCTGCTCTTTCTGGTGACGATGATCCTCTCACTCCAGCACCGGGCAATTCAGACGTATACGACCGCCTACATCACCGCCGAAAGCGGAGCGTCAGTGTCAGTCGGAAATCTGGCATTTTTTATGCTGTTGCTCGGTGGTAGCGTCTCCTCGCTCTGGGCAGGTGAACTCGCCGACCGCTTCAACCGAGAGGCACTCGGAATAGGTGCTGCGATCGCCACTGCCGTCCTAGTCGGATCGACGCTCCTCGTTAGCCGGCTTCTCAGTGAATTACCGTTCGAACTCTTGATGACAGTGCTGGCCGTCTGGTTCGTGGGTATCGGGGTGATGATGTACGCCAGCTATCCCGTCAAGAACGCACTCGTTTCCGAAAAGGCCAACGCGGAATACAGCGGCAGCCTCTTTGGGATCATCCAGACGGCTTCAGCGATAGGGAGTGCGAGCGGTCCCGCACTGTTTGGTATCTTAGCGACCAGATGGGGTGTCGTCGCCGCGTTTCCGGCGATCGCCGGAGTGAGCGTTGTGTTGGCGATCCTGTTCTTGCTACTGCTTCGACTCGAGTGACAGGATTCCCGACTCCCGACACGTCCGGACGCGACAACCCGAGTGTATAGCTTTACAACGACTGCACCAGTACGTTGAGACGAATGGGAAACTCCGTCGAAGACGAGCTGGATTCGAGCGAACACCCCGGGGGAATCACCGATAACAAGATCACACTGGCGATCGCGGTCGTCGGGATGGGAGCCATCGCCGTCGGAATTCTCGGCATCCTGCTAACCGATGCGACGATGACCGACTTCAGCTCGATCTATCCACTGCTGGCCGTCCTGGGGCTCGCGTGTTATGTCTATCTGAAAGCCCGCGATCGACTCTGAGATCGTTACCTGTACCAGTAGTCGCTTCGAGTGCATGTCGCCGAACACCGATCACTGATTAGGGGTCGATCACGACCACACGCAGATCGTTGACGTTTGTTCCGGTTTTGCCGGTGAAAACGAGTTCACCGCGCTGTTCGAGGAGCGGGTAAACGTCGTTTCTGTTCAGTGCATCACGCACCGTCTCGTCGAGGTCGAGTGACGAATCGACGAGCGCACCGGCAGCATCCGTCGGTCCGTCGATACCATCCGTATCGACCGCGGCGATCGTCACACCGTCGAGGTCGAGTTCAGCGGCGCATCCGAGTGCGTACTCCTGATTCGCCCCACCAGTTCCATCACCCGAGACAGTGACCGTCGTCTCGCCGCCGGAAATAAGAACGGCTGGCGAGGCGATCGGGTTCCCGGTTGCTCTTACTTCCTCCGTAATCGCAGCGGCCGTTTTGGCTGCTTCGCGGGATTCCCCTCGAATCCGCGACGAGAGAACCATGGTCTCGTACGCTGTCTCCGACGCACGACCGCGAGCCGCGTCGATTGCCGTCATCCCGTCGGCGACGATGTGGTGTTCGATGCGCTCGAACACCGGATCGTCCGGCTTCGGCGTTTCCGGGAGCGCCCCGTCGACACCGCGCTCCAGCCGGGTCCGGACGACGTCCGGAACAGTGACGTCGTAGCGGTCGAGAACGGCAATCGCATCCCCGTACGTCGATCGGTCCGGGACGAGCGGTCCGCTAGCGATCACGTCGAGATCGTTCCCAACGACGTCCGAAAAAACGAGACCGACTGCTGTCGCCGGCCCGACCGCTCGGGCGAGAAGCCCGCCTTTCAGCTCCGAGAGGTGTTTTCGAACGGCATTGATCTCGTGAATCGTCGCTCCGCTCTCTAAGAGTTCGGTGGTCGTCTTCTGTAAGTCTTCGATACCGAGTCCGTCCGCTGGTGCAGAAAGCAACGCACTCCCGCCACCCGTTATTACGCCAAGCACGAGCGTGTCTTCATCCGCGTCCCGAGCATACTCAAGCAGGGATCGCGTATTCTCGACACCCTCCTCGCTTGGCACCGGATGATCGCCATCGCGGATCTCGACCCGTTCGCTCTCCGACGGGTCGTTCGTGACGACGAGCCCGCCGTCGAGTTGCTCGCCGAGGATCGACTCGAGTTCGACGGCGACCTGCCCACCGGCTTTTCCACCACCGAGAACGATCAGTTCCGAGAACTCCGAGAGATCATAGCTCGACTCCCGGATTCGGAGGACGTTATCGTTGAGCGAAACGGCATCACGAATCACCCGACGAGGATGTGCGGCCTCGATACCGGCAGCGAGACAGTCGAGTGCAAATGCACGCCTCGATGAGATGGCGAGAGCGTCGTAATTGGTAACAAGGGAGTGGGTGTCGCTCATACTACTCGTCTATATTTTGGTGTGACCAAAAAGCTATCCATGAGTCGATCGATCGACGGCGAGAGCGCCGGTATCGACCATCAGTAGACAATCCGATCACCGTTCGTTCGACGAGTCGACCATCGTTCGGCCACCAGATCAGATCGGCGGAGGGCCGACGATCCCGTACGCTCGCAGCCGCCGAAAGGGCGAGCTACGACCGGGCGCTACGTCTGTAATGGAAGCAACGTGCGCGCTGGAAACTAGAATGTTATATCGTTCCGATACAGAACACTCTATCATGACGAAACAGACAGTCGGCTTTGTCGGCCTCGGAATTATGGGACTCTCAATGGCACAGAACCTCGTCGACGCCGGATATCCCGTCGTGGGTCACAATCGATCGGACGAACCCACCGAAGAGCTCGTCGCGAACGGCGGGCAAGACGGTGGCTCGCCTGCAGGCGTTGCCAAAGAGAGCGACGTCGTCCTGTTGTGCTTGCCCGACTCGCCGGACGTCAAAAACGTCGTTCTCGGCGATGGCACAGAAGAGCATCCGATCATCGACGGGCTGAGCGAGGGGATGACGGTCATCGACCACTCGACGATTTCGCCGACGGTTACCGAAGAGATCGCCGAGCGACTCAACTCGGAAGGTGTCGACCTGCTTGACGCACCGATCTCGGGTGGCGACGAGGGTGCCAGAGACGGTACGCTGTCGATTATGGTCGGCGGCGACGAGGATGTGCTCAACTCACACATGGATATCCTCGAGGTGATGGGCGAGACGATCACTCATTGCGGGCCGAACGGTGCCGGGCAGACGACGAAAGCGTGCAACCAGATCGTCGTCGCATCACAGATGGTCGGAGTGAGTGAGGCCCTCGTGTTCGCAAAGCAGGCGGGTGCAGACGTCGAAGCCGTTGTCGAGGCGATCAGCGGCGGTGCAGCGGGCTGTTGGACGCTGGACAACCGCGCCCCGAACATGATCCACGGCGAGTTCGAACCCGGATTCTTCGCCGAGTACCAGTACAAAGACCTCCGCATCGCTACCGACGCGGGCGAAGCGTTCGGCGCACCGATGCCCCAGACCGCACTCGCACATGAACTCTACAAAACGATGGTTCAGAACGGCATGGAGCGAGACTGTAACTCGGGTGTGATGCAAGTGCTCGAAATGATGGCCGGGGAGAACGTGGACGACTAGCCACCGACGAGACTGGAATCTCCACGCGCTGTGGGTTGGACACCCCACGCAGTTGCGGTACGACACCTTCTCTGGGGACGTTTTAGCCTGACAGCCCGTTGAGTCGCGGGACCTCGCTTCCCGACAGTGGGACCAAGACAGATGGCTCTCTCGCTCGGAAAAAAGTAGAAGACCACACAGTAGGTGTGGATAGCAGTAGCTGTCGAGATCGCATCCGGAACGACGATATGCCAGCATCGGTCTCCTTGGCGCGCCCTTTGTCTCTGTGACGCTCACAGCTCACCGGTACTACACCGGAATAACCGGAATGTCGCTCTTATGGCACTGCTTCATCGGCGAACCGAACACGCTCCAGCTGCTAGTATCTCCGAGCGATCGATCGGGGACGACGATCAGATCCGCATCAACCTCCGTGGCGTAGTTGAGGATTTCCGTGTCCGGTTTTCCAACAAGCCCAACCGGGACATAATCGTCCGCCAGCGGCGAAGCGATACTGTTGGCGATCTGTTTACACATGTCCTCGAAAAAGTCTAGCCTGACCGGTAAGCCGAGGCGCTCTGCGAGGTCGAGTTCGAGCGCCCCATAGCGTTTCAATGGGAGGACGTACACCACATGAAGATCCGTCTCTCGATCTGCCGCGAGACGCGCAGCCTCAATCAAGACCCGTTCGCCATGGGAACGATCTACCACTGCAACGATTGTCACACTGTTTTATTCGGACGGAAGCCTCTTAACCACCAGTGTGACAACTCAGCCGAGAATGTCGTCACAATCGAACCCACCAACCAGACAGGGTAAGCACTCGACGGAAGATGGATACGGACTGGAACGCAGGAAAGTCGCCCGTTCGTGATCGATTGACCACTTGCTGCAACCGGTCGCACCCAGCCGCTACGCCTGCCGATGTCGATAGATACATACGAAGTATGAGCGTCTGTGTCAGTGTGCCCCAGAGTACGTTCAACGAGTTTCGATCTGTTGGGTCGGAACTCTGGAGCGGCGGGCGGGGGTGGATTCTGGTTGGTGTCGCCGGCGGGTGGTTCCTTTCGCTGGGAGTTCGATTGGTGTACCCTGCTCTGTTGCCGTACATCCGGGAGGCGTTCTCTCTCGGGTTAACGACCGCTGGATTCCTGCTCACCGTCTTGTGGATCGCCTACGCGCTCGGCCAGTTGCCCGGCGGCATCATCGGCGATCGTCTGGGCGAGGGGAACGCAATCATCCTCAGCACGATCGTTTCCGGACTGGCAATCGCGACGGTCGCACTGTCGACACATACGTGGGTCCTGTTCCTTGCGACTACCTTCTTTGGCTTCTCGACGGCAACGTTTGGGCCCGCTCGGTTCACGATCCTCTCTGCGATTTACGACAAACGAGACGGAACTGCGGTCGGACTGTCGCTGTCGGCCGGTGAGGCCGGCAACGCAACTTTGCCCGTCATCGCGACTGTGTTGGCGACCACAGTCTCGTGGCGACTCGGGTTCGGCGTCACCGTTCCGCTGTTCTTTCTCATGGCCCTCGTACTCTATAAAGTCGTCCCGGCTCAGCTGACTACGGGGAGTGCCGTTGACAGCCTCTCGATCGATACGTTTCGGTACGTCGTTCGGGGAGTCAGCGAACGAACGGTGTTGATCGTCAGTGGAATCCATCTCGCGCTCTTTTTCGTCACTCAGGGGTTCACCGGGTTCTATCCGACCTATCTCATTGAAGCCAAGGAGCTCTCTCCAACGCTTGCGGCAGGACTGTTTGGGCTGTTTTTCGTCACCGGAATCTTCGTCCAGCCGCTTGCCGGTGCCGGTGGTGACCGGTACGGACATCGGCGTATGCTGATCGCAGTCGCTCTCGTTGCGACCCTCTCGTTGGTCGCTCTCCCCTTTGTCGACAGTTTCGCCGGTCTCGTAGGGCTCACGATTGTTGCGAGCACGTTACTGGGAGCGACGCCGCTCACCCAGACCTACATCGTCAATCACCTTCCGGCCGATATGCGAGGAACCGGGCTCGGTCTCTTGCGTACATCGTATATCGCACTCGGAGCGACCGGTCCGCTCGTCGTTGGCATAATTGCCGACGTCGGTTATTTCGACGAGGCGTTTCTCGGACTCGCTGCAGTTGCTGGCGCGGGAATCCTCCTGGCCCGCTATATGCCAACGGCATGATCGTATCGAGACTCGCTCACCGGTCCGACACCACCCTAACTATTCTCTCTATCAGAACGTGGGGCGCCTAAGAGCGTGTGCCGATTAATTTACACGGGTATGAGTGTATATTCTTTTGACTCTGGTGAATCGCCATATTACGCCGGGTTGTAGCGTCTCACTGTCTTCTTGAGTCCAGCCAACTGGACCGTCACCGCAAGATTCCTCAAGGTTGCAGCACGATCCCCCCAGCATGACGCCTAGAGCGGCATAACTTCCGACTGTGAGTCGCCACAGTCTAGTGATTACCCAGAGCCATTCCTTTGTGACAATTCACGTGAGAAGACGTCTGAGAGGGATATCCCGGACAGATCGTCTCAAATATCAGTATAATGATGAAAAAATGCCCACACGCGATACCGACTGGTGATAATTCACGGGAAATCTCAGAGAAGTGCGAGTTTCGTTCTCTATTATAGAATCCGATTGCGACGTTCGAGTGATCGACTGATATCGGTTACGACGACTGATCCGAGTGGGCGAGATTGAGCTCGATGACGTTCGCCGCCTGATTGAGTAGTTCCTCGATCTGTGTTCGCTTCGGATCCAATCGACTAATTGGCGTCATAATACTAATCGCGGCATTGCGCCTGTTTCCAGTCTCGATCGGAGTGGCGACACAGCCGAGTCCATCGACACGTTCTCCTCTATTGTATGCGAACCCTTCCTCCCGAATCGTGTCCAGTTCGTCGAAGAGTTTTTTCTGATCCGTTATCGTATCACTTGTCTCCGCCGGAAGACCGTACTCGTCGACGATATTCTGTACCCGTTCCTCAGAGTGACTCGAGAGTAACGCTTTTCCAAGCGCCGTCATATGGAGATGCACCCGCTTTCCAAGCCGCGTCTCAATATTAACCGCTTGCTCACCCTGGGCCGTGTACGCATAGACTCCGTACCCCTGTTCTTCGAACATCAGATTCGCCAGTTCGCCGGTCGTCTCCGCCATCGTTCGAACCTCCGGCTTCGCAATCTCATAAATTCCGTCGTAGCGCTGTACGATTCCACCTAATTCCAAACAACGTGATCCAATCCGAAATCCGTTATTGTGCTCGACGACGAACCCACCGTCCTCAAGCGTAACGAGATGTTTGTATACCGTACTCTTAGCCAGTTGGAGATGATGGGCGATCTGTGTGATCGTTGCTTCTTCACCAAGCTCCTCGATAGCAGAAACAATCGATAATGAGGTTTGAGTCGCTTTGACAAAGTTCGTTTTCGGTTCGGTCACTGTCATAACTAGGGTGAGGGTCTGTATAGATTTTGCGACTGTAAACAACCTTGGGCGCGGTGGCCCGAGGCTTTTTTGGTTCCCTCAGCCGTGCGCTAGCACTCCCTGTTCCGCGAGGGAACGGGATGAGGTTGGGCAGCTTACGCGCCCCGACCCGGACAGACGCACCAACCGAACCTGCGGTTGGGTTTTGTGAGTCCGGTAATTCGTATCGTTACCGTCGATTTTCGCCGTCTCACGCCACGCGATCTTCACCGACGCATTCCTGTCGGCGTGGTCTTGCACCATGTCACACTCGTCGTTCGCACAGCGGAACCGCCGTCCCTGCCGATACCCACGCTCACCACAACACGAACACGTCTTCGAGTTGTAGTAGGCATCTACCGTGTCAGTGGGAATCTCTCGCTACGTCGCTTTATACGAGACGAACTTCTTGAACTTGTGGAACGGAAGTTTGTGTAACCGGCGGTTCATATACGTCCCGTACTTGATTTTATCGCGGATGCCGCTCATATCCTCGAACACAATTACTGGGTTCGAGAACTGTTCTGCGAACTCCACGACAACACGGGAGAGTCGATGCAACACCCACTCGGTGAATCGCTCTTCCTTGTCACCGAGTTTCTGGTGAATGCTCGTCTTGCCGTGTTCCTGACAGCGGGTAGTTATGGTGTGGTAGCGTTGGCGTTCCTGTTTGACTCGTCCGTAATCAAGGACGAGTGTGCCCTTCGTCCGCATCGTCTCGCGGTCAAGGACGGTGAGAGCGACGTTACGCTCGTTGATGTCTACGCCGACCACAGTCTCAGCGGTGTCGGGTTCGGGCACGTCGAACTCGCGTGTAACCGTGACGTGTAGGTAGTACACGCCATCGCGGTACAGGAGTTCGGCCTGCCCCACATCCACCTCGTCCGACGTGATGGCGTCTCGAAGTTCGTCCATCGAGTCCGGCTCGCCGCGCAGGTGTCCTTTCACCTTTTTGTAGGGTTTCGGGCTGATGCGAACTTGGACACGGTTCGTGTCATCGTCTACGGTGAGGCGGTAGCCTTCTGTGTGTGCCATTACGAGCGGGTATGCACCAGATTTGTCCGTACTTGGCGCGGTTGGTTTTCCTCCATCAGGGTCGTCTTGGTTCTCCCACCACGCTTTGAGCGATTGGTAGGAGTCCCACGTTTGGAGGGGTTTGCCGACGACCGCGCACTTGTTGTTTCACAAAAAGTCGTCGCGGTCAACCTCTCGTTGTATCTCGGTGCGGGTGTACCCTTGTTTTTGAGGCGGATGGTTTGGTTGAAGATCTCGCGTGAGGCGAGGCGGGCGTCGTGAAGCCACGACCGTTCCCCAGACGCTACGTGAAGGCGCGTCTGAATCGTCTTCGTGGCTTCTTCACCCATATTTTGACAATCGTTCTAGACTGTCATAAATGTAGGGATTAGGGATAGAAGAGTACCGCATTCATGCGTATTTGGTTAGTTCCTGCAAGTATCACTTCGTGTGGTGTCCAAAATCAAGCAAAGCGAAGCTTTGCGTACCTCTCGGGATCTCCGATCCCGCTCAGTATCGACATCCTGTTCTCGATGTAGTGGAGAAAGACGTGCGGGAGTTGTTTGGTGAGACTGCTGACCACTTCGGTCACGAAATTCTGGCGTTGAAGATTGCAGATGACCACGTTCACCTGTTTGTGCAAACAGACCTTAATTACAGTCCGGCTAACATAGCTCGGCAATTCAAGTCGAACTCTGGAAAGCACTTGCTGGAACGGTATCCCGAGGTTCGGGAGTCGTATTTTTGCGGCGGTGGATTCTGGAAGGTCGGATACTACGTGGGGACGACAGGAAAGGTGTCGGAGGAAGTGGTTGAACGGTATATCGAAGAGATGGAACACGCGCCGGAGTGACGCGCTTCACCCCCGCCCACGGTGGGGCGGGGAACTCGCGCTGCTTTTCGTTTAGAGTTGTGCAATACGCTAACTTTCAAGCGATCCGAACGACATAAAATACGGAATCTCGATTCCGTTTTATTTCGTATATCGTAATCACAGATCCGGTTCAACGGCTGTGTTGAATCGCCATAAGGCGGTGGAATTCACTGTTTTACAGCCCGCTTGATGTTATAGACGACACACATCAGGGCGATTTCACGGAACTCACGGAACCAGGATCGCGCTCGCACGGCAAAGC
>LFCJ01000030.1_pt1 | contig 71011 bp, 90 predicted proteins | sample 643141 | NCBI WGS metagenome assembly LFCJ01 (sample SAMN03766243, study PRJNA286221) | soda lake metagenome | biome: soda lake; feature: Kulunda steppe; material: water; isolation source: sample B1-Br-g2 brine of Lake Bitter-1 | place: Russia: Kulunda steppe | collected 2010-07
AACGAGCAGTTTTGGTTTTTGAAGAATTCCTCTATACCTACAGGATTAGCTACTTCTCGTTTATTTGGTCCGATATTGAGCGTGTTATAGTTTTCATCAATTTCCGTAATGATGTGCTCGTTTTTTGTTCTGACCATAACAGTACGGTCAGACTTAATGTATACCTGCGCCGAGTGCATATTCCGAGATTTCACTTACTGGGTTATATTCTTATGGTTTTGCGCACTAGTCAAACGTGGCACTCATTCGTTGCAGAACTTGCTCGTGAATACCTCCGTTTGTCGCAAGTAGAGGTTGTCTTTCATCGTACTCATTAAGTGATAGAGAAAACGGGTTTCCATTCACGTCAGTTACAGTTCCACCTGCTTCTTGCACAATAAGAAGACCCGCGGCGACATCCCAGGGATACGTATCGTACTCCCACAAACCGTCCGCAGCCCCAATTGCAACGTAACACAGGTTGAGGGATGCACTCCCAATAGCTCTAATTCCTCGTGTAGGTTCATAGAATTTTTCAATAAAGTCTCCGTTTGGGTCATAGCCACTGATGAGCATCGATTCATCTAGACTTTCACGGTCCGTAACGGCAATTGGGCTGTCATCCACCCAAGCACCTCGATTTGCAATTGCAGTGAACCGCTCGTCGGTCTCTGGCGAATACACAACAGCTACTTTTAGTTCACCATCCTCGACTAGTGCAAGCGAGATGCTATAGTTCGGGTTGCCATGAGCAAAGTTTCCTGTCCCATCTAATGGGTCAACAATCCAAGTGTATGACGACTGGTCATTAACATAGTGAACCGATTCTTCACTGTGAATGCTATGGGTGGGGAATTCATTCCGTAGTGTTTGAGTGATAATTTGCTCAGCTCGATAATCTGCTTCTGTAACAATGTCGGATTTACTCTGCTTGTACTCAATGCTCTCAACGTGACCGTGAAGTTCTCTAAGTGATTCACCTGCGCTTTCTGCGGCTTCAACTCCGATTGATAATGCATCAGAAAGGAAATCCGTCTCACTAGCCACTGTTTCCACGGGAGAATGAACGTTTGTAGAACGTAGTCCCCAGCCGAGTTTCTCAGAGATAGCATCAAAGAACGTTGATTCGTACTGTGACCTCACTATATGCGCGGGTTGGTCTGCTCCAGTTACGTGGATTTCCGTACCTAACCCAATAGTTTCAGAATGGCGACCTCCATCTACGAGCACCTGTACTTCATCGTCAGAAACAACAGTGATATTTTGATTTGCATCTACAATAAGCGGTCTAACGCCAATATTGTGCGTGTGTAATGGAGTGATTTGGAGGGTGCGGTTATTTGATGGGTGCTGAATCGGACCGCCTGCGGACAATGCGAGTCCTGTACTACCAGTCGGCGTTGCTACGGCGAGGCCACTTCCCGTGTAATCCCCAACATACTCATCATCAACGTAAACGTCTAAGGATACAACTTTCCTATCAAAGGCGTTTTCGGGTGCTGTTGGCTGTATCATAATATCATTAACGCCCATAGCATTCAGCTCATCACACTGTACGGAAACTTGCTGGCGAGCATCGATGTCGGACTTCCCCGTTACAGCTTCTGTGAGAGCATTTGTCGTCTTCTCTGGAGGTATTCGAGCAAGAAAGGCTAATGTGCCTTGGTTGACTCCTATCATCGGAATATTACGGGGTGAAAATACGCGGACTCCTTCTAAGAATGTACCATCACCACCTAGTGTGATTCCAATTGTTTCTTTCACAGAAGTTGCTTCTACATCGGACAGGTTTTCACCTACTTCAAGGGTTTGAAATTCGATGTCTTGACTATCTGCCCACTGTTTGATTTCATCAACTAACTCCGTTTTTTCCGCATACAAACAGATGAGTGATTGCGTAGTTGCTAATCGACGCTCATGCATATTCGATAATCTGTAGTACACAGCAAAAAGTGTTTGTATCTTATCTGAATACCTGCAATCTCAAACTAATCAAAGCGGTATGTTTATTCATACGCGCTCCATAGGGCGCAATATGCGTCAAGTAGAACTCACAGCATACCAGCAAGCACTTGGAATAGCTATCATATGTGTTATAGCAGGTGCCGCTCAATTCGGAGCTGTTATGCTAACTTCATGGGAATTTCCCATTCCGCCTATATTCGTGTACGTTCTTGTTGGAATCGCTCTAGCCAGTGCGGTACACACAGTGTTGTTTGATGAGAGTGCGAGAAAACGAACAGTAAAATATCCATGATTGGTGAGCCAGCACCCGCAGTTCACTGTTGAAGGCGATTTGTTGACTGGCGCTCCTGTTCACCTAGGTCTTCGGCTAATGCTTCGAGAGCATCTTCAGGTCCACTATTCTGGTTGAAAACACGGTCGAATCCTCGTGCTTTAAATTGTGTTCTTGTTTTCGAGAATGATTGCTGTCCTACCGATAAGTTTCCACCAATATATGTAAGTATATCAAGATTAGATGCATCCAATTTAGTATGAAATTGCTCTGTATCTTGAAGTGCATGCCCATACAAAGATGAAATCATGATGGCATCAGCCTCATGTTGTTCTGCAGCGGTAATGAAATCCTCTTGCGATGCTTGAACTCCAATATTAATGACTTTGTATCCTGCATCTCTCAGTGCATGGTCAAGTATGGTTATACCAACAACGTGAGAATCCGAACCAATGACGCCAAGTATAATCTTAGTATCCATTCTGTACTACTTAGAAAAGATGCCATCTATTTAAATATAATTATTATTCATGTAAGAATGGTATATATTAGCATAGCAATCGGCATCGTACCAAACAGTAAGATATTTATCCCGAATCCTTGTCGTCAAGAATATGACGAAACCACAGAAAACAATCCAAACAGGTACAGACATCAATCCAAACGACATATTTTCCGTTAACCCCTATGAATATTTCATCGTTGAAGGGATTCGGAAAATCAACGGAGAGCTATATTTCCGTGGAGTTCAACGAGATGGCATTTACACTGTTGGATGCGAAAATCCAGCAGAGTATACAGAAACAGAAATCCTTGAAGGATTGGATAATGATGAATTTGAATACTGTGGAGTATTCGCCTACCAAGGTGCTACAGATGATGAGCCAAAAGGTATTGATGGCGAACCCGTAGAAGTACCAAACACTCAGTGAAATTAGTATAAATTGTTTTGACATATGGTTCCATAGATATATGTATGGACGAAAACCATATGCCGATTACACCAGGGTCAACAGCTGAACCAGTCTACCGTATTGTCGACCCACCTGATGGTTGCGTTACGTGCGGATGTGAATATGCAATTGAGGGGCACGAGGATATTCGGTCGCCTGAGGAAACGCCACCTGTTTGCTACTGGTGTGGTGAAGTCCTTAGTAACCAGGTCGTCACGCCTCTCGAAGAAGAAACTAAATGATTCACGGAAGTTGGTCATCCACTTCCTTTGCAAGACGGAATACGTGTTGGAAGTTATTGATGTTCGTATCGCTTTCTAAGACTTGTTCAGGACTCCGTTCCATTTTGGCACAGAGATATACGACTCCATGTTTATAATCTTCAAAGCCCATTTGAAGAGCCACGTTTTTGGATTCTGCAATGAAATGCTCCGTGTTGGACATTTCATAGTTTTGGTCAGCAACAGATGTGACTAGATTATAATAGTCAGCTGCTGAGGGTTTTTCATCCTGATGAGTCACATATGTATTTATGGTATACTAACATAAATATATTAACAATTATGAAGCGTGGCGAAAAACTACGCGAAATTGTGGGTGATGAATTGCGGCTTCTAACTTCCGAGCTCTTCGCACGAAAAGGCTACTCTGTACAACCATCTCCGAAGTTGCCCGATGATAAAATAGATGTAATCGCAACATCTCCAAACCTATCTTCGCGGAATTTAGCATACTATATCATCACACCTGGTCGCGTCAGTACGAATTTGCTCACAGAGACAGATATTGAGAATTCAATTCCTGATATTGAACCAGAAGAGGGTACGAAGCTTTTACTGGTTACGACTCGGAAAGAGTCAACAACTGATGCTCGGGCGAGGATGTCTGCTAGTGACCATAATATTGATTTATGGTATGAACGAGAGCTATTCTCACAATTGGAAATCGAAAATTCAGATTATCTTATTGACGTATATGTAAATGGAGAGTACGAGATAGAAACACCAGAAGACGTGAAAGTAAGGTTTGAACAGTTCGGTTTATCTGTAGACACTGAAATTGCAGAGTACATTAGTGATGAAACATATCACCCGTATCGATTAGTAGGATACGTTGAGTTAAAACATAAAGGAAAAACAACTAAGCTCCAAAATCTCTCTGCTGTAGAGAAATTCAGGGAGCGAACAAATATTGATGATTATGTCTGAATGCGAATCACTCCGAGTTAAGCTTAGGTCTCTTCTCCGTGGCCGTCGATAAAGATGTATGAATTAGTATAATTGAGTAGTTTTCATAACCGAATGGAGCCTAATTATTGTAGATTTTCCTTCTTTTGTGGCGAATCATCGTCAAAGACTGGTTTTTCTGGAGCATAAAATAATTGAATAACAAACGTGTCATCGGGCTTTTCTTCAATAGACATGAGCCGAGAACCACCTTGGAAGTGCCCTTGCATTGCTCCACCAACATCTAATTCTAAGGTCTGCTTCAATTTCTCTGTGTTTGTTGGTGCACGCGGGAGGAGCTTTACGCTAACATTTTGTACATAGACGTTCGGCGTGGCTCCTTTGAAATCACCTTTTTGACCTATTTTCTCAGGACCTCCTGACTTGCATGCTGTTTTAACATATTCGTGTTTGTTTAAGAACTGAATGTACTGTCCAAAGTATTGCTCCATGGTCTGAAATCGCTCTTGCTTTGACGACATACTGGTTCTATACACAACAGTATGTACTATTAGGATATTAACGTTTGTATTTTATATACAACGAGCTACTGCTCACTCATCTCGCGCTGCACGATTTACCAAGTCGAAAGTATATGTATAATCCATTTCACTAACGGTGAATTGAGCCTGATACTCCACCACTTCCTCGACTTCATCAACAGTGTCACCGTAAAGAACGTATTCAGCATTGCTTGAGGCAAATAGATACAACGTGCTGGTCTCTGAACAACCGTACCCATGTCGAATTACAGCTGCTGTGCTCTCATCATCACAGTCCACAGGTTCAGTATTCTCAGGCCAGTCTTCCACGTTCACGAATGCTGCATTCAAGTCTTCGACAGACAATTCAAAGCACGAAATCTCATCTACATCTGCATCGTCAGGTGCATCTATCTTAACAGATGGAAACCTGTCAAGCATAGAGTCTCGCAAATCAGCAATCATATAAATTCCTGGCTGTGCTTCCTCTCCTGATGGTAGAGTGACGGGAGGAGAATTCTCCACGCGGCCTTTCATTGCGTTTTGTAGTTTCATCTCTTGAAAGTCTTGAATCGAATCCATCGTGAATGGACGCGTTTCGTCAAAGGAGAATAGTGCTCGAACAATCCCTTCATTTCTAATTTCGACTTCCTCAATAGCGTATCCCATGACGGTTAGCAACGTATCAAATACGCCAAATGATTCCAATGGCTCCACAAACGTGGCCTCCACAAAGAACTCCTCTACGCAATCGGGCTGAAACAGAGCTGTTTCAGAGACTTCTTCAAAAAGCTCCAGTTCCCCCACGAGGTATGCCATTGCTTCATGGGAATAGTTTCCATTGAAGAATTCTTCTTCATCTTCTAAGGTGCATAGCCACCGTGTTGTTCGAAGTGAGATATATGCTTCATTCTCATTAAAGTGGACATCCCGAATCACAACACCTTCAGGTAGCTCATATGAATCTGTGCTGAAAACCAAATCAGTGTGTGCATCTACGATAACGCGAATAGAATTCAACGGAAGTGAATGCCGAACACCCTTCACAAACGAACGCTCTTCAAGCGAATTTAGAGCATTGTAATACTCCGACTCTGTAACTCCTGATTCATCAAAATCGAAGTCTTCAGGGTCAAAATTCCGCGATGGTGTCTCTGTCATAATAGACTCTATTACCTCTATATTGAAAAATCTTCGTATGTCATTACTATGTTTAAATAGTAATAAATAGAAAATTACTATATTAGAGTAGTATATATTATAAAAGTTGCAATTTATATATAGTATATAATTTGGCAGTTGTCAGTGAATTCTGGCAAATTACGCCCAGATTATATAATTTAATATATTTGCAGACTTAATCCTCGCCATTTGTTACTCTTCAGAAATTTCTGTTCGTTTATACGTTCGGTTGCAGTTATTACACTCCCATATCTTTTCGATTGGACCATTACATGGACCTAGCTCTTCACCACATTTGCAGAAAAGTCGTGTATCCTCGAATATACTCGTGTAATGACCTCCATCAACGGTTTCAAACTCAGAATTAGATTCTCGTTGTGGGTGAACATCTTCACAAATGTTACAGTATTCGTATAATTCGAGTCTAATGTAAGGGTCTAGTGGTCCAAGTAAACTATCATCATCTTCTACCTTACGGAGAGCATCGTCAACATAGAATTCAGTAACATCCGATTCTTTGCTATCCCCATACAAAATTCCAGACGAACCATACAATTTAACCCCTATTTCAGCTGTTTGAGATGTGTTTGTGAGGAACTCCGATACCCCATGAAATCCCCGATTCTTACGTAATTCGGTCACGTCAATACTAATCGAGTCTTCAATAATAGAATGTATTATATCCAACATTGAACCATCAAACTTCTCTACCACACTGAAAAAGTTTTGGCAGGACTCTCTTCCCCGAATCTCAAAAGTAGCCCACTCATAGCTGGCCTCATACAGTATATCACAAGCATCGCAGTATGCTTTATCTACAAACGGGTTTTTCTGCCGATGTTCTACATCCAGGGTTGCGTTACAATTATCACATGTAGGGCTAATATTCATCTGTGCGTTTCATAGAATAGAATAGAATCTACTAAAAAGTGGCGACGATTCATTATTTTTGTATGTAGTAGACATACTGAGCATATTCTACTGTTGGTTCAACATGGGGCTTGATGCTCCCATCTGAATTAACATGATTGAATCGTGGGTCATTCGATGGAACAATATCTTTGTATTCATCGATGTGGAGCCACTCATCAGCATCATTAACGTAGAGGAAGCTAACATTGTACTTTCCTGTAAGCTTCTCGTACAGTGGCTTTGATAGCGCGTACGCGTAAGCACTGTGTGTTGATTCGATTCGAAGGGGTGTTTGTGACCATCTGAAAGCACGAGCTCCTCGATAATTAAAGAGCTGCCCAACGGTTTTACCTTTGAATGATACCATCTCTTTTCCATCTGGGACTCGATGTTCTCGGTTTGCACCCTGAACTAAGTTATCTTCTTTCATGTTAGTGGTTGTCACAACTAAACCACTCCCTATATACATTTCGAGATAAAGCGGAATGTGAAAATTGAATGTGTTCTTGATTACATTGCAACAACAATAATCGCGGCGAGCACAATCAGACATGCTCCAATCGAACGACGGATTAAATTATCATCACGGAACATTCGACCACCTATAACAGCAGCAAGGACAGGACCTACTTGCATGAGAACAAATACCCTTGTCCCCGCAGCAAGAGAGAGTGCACCCAGAGCAAGACCCATTTCTCCAGCTCTAAACACTCCTAGTGGAATCAGTTTAACTCGTGGTCTGAGTACGGTTTTCAGGTCATCCGACTGAGTTACTGCTGTTAGAACTACAACTGTAACCATTGAGAAAAGAGCTAGATACACACCGTATGTGACTGGGTGTGTTTCTGTGACTACGAACGCGTATCGGTCAAGTAACACTGGGCCAGCAATCAGAAACGAACTGAGTAACCCTAATTGAACTCCTCGGCTTTTAAATCGTTTAAATGGTTTCACAATTGAATCTTCATACATGAGAATATACATACCAAAAGCCGTGATTATTCCTGCACCAACAAGAATGACGCTGTACGATAGCGGTAAAAATAGTGGCTCTATAGCAGCAACTATAATCGGAGAAGCGCCGCGAAGTGGAGCAACCAGGCTGATTTCAGCAACATCATATGCTTCTGCTAAGCACCAAAATGAAAAGCCGTTGAGTATGCCTGAAGCAAGTACTATTACGAGAGCAGTTTGTGAGATGAATGGTTGAACCACTATGAATCCACTTGAAAGTATAATCGCTGCAATTAGATTTGCCTGCAAAGTAACAGTGAGAGGCGAGAAGTCTGTTAGAACATGTTTCTGGTATATATTGAATGCAGCAAAGAATACGGCTGCAGACAGTCCTAATAGAATCCACATATAATCCATACAGTATTATTATACAAATTATGATATAAGAACTGCGTGAGTCCGTTTCTAGTTCTTCGAGACCAAGCGTACAAACTCAGGTGTTGGCTTATTAGATTTCTCAGCCGCCTTAATGCAATTTTCACATAGTCGTTCATCCAATTCAGATTGCCGAATTTCATGTACACTACGGACAGTGCCTTCGGGGTTAGAATGACACCAGCTAACGTACTCTGCAGGTGCATTTTCTTGTAATTCCGAAAGAGGAATGTTGTTCTCTTCCAGGAATGGGAGAAGGATATGCATTTTACTACCCCACGGTGTTGGAACCCCATCAATGAGACGGTAGTTAGAGTCCATATACTACAATTGGTCTGAAAGGCTTTTAGTTTATACTATACAAGATTGCACTCCTTTGGAGAGGGGGTAAGTCCGAAATCCCTGTATAGAGACTGTGCAAATCAAAATTTATGAATTCAACAAGTCAAATTTTATGTGTTGTGTTAACGGTACGCAAACGGCGTTTATACAGTTAAACTTAAGTGGGTGTGCGATAACTACCAATTGATTACACTGGAAAAGTACGCAGCATCACGCGATGTTGTGAAAATCAGTTATGGTGGATAAATAACTATGAATAGTGAAAAGATAATCGACGAGGATAAGAACATTACCCTCGAAAACGTTGATATGGAACAGGCAAGCAAAGGAAAACTAATTGATGTAGTTCGTCGACTCCGCGAACGGAGAACCGAACTCAATCAACTCGCTTCTAACTGGGCTTCGAAGAGAAATGAGCTGAATGACGAAGTGAAGGAGATTACTAAAGAAGCAAAGTCTCACAAAGAAGAGCGTGATTCTCTAAACGAACAAGTCCAAGAGCACAAAGCAACTCGTGACGAACTTAACGAGCAAGCAAGTGAATTGGATGCAGAAATCGAAGAAATCAGTTCACAAGATGTGAGCGAAGACAAAATCGAACAGTTGGAAGACGAAATCGAGTCGCTTACATTTAAGCAGCAGACAGAGGTTCTTGATTCAGACGAGGAGCAAGAACTTGTCTCGAAAATCGAAGCGAAGCGAGACACGCTACAGGAATACAAAGAAACACGCGAACGCGCAGAACAGGTCGAGGAACTCCAAGATGAAATTAATGAACTTCGGAGTGATGCGACAGAGCATCATAACAAGATGCTGGAACTAGCCGAACAGGCGCAAGAAAACCATGAGAAAATGGTGGCTCTCTTCCGTGACGCAGACGAACTTCGGAAGAAGGCTGACCAGGCGCATGAGGCGTTCGTCAATGTTCAAGAAGCAGCTGATACCCACCATAACCGTGTGTTAGAGGTGCAAGAGCGAATTGACGATATGGACGAAGAAGATGAGCAGAATCGACACCGAAAGGACGATTCGAAGTCCAGTAGTTCTAATGACGAAAACCTCAGTGATGAACTGTACGAAAAGTTCAAAGACGGGGAGTCCATTACGAACGACGACCTTCTTCAAGTTCAGGGCGACAAGAACTAATCCTTAATCTATTGCGCTTAAACTGCACTCGACCATGAGTGACTACATTCTGGACAGGAGAATACACGGTAGTATCCAGACCCAGACTGAGTTGCCTCTGTTTCACAGAGTGGACAACTAGGTGAAGCAAATATCTGAGGTATATACTCTTCCATAATATAAATAAGAACATCACGTGGCAAATATGTTGTCAGAATGAACCAAACACATAGCATAGAATAAGCACTTTTATATGGATGAGTCTGATATTCAGGAGCATGACGAGGGCAACTTCGGCAGAACAAGACTCTTCTGACGTATACCAGGAAGAGATTCTGAACTATCTTAGAAAGCTTGAAGATTTAGATGAAGAAGCAACAGTCTATAGTAACAATGGTGAATTTCGGACGGTTCAACCACTGTCAGAAGATGAAATTGATGCTGCAGAAAGACTCCAAAGAGAGTATGATATGGAACCGAAACAATGCTACTGGAATTGTCAACGAGTACTGCTCCATGAGCCTGAGGATAAATATACGTATGTAGAAGGATACACTATGAGCCACTCCGTACCCGTTCCGATACAACATGCATGGTTGGAGATGGATGATACTGTTCTCGAAGTCACGTTTCCTGATGGTCCTGGCCCGAGAGATGGCGCTACATATTTTGGTGTTCCTTACTCCGCAGACAAAATTAGAACTCGTCTATCCCAAATAAAATCGTGCTGGCCAATGGCTTCTACCGTGTGATAATTGCAACATCTTAAAGGGATATAAAATCAATTAGTCTTGTATGGTTTCACGAAGACAAGTTTTGACAGGGATAGGGAGCAGTACAGCTCTTGCCTTGTCAGGCTGTATTGATAGGCTTCGACCTGATTCAGTCCCAGATGAATTGCCTGAAGAAGACTATCCTACAGGGTTATCAGAAGATGGAGTAAATGCTGAGGAGTATTTCGAATCAAATCCAATTACAAACGGAGGCATAGAATCATTAACATATCACACATATACTGATGATTCTGAGGATGTTACAGAGTCTACACACCATGTGAACTTAGAAGATGGTGAGGTATTTTATGATGGTAGCACACCCTCGCACGATGAAGAAGGATATTTGAACGTAAACCGTGAATCAAGATACGTTCGCACGGAAGAGAATGGTGATGTTAGCATTAATGTACATGAATTATCATCCTCTAGAGATACGAGCCCTATAGCGCTTGCAGGGTATCATAATCTTTCCGAAGGATTATCTTATATGTCCATTTCTGACCACTCTATCGAAGCAGATGATGAGTCTGATGGACTATTACTCGTATATGAAATCGATTCACCAACCGATGATGCACCATATACTAATTTGGACGGCGTTTTGAAATTCCACGAAGATGGCTATCTTCGCTATGCCGAATTTGAGTTCGAAATGGAGGATACTTCCGATGAATTATATCGAGAACTAGACTACTACGATATAAATTCAACATCCGTCGACGAGCCTTCATGGACCGAGGACGCCAATTGAGTGAACAAAAAGCTGCATTTCCCAAAATGATACTACTTCGAATATAGCTTATGCGTTACTCGATACCCGTCATCAATATCTTCAACGGAATCAATACTGTAGAACTGAATTTCTTTCTCTTGTTTAGTGAGTACACCAATATCATAGTTTTCAGCTTCATAATTTGCTGTTTTATCAGACGTGTTCATAAATTCTTTATGAGATTTAATCCGTTTTTCGGCTACTTCTTCAGCTATCTCTACAGAATCTACAAATCTATTTCGAGCGGCATCAATAAACTCTGAACTCACATCAACACCAATTGAATTCCGCGCTGCTGCTGAAGCTGCAATACTCGTTGTACCAGTTCCGACAAAGGGGTCGAGAACTGTATCTCCATGAATTGAGTACATGTTAATAAGTCTGTATGGGATTTCTAGTGGGAATGCAGCTGTCCGATTACGCTCTGTATTTTCAATTGTCTGGGATGTACCTAGGATATTCATCCAGACATCAGAGAACCAAGTGTTACGCTCTTCCCAAAAGTACGAGCTCGTATATCTTTTCTCTTTATCTGGCCCTCGCAATGTTCGCGTTCCACCTTTTCGGAATATCAGAATATACTCATGCTCTAATGTAACATACGCGTTTGGAGGTATCATCCCTGAACCCATGAATTTATTTGCTTTGTTAGTTGGTTTGCGCCACAATACACAAGGTAACACGCTATAGCCAAGTTCCCGAAAGGTCTGAATTATTCGTGAGTGGTTCGGATACAACTCAAACTTCTCGCCAATCTTTCGAGTTGCATCTCCAATATTAATACAAACAATTCCTGAATCTGAGATGACTTCATCAATTGAGTGCCACACTTCGTCAAGTACATTATGCATCTCATCAAATGCTGTACTGCCCTCGTCTTTATGTAATGCCTTTTCAACAGAAGAGTTCATATCTGAAAAAGCCTCGTCCCACATCTCAATCATTGGGTATGGTGGAGATGTAACGACTAAGTCTACAGAGTTGTCATCCAGAAAACTTAGGTCCTGAGAGTTTTCAGCATAAAAATCGTGCGTAGTCTCCATTAACTAAATTACTATTTTGAAGGTACTTAATTCCTTAGTGTTCTGATGGATTAAAATGGTAGTGTATCACTTTCCTGGACGGGTGTGAACTCATGAAAATAATAGCTGACTATTCTACGGCGTTCAAATTTCCAGTATACCGTTTAGCAGAATTCAAAAGCTCATCACTCGGATGGAACGTATCATGAGTGCAACGGTCATAGGCTTCCTCAAACTTCATACCATAATAACAAACGCAGACTGCTATACAGACAGATACTGACCGTGAAATACCTGCCTGACAATGAACCAGCACAGATTCGTTCTCAGACAGTCGTTCCATGACATAGTCTACGGCAGAAGCAAACAACTTGTACTTGTGCGAACCATCAGATATGAGATACTGTTTTGTAGAGCACCGTGGTGGACATGCCATAGATACTATAACATCTACGTCATTCTCATACCGTTGAGCATCCTCTGCGTCACCGACAAACAGAAGTTCTGTAAGTTCACGAACCATAGTACGATGAGCAACTATATTCGGATATATAAATCTACTCATCTGAAACTACGAAAGCTTGTTTGTAGTTCAGTCATAACAGAAAATATGGACGAAGAACAACCTGAAGAATCTGCGCCAGAAGGGGACATATACATTGTAGCGACATCACATGCTTCTGAAAAAAGCTCTCAAGAGGTTCACGAAGTCGTTGAGAAAACAGACCCAGATATGGTTGCGATTGAACTAGATAAAGCACGATTGCAACGATTAACTTCAACGGAAGCAGACTCGTCAGAAGCGTCAGTAAAAGATATTATAAAGAATAGCAATATTGGGTGGAAAGGAACAATACTTCTCCTTCTGTTTAGTCGGCTCCAATCTACCGTAGCTACTAAGCTTGGGATTGATATGGTCGGATTAGATATGTTAGCTGGGTATGAAGCTGCAAAGAAACGGGAGCTCCCACTGGCATTAGTCGACCAAAACGTCCAACAAACATTTCGACGATTCACAGAGGAAATTACAATTCGAGAGCTATTCCGAACAGTGTTTTACTTCATACTCGGATATATCCAGCTTCTACGGACGCCTGATTCCGAGTTAGCAGACCACATGGAAGCCGAAGACATTGAAATAGAAATGGTATTAGATGAATTGGAATCGATTTTCCCCACATTCAAAAAAGTGTTTATTGATGAACGTGACACGATTATCGCAAACCGTACAGCTAGCATTGCAAAACAGCATGACACAACCGTATTGGTTCTTGGTGCAGGGCATGAGCCTGGCGTTTCAGAACTTCTCGAAGAAAAATACCCTGATGTAACACTCCAAGAAGTTGATGTCGGACTCAATCTTGAGACGAACTAGGCTTCGTCTTTTCTCCGATTACTTGTGACCAGAATTCTTTCTGCGTATTATAGGTTATTTCAGCAGTTCTTCCCCCATGAGCAATTGTGAAGTGGCAATCTGCACAGAGCGTACATAGATTACTGTCTTCTTTTCCACCACCTTCTGAAACAGGAATAATATGATGAACTTCTAAGTCTTCCTCAGACATACAGGCACGGCACTGATACTCATCTCGTTCAAGAATTTCATCGCGCTCAGTATTTGATAGACCTTTCTCAGCTCTTCCTGAGATAACATCTTTCACATACTGCTCAGCTGAGTTGGTACAGTACGAAATAGCCTCAACCTGCGTCTTTGGCTTGTCCATACAACTAACAAACGTTTTTATGAGGGACAGCTTCGTATCAATGTTATCTTGGGTGTATATACACTTTGTCTGTGAACGCAACCATCGGAGAATGCTATATTCCAAAAGAACAATCTTCATCCATCCAGACTCGATTAGATTTTTGATGGCCTCGCTTCTGGTGCAGGTTTCTTGGACCGTATCAGCTTGTTCGAACGGAATAGTATGTTCTGCAGTCGCCATCTGGTATAGTTCATTTACAGCATTCCATGGAAGATTGGTTTCTGATTGTATACGGTCGCGGTCGACAATGGCTAAATCACTCATGCGATAATACCCTGCCGTATAAAGTCGCTCAACAACCCACTCATCAATTAAGTCAATTTCTTCTATACAACTCGTATTATCTGTGAATACCTCTGTTCTCTCTAATCGATTATTCGACGCTAATTGGTCTAATGAGAGGCCCATTACTGGCTCGGAAAATACCACTCGACGTTGTATAGCCTGTCTTTTTTGACGTAGTTGTTTGGCTAGGGAATATAATTCAATGAGTTTCTGTTGCACTAGTTTTTCCATACGGAACCAGTTACTAAGAAACTTGCGAGTTCAACCCTGACTAACAGCGAGAATATCACAATATCCATTAACACAAATAATAAAGCATATGTGATAGCCACCAAATTATCCATGTATGAAACAACAGTTAGAAACAGGTGACACAATTATCAGCCTCACAGAGCAGAGCGATAACGAGTGGCAACTTATCAAAGAAGATAATTCAATTATATACTTTGATTATGGTGTCTGGGCGAACCATGAGGATACACGTCTTGCACTGTATTCGCATGGGCACGGAGTAGCAACAGTTCCTGTAAAGAATATTTCCAAATCATCGAGAGAGTTCCTCGAATCACAAATTATCTTGTAAAGTACTATGAATCAGGTGACCTGTGGTACTCTGCCTTGACCGCCTATAGACTCTATCCTAAGTAGATAGGTAGAAACCAACGCCTCTTTCTGGTGATTCATGATGATTCACTAGTCTTTGAGTTGTACTTGGATTCCCTGTTGAGCAAGATATTGAGTACTCGACCTAACAAAGTCCTCTTCGTTAGAGCCTTTTGTAGCAAGAAGATAGCCTTTTGATGCACCTACAGGTCGCATCGTTCGCCCAATCCGCTGGGCAGTTTGAGCACTTGAGCTACCTAGTGTTGAGGCGATAATACATATATCGGCATTCGGTATATCAATCCCTTCATCACCGACACGAGATATAATCAACGTTGAACGGGTTCCTGTTCGTAGTTCCTCGAAATATTTCTCTCGTTGTTTATGTGGGGTTTCTCCACAGATGAATGGAACTCCAAGACTCTCCGCATATTCCCGACCCTGGTCGAGCCACTCAACAAAAACAACGCAGGTCTTATTTGCGTGTTGTTTGAGTAAACTCTCTACAGACTCTGCCTTTGCAGGATTCATCGCTGCAATTTGCCGCTTTGCGTGTCCTGTTGCTCGTTGATATTTCTCTCGCTCCCGTTGATTAGACCAAGGCACATGTCGAATCTGTACTGTTGGTTTCTGAACATAGCCATCCTCGAATAACGCATGCCAATCCGTTCCAACAGGTGGACCTATTAACGAGTATATTTCTTTAGAGCTTCCCGTCTCACGGACAGGAGTTGCTGTAAGTCCTAGTCTAGCCTTTGACTGTATATTAGCTACGCGCTTCCACACAGGGGCACAACAGTGATGACATTCGTCTAGAATCAGAAGACTCCAATCACGCTCGTTGAACAGTTTCCGATGACGGCTTTTTCGAGCTGTGTCGTACGTCGCGATTGTAATCGGTGCAATAGTTTTCTCACCACCATGATATTGTCCAATCTGTGATGAGGATAGCGTCGTTTTCTCCACTAACTCATCTTCCCATTGCTGCGCAAGCTCTCTTTTTGGAACGATGATAAGCGCCTCGCCACTCATTTCTTCCATAACACCAATTGATGCTATTGTTTTTCCTGACCCAGACGGCCCAACAAATGTCCCGCACCCTCGTTCAAGGAAACGATTGACCCACTCTTGTTGGTATGGGCGAAGGGATAAACCATCCACCAACTCTAGCTGGAGCCCTGCCCCCTCATTCAATTCTCTCTGGTCTTGAACGGGATACCCTGCCTCGTACAATGTTTGTTTGACAGTTGCTTCACGACCATTTGTCACACGAAGACTATTGTCCGAGAGGAACTCAGTGTAATGAGTATTGAATTCCAGCTTTCGTTTGGCAACATCTTCAAATGTAGGTTCATCTTCAGCTTCGAGGATTGTAAATTCATTCTTTGAGTCCGTAGTGAGTGTAAATTGTGTTGCTTTTTCCCAGTCACTCTGCAACCGTTCAACTAATCTAGGAGTTACATTTCCAACAATCGATTCAAGGTCATTAAGGTACTTTTCGAACGAGTCATGAGGCGCGTTCCACACATCTTCTGGGTCAAATTTGTAAAGCGCACCATCATTGCTCATATCTACTAAGTGGGCAACGCGACCCAATACCTCCATAGTCTCGGACGGTGCACCCGATACTGCTAGTTCACGTCTATCAGGAAAAAGAATCACGACATCATCAGAAGCATGGGTCTTTGAGATGCCATCAGACGGCGCTGGTTGGATAGCGTCGTCTGATACATACCAAACAACGTTAGCGTCCTCTACATCTTGTGAATAGGCATCTGGAGCGTCTTCAAGAGCTTGCTCAATAATCGACTCGTCCATACGAAGAATTTCAGATAATTCTTCGAGAGTAGCTCCTGGATAAGGTGTATCTGTGAAGGCTTCGCGTAATTCTTCTGAATTTAATTGTGTGACAGGAGGATTAACAAGCTTCAAGCTCCATTCCAGAAGTTCTGTTGAAGAATCGTGTATTGATGTATGACAGCGTGGACAAGCAGGGCGAAGGTTGGACAGCTCTGTATTTGTTCTTTGTCCATCAATAAAATGAACAAGTAGAGAAGTGTCTTTTGACTCGCAGAAAAAACATTCATCCCCGTATTTCTCGAAACATGCTCCTTTGTAATCTTGTTTCATTTGACCCATTGTCCGAGAGATAGGTCTCAGGTTATAAAAACCTGCGGAAATTTCAATAATAAATTACTTTCAACCTGTTTGCTCAATCGATGCTTTCGATACACGGACATTCTCATATTCTTGTTCTAAGTAAGCAGCTTCACCTTCTGTAACGAGAACACTCCATGTCATATCCTTTGGCAGAGTCCCATACTCATAATCCCCTACGGCACTCCCGATTTTGATGATACCAGGAACATCATCTTTCGCATCTAACGCCTGGTCTTTACGCATTACGACTTCGCGTGTTAGACTAGTATCAGGGACATCAAGTCCACGGTCCTCGAATTCGCGGCGTAGTCGAGGAACAGCATCTTCCCATCTTGGACTTCCGCCTTCTCGCAAGATACTATTGTTCGTTTTTCGAAGCTTACGATAGAGGTAATTCAGAGCATCCTCAGGAAACTCTGTAACGGGAACATACTCTGTGCCTTCTTCTATTGCACACATATGGCACGAGTACGTGAGTGTATCATCGTTATCATTATATCTTGACGGTAGAGAATACTAACCATGCATCGGACACTCTGGGGCTGGTGGCTTTGTGCTGAATTCAACCATACGTCTTCTAAGAAATACTAATTAAAACATCTTGTGATATGGAATTCCATAATCTAATAGCACATCAAAAATCCAGTTCGAAGCCATTAAGAGTCTCTGCTACAATTATAGTACCGATTTGAAGAATTCATCAAGATACTCAAATTCATGTGTAGGATACCCATCTAAGCCTCGGACTTTGTGCGTGAGGTTTTGAGTATATGACTCGTAAGACTGAATATCCCGAGCACGGTTGACCCGTTTCAAAGCCTCAGGGTAACGATGTGCCACGGCGTGGAGAGATGCCTCGAATAAGTGATACAGTTCTCCGTTTCCACCATTAACTAACCGAAAGCTGATAAGCCAATCTAAAATATTGTAGTATTGGAAATCAACATCGTCTTCGCCTTCAACTTGTGTCGAATGGAACCAGACATTTTCTTTGCGACCCTCTCGAAGTATGGGGATATATGCATCTGGTTCGCCTGTTGTAGAGTCTTGTAACATGTTTTTTGTTTGTCTGACAAGCGGAGGTTCGATAGCATATATTTCCCAGTGGTTCTGCAGTGCCCATCGGTCGACTCCCTGCTCTGAAATGAGTTCTTCTTCTGCCTCATTTAACAAGTTCTTCGTTTCGTGGTCTAAGTCGACAGTATACTTTCGGAGGTCGTCTGCGTTCCTTGGGTCTATGCCCTTTGGAGTAAGTGCAACTATATATTCCATACTATGTTTGTAGAATTAAATGTACTTAGTCGTTAAGCTGTTTCACCCATCATACCCAAAATCTGTAAATTTAAGATATGAAATATTTAGTGTAGTTTCTTCAGATGATGCAGGATTTTCCTGACCAACATATGTAATAACAGAGTTTGAGATTCGTCGCTCTTCTACTTGTTCGCGAATCTCTTCACCAACTTCCTCAGCAGTTAGATTCCGATGTTTTGACTCACTAACTTTCATTGTAAGATACCAAGCACCGTGTTCAATTTCGGTCTCAAAGTCTACGATGTCTCCACGCATTCGAAGAGTATTCGCAATGTACTTGAGATTGCGCTTCTCTGCATCTCTAAATCCTTGATTTTCCATATGCTCTCTGAATTAAACATACCCCAAAAACATTCGGGTTCATATTAGTATAGAAGTTTTGTCTATTCCATGTTATATACAAAACCTTTTAACTTGGTGTTTAGTACATACCAGTAATGACGAACAGGCTAACTGTACCCTCTCTGCCAATGGATTGTTCTCCAGTTGTTGAAGACTCCTATAATCGAGCAGTTATTCATCTTCAGCATGGATTAGAAAAACTCGGAAAAGAGAAGCAGCTCGATGGAGTTTCTACGAATATTACTCCGCCAGAAAACAAGAGTGCAAATGAGCATTTGTCATTAGCAATTGACTATTTTGCTGATGCAGCTATTGAGACTTCGGACAACCAATTCAATGATGCACTTGGTCACCTCTGTAACGATATTTGGGAGATTCGCAACGAATCTCATCTCAACAGGTGAACTTATCTATAATTGCGTCATGTTTTAGTTGGATGAATAACAATTATATTTTACGTGAAGAGGCTGATAGTAATATTTACTATAGGGGTTTGCTTCTCTTTAGGGTTCTTTGTGTATCTAGGTAGTTTCGGTTCTGTTTCTGAAACGGAGAATGGAGATTGTCTCGAAATGACGCCTGGGAACTATACTGTTGATTACGAATTATCAAATATAAATAGCTCTGAAGAGGAGTTATATTTCAGTTTAAACTATGAGTTTGAAGACCGTGCCGAATCTGTCGAAGTGGATTTAAACCAAATTCATGGCTGGAATGTTACTGTTGAAAGTACAACAGGGGATAAAGAAAATGAAACAAAGGTAACCGATGAAGATACGTATCAGATTGGAATCGATGTTAATATTACTCAATCTGCCGATTACAATTCAAGTGTCCAACATATTAAAAGAACTTATGGATTCCAGAGAATAGGTACACAGAGTGTCCAAATAGAACAAAATGATATAGAGTATTGTATGACGTATGAATTAACTGATGACGCTGTTGATGTAGGGATGGGCGATTCGTTGTATATGAAAAATCTAACGAAAGACCAGCAGGATGCTGAGCCACAATTAATTCACACAGATAATACATTATATGTTGGAATACATGAAGCCTCAATATACTCTATAGATTTAGAAGATAGTGACGCTGAAATATATTAGCGACATAGATGGCAATAAAACAGCTGAGCGTGTCGAATACATTTCTGAAATAGCTAACCGTGCAGAGAGTAAAGATACTGGCGTTGACGAGTCAAATAGAACTGTTAGTTTTTACGTATTACCTGAAGATATAGCGGCTAGTAGAGGTGGGGCAATGAGTAGAACGCAGGATTCTGTTGGTTTATGGGTGCGGGCTGATACCTATACAAATCAAGAACACTCGACAACAGGCCATGAATGGGCTCATTCGATACAAAATCATCATGTTGATGAGAGTTTAGGCTGGTGGATAGAGGGTAGTGCTGATTATATCGGGGGGTTACTAGCAGTAGAAACTCGACCTGAAGACGAGGACGAAATTGAACAAGGTGTGTTCGGCTATGATTGGGAAAAAGACTCGTCACGACAGTCTGATGATGGAGAGCTAAAAGAGAAGTATCAATCAATATCGTTAGCTCAGCCCGATTCATGGGAGGCTCGTATTGATTACAACCGTGGAGCTCGTGTTGTGTATCTGATTGATATGGCTATCCGAGATGAGTCAGATGGAGATGAAAACATACTCGACTTAATAAGGTGGATGAATGAAGAAGAAACAGTTAGCTATGTCGAATTTAACGAGCAGGTTGCAGAAATGACAACAACAGAGTTTGCCTGGGAGTTAGATTCGTATGTAAAAGGAACAGAAATTATTGATTTAGATAATGAGGTAGATGAACTATTTGGAAATGATTCGGTTCAACTGCCACAGGATACGTTCGAGACGAATTCAACGGTCGATATTGAAGAGTGTAATGAAGATTCAGAATCACTCCCAGACAATTGTTTATAGTGAGAGAACAATTATCCATTTATGAGTACATTATCCGAGCAGGTTCGAAGAGAATGCCTGGATATTCTTGATGCTGATTTCGGCACCCTAGTACAATCCACAATTCAACAGAACCAGAGTAATGAATTCATATATACGTACTTTGATGATGAAGGAATAAACAGTCTAACACTGAGTTCTGAAATACAGGAGCCACTTCATTCTGCGATGAAAGAGCTTACACGCAGCTATAATGTCGAATCTTCAGACTTGACTGTTGCACAGAAAGGTGTGAAATGGTTCCCACAAGAGAATGTCGTAAAGCCATTTGTTGTTATTCGGTACTCTACAGAAACAGACGCAAACCTATTTTCAGATGCTGCCGATAAATTTTCATCTCTAAGAGAACAGGTCTCAAAAAATCGAATCGTGAGTATAGAATGTGAAGCATCTATAAGACCATCTACATTCGTTGACTCAACTATTGTTTATGAAACAAAAGAGCCGCATAAGCGAATCGGGAATATTGAGACATTAGAAGAGTATATCGAAAAAAGAGCTGAAAGAACAGGTGAAACAGAAGATAAGCTCAAGAAGCAGGAGTATTATGAGGACCATTTTCACATGACAAACAAATCCACTATTGTTGAGCAAATTTGTACTGAGACAGCAAATCTATGGAAAGATGAGTATCTTTCAATTACTGGAGATATATCTGTTACACCAACAAGTGCAAATCTTAGTCGTGATGGATGTGTGAATAGTGCGGTTACAATCCACGCAACAACCGAATCACTTATCGGAATTAAATGAAAGCTATCGTTCAGCCATTGTACAAACTATCTGAAAACCTGTAGGCCGAAATTATTGGCGTTTTGAATGAACTGGTCTCATAGGTATTTGTATAAGCAAAGATTGTTTATAGTGATGATACTATCGATTTACTAATGAAACCTCGTCTGGTCTACGATGATGATTGCTTATTTTGTACAGACGCTGTTAGAAAAGTAAATAAATCTGAAGATTATGTTTTAATCGGGTTCTCAGAATTGACTGATGAAGAACGTCAACGTCTCCCCGAGGATTATGAACGCTGCGCCCATGTTATTACGAAAGATGAGGTTTATTCTTGTGGTGATGTTGTCCGTGACGTTCTTTACCGAACTACTCCTGAACCATTTTGCAAGGTACTAAATCTGCCTGGAATTAAACAATCAACGGATTACGGCTATTATATCATTTCACAAAATCGAGGTCTAGTCAGTAAATTATACTGCGGAGCTCCGTTAACAGATTGCTGTTTCAAGGACTCAAACTAACTTGAAAACTATTGAATTGCTTCACTACGCACTATTCTTATTCACACATCAAGTCAAAGATGTTAATATGAAAACTATTATTCAATGCATTAGTTATTCTTTAAAATCACGATTGAGTCGACTTGCCGTCGGACCCGTTTGCCCTTGATACTTTGCATCAGGCTTATCTCCGTACGCTGTAACAGCAGGTTCATCAAGAGTATCAAAGACAATTTGGCAAATACGCATGTCTGCATGTAGAATAACGGGGGCTGGCGCATGATTAACTAGTTCGAGCGTAATTTGTCCCTCAAACCCTGGGTCCACCCACCCAGCAGTATGAATATGGAATCCAGCACGCCCAACGCTTGACCGACCTTTTACTTCTGCAGAGAGGTCATCTGGAACACAAACCGTTTCTTTTGTAGAGGCAAGTGCGAATTCCCCACTGTTCAATCGGAGCGTTTCTCCAGTCCGTACTTCGTCGGGTTCAGGCATTTCCTGTGTATCAATCACATCTATATCTTCGTAAACACGAAGCGAATCACCAAGCCGTAAGTCTACGCTGGCTGGCTGAATCTGACTACTCGCATCGATTTGCTCTTTGACCGTTGGAAGCTCTTCATTGAGGTCTAAGGGAGTTATTTCAAGTGTACCGTCCATCAGTCGTTGGTAAATTCCACCATCACTGAGTTTCATACAGCAATCTGTAGGATACAATGGTAAAAGGTCTTTCTACACCTGTAATACATTCAGCAAATCATTTATTTGTGAATAAAATCGTTCACTCTACTATTGGATACCCTTCTGTTGTTGTCCATTCGTCATCGAAATCGAATCCACTCATTGTATCGTCCCCACCATCTTCTTCTGGAAGTGGCGTATCACCTGACATCTCATCTGTAGTTAATCCTATTTCACCATCAGGCGAGGCTGAACCCATTGGACCACTACCATTCGCTCGGTCTTCGTCCCAGTACACATAATCTAACTCAGCTTGATTTGGATGTCCAGCTCCTGCAATCGCACCTTCATTTGCACTTTGCCCATCCGCATCTACATCTACAGCCACGTATGAATTAGATATACTTGATTCACCAAGGTCTCCAACTGCACCTCCTATTCGATTAGTACCCTCTACGCTTGCATCTGAAACATATACGTTTTCAATCTCGCCATTTGTAACGGCTCCTGCTAATGAACCGACCTGGTTTTCACCATACACTTCAGCGTTGTCCAATCCAATGTTTTTAATTACGCCATGGTCAAGCTGTCGGAATAAGCCTGTGTCACTTTCATACGGTCTATCAATCACCATGTTTGTGATTTCATGACCTTGCCCATCAAGCTCTCCACTGAATGATTTTAATGGGTCGAAGCCATCACCATCATTCCAGTCCTCTGTTCCATCAAGGTTAATGTCATTCACTAGTTTATAATCTCCCCAAGGCTGTTCATTAATACATTGTAATTCTTCAGCTGTTGAGATTTTTCCTACACCATCCTGGAACTCAATATCCACCTCATCACACTCTGGCTCGTCACTAATTGGTTCTGGTTCTGGTTCTGGTTCATCCTCTCCTGGGATTACATCAACAACTTGTTCTGAATCCCCATCGTCAACAATCACTTCAACATCTTCATCTGTAGGCAGCGTGCTGCTTTCACCAGGTTCGTCAATTGTTGTGTTTTCACCTGATTCACTCTCTAACCGAACTTCTTCAGAACCATCTCCACTGAGGAGACGGGCCTCAACCCCATTATCTGTAGAAGATACATCTATATCAGCATCAGGTGGTGCTTCAGGAGAATCCCCAATATCAAATACAATAACAGCGGTCCCTGCTGCAAGGCCTGCTGTTACCGCAACCATAAGAAGAACGCCTATAACAGGAGATATAGCACGGCGGTCCTCGGCTGCGTCATTTAGTTTCATTATATAAATATTTTATCTAAATTCCTAAAAGGGTTTTCTAGAACTAGACGAAACATAAAATAAGTTTATCGTTGGGAAATGAATGCAAAACCCGTTATACCGTAGAGAAAGTTATTGAATATCGACCTTGTTCTATTTGCTCGATTTCGAAGTCTTCTACTCCACTCTGGATAACCTTTAGATTATTTTTTAAATTCTCTACAGGCAATTGACTAGTTCCGTGATTACTTAGGTGGAAAAAATCAGAGTCTTGTTGCTGGGTTACTACCACAGAATCCTGCAAATTTAACTCTTCCAGGGCTTTTTGAATGTTATCCTCCTTTGTTTTAAGAAAGGTATTCATATCTAATTATAGGTGAGCCACACCTAAATAGTTGTTGTGGTTGGCTGTCATTATTACGATATAATACCGAAATCCAGAGCTATATACCAATTCTGAGCGTTTCATAGTCTCTTTTAAATACCCTCAAATTATATGTCTTCAAAAAGAATTGCCTCATACATTCTCTGAAACAGGCATCTATGGCTGAAGAGAGCCAAAAACTTATTTCTGTGTTATTCTACCATTAGAATCACTCCGATAGAACTAGATGACGGTTGTAACGAACATAGAACCACTTAATACCCAATAGACTCTACACTATTTTATGTATATTATCGCCCACTCATTTCCTGAGACTTCTCATATCTGTTCTCAGCATCTCACTGCACCGAAAGAAGAATACTATGAATTAGCAGCCTGCCGATTCAGTGATACAGTGTTATCAGGAGTTATTCCAGACAATGTTTCTGTCCGTGTTTCAAAATCACTATGTGACTACTGTAACCGAGAGTATACTGTTGTAGAAGGGAATCACGTGCATTGCTTATTTGATGAGAGTGGTTGTATTGTCAGAGGCTACTCACGCTCCCCTGAAACAGAACATAACATTGGATTTAAATAGTGGGAAACCATACCGTAGTGTATGCGAAAGAATGTGAAACGAGTTGTGGCACTTGGCGCTATAGGCGCTACAGGACTTATTGTTGGCTATTTACGCGGCTATGATGATGGCGTGGATGATGGAATTGCTATCGGACAAATTCGAGAGTTAATACAGCAAGGGTACTCGCTTGAGGATGCTGTTTTTATCATTAAGAATCGTAGCCGACACCATGTTAATCACGAAGAATTATTAGACGACGTTCAGTGAACTCCACCTATGCCTTCTATTGAAACTTAATCGTAAAGAAATAATACATTTTCGTTTCATCAACTTTCGTCCAGTATCGACGTGAAAAGGAACTTAGACCAGTGGGATTTACTCGTTGATTTCCATAACCTTGCCAGCTCCGATAGTCTGACCCATATCACGGAGTGCAAAACTCCCTAGTTCAGGAATGTCCTGTGACTCTTCGAGAACAACAGGTTTCTGCGGTCGGAATTTACAGATTGCGGCATCACCGTTTTGGATGAATTCAGGGTTATCATCGACCATATCCCCACTAGCGGGGTCAATCTTACCGTCGATGCTTTCGAGTGTCACGGGGACTTGCGATGTGTGTGCGTGCATAACGGGAGTGTATCCTTCCGTGATAGCACTGGGGTGCTGCATGACGACCAGTTGTGCCTGGAATGTTTCAGGAACACTTGGCGGATTATCTGCAGGGCCACATACGTCTCCACGTCGTACGTCATCGATACCAATCCCACGAACGTCGAATCCAACGTTTTGTCCTGGTTCAGCTTGTTCGACTTCCTCATGGTGCATCTCAATCGAACGCACTTCACCGCCTGAATCAGATGGTTGGAATACGATTTCATCACCAGGTGACATAGTCCCTGTTTCGACGCGGCCAACAGTAACTGTACCCGCGCCCGAAATCTTGAAAGCGTCCTGGATTGGGAGTCGGAGAGCAGCATCTGTTGGTGGTGCTGGTTCTTCAAGGTCGTTCAGAGCTTCAAGAAGCGTCGGACCATCGTACCAGTCCGTGTTCTCGCTAGTCTCAGCAACGTTGTCTCCATCAAAAGCAGATGCAGGAATGAACGTAGCGTCATCCGCGTTAAATTGGACTTGGTTGAGTAGCTGCTGAACTTCTTCGATAATCTGCTCGAAGTCAGACTCATTGTAGTCAACAACGTCCATTTTATTGACAGCGACAATGAGCTCATCAATACCAAGCGTTCTTGCTAGGAAAACGTGTTCCTGAGTCTGTGGCTGAACACCGTCATCAGCTGCGACGACTAGGACAGCGTTGTCAGCCTGCGATGCTCCTGTAATCATGTTCTTCACGAAGTCAGCGTGACCAGGGCAGTCGACAATAGTAAACTCGTAGTTTTCTGTTTCGAATTCCTGGTGAGCAATGTCAATCGTAACACCACGCTCACGCTCTTCTTCGAGTCCATCCATAACATAGGCGAACTCGAAACCTCCTTTGCCCTTCTCTTTAGCTTCTTCACGATACTGTTCAATAACGTGTTCAGGAACGCTCCCTGTCTCGAAGAGAAGTCGTCCGACCATTGTACTCTTACCATGGTCAACGTGACCAATCACTGCTAGATTCTGATGTGCTTTCTCGCTCATAGTGTATACAACGATAGCAACCTCCGACATATAAATTTTGTTGTATAATTGGCGTTTGAGAGCCTATAACACAGAATATACTCACACGTTGACCTCATCTCTATAATTATAAACTACAAAACCTAATCAGTCAGAAGATGGGTATTATACTCACTGAAGTGCTGATAGAGTCATCCCGTCTTCGTCCACCAAATATTCATCTTCCCCTGCTATCGTATTATCAATAACACCATCAATAAGTGGGATTGGATACTCCAAGAATTCATTATAATACGTCTCTTCTATCTTCGTTATTGTTACATCTGACAGCCCTTCATTTTCCGTAAATTGAAGAATTCGTTCTTGGCAGTCTGCAAAACTATAGCCTCTATTACGGAGATAGTAGAGGCATCGAGAAAGAAATTCATTTGGTCGTTCGCATACTGATGGCTGTAACATTCCACGGCAAAGCGCCTCTGAGGTTCCAATTGCCCACAGTCTTGAAACAGCAGCAAACATATACGGGTCATCATCAACCAGATGCTCTACTGCACGTTGAACAAATTGTTTCGATTCATCACCTATTGTTGACTCAGGCCACCTCGCGACAATTGCATCGAATGCATACAAATGTATGTAATCTTTGTCCCACTGATGATTGATAACATCTGTAAGAAACGGCACCCAAATATAGGGGATTGAACGGTATCGACGAACATCGTTCTCTCTTCGAGCGATAATTTCACCGACAGATTCAGCTGATGGGTTGTCAGGACCACGCCAACAGAAAGATTGTACAAATCTTAAGTCCCCTTCTCGGAACCAATCTGTCTGCATTCAAATCACCATATGTTGTAATGTGTCGTATTTACCTGTAAATTGGTTCAGCTTCTAGAACAGCAATGCGTGGCTCCTGTTGTTGTGGATTCAATCCAGTGAAGTATGCTTCAGCGGCTTTGCAAAAATCGGTCATCATGTTATCATCCACATGTACGTAGAGTTTATTCTCGATACTTCTCCATGTTTTAGCTCCTGGAAAATCCATAACAGTATGGCAGAGTTCATCCCACCCATCCCATGGTGGGTTGTTGAATCGAACTTCTGTATGGAAAACTTCCCAGTGGTTCCGAAGTGCATATGCATCGATTTTTCGCTGTGTTTTTGCAACGCGGTAAGCTTCTTGTTTCACTTTTTCTTTGTCAAGGTGGTTGTTGCAGAACGTAATTGTTCGAATTGTGGTAGCTTCATGTGGTGCAACACCTTGTGGGACGAACTGGACAGAGTGTTCGTAAATTTGCTGGTCAGGCATTATGAATACATAGAAACTAGCCGAATATAAATACACATCCTTGTACACTACAGCTCAAAAAACGCTCATTATTTTTAGTTTGTATTAATTGCTGTAGGAGATTCTATCTAATATATAATAAACCAGTTTTTATTTTCTATTCTCAAGTTAGCAGCACTCGCAGCCTTCACAGCCGCATCCGTCACAACAACTATCTACACAGCACTCGCAGTCGCAGTTACAGTTTTGTTCTACCATACCATAACTTTGATTATTAATCCATATATACATTATGCCGAACTAGCACTACAAGCCGACGCAATTAATTACTATGAGTCCAAATATAACGTTAAATGGTTTCGATTCGTACCGATATTGAACAGCTGTATAGGTACTGGATGAGCTTTCGTTACCCCCGTCAGCAAACACCACATCCTGTTCTTGGCTACTACAGACCAGATGATACTGCAGAGCAACTCAAGTACTACAGTTGGGGGAGTATAGGAATAGTCCTGTCCATACTATTACTATATCCAACGGCTGTTGTTGGGCTTCTATTAAAACGAGGAGTCGATTCAGTTGTTCAGAAGGCGGATGATTTTGGTGTTTGGGAGACACTCTTTGTGCTAAGCTTGGTTTGGACTATACTGATTAGCCTTGTTACGCATCTGCACGGGATTCAGAGTGGTATAGCTGTCTCGACGGCAAGTCTTATTGCTCTCTTTGCGACGCTCGCGGCATTTATTTCTCGGGATTCAAAAGTTCCTGGTACAACAGTTCTCATCGCCTACCCGTCTGCGTATACCGCTTTATTCTTACCTCCAATTACTGCTGCTGTTATCTCGCCTTATTTGGGCGAGATGCTTCTCTATTATAGTATACTCACAGCTGAAGCTATTCTGACAACAGTTGCCTCTCCAATAGGCGTAAGTAGCTGGTTCAGAACAACATTCACCTTAGAAGGAATCTATCATGTCATTATGTGGGCTGGAATTTCACTATCGCTTGGGTGGTTTACAGGAACAGCTGTGGCACTCGCTCGAAAACTTCAAAAGTCAAACCGTTAATCGAAGCTCTTGTCTAAAATTGTCCCAGCTTTGGATTTTGCTTTCTGAATTACGGGTCTTCGTGCCTCATAATCCAACATAACACCTGATTCTGTGTACTCGCATTCATTGACGTAAGCGTTCTCATGTACCCACGAAACCACAGGCATAGCATCAGGGTGGAGCGGCAACAGTAGTGTGTCCTGTTCATACGGGGGGAGTGCTCTATGGATTCGTTCTTTTAGTTCTTCAATGTTATCACCTTCTTTAGCACTGATGCAAACTGGAGTCGGTGCAAGAGCCTGAATCGCTTCTTTCTTCTCACGTAATTCATCCTCGGATATTGCATCACACTTATTGAACACTGTGATGATTCTTGCTGTATCATGATACGATAAAATATCGTGACAGGCTGCGATTCTTCGAATGACTTTATCTAATGATTTTCGAATATCGACCACTAAAAGAACCAAATCAGCATGGTATACACTGTCGAATGTTGCTGTAAATGCGTCGAGCAACCAATGCGGCAAGTCATCGATAAATCCGACAGTATCAGTAAGTAAGACATCTCGTTTTCCAAAATCCATTCGTCGAGTTGTCGTATCTAGTGTAGTGAAGTAATTATCTGTAGATTCTGCTGTTGGTGTCAGGTCATCGTGCATCCTCTCGTTTTCCTCAACATCATGCTCTGCTGCAAGCCGTCTGAGTAACGTAGATTTTCCCGCGTTTGTATATCCTGTTAGTGCGACAATATCAAACCCAGCTTCACGCTGCTGTTCTCTTCGCTTTGTATTCTTCTTTTCCGTTTGTTGAAGTTCTTTTTTAATACGTTTGATGCGGTCTTTAATAGCTCTCGCTTGCGACTCATCATACTCTCCAAGTCCCATAAACCCTGGATGCTCTTTCCGCTTCGCGAGACGGACCTTAGTTTCTGCACGTGGAAGTTCATATCGTAACCGTGCGAGTGTTACTTGTAATTGTGCTTTCCGTGTCGTTGCCCTCTCTTCAAAGATGTCCAAGATAAGCGTATATCTGTCGCGCACCACGACGGTGTTTGGGAGGTAAATACCTAGATTGTACATCTGATACGGACCCATCTCATTATCAATAACAACTATATCTGCCCCGTGTTTGAGAACGGCATGATGTACTTCATGGACTTTCCCTTCACCAATATTATATTCACGGTCTTCTTCACGAGACTGAGTTAAAACAGCAGCAACTTCATACCCAGCAGACCGCGCAAGTTCCTCAATTTCGTCTGTACTTGGCTTCTGATGCGGTTCTACTCGTTGAACTACTATAGCAGTTCCTTGCACGTATTCGATAGTAGACAGTGACAACCTATAACAATATCGCTCCTTCGAAGTTGTTCAATAACTAATCCTTCTGGTCGACCCGAGAAATATACCAGACAATACTTGAATTGTCACTCTATTAAATATACTATGATTCTATAGATTCCTAAAATAAAATTCAGCATTATCTGCACAGAACAGACTATTTTTTATAATTCTGGTAGTAACAGTTTTATTCTCACAGTGCCAATTAATAAATGCATGATAAGTGCAGTAAAATCACGTGCCTATGAAAAGGTACCAGACCGAAGTCTAAGTGCAGCAAAGTGTGCCGCTGTCGGCGCTGGCGTAGGAGCGCTTGCAGGCGGTAAAGGAGCAGCTTTTGGAGCTGCTGTCGGAGGATTTGTCGGCGCAAAACTAGGCGACCGATAATTATTTTTGGATGGCGTAAAGGTTAAACCAACACATGTCAAATAGTAACATGTATGCAGTATGTGCAGGTCCCTGACGACCGCATGATTTTGTTGCAGTCTGAAACGAAAGATAGAATTGAATACGAAACAGGCGCAGAAATATCTGTGGACGAGCAGACAAAAACGGTCAGTGTCGAGCATTCTGATTCAGTAAAAGAGTTAGATGCAACTCGCGTACTTAGAGCTATTAGCACAGGATTTCATCCTGAAACCGCACTTCATCTCGTTCGTAACTCATTTACACGATTTGAACGAATTGATATACGAGAATACACACGAAATACAAAAGAATTTAACAGACAAAAAGGGCGAATTATCGGGCAGAATGGGCGAACACGAGAACTAATATCTGAACTTTCGGATGCCCATGTTACAGTATACGACGACTTTGTTGGCATCATAGGTTCAATGGATGATGTTATGGAAGCTCGGCGGGCCATTCTCCGCCTCCTTGATGGAACTCCACATGCACGCGTATACGAACAGCTTGAAGAATACCAACGGAAAAAATCACAATCCCTCTCACTCACGCCATCGTGAGAAATTCTAGGGATTGTATCCACGCTTTCTAATTAGGAGCTGTGCAATCTGTTCAGCTGTGAACTCATTGAGCACAGCACAGATAATTGCTTCATCGATTTCACGTTTTTCTGCATTGCGGACTCCATATTCTCGACGGAGTACGCCACTCACATTGTGTTTGAAATCATCTATATCCAGTTCAGTGTCCTCTAAGATATAGATTGGCGTCTGAACAGTGTCTGACCAATCAAAGCTTGGTACACTTTTTTCGACGGAGCGAGTTTCCGCCCGAGACATTGAGTCAACAACACCTGATGACTTTGTTTGCGTATCGTCTGTTGGTTGAACAGGGACTTGCTGAGAGTTGACTTCACTGCTATTCTCTGATGCAGGTTCTGCTGCCATATCTGCAACATCTGCAAACGGATTGTCTTCTGTTTTATCACTCATTTTGAACACCTCCATTCTCCACAATACGAGCCAACTCATCGAAGTTGTCTATCTGAGAGCAATCCTCGGGCTCGAACTGTGCAACGGGAACGCCCTCTGTGATAGCATTTGCAATCGCAGCATCCCGTCGAATCCCTGGGAGAACAATCTCTTCGCCAGCATCAATCCGCTCGAATTCTTCATCAGATATACGAGCAAATGATGGCAACTTCGAACAAAACTCCTCGATAGCATTGAGTCGTTCTAACAACACGCGGTCTTTCGTTCGCTGGTCGATACGCTCAGATAATAGATTTGGAACGATTGCAAGTAATTTAAAATCATTAATAGATTTCTTTAAGGGCTTAACGACGCGCTCATTCGTCCGCTGAAGGGCCGAGACACTTTCTTTCCCAGGTTGGATAGGTATGAGTGCCTGACGACCTGCGTAAAAACCGTTGTCAGCGACCTTCGACCGTTCACCACCTCCATCCATCACACAATAATCATACGCTCCTGATTCGAACAAGGGACGAAGAAACTCATCTGCTAGTCGGCTCGTCGCATTCGATTCACTACGAAGTGCAACATCGAAATTTTCCATGTGATTATATGATGGCACAAAGTCCCAACCCCATTCCGTTTCATAAACCATCTCCTGAGGTTCCATCTCCTTTTTTGCATAGTAGCCCGCTTCGGAGACTACATACCCATAATCATGGTCCACATCGTGATACACTTCGTCAAACCCCAGCACAGACGTGCTGTGCCCATTCGGGTCTAAATCCATGTAGAGGACATTGTGTCCTCTCGCTGAAAGACGGTCAGCAAGGTTCATAGATACCGTTGACTTTCCTACTCCGCCCTTCAGAACATCTACCATCACAGCACGGCCTGCTACAGGGTGGTCGTTCTGAACGGGTTGCACGCCGTTCTGCTGGGACTCATCCTCCTGTTGGTGGTATTGGAACTGCTTCCTCTGAACGGGCGCTACATTGGTTGCCTGCTGGCGCATGGATGGGGGCTGGAGTTAAACTACCATAAGTCTTCGTCAGACGTACGTCACACACCAGAGCAGTGATAAGTATTGGAACAATCTAAGGTACTCTATAGAACCGAGGAAAACAAGGCTTCAGGCGTTATTTAATCACTGTTCTTATGAGAGATAATGAGTCCAATTCATCCAATTTAACAGCCACAGTTAGTTCCATAGCAGTATTTAAAGTCGTTTATGCAGTTAGAATCGCCAATGTATTTTATCTTGGTTCATAAGTCAAACCGCCATTCGACCTATATACAGTTACAGTCCCCGATGTACCTCTAGTACCTGCTGTAGGTTCAGTGGCTTAGGTACCTGAGGCGACTTAGGTAGCAACTATGAATGATTTCGGGTCAAGAGCCAAAGGAACTCGAAATATTAATTTACCCATCCAAGCAATTCGCGTTAGATGTCTTCCAGCATCAATCGCACCCTCAAAGACCTTCGCTATCTTATCACCGCTGAGTCTTGGAAAAGTGGAAAATCAGTTGCACATGCAGCTCCAGAGAAACGATTTCAGCGACTATATGAACATGGATGGGTTGAAAACCTTCGCAACGGGTGGATGGAAGACCACCCCGACCCCGAAAAGCAGCGTGCTTATCCAGTTGTCATTGCCGACCTAACTCCAGAAGGCATTGAACTCCGCGAACAGTATACGCTTGATGACATCCGAGGGGCAGATTCGTTGGGAGATGTTCTCGAATAAAATAATCCCCTACTATTGGGTCGAAATTATTTGAACCGACTATTCCATAACAAACTTATAGATTGTGACATACTATCAAATATGAATGCTAGACTCGTTCAGATATTTTCCATACTTGTTATCTTGGGTTTAGTAGGTTGTATATTCTATTCAGGAGCACTCACAAATCCATATAGTGGTTACAGTCCATCGTACTCTGTGGCGAACGAATCCTCAACACAAAGCGAAATAGACCGATACGAACTCTCTACCGCTAACCCGAAAAAGTCAGATAATCTCTCCGAAGAATCACAAGCTGTTTTCTATACTGCCATGGAACAAGAACCAAATCAGTTTGGTTGGAAGAGCGCTGGTGAAGTCCCAATATGCGATGATGCGCTCCTCATCTGTGATGCGCATGAATCACCCCCAGACTTTCCCACACACGGTGAGGATACGTACGAGTCGTACAGCGTTGTAGAATCCGAAGACGAAATATACATCGTTAGAACAGGAATGGGGCCATCGTTAGACTTCGGTCCTCTAATCGAATTCTTTGTTAAACTAACTACACTTGGTGCATATACTATTTTCTTGGCTGCCCAGGTGCGGTATAACAGCTCTAAAAGCCCACAAAGAGTTCTAAGGTTTGCAGGTTATGGTGCGATATTGCTTCTTTTCGCAATGGCGTACCCATACATACTAATGTTCGCCAACATCTCTGTATCAATTTGGCATCTATTTCTCTTCTCATTAGTAACCTTATCTGTAATTGTATTCGGAGTAGTATCTCAGGAGCAGAGCTTTAGAGAGGATAGTGAAGGCAATATTTAAATTGTAAATATAGATAAAATAAATTTGGAGATTTATAAACATGATTTGATGGTTTTTCACTTGCTCAAGAAACACCCCTACTAGTAAGGGGCTCCATCTAACTCAACGGCAGGCTTAGGCCTCCTCAATGGTATCTATTACCATTTCTGATACAGACGGATGTACCGTTCCGATTATTCTTGAAATAGCCAAACAGGAAAATCTCGATTATGACGAACTTCCCCCTCTGTACAATTCTATTGATACGAATGCACTCGAAAAACTTGTTGAAAGCGGTAAAGATACTGTAACAATTAAATTCTCCTACTTCGATTATCACATCAAAGTCCACGGTGGTCGTGAAGTAGAAATACAGCCAGAAGATGAAGTTTGAAAGTATTATATATTTCAATCCCTTAACCTCGTGTATGCCAACCAAGAAATTTGCTGTACTACGGGGTGGTATAATCCATGATGGTCAAATAGACGACATTCAAGAGTATATGGAATATGTTTTGGATGGATTTGATGAAATGCATAACTGGGGTGTCGCTGTGTACGATATTCGAGTCAATAATAACGGGACAGTTGAAGGCTTCGAACATACTAAGATTACTGTTCTTTTGAACGAAATTACATTCCCAAGTGAACAAGTCCTGGCAGCAAATCATATAGAGAGAATTGTTCACGATAAAGAGGGAGTTCGGATTTCAAATTTTAATTTCCGTTGATTTTTATATATTCGAAATTAATTTAGCATGGTCATGGGTTGAGTCGCATATGACTCAACACGGCGTTGTCTACGAGAATACTGAACGAACAGAGCACGATAATCCAACAACAATTCACATCCGCCGCCCAGACCACGTTGAAACTGGGCAACCTGATGAAGATGGACGAATTGCATGGTGTGGTGTTCTCTCGGGTCCTGACATTAAGTCCAGAGCAGACTTTGAAATTATTCCACTCAAAAAGACAGGTCGTCGTGACTATAAACTGTGTGGACAGTGTAAAATGTTAACTCGTCGGTCAAACAGGTCGCTTGTAGACCTGTAATGAACAGTACTGGAGTAGAAAATTGATTCTGATTTACTAGAAGTTGTGTTCTAATTCGGAAGAATCATCGTGTTTCTTTTGGATAATGATTTTACCATCCCTTACACGAACAAACACTTCATCACCGATGCTTAATCCAGCCACCTCTAATTCATCTTCATGGAGATTAACATGTGCATTGCTGTACTCGCCTTCCTCATCTTTAGCCCCGCTTGGAGATAGCGTCTTTTTTCGTACCATTTAGCTATCCTAACATACAGGAGAAAAGGTCTATATAACTTTCGCAGAAGTTCATATAATTAAATTAGAAATTAGTTGAATTTCTATCTGTAATCCATAGAGTATTGAGAGTTAGAAGAAATCGTTTAGAGACGATTGCTCTTCTTTATCGTCTTTGAAGATGCTCTCAATCCTTGTATCTAGAGCTTCAAGGCGTTGTTTCGTATAAGTTCTTAGTGAGTAGTTCTCCGCGAGTTCCGTTGCTGTTTCTACATACTTGTCTACCATACCTTCATACACCGTAAGTCGCACCACCCCATTACAGTCATCACGGAGACATTGTCCACTACTTGGTGCCCGTCGATGCTTCATCCCACAAGAGCCACACATCATCTCTTGGCGTGAGAATGCTGTCAGATTGCCAATTATATCTGGGAAGAAGTGCTTTTCAACGACTAGGCTTGCAACACGTTTCTCATCGACGCCACGAGTTGCTTCCGCTAAGGCGAGTTGAGCATCGGTCTTTTCATCCATTCCTCCAAGCGTTTTGTATGCTGTGAGACGCGGACCTGAATCAATCTGAGATGTTGGGAGGGAACTCCTAAATCCAATCGGTTCATCCAATCTATCCTCTGCAATTTCGATATTCACAGAGTCTGGGTCAGGGGCCGACATAGTGGCTTCATAGAATTCTTTCGGATAACGGTCGACAATGTCAACATTGTGCGCTTCGTCGTCAATTTCTTCAGGGTCAATTACGGCAGACATCACAATAGGTGCGTCCATCATATTCTTACCACGCTGGCTTGGAAGATATTCCCGTGAGAAGTTGAGAAGACCGTCCATGAGTAGCATTACGCTATCTTCATCCCCATCACAGTTACGGCGCTTGGCTGCATGAAAGAAAGGATGAGCGAAGTTTGCAGATGCTCTAGTGAATCCTAAGAGCCTCCCTATGACTCCTGCACTAGTGTGTGGTGCCATGCCAATCATCAGAGCACCGATTAGGTCTTCTGGCTCATCGGCTTCGTAGTACGGTTCCATATCATAGTAGTTCACGAGGAGGTCATCAATATAGTTGGCAACAGAGACTAGGTACTCTCCTGCAGACTCATTTACAATAACATCCTGCATCTTAAGCTCGATTAGGTCATCTTCAGTTTCAATCGAATCTCCATCGACAGTTTCTTCATAGCCCATATCATGCACAGTTTCAACATCAATACCCACCTCACTAGGTTTAAACGCAGTCAACGGCAGGTCACACATATCATATCTCGCAGTTCCATCACGAAACACGCTCACATCATACTTTGCTCGGAGAACGCCTTTCTCCAGCGGTTCTGGAATACGAGAGTCGGATGTGAGTCGCTTAACTCCCTTCACGTTACCAACACTTGAGGTTCGTTCATCAACGTTTTCTAACGCGGATGTGAACGCTTCGTGGATATTCAACGCCCGCCGATTTGCTTGGTCGTATTCACCTCCACAAGCGCGGCAAGGGTCACCAATATCTTTCTTCTTATCGACGCGACCACACTTTCCGCATACTGGATGAACTTCGGTCCGAGTGTTATCCTCTGGGCAGCGGATACGCCAGGTTGTCTTCTCACAATCGGGGCAGACACGGTGTGATAGTTTCGATTCAACTACACCTCTACCTTGATACTCTGGACCGCCACCTCTACCAGACAGACTGTGGTCAGCACCATCTGTGTTCTGTGCTGCTTTTTGCACTTGTCGTTGATTTCCACCTGCATCTCGAATTGGGAAGAGCGCATGAACGTACGGATGCATCTCTCGTCGCTCTGCTTTCTCTGGTCGCCCCATTCGACCTCCAATGCGCGTGAGCGCACGAGGACGAACATCAAACGGTGCTGTGTTATTCACTTGCCCAAGAACATCATCGTCAACAGGATTCTCAGAAACGCAGCTATCGAGCAGCTCGTAAATATCCGTATCCAATTCAACATGGTCAGGTAGCAACACGTGTGGAACGAGCAGTTTTTCGAGGATGCGATATGATGCTCGTGGAAGCGTCACAGAGTCGTCTCCGACAGTTGCCTGGTTCAATGCACCTCGAAGAGCCGCATACTCTTCTGGAGAAACATCATGCCATAGGTAGGTATACTCAGGATGGATTGGAATACTGTACTCGGTTGCGAGTTGAATAGCAGTTCCGACCTTGATTTCTTTGTGATTAATCTCTGATGAGTCACCGCCAGCAGATTCTAAATCCTGCTCCCACCACTCAGGAGCATAACTTGCAGGAGCAAGTGGATGGTTGTTCTCAACGAATTCACCATATGGTACTCCAATTTCACCAAGGTCAAGTATTTCTTCAACGCTGTTCTGGACTCGTCGAGCTTCTTCAAGGCCATCTATTCGACGAAGTTCACCCGTATCGAGTCGAACTGTTGGTCCTTCGAGACTGTCTACAGGAACAGCTCCTGCGGCTTTCCCTGGTCGTTCCGTTTTGATTTGCGTTGAAGGAGCGATGAAATCATCAACAATAATCATCGTTGCAGGACTGAACCCAACAGCCGCATGCCCTGCTGTTCGGCTTCGGCCATACCGAAGACGAAATGCCCCTTCTTCAGAGGGGTCGGCAAGAATTGGCCGTCCCGCAATCACGTCACCGAGATACTTTGTGCTCGGGTCGAGAACATCTATTTCATCTACTCGGTGCGGTACGTTTTGTGGGAGTTCTTCGCTATCCCCATCTTCCTCTTCTTCATTCTCATCCTCATCTTCATCACCAGACCCCTGAATGAGTTTATCGAGCCAGTTCCAAGATTCTAAGTCGAATGCATCTGCATACCGTTGCAATTTTGGTGCTTTTAGACCGATACCTTCCGCCATAACGAGTGCCATCCCGTCCCGAGGATGATTACCTTCGATTCTCTCAAGGTCGCGGTATCCATCGACCTCTCGCTTAACAGCGTTTGAATTCGGTTGCCCATCGACCATAATCGGCGTGTGCCGAACGATGTACCGACACTTATCTTTTGGTGGACAGTACTGCATTCCGACTGCGCTATCGTACAGGTGAATCTCTTCGACATAGCGTTCGACCTCTTCATCACGAGGTTTGAATACGTCAATCCCAAGAAGGTCTCGAACATAATCAGCCACAAGAACGCTCACTGCCTGTGCAGTACCACCTGCACTTCGAATAGGTCCGAAGAAAGGGAGTCGGATAAACTGTGTTCCGTCATCGTTATCATCGATTTCAACAATACCAATTCCCTCAATTGGTGCTGCCACAACCCCTTCCGTTAGAATCGCAACCGCTGTCCGAATTGCTGCTTCTACGCGTTCAGCATTGTTGTCGAAGTCTTTACTTAGTTCTCCCTGAGCGAATTCTTCTGCCAGAACGAGACTCATTTCCTCACGGCCACCAACCGATTCATCCTCTTCGAGGCGTCGAATCTCCTCCGCAAGACCGTGAATCTTGTCGCCATATTCTCGTTCAAGAAGAACCTCACATCGTTCCGCCATGTCTTCTGCAACAGGAATCTCCACGTGTGGCTTCGGGTCCCCTCCTTTCGACCGTGCTTCATTAGCAAGGTCCCGAGCTTCATGGAGCCGCTCGTGGAACTCCTCAGCATAGTCTGGTTCAAACGTCATTGTCGTATACACTACGTAACAATCCAAGCGTAAAAGACTTTTCGACTGAACTTAGTGTTGTATGATACACAATATTGTGGGTTTGTCGATGTTACTCTTAACATCCTCAAAACCCAAAACTAACGATTGTGTTCATAATACTTGAAACAAAAATACGGAACGCTACAGTATTAGTCTTCGTAGTGCGATTCCATCATTGAGATGTCGTCGCCGAATGCCCAACGGTCCTTATCGTTTGCGTGCCAGTACACGTATCCCTTGTCTGGGAAGAAATGGGCGAATCGCGACTCGATGTGATAGTCTTCACCGTCTGGCGTGTGCGGGAGGTAAATATGTGCTTGTGCACCACCCTTTTCAGCAAGTGTCTTGAGTGCTGCAATCTTTCGCTTTGCTGCGTCACTTACCAAGTCTTCATCAACTTCGAGGGAAATCTCATCACGTTCTGGAATGTCACCTTTTGAATCCATGTATACAACAAAACTATACAATACTGACCCCTTAAGTCATTCGCCGTTCCTGATTTGAGTTCGATGGTTATATATCATTGAATATCCAAATTCAACGCATGAATCGTACACAGCGGGCTTGGCTCTGGATTCATCGGCTCTTGATTCCAGGAGTAGTATTGCATGAAATCGCCCATGCACTTGTGATTGCGTTCCTCCCTAACCTACGAATCACAGAACTAGACCTCACTAGCCACGTGAAATATGAAGGTTACTCTCAGACCGTAACAAGGAGCTTTCTTATTGCCTATGCTCCCTTATTCGTGAACACAAGCATTGCGCTCGCGAGTGCGTACGCACTTACAGTTATTAACCCATTTGCAAGTGTTCAAATGATTGCTGTTTCTGTACTACTACTCTATGCTGCACTGGCAACAGCATTCACGGCATTTCCCTCTGTAGAAGATGCAACAGCACCACTGAAACTTATGCGACACCAGCTCCTATCCCGTCGAATTCCCTTGATTCTATTACTTGGCCCGTTCTTTATCCTATTGAGTCTTCCAGGGTTGGTTATTAGCTATATCTGCGAGAAATCTCTATACGTACAGTTTGGTTTGGGTGCAGGTTACACCGTGATAGTTCTTCTACTCGGCTTCGGTGTCATCAATATAGAACCTGCAACATTCGAACCCGTTGCTACAGAATTAATTACTTCTGTTGAGAACTTGTTGACTCAAGTCCAGTAAAATTAGGCCTCTAATTTTCCTCAGACTCTTCAAGCTCGCTCTCTAATTCGTCAAGTCCATTTTCCAATTCATCACTGCCACTACTATTGGATTCTGTTTCGACTTCTGTTTCGACTTCTGTTTCGACTTCTGTTTCGACTTCCTCTTCAGTCTCTACACCTACTTCATCACGGAGCTTGTTCATCTCGTCTTCAATAGAGCTATCTGTAGTAAGGTCTTCAAGCTGTGACTCGATGTCGTCTTCCATGCTTTCTTCTTCTCTGAATTCTTCAAGAGCATCAGCCCGTGCTTCCAGCTCATCAATTTCTTCTTCCATTTCTGAAATTGCTCCTTGTGCACTAGCTGTATCTCCAACACCCTCCGAAAGCGTCTCAGCGACGTTGGCTTCAGCTTCCGCAGCCGTGTACTGAGCCTTTTTCATCTCTTTCTTGCGCTTAAACTCTCGAACCTTTTCACGGAGTTCATTTCGCTTCTTCTTGAGATTTTCTTCCGTCTTACTGATTTCCTTCGCCTGTGAGCGGAGTTCCTCTGCTTGATTGAGCTTTCGCTTTTTCCGCTCCAGTGCTTCTCGGGCAAGATGTTCTTTCTCTTGTTCCATCGCAGCGCGTGCCTGGTCATTGTGTTTCTCAACTTCCTCTTGGACGCGTTCTGCTTGGTTTTCAAGACGTTTTCGTTCTGTTTTCAAATCAACAAGGCTTTGGTTAACATCATCAAGCTCATCTCGCAAATCTTCATATGCAAGGTCTAGCTGTTGTGCTGGGTCTTCAGCAGCACTGATAATGCTATTCAGCCATCCACGAACTACTCGTGATGCTCGTTCAATCAGTCCCATGTAGGCTACAATAGACTGCAACAATATAAACACTTTGACTAACTCGCAGATATAATATCAGAAGATAAATAATATTCTGGTTAATTTAAGTATGATATAATAGAAATATTGTGTTTGTATAGTTATTACGGGCTAATTCCTCCAATATAGTACAGCGACCGATACACTGTAGGATACAAAGGATTGATAGTATTGGACAATAATAAATAGAATAATGGACATTAAGAGACGTGAATTTCTACAAGGGGTTGGAGTCGGAGGGGCTATTGGTCTAGCTGGCTGTACAGACTTCCTCTCAGACTCCTCACCAGACGTGTCTTCAGATGAACGTCTGAGCATTAGTATTGATGACGTAGACCAGCCACCTGTTCTGGAACGGCATAACATCGACTTCGATGTAGATGTAGAACGAGAACAGGCAAGTACAGAAAATCCGACGCAAATCTCCATCACTATCAGAAATATTGGCGATACAGAAATCCTACTGACGGATAAATCCCGCCCTGTATTTGATGGACACAAAAGTGTAAATGGAGATTCCAATATTCTTCTTATACAGCCTGATGAATGGCAAGATAGCCAGGTGGAAAGCGAGAATTGTTGGAGGTTTTCAGAGGAGATTCCCTTTTTCGAATCAGAATATACCACTAGTGTGCGCCCCGATGACGAAGAAACCGTTAAACTCGATTTGTTAGCAAGCCATGAGAATAATGGATGTACCCCTACAGGAGAACACAGATTTGAGGACCACTACACATTGAACCTTCCAGATATGAGTGAAGACCAAGTAGACGAAGAATTCGAGTGGGGGTTTACCTTAACCCTCTCACGTGAACCGCCACTAGAAGAGGAGGAATAATCTTCTACAGGAAGTTGATGAGAATTCTCCGATGTGCTTCACTCACTTCGGTATGTCTATAGTCTCATTCTGCTCTGATACAGTTGTTTCATAGACTACGGATACTGTCTGATTATCTGAGGTTTCAACTTCACCCTCAATTGTTATTTCATCAATCATTAGCGTATCTATATCCGTTTTATATATAGCGCCTGTTTCTTTCCAAGAAGAATTCTCATCCACTTCATCACTAGTTTGAATAACAGTATCCAGCACGTATTTCTCTACATCAGTCACATCCTCACCATCAGTATCTGCAGTAATATTGATTGGTGTGTCCTCACTATCGTCTAAGCCATCAAGAATACCCCCTACACGTGCGTTATCATACTGTTCAAGACCCACATCTAACAAATCAGGACCAATCCACACCGTTCTATTCTCCCAGTTATCATTATCACGAACCTGTGTGTTGTTTGCTTGGTATCCTTCATACGCACCATGTGCTTCTGTGTCTGCAACTATATATCGTTCTTCATTGACGGCTACAGAACCGTTACCACTTGCGGTGGCAGTATCATTGACCGTTATTGTTGAATTGAATTTATATGTATCTGTATTTTTTGTCACCTCATGATGAGACTCATTAACAACAAGCACATCAAGCTCTCCGTTAATATTAGAATCCTCAGGAATAGTACACCCTGCTAGTAAAACAACCAACAGAAGTACGATAACCAATCCTTTTCTTTTTGACATATAGTTAACTATCCATTTAAATTAATTAACTCTTTTGTTCCTCAAAACTTATCTCTGTTACTTCCGCGTATACTGGTCATACACAATATATAATATAATTCCAGCTAAGAGAGCTCCTGTATGCCCAGATGCGGCCACGTTACTCTGTAAAAAGATACTATATGATGAATGTGCATCACTAGCAGCAGAGAGTCCAACAATTACTAAGAGAACAAATCCAATAGTATAGGTCCGAGTTTTAGTAAGCGAATTGATTATGGTATATCGGCTAAACAGATTCATCTGAAATGGTATGGTTGGGTTTCGGAAAATGTAATGGAGTGCTGTAAATACAGTTAACCCACGAACAGCACCACTGAATCCTTGAGCGTTTCCATCGTTTGCTGTAATCGCATAGTCCATGGACTGAAATACAGCACCTCCAACCCCACAGAGAACGATAACAGTCACAAACCAAGGACGGGAAATATTCGATTCAATAAGATACCCAACTATGAAAAATCCACTTATGTTGACTAACAAGTGTGGAATATCAATGTGGAAAAACGCAGCTGTAAGGATGCCTGGTGTTGGTGAACGCATATCATTTGCTGTAAAATAGTAATTCCACGTATTATAGGAGATATAGTCAAACTGCAATATTGTTTCAACCGAATACAGTATACAGAGTATGAATATTATTCCTATAGTTATCGGAGATTTGCGAAGAAAATGGTGTACGACATTTTGTAAGCTAATGGGCGAGTATGGAATTCTAACACCCTCTGTCGACATTAATCATAACTAATACACTCCTCGTTATTGATACTATCGGAATATTGATGGTATATGCGGGAATCAGAGGGTTTTTTACCCCGTGTATACAACACCTGAATGACGATGAGTGAAACTGATGACATCATCCGCGCGTTTAACGTGCATTACTATGATGAATGGCTTGATATAGATGACTTTACGACACTTAAGGCAGAGAATGAGAAGGCTGCACAGACTTGTTGGGAAGAGGAGCATCGAAGGGATGACCGTCAACAAGTTACGTCTATCGAGCAATCATATTCACTAAACAAGACAAAAATAGAACGACACTTTGGGAATGCGCAAATGTTTGAGGCGTAATACTATCGCGGCTGTATCTGTCCCGAATCCATCCATGTTTTGAGATTACGCAAATAGACCTTTCTTTTTACAGGTTCATCGTACCGTGAACTGTGTAGATAAACAGCAACCACTCCGTCCAGTTCATGTTCACGAAACCGTGTCAGCTTGTCCCCTGGTTGAACGGTGCAAGAATCGGATAACATGCACGCATCTATAGCTACCAGTTCCGTGTCGGGGGTGAGGTCTATCTGTTCCTCACCTTGGTTAGTTATGTATTTGACTGTTCTATGCATACTAGTTGAAATGTTATCATAGTATATATTAGTTTGCTGAAACAAACAATTATAGGTTAGAATACGTTTCTATATTTTCGCAAGAAGTGGGCACGATATGCTTTTAGCGTGGGTGGGTGTATCACGAATTGCATGAGTACGTCTATATCAAATAGCATGGATGTTTCGTCTCTCACACCAAAGCAACAACTCATTCTCACTTATCTAGAAGAAACTGTCGATGGACTAGCTTATATCAAGTCAAAACAGGTTTCCCAGCATCTAGAGTTATCCTCAAAAGAAGTTGGTACAAACATGCCCGCCATCATAAACGCTGAAACTAATTTTGAGATAGAAAAGTGGGGGTACTCCACAGGCACTACGTGGAAAGTTACGCGAAAAGCGTAATGGAATCAACCAATCAAAACAGACATATTCAGAAGGATTTTTAATATCTGCGCCCTTCGGTAATTTTGAATATAGGTATGGATGTTCAAGTGACGCGACCGCAAGGTCGTATCGAAATTATAACAGGTTGTATGTTTGCAAGTAAGACAGAAGAATTAATTCACCGTGCAAGACGGGCCGAAATAGCAGGAAAAACAGTTGTCTCGTTCAAGCCAGAACTTGATAATCGATATACAGAAAATAGTATATGCTCACATACAGGTATTGAGATTTCTGCCACCCCTATTCAAAATAACGAATCTGGTATGGAGACGATTTATGAAACAGTGACATCAGAGACTGATGTCGTGATAATCGATGAAGCTAACTTTTTCACGAAGTCATTAGTAGATGCTGTAGAGTATCTTGCAGAACAAGAATGTAGAGTTATATTATCAGGACTAGACCAGACATTCCGTGGAGAACCGTTTGAGCCACTTCCAGAGCTGTTAGCTATTGCAGACCACGTAGAAAAAAGACATGCAGTGTGTGAATCCTGCGGTGAGCCTGCGACAAAGACACAAAGGCTAATTGATGGCTCACCAGCACCGTACGACGCCCCAACGATTGATGTTGGAGGCGATGAAAAGTATGAACCACGCTGCAGAGCATGTCATAAAGTTCCTCGTTCGCCTTAGAATGAGTCATATATTGAAATAGCTAATCCCGCCACAAAAGAGGCAATTATTATCGCATCAAATCCTGCGAAAGTAGATTGTGCAACAACCAGTACAGTCGCATAGATTAATCCAACAGAAACTAATTCAGTCCCAGTCATATGAGTTCCCTCGATAGAATACTCCTGGGCAGCCTGGGACTCACTATATGGCTGCCACTCAGTATCTATTAACTCTGATTCGGCCAGTGCCAAATTAAACGGTTGGTTCTTCTTTTCGAGAGCTTCTTCATACTCTTCTTCGTCTGTAATTGGTACAATTGGTATCTTGCATCCCTCTAGCATATCTAGGGAATCCTCTTCAACCCCTGTATTCGAAAGAACTGTATGAATCCAACCTGAACTGGGGTGATTTGGTCGATACATTGTCGCTGTAACAGTCCCACCAAATGGTAGTTGCGCATCGATTTTGAGACAATATTCTTTCTCCGCAGGGTATACACTTGTTATGAATCCAAATCCAGCTTGACGATTATACTCTTCACGCAACAAACTTTCCTGCACCTGCATTGGAACCGTCTCGTTTGCATGAATTGATTGATTTAAATTAATATCTTCCGATAGTAGTAAATCCTCAACATACTCCCTCTCATGGCATGGCGGAACTTCAACCAAGTCACCTACTGTTTTCATTTGAGATTGGCAAGTTCCCTCGTTTGATGTCTGGATTTGCATAATCAGTATAAAATACTCAAATCACTATGATAAAACCACAGGGTGTTAGATTAGTTACAAATAGAGTTCACGAGCAGTCTAGGTTCTTCGAACATTTACAGCATCTATACCACTCCATATCTTGTGTCTTGATAAATACTCGTTTTGTAGAACAGTTCTTACACTCTGCAGGAATAACAGAAGCCTCGGACCCGCATGAAATACAAGCAGCATGCAGACCTCTATATAATCCCTTTAATTGAAATTTTTCTATATCGTTACAGGACCTACAGTCCCAATCAAATCTATTTTCGACGCCGTCAACATGTGCTTCTGAATGCTGACCTACCTGTATCAAATTATCTGAGTTTTCTATAAACTTTAATAAATATACTTTAAAATGCGTATACTCATTATTGGTTAAATAATCACAAAGTGTCCTATACATGTTTTCCGTTGAACCTTGAATACGTAACACAACGCCATCCTCTTTATTTCTCAGGAGTATCGAGCCTGTATGCTCGTTCCAAGCTATTGCATCTGTAAACTTATCTGCACAGTCAGGGACAGACACCCATGAAGTCATATGCTCTCCAGTAACTATTCTATGATATTATATGTTTCCATATTTACTCATCGTGTCGAAACTCCATCCAAGCCCGTTGTAGCTGTTTAGAACTGTTTGCCGTATGTGTTCGAGAGACACCACGCCGATTCCAATGGCAGGACTCATGAACCATTCGGTAGCTCACAGATGTATTTTCTTCTCGAAAATGAGGTAGTTCTACATGTTGTGTTTGATAACGACAACGTTCGAATCTTTTCTTGTTAGAAAATGGTTTATGTGGATTTTTGAAGTGGCGTTGTAATTGTGCATTCCGTGATTCATATTCGGGTTCGATGCGTATTGCATAATATGTGGTCTCTTCCTTATGAGCAATAATAACAACATCATTTCGCAGTGAACGTGCGAGCATCCATTCAACTCTCCCACTCTCATCATATTCTACCTGATTTGAGGGTGTCGTTCCTTGCTTGAACTCCTCAAAAACATTGGAAACAGATGGTGGCATATAATAGTCTACCAAGGAGCACTACTAAAAGTCCTCGGATTAGTTCGCTCCTATATGTATTTACTATAGATGTGTAGTAAATAAATTAGAGTGTACTATGAATAATTAGTTACGTTCTATTTTAGGGTATTTGTTCATCCGTTACTTAAATCGGTCTAAACAGGAACCTTTTTCTGCATCCATGTCTCACCTGTTAGTATGGTTCGTCTCGCTGAAGCAGCTGTCGCCGCATTTACTGACTTAGATAAGCGGCTATTCTCCTTAGATAAGGAGAAGCTGGTCGCGGAAAACGAGTGGGTGCTGGATGAACCATTAAATGTCGAGCGTGTGAAAAACCAGTTCTCGAAGTACGATGAGCTGGTTGAAGATGGGCGCGTACAAATTCCTCTTCACGAGATAGACAGTGCTGAGTTGACTGGAGAGTATGTTGAATACGTTGCAAATACTCTCATCCCCTGTTACACGTTCAAGAATGAATCAACTCGGGACCGTGACCGAATTCCTGTTGATGAACTCAGTCATACCACTCTGGCTGAACGAATGCGGTTCTGGACGGCTGATTTCAAACCCAGCGAGACGCCCTCGTACATCTCAACGCAAAACGAACCTACAACAAATATGAGTACAACAACTGTTGTCAATCCAGACGAACAAGCTTACGAAGCAGAATCGTTTTTTGAATCCGTCACTGGCTCCATTCAGGAACAGCGCGAGCTACAACGAGAGCAAGTAAGGGAATCCTATGCAAGACTCCCCTTTGATAAATTCCTCTCGAAGTTCGGCGGTGTCGACGGAGCTGTCCCACTTGATTCACCTAATCGAAACAATACCGCAAATTACTTCAAATTCGTTATCCCTGAAGCAGAAGGTGACATCCCACAAAGATTTGGACTATACCCCAACAATGAAATCCTCATCGATGTTACTGATTTTGGTCGTGGTCGCACGCCTAAAGAATTCAGAGATACAGAGCCCGTAGAGGCTGAAATCCAAAATGTTGGTGGAAGCCGTCTCAATGTTACAGTCTTCACAGAGAGGACTAATAGAGATTCGCTCCAAGCTCTAAATCGAGCATTTGAAAGTCGTCAAGCAGAAGTTCGTATCCTCCCGTTACTCAACCCAATTCCGTTCGACAGAGAACAACGCGCAATCCGCACAACGCGCCAGAATCCTGAGAAGAGACGTATTGTCGTTGGAAATGAATCCATCACGTTTTCTCCTCAGGAATCTGTCACTGCTGACTTTGAAGACCTGAATGATTTTCAGAGAGAAGCTGCCATCCAGGCAATGAGAGCAAATGATGTATCCCTCATTCACGGACCACCTGGGACGGGGAAAACGCGGACACTTGTCGAAATAATTCGGGCACTAGTTGCAGATGGTAATCGTGTGCTTGCTTGTGCACACTCCAATCAGGCAATTGACAACCTTATCATCGGCTCCAGCTCGCTCGGTGATACGGACGAAAACTCACTACATTACGATGGACTACGTGATGATATATCCATTTCGCGTGTTGGGAGCGGTTCGCGAAATGACTTGGTCAAGGCAAATTATGGAAATATCAATCCCTTAAATGCAGATGTTGTTGCCTCAACCATGAGCGGTGCGGAGAAGTTCAGCACTGATTCATTCGATGTTGCGGTTGTTGATGAAGCGTCTCAGGCATCCATTGCTTCGACGCTTATTCCATTTAATGCTGCAAAGAAAACAATCCTTGCAGGTGACCACAAACAACTCCCACCATATGCGGCAAACGAAATGGAACAAGGTGAGATGGAAATCTCTCTGTTCGAACACCTCATCGAACGGTATGGTGATAAAATCCGTACGATGCTCCAAAAACAGTATCGTATGAATGACCAGATTTCTGCATTCCCAAGTAAACAGTTCTACGATGGAATGTTGGAAAGCGCTGAACCCAACCATGGGTGGACGTTCAATGGTCTCGAACCCGTTCTCGCGTTTAATTGTGACAGTGTTGAAGAGCAAACAACAGGCAAATCCTATAAAAATACAGTTGAGGCCACTGTGGTAGCAGACCAGGTTGATGCACTACTCGCATTTGGCGCTGAACCCTCTGAAATTGGTGTCATTACAGCATACGCAGGTCAAATATCTACCATTGAAGGTGCGCTTGATGGTATTGACGGGGACACGAGAAACGTGAAAGTTGATACCATTGACTCTTTCCAGGGCAGTGAACGTGAAATAATTCTGGTTTCCTTCGTTCGTTCAAATGAAGAGGGGCATACAGGATTCTTATCGTTACCTGAAGAAGGGCAGCGGCGACTCAACGTCGCCCTCACTCGTGCAAAGAAACGTCTCGTGCTTATCGGTAATTGGGATACACTAACCAGTGAGCAACCTGACCGAGAGGATTGCTCGGAAACCTATCGTGCCCTGTACAGTTGGCTCAAAGAAAACGCCACTGTTCGTGAATATCGGCCCACAAAGCGGAAAGAAACAGCTTCAGCATAAATTCCATTTGGATAACGGTGCGGCGTGAGCTTATTTATATCGGTGAATTATTTGACCAAAAGATATAATATCTGTTAATCCTACCAGTCACGGTGTGAAAAGACAAGGACAGACATACAAATGTGCAGATTGCAGCCAGCGAATTCATATTAAACCCGACCATCGGACAGCCTTCAAAGCACCATGTCCTCACTGTGACACTTGTGCTTTGAAACCTATGAAAACGGTAACAGACGTGCCGATTACGGCAGAAAAAACAGCGGAGGACCTCTATTGGAGAATTCGCCAATACAATGGTCGGTGATGCTGGTTATTCAAATCCACCCGAAGAATTCATTGTGGGGACAATCTCAACGCGTCCCACTTCAGATGCGATATTTCGCGCGTGATTGATAGGGCGTCCAAACGGCCCAAGCTCTGTTTCATCCGTATAAACAGCATCGTAGACTGTAGGAATCAACAACTCATAGAACTCCTCATATGCTGCTTTTACATTACCACTATCACCTGTTGCTATATACTGGCAGATGCACTGCACCGCAAGAATATCTTCTGGAGGAATTTCGCCACCAGAACCAGCTAAAACAAAATCAACCGAATCATAAGGGCGTAACTCTTCAGCCAATGCTGGAGCATTAATTGTTGAACCTAGATAGACCTGTTCCCATCCATCTGTTGCTCGAATTGCATGAACTGCTGAGGTACCATTCCAAGAATCAATCCCAATCACTTCTCCCCGAACAAACTCTTTCGTCATTTCTCTAGGATGATTCGCTACGCCCTCGTCCTCATCCCCTGCAATAATAGATACTCTTCCTGGAACCCCACCATCAATACTAGTGAGCGGTACCACTTCGTCAGCACCGTTTTCCAAGGCTTCAATCGCTGTGGTTGTAAAATTATGCGCATCAATCAACACAACAGTCTCACTAGGGAATACATCGGGCATTGAATCCCGAAAAACATGCGATTGGATAGCTGGAAATTGCATACATGTGTTTAGTTAGTAGTTCTTTATGAATATTTGGTTTTCATACGAGAAGTGTGAACAGCTTTGAGTTCACTCTCTGATGAATCCAGCATATAATTTCTGTAGAGTTAGTGTATTGTCAATACTTATTTAGATTGATAAAACAATTATTTACATATGCGACCCCAGCATCCAAGAGAGCTGTGGAGAGGGATAAATCACCGAATCCACGTATTCAATCATCAAACAGGGGGATGTATCCCAGATATGTATACTATTCCCCCTCAGCCGACGCCAAAGGCTCTTATTCGGATGCGCCTTGACCTAGATTCGCTTGCTCAAACGTATGGCTTGGACTCTAGTGATGAAGATATTCGTGATGCATACCTTACAATCCGCGAACGAATAGAAGCAATGCATGATATAATGAAATCCGAGTATGAATTTTCTCGACAGGGAACTTAATCTTCAAACTCAATTACTTCGAGCCATCCACCACACGTTGGACACAAGTCACCATCACGCCGAGCTGTGCCTTGTTCCACTTGTTCGAACTCACATGACTCACAGCTCACAGTATACTCCTGTGTTGGTGTATCTGGACCTAGTTCACCTTTTAGCATAACAACACCTTCGTCATCATCAGATTTCTGTTCTTTTTCACCCAGTAAACCATCAGATGGATTATCGAATCCTGTGTTCTCTGTAGAATTCGTCTCTGAATTGGATTTGAGAAATACACCACCATCTGCATTATCGTCTCGTGCAGCCGCGGCTGGATTTCCATCACCTGGTCGATTAGTCTTATCAGCACTACTTGAAGGATTAGTCGACGGCGTATCCACAGATTCTGGGGATGTAGAAGGTTCATCTGTCACTCCTGTCTCACTCTCAGCTGCTTCAGGTGTCGGTGAAGAAGATGAAGGGGTGGAATGAGAGGAATCATCTGATGGACGCGACTCAGACTCATTTTCGTCAACAATTCGAGTCCGTAACCGTTTTTCTTCTGTTAATCCACATTGCTTACACGTTTTTCTTCTTATTTCAGCTATTGCTGTTCGACCATTTGCTTCTTCCGTTCGCTCATCTGTAACAGGGTCGCCATATCGGTGGCCCCAGAGACTACACCAGAGTGACATTGTTTTGTAATAGTTATCTGACCACCTTAATAATACTTCAGGCGTTTTTAACCAGAGAAGTATTTATGTTATTTAATAATTCCTACACGATAGTTTTGGACACTACAATAAAATCGATTCGGAACATTTACGTATGGCTGTATCCTACAACGCGTTAAGGCGAGAACCATGGTACTTAAAGAGCCTCTTGAAACAGACGCGGAAGACCTTATTCCTTCTTTTGAACACAACACAAAACGTATCGTCGGTTATAATACACCTCGGTCAGAGGAAACTGTCCAAGCTCTCGAAGAATTCGAGACGCTCGTTGTTCCTCGGATGATTGAGCTTGGTTGGATGGAAGAAATTGCCAAATCGCGAGCAAAACCATTCTACAACGAAACAGACCAGACGCTCACGGCTCATATCCTTCCAGGAATTGAGATTCTTGCAGACATTGTTGAACAAGCCCCTGGTGTAAAGTCAACTGACTTCCGAGAACTCGCGGCTCTCTGGACAATCCACGACGTACACAAAATTATTACAACAGATAACGGTAATGAATTCGACATCGATACAAAGACGATTAAGGAGTGGGTAGAAAAGCTATCCTTAGACGAGTTCACAGATGGTTCGCTTACTGTTGATGACTTCCAATCTTGTGCCGTTGGTCTGCATAACACAGGGGGCACCAATCTCGATGACTCTACGGTTCGATTCACACAGCTCCGACCATACCTTCGGCTCGTTGACGCTGTAATGAGTATTTCTGACTCTAAAGCGTTTATCGATGAAGCCGAACGTCCTATCAATGCTGTATTCGGAACGCCCGCAGAGATTCACGTTCCTGCAATGCACTCTGTAGAGTTTGAAGACTCCGTGATGAGAACACTTGCAAACAAAACTGTGTACGAAGAGCTTGTTGAAATCGGACTCAAACCTATTGACATCCGCGATAATGCTGTTCTCTACGCACGGTCGGAGCAAGACACCTATCCTGATACAGAAGATTTCCTCGAACAAATCATCGACCGATTCCTTGATAATCTTCGCGATGCGTATCAAATCTTTCGTAACCATGCGTTCCTCGGCGGTGATATTGATTCGCCTCAGTCCCGTGCTGGTTATTGGGCGATGCCACAAGTGTATGAGGTCTCGGACCTTGCGAAGCTCTGCTTGACGCAAACCGAACTCATTCAAAGACTGGTACAGGCAGCGGTCGACCAGCAGAATCGACCGCAAAGCATTTCTGATGAGTCAGAACGCCAGATTGAACAGATGCAGGAAGAAACAGGTGTAAGAATTCCAAAAAGCGCATTCATTGAGGGGCTCGCTGCGCTTGTTCACACAGTCTATCGTGAAATCATTCCTGAACTTGTGGATGCAGATAGCGAGCATGCATATGAGCGAACGTTAGAGGCTGCTGTGATTCATGTATTCGGCGTGAGTGAAGAAATGCAGGAGCGTATTGCTACAGCCCTTAAAACGTCAGACAATCACTCGTCGCCTGTTAACTGGCCATACAAATATCTCATTGCAAAGGACCTGCATGACCGTTACAAAGGTCACTCTCAGACTGAGCGCCAAGAAGTACTGATTCGCGTTCTATCCGAACGTCTTAGTGATTTTGAAGAGTGGGATTCATTTGCAAATGAAAGTCAAAAGTCTGTTCGTCGGGAGCTATACCTTCAATTCGCAAAGCGAACTGTACTCGATGGTGAAACACTAATTAAACGCGGGATTCCTGGATTCCTCGACACGGTTGATAAGCTCGATACGCAGGATAATTGTTATATCTGTGAAGAGCCAACGGCTCAATCGTCAAGCACTCCAGACCTGCTATCACACCGAGACTTCGATATTCTTGATATGCCCTTTGTCACCGAAAGCGAAGAAGGGGAGTTCGAGCGAATCGAATTGGATGATATTATCCCTATCCACTCGTTATGCACAACGTGTCAGGTTTCTCTAACAATTCGAGCGCAGCAATTCAAAACCTACGACCAAGAGACAGAACTTCACGTTACAATTCACCCCAGTAACTCTGTCTCCGTTGCCTCGTATCTTCGGTTTGGAAAGATTCTCCATCATCTGAAAACGGAGATGTTTAGTGGCAACAGTAGCACGATTGCATTGTCTGATATGGGCGACGTGTACGAAGAAATCATTACGGGAACCCTTTCACAGTCCACAGGTGTTGATGCACTTATCGACCGCGAACAAGCGTTTGACGTTGGAACGCGGATGGATGAAGCGAGTAGTCGCCTTACACTCCCCGACAATTCGGAAGCGAGTATTATTCGAGGTGCAATGTGTGCCACAGTAGCAGGTCTACTAAGCGGTGTCCGTGTATGTATCACTCGCCACCCTCAACTACATATGAATCACCCTGAGACAGACAGTCTTGTCATGTATGGACCTGAACTCACAGCATTCGACAATCTACTGAATAACAGAACAGACATTACAGGTCTTCCAGACAGACTTCGAATCCTTGACCGACTGATTCAAATGTGTGATAAAACAGAAGCACCAAACCTCACACTTGAACAGTACAGTTCAATGGACGACCGAAGCGTGCTTCCTGGCTCACGAGTCTTCAGTCAAGTACAGCACACCTTAAACTCGTCTGAAGAGCGTGTTGCAGCTGCTCGTGATGCGATTAATATCGACGCTATCGCCGCAAAAGACGATGTGTTTGCAAAGGATATGTTAGCAACAACGAAAGCTCTCGGCGACAGTTTGGGTATTCTGCTCCCTGAAAGTGATGCTCGACTTGCTAGCGCAGTGATGATGATTGCGTGTGATACGCTGGAGACGATGGAAAGCATTAATAGTACAGAACAGGTAGTATTCGCCATAACAGACGACTTGGCACACGTGAACGAGTTAGACCTGGAATTACAAGACCTTCGACGCGGTGGCTCCGCGTATAAATTTGCACAACAGATGGCAACAGCATACAACGACGTTGGTAGAGGGAATCGGAACTCATTCAACGCAATTCGAAGACCGTTGGTTGATGGAACAATCACTCGTGCCATGCTGTACACGACTAACTAAACGGAGAGAACAATGACATACAACGACGAAATTACGATTCAAATCGATGGATTGGCACTCAAACAAGAACTCGATGAGGCCGACAATTGGCTTCCCGACATTGACGGTGTGACACATTACCCACCATACGAGCACCAAGTCGAAATGCGGGACTTAATTGAGAATGAAGACCGATTCGTCGCGATGAACACAACCATTACAGGCGGCGGAAAAACCTTCAGCTACGCAGTCCCTGTGATGCGAAACGATATGTTCGTGATTGTCGTCTTCCCCACAAACGCACTCACTGCCGACCAAGCTCGAAGTATCACGGAACTTGGTTCAGAATACTTCCCTGATAAGGAAGTCTTCATTAAGGAACTCACTTCCGACAGTATGCAAGAGTACCGTGAAGAAAAACGGAAGAACGGTGAGATTTCGAAAGCATCGATGAACAATGGTGAGCAGATTCGTCAATCTCTAATCGATGCCGATAGGAACGACGGCCCCTCGTTTATTCTCACGAACCCCGACATTCTCCTTGGGATTCTTCGCGGGAACTACCATGCATCTGTACGACAGCAATTAGAACTCGCAGATATGGCCGTGGTCGATGAATTCCACCATGCCCGACCAAAGGGTCGGAACTCACTCGTTATTACGATGGACGAACTTTACCATCGTAGCGATAGTCGATGTAACCTCAAGCGATTCGTCTTCCTTAGTGCAACACCTGATGAGACACTAGAGAATCAATTAAAAGAACAGTTCGGTCTTCCTGGCGATGACATCTATCATAGAATTGATTCTACAGAGAACAGCAAGCCAATCTCTCAGATGAGCTTCGCTTCCTCTGAACCGTATAACCCTGTCATGCCGCAGGTGAACACAACGTTCATTAGTGGGCGTCCATTTGCTACGAAGCGAAAAATCCTTACAGATGAATATTTCGACCGTGTTCTTGACTTCATTAGCTCAGGACGCTCAATCGTAATCCTTGACGGTGTTGCCGAAGTTAATGAAGTCTGTCAAGCGCTACAGCATCATGCACCCGACAGTCTCCGAATCGAGCCAATATCTGGATTGCGACCTGAAAATACGGCTGATAAGCTGAACAATGCTGATGTGCTGGTAGCCAACAGTACTCTTGAAGTCGGCGTCGACATCGGTAACGTGGAGCAGCTCATCTATACTGGTTTCAACGCATCCAGATTTATGCAGCGCCTTGGGCGATTGCGTGCTGAACCCAACAAAATCGAAAAGGCAGCAGTCTGTTTCACCACTCCCGATGCAATTCAATCGTTCCGCTCGTTCCAAGAGCTTTCGATGCCTGCAGTTCCACGAGATATTCTTGAGAGTCGTGTCAAGCATCAGCTTGGGACAGAAGCCGACACAGAGTTGTGTCGTGCTGAGTTCACGCCAATTGAAATGTATCGAGCTATCGACGACCGAGCTGAAACGATGTACGAGAGCGAACCTGAGTACCGTAAGAGAGCGGCCCAGCTTGTCGCTAAACACTGTTTCCAAACGACGAGTTATACACCTCGTGAAGAGGACATCCAACGGATGTGGGAACTCTCACAGTCTCCTCTCGGAGAAGCTATGCAGTCGTACCGACAATCATCTCTCACAGCCCTCGTGTACGATGCTCGGGAAGAATGCAAGTCCGTCAAAACCTATCCTATCACAGGTCTCCTCCGATTTGCTGATATTGAATTCCTCACAGAACCTATGTTCGACTATCGACTCCAGGGCGAGGATATTGACCCAAGCATGTACGACTCCGAAAAACAGTACGTGCAAGCGTTTGCGTGGATGAACGGGTCCTGTTCGGGCGAGACTCTTCGGAACCCGCATGTCGCACCGACCGACCAGTTCCAGCACATGCTTGGACGAGACCCGAAAAAGCGTGAGCCAGCTATTCTCGACACTATTGAATTCACCGTTGAAGACAACCGTGAACTCGAAGGGTTAGCAACGCTTAATAAACAGTTAGACAAGGAGCTTCGTGGAACAAACGGTACGAATATTGTTGGATATGCAACGGAAGGTCATCCCGCGCAGATTCAGACGGTCTACGGACTCGATGAATTCTTCTTTACAAATCCTATTGCTAATCTGAATGGACAGTACACGCTTGCTCTCGGAGAAAATGCTCTCTACCTCTACTGCCATGTCCAAGAGAATATCAACGCCGCAGAGCATCTTCACAGAGAATTCAATTCATTGAAATCCATACCCCCTAGCATGTAGATTAATGTAATAGATAACGCCGTAATCCTTAACGCTCGCGAATAAGAATATATATTCAATGTCAAGCTATGCAGTTGTTCATGGTAGTTTAACCACACGAGGTGGAGCTGAACGAGTTGCGGAAGAATTAGCACGGGCAGTTGATGCTCCACTCTACCTAGGATTCTGTGATGATTCGTTGCTTACTGAAGACGATATTGAGTACCATTCCCTCTTTGAATCACGACTTGCAAATTTCTTTAATAGGCGTGGAGCTCTCCGTGACCTCTATCACTTCTGGAACTGGCAGTATCGACCAGAATTGAAAGAGTATGATGTGCTTCTCGTTTCAGGCAACGAAGCCAGCTGGTATGTTCCACCAGAAGGGCAGACGCTCATTCGCTACGTTCACCACCCACCTCATACCGCATACGACTATTACCACCGACGGGCAGATAGTCGATTGACACGTCTCTATACGCTTGCGGTCCGTTCTCTCATCTATCACACGCTACCATTTACAGATACGTATATCGCAAACAGCGAAGTGGTCGCAGACCGCCTCAACCAGTATTGGGGGGTTGAGACAGAAGTCATCCACCCACCCGTAGATGTAGATACGTTCTCACCAAAACCACACGCTGAACGGGACGATTACTACCTTGTCCTCTCTCGATTGGTTCCCAGAAAACGAGTTGGTGCTGCAGTCAGCGCATTCACAGATACGCTGACAGATAAAACACTAATCGTTGCAGGTGAAGGAAGTCAACGAAACGCCTTAGAACGCCAAGCAGGAGATAATATACAATTCGAAGGATTCGTCTCAGAGAACCGTAAACGAGAGCTGCTCCAGAACACACGGGCATTGCTTATGCCATCTGTGAAAGAAGATTTTGGCATCGTTCCTGTTGAAGCGATGGCTGCAGGAACACCTGTAATTGGTACCAACGAAGGATTCACTGCACACCACATTTCCGATGGAGAATCTGGCATTCTCTATGAGCGCGAGAATCTAATGACAGCTATTACTACATTTGAAAAAGAAGGTGTGTCACTAACAGCAGAGGAGATTAGTGACTCAGTCCATCACTTCCGACCTGAACGATTCTATGAAGAAATCCAAGAGGTAGTAGAGACAACAACTCAAAACTAGTCGTTCTCGCAGACGTGGATGCGAGTAGGCACAACCAGAGCCCTAATCTCGTACAGATGTTCGGATATACGTGCGAATGGCACCTATCTCAATAGCCGTTAGACAGACCTTCACAGCGAGTCCCATATACAATCCACAGCAAAGTAATACGAGTGGGGTGCTTATCCACAGCGAGCTACTGAACACCGTTATACAGTACGATACGATAGCTAACGCAAGATACAGTGCGAAGAGACAAATATGATGAGAAGTTATCGGCATCAAGTCTTCACGATACTTCAGATATACGAGCTCAACCAAATTATTCAGTGCGAATCCAATTGCGTATGAGAGAGCTAAGCCGTAGACATCATATCGAAGTGTTAGCGGGATGGTGATGGCAACAATAATTATGGTTAAGAAGATTTGTAAAATGACGTTCTCTCTCACGTTATCCGTCATGAGTATAAGATACCCGACTGTCCCACAGATAACAGCGATGAGCTGGCCGAGTACCATAATCACAATGATAACTGCATACGGTGCATACTCATCCGAGAATAGTGCAGCAAGCTCGGCATGGAATACAATAAAAACGATTGCTATTGATGATGAAAATAGGAATGCAAGTTTCGATGTGCTCTGGAATAAGTCGTTGAGTCCACCCATCCGTTTTTGGGCGTACATCTCTGATGCAATTTGCGGGAAGATTTGATTGATTGCTGTCAATGGAAGACGAACCAGTGTAGCAAAAATTAATGCAATGCCGAAAATACCTGCCTGCGTTGGTAGTAGAATAAACATCAACAAACTGTACAACCCAAACTGTACTCCATCAAGAGCTCGACCCGCGGACGCTGGGCCGAGATAGGCAAGATATTCATCGAACATATCTCGATTAAACGATAGAGTACGCAGGGAGAACGATGTCTTTTGCAGTATTAGGTAACAGCCGTACAAAAGAGCTACAGCAAGACCTCATGCCATGGCATAAAGAACTCGTTCCGTCGACATCGTGACGATTGCAGCCAGTCCAATAATCCCCAGAAGTTGCATTAATGGACCAATCCACCGCTGAACAAGATTTGCGTAAGTAATCTCTTTGTATGATTTCAACACTTCCGCCACGAATACAACCAGCAAAAACAGATACCCGAACCCAATAACAGTATAATAAAAGTGTAGAGATTGGTCACCGAGAAATGTAACAGCACGAATCGACTCCTGAAACCACAGGAAACTACCTGTCATCACTACAAAAGACAGCAAGAATATCCCGAGTGAAGCAAGGATAATTGTGTTTTGCTCCTCTGTAGAACGACGCGGAATAGTCCGTTTTAATGCCGTAAACAAGCCTGCAACCATGAACATCACTGTCTCAAGTGACCTCTCAACTGCTGAAATTATTCCGTATCCACCAGCACCAATTAGACTAATTACTACGAACGCTATCGCTCCGCGAAATGCTTCCAAGGAAACCAAGCTAGCAACAGACACTGTTGCTCCATCTAAAATCTCAATTAGCTCATCTTTAATATCGGACACTTACGTTATATTTTCAATCAAGTATAAAATAATATTCGGCAGACCTATTGAACTCACTTCGGGAGCTTACCACGAGCGTACCCGAAGAAAACAAGCGCTGTAAATAGGAGTAAACCAACGAGATGTCCTCCTGCGGTTTTGCGTGATGGGCCTGTTACTAACCTTCCGAGACAGTATGGGAGTGAAGTGAGTAATAAATGTGCGAGGAAATCTTGTTCTGTATCAAGTTCACTTTCGGGCGTCACTTCCTCCATAATTGCTTTCGTTACTCCCTGCAAATATGCCCGTTTGCTCAGCCAGGAAAACGTACATTGATACGGTTCAACAGCGTGTGACACAATAGCGTCCTCAGTATAATACACACCTGTTTCAAACTGAGATTGTATTCGTGCACCAAGTTCAGGTTCCTCCCCCTGAAGATTGAATCCATGGCTTTTCCCGAGTTTTGTTTTGAACCCATCTATCTCCTCAAATATCGCTGCTCTATAAGATATATTACATCCAAAAGTACTTCGGACAATAGTTCCATCAGAGGGGTGTCCCGCATGTGTTGCTCCAACTAACCAGAGAAACTCATTTGGCAAATACCACGGGCGGTCACCTACCCAGTTAGGGATAGCACGACCACCTACAGCTACAACATCTTTATCACGATACATCTCTCCAAGAGTCTGTAACCAATTTGAATCTGCTGTAGCATCACTGTCAATGTACGCAATCACCTCTCCATCAGCGTAATCTATCCCTGCATTTCGTGCTACAGAAACACCTCCATCAGGATTTTCAATACAAACAACACGGACAGTGGAATTTAAGTTATACTTGTTTTCTACACGGTTCGTGAGTTCATCCCCTTCTGTAATCACAACAATATCGAATTCAGCAGAATACTCCTGTTCAAGAATACTATCAATACACTCTGTCAACAAATCCAACTTATCTAACTCGTATGCGGGAATAATCACAGTAATCGACGGCAACGAGTCTATTTTATCCATTAATATCTAATAATTAAACTAATGAATAAAGTAATATAGGGTGATTTTGGTCATTGCTGAATTCATTTAGAATAGTAAAACAAATCCAACTCAGTCATAATCCCGCCATGTGTGGTCACATTTTGTGCATATGAAGAACCGTGTTTCTGATTCGTCCGCAGAACGTGTCTGTCGAAGGTAGTAGTAAGCACGGTCGTGTTCACACAATTCACATGTTGCTTCCGTGGTTGGAAGCCCTCTTACTTCTTCAGGGTCATCTGAATCAGGGACCCTTGTTGTCTGTTCTTCCTGTTTCTCAGTAACGGAATCGGTTCCAGTAACCTTCTGAAACAGGTCTCCAAGATTGTTTTCTTTCTTTGTCATACACCACTGGGTCGTTAGCCATATGGCATAAATGTTACGTATTCACAAAGAAGCCGATTCACACGCCTGTCTGGTCGTAGTATTGCGAATCTGGGTTCTCGTCGTATGGAGCATCGGCAGGCTCATCAAGTTCCTGAAATGTAATCTGAACAATTCGGTCTCCAGGATATAGGGTCTGTGTCTCCTCGGAGCGGTTTTCCACACCGAGTACTAACACACCAGCGTATCCAGGGTCAACAACACCACTTGTAACACGAATGCCTTCTAGTGCTCGACTCATGAGTTCATCAGTGCTACCGTGGATATTACTTGGAAGAACAAGAGATTCAACGGTGTGTAGAAGATAATACTCTCCAGGCTCTAGAATGATTTCTTGAGAAACTGTGTCTTCAGCGTTGAATACTTCTCCCGTTGCAGGCCGCTTGTAGTCCGATGCGACTGTGAGGTCTAGTCCCGATGGAGACAGCTGTTCATCCAACACATCAATATTTTCTACACCGATGTCGCCATTTTCGATACGCTCTCGAATCTGCTTATCTGATAGCATTCTAATCCTGCCTTAGGATTACTCCTACCTAAACCTTTATACAAAATATCAAGATTAGAATAATTACCTTATGGAACGGGAATTTTTGGAGCAATTATATCTGGATAGGTTCACTCAATTCTGTTCCACTAACCGCTGTTATCCATGTCGTTCCATCAGGTTCAATCTCAAAATTTAAATCCACGCCGTATTTCATTGCTCCCAGAAAACGTTCAAACCTTTCGTCATTAACATCAAACCCTAGTACATGTGCAGCCTCACCACGCTCATATGGGCCGTCAAAGGGCATATCGAATGTGACCTTATCCTGACCCACAGTGAATCCTTCTGACTCTAAAGCATCAATGGCTGCTTGTGGTGGTGCCTCATTATCCATTGGCTCCACAGATAGTGTATCCGTTCTATCAAACTCGTAAGTTTTGGACGCACTCTTCACAAGCACCTTCTCTTTATTCTGAAATACTTCCATACCTTTGGTGGTGTTCGTAAAACTTAGTTGTTCTGATTTGAACTCAATGCGAAGGTGGCTTGTTGATGTAGGTATCGGAACCGAAGGTGTGTTCCCCGCGACTTCTTCTGTTCAAGAGTATCAGAGGCGGCTCTCTATCGAGTAACGGAACCAAAGGTGTGTTCGTACAAACAGAGAACCAACGGAACCACTGGTGCGTCAGTTCACTTAACGCTCGCCTATCGGACACCAAAGAGTAACTTACATACGAGTTAAAACGTACAGGAAGTATCGGAACCGAAGGTGTGTCGAGGTAACGGAACCAACGGTTCCTAGAGTTTTATTAGGGATGTGCGTCATGACCCACCCATGACGGACGAACTTTCGGATGGCTCAGACACTCAGGATACCTTGTCTGAGGCTGTAGAGCGTCAGAGAAGTAAAGATGCGGGCGAAGATGGTTCTTCCAACGACAACGACTCTAATTCTGACTCTCCGACGACTGAAGACCCGTTATTTGAGTATAAAAAAGGGATTTTTCAGGACAAAGAAAAAGTTCGTGTTGGATGGGTTCCCGATGGGAGTCGAATCGTTGGGAGAGACAACTACATCAACAAAATCAGTGAAGCTCTCAACGATTCTGTCTTTGGAAAACAACCACAACACGTTGCTATAACAGGGAAAACAGGGACAGGAAAATCATTGGTCTCACGATTCGTAGCTGAGCGAGCAAAATCAGCCGCTGTTGATAATGTAAATCTCGGCGTCGCGTATATTGATTGTTCTGAATCACCCACGGTTACTCAACTCATATCAGCAATTGGCCAACAGCTCAATCAAAGCGAATTTTACAATGACCCAAATACCAGTCCCATTAGAATGCCTGATGCAGGATTATCGAAGCAGAAATTCTATCAGCGTCTTTGGAATATTCTCAACCATTATGACTCTGCGCTCGTCATCCTTGACGAAGTCGACCTCCTAAAAGAGGAAATGGTTCTAATGAATCTCGCAAAGGCCGTCGAAAAACAGGCAACAACATGCAACATCGGAATTGTTGCTATTAGTAATATGATTGGATTTTTCGACAGTCTCGGACCTCGAACAAAAAGTGTATTCCAACCAGAAGAAATAACGTTCAACCCTTATGAAGCAGGTCAGTTAATTAAGATACTGGAAGGTCGAAAGGATGCGTTCTACGATGATGTTCTCACCGATGAAGTTATTCCTCTTGTCGCAGCTCTCGCCGCACAAGAACACGGTGATGCGAGACGAGCTATGAGGCTGTTTCGTATTTCAGGAGAGCTCGCAGAGCGAGAGAATACCAACAAAGTCGTCAAAAATCACGTATATGAAGCACAAGATAAAGTCGAAGCAGACCGATTTGCTACATTTATAGAGGGCACACCAACCCAGATGAAAGCCACGGCCCTTGCACTTGCATCACACATGATTTGGAGTGATGAAAACTACGTACTTACAGGCGACGTTTATGAAACCTACCAACGACTCGCCCACACAATGGAGCTTAGTACTATCTCGATTCGTCGATTCAGAGATATTCTTGATGAAATGGAACTCCACCAAGTCTCTGAAGTAGGGAAAGCCGCGGATGGAAACCATAACTCACACCGATTACTTCACAATCCAAAAATCGTCCGTGAAGTGATTATGAGAGACGCGCGGTTCAGTAGTCTTACAGATAGCAATCTTCGCAACTTCGTCCAACAGACCTACCGAAGCAGCTGAGAACTGCACCTATCATGTAGCACAGACACACCTTTGGTTCCGATACTTCCGATAGAGTGACTACCTCCAACAAGAACTAGCGTGTAGAGAGCAAGGACACACACCTTTGGTTCCGATACCTGTAAAGTCTCTGCAGAACATTCAAACGGCTTGCCAACCCAGATTGCCACGGTGAGAGTGCATGCCAAATGATAATGACGAGATGACCTAGGTCCTGATGATGTAAACGAAACCGAACACAACGCATATCAAAAAGATACAGACAAAAAGACGCAGGAATCTGAGTAGGAATACTGCACTATTTTTCGATATAGGAAGCAGCACAGACACACCTTCGGTTCCGATACTTCCGCTTATCCCTAATTGGAATTCAGCCGTAGATATACTGCAAGACTCATCACTGCACAAATTGGAATAATTTAGCCTAGTAATTGAACTTATTCGGAATAGAAAGTAATGTTTAAGTCACCATAGCAGAAACCAGACCCGTAGGACGCTACCGAAGAATTGTTGTCTTAGCGAGACAACACACTCCAGTTGAAGCTAAGGCGTGCAACTTTCCGAGAAGTTGCCCCACAGCTCGTCAAATCAACCTGATTCTGAACACCTCCTCTTTCTTGAACGGAAGTATCGGAACCGAAGGTGTGTGGGTGTTACCTCTACAACTCATCGAGAGTTATACAAGTGTATCGGAACCGAAGGTGTGACTGGTAAATACTGCATCAACCACAACTTCACGGGTGGACTAGGCTGATGCCTCGACTCTTGTGGTCGAGGTTATTGACAGGGAGTATCGGAACCAAAGGTGTGTGTCTGTAAACAGTCGTCTTTATTGAGAAATAATACGATGCTTTGATTTGTTTGCTCGCTACGTCGAATATTATTCCTGTTATGATAATAAATACTTAAAACAAACATAGATACACATACAATTCTAAGTAGTATCCCTTTCATTGCTCCACTATGAATATAAGACGGTCAGGTTCAATATTTGTGTACGACGCTAAGTGTAAATATACGAGAAAAATATTACCGAAGTTTTCACCAGATGATGAGTATATCAGACCTGTTCCCTGGCAAGCAGACCCAGTACAAACATTCCTCAAAGAGCAATTCGGGTGGACTCCGTTCACATCGATATTTATTGATGAGCATCATATCTATACTGGTGAGGCCGCTATCGGTCGATTGCTTCGTAGATGTCGAAGCTATAAACGCGTAGGTCGACAGTTGTCATGCTTCTCTTATCGAGCTCTCACAACACGGCTTGGAAAACTCATGTACAGTCGCTCACCAGAATATTTGCATGGAGTGTATCTCTTAGACCCTGCAGCGAGAGTGTTCATTGATACGTTGAGACCTGCTGTCGATATTCCAGTAAAATAAAATTAACGAGTCAATCCGTCTATCAAATCACAATTCTTTAGCAGGGGTAGATTCTATTTATAGTATGGTTAGCCAGGACGAAATCGAAGCTGCAATCTATGCCGAGTTGGATGAATTCCAATACGATGACCATGTGACTCCTGCTTCAATTAACCGTGGCGAGTGCGAAGCGTTTGCCAAAGCAGTCAATAAACGACTCGATGGAGAGTTAACTATTCTATCTACAGCAGATATTACTGGGGGAAACCCTGAAAAGAAACCTGAACCCTGGCATGTCTGGGTCACGGATGGTGAGCGACATTACGATGCAGAGCATCCCGAAGGAGTCGAAAACTGGAGTGGGCTTGGATTCTTTGGGCGGATTGTTAAGAAACAACCATCCGATGAATTTTAACTTTTACAGGATAAGTCCTCGTCCTTAAGGAGCGAACGGAATAAAGTAAAGTGAGTGAGTAGGGTGTGGTAGTTAACTAATTGGTATAGAAGTTCAAATCAAAATACTTTTTAATGTCCTGTTCACTAATACTTGTATGCAAAACTTTCAGGCTGTGTCTATCGATTTAGATGATACACTCATTCATACTAGCCAGTACTATCAGCAGTCAGCGGAGCGATTTGGTGAATTCCTCAATGAGCACTATCCCATCTCAAAGGATACGGCCATTGAAACGCTCAATACCATTGATAAACAACGAGTGCAACAGTATGGTGTTCAGTTAGAACGTTATCCTGAATCATTTGAAATAGCATTTGAGACTCTTGTGGATGACCCGTCACCCGAGCATATCGAGACAGCTTATGAAATCGGACGCTCTACGTTCAAATCCGAAGAGGAGTATGCTGAACAGGGATTCATTACGGGGGCGCAGAATATGTTGAATCATTTCCGAACACACGCCTCTGAACTACATCTTGTAACGCTAGGTGATGAACGGGCTCAGCAACCAAAAATTGATGCACTGGGATTATATGAGTGGTTTGATGATGTGCATATGGTAACATTTGATGAAGGTAAGAATCCAGCTTTTAGACGTATCATGAATACTCACAATATTCCTCCAGAGGAATTCATTCATGTCGGTGACAGTGCGACAAGCGACGTGAAAGCTGCACTTGCTGTTGGTGGAAGCGCAGTTTATATTTCTGATGAACCAGGCTGGCTATCGTGTGATGACAAGCATAGTACCTACAAAGACCATGACTGTGTCTTTCACTACGAAACACAGTGTGAAGTGGCTTCGAACGTGAGTACGATTCTCAAGACGGGGCCGAATCCACGTAAAGTAGCATAACACAGTTTTCACAGCCTCAGAGAGCTAAACGGGTCGAGAGGGATTTTAACCCTCGGTCTGCTGGTTAAAAGCCAGACGCTTTAGCCTGACTAAGCTACCGACCCAGAACGCCGCCACCAGGACTCGAACCTGGGACAACCACGTTTCTGCGGCACACAGATTTACTCTGAATCGCCGTAACAGCGTGGTGCTCTACCAACTGAGCTATGGCGGCTTGCGTGTGTACTCTCGTGTAGTGTACAGGGTATATTATATGTTTCGATATTCGGTTCTAATGGTCGAAAGTGTGAACTCCAGTTAACACTTTTCAAAGAAAGTTGATGATTGTATTTCGCAACTTTAGATTCTTTTAGATTACTATCTGAACAATACCAAGTGTAACAGCTAACAATGCTAAGTAGTAAACGGATGTTCCAATAATTGAGGCCACAAGGAAGTTTCTCGCAGGAACTTCTGAAACGCCTGCAGGAATAGATAGCGTTCCACGAAGGACTGGGAGTGAGTTTGTAATCGCAATTGCCCGAATGCCCCACTTTTCGAAATACGAATCAGCATAGGATAAATGGCTTTCTGAAAGAATTATCCAACGCGATTCCAAAATTGCATCTCTTCCTTCCTTACGGGCAATGCGATAAACAGCATACTGTCCGATGGTCGTGGCTAAAATCGCACAAACAAAGACAGCAGCTATACCACTCCAGGCACCATAGAATATTGCTGCTGCAGGGACGATTATTTCAAGTGGAAGGACTTTTCCAACGAGCATTCCTTCTGCAAGGCAGAGGCAAATTATAACGATAAACCCATACGCATACACTTGGTCGAGTAGCAATTCAGCTAATACCTCATACATTCAATACTCTGGTGTATTATTCGAAAGGGTATCAATCCACCGCCAACTCAAAGTGTACTATCTCAGGCTTCCGAAGTAGTCTCAAGCGGATAAACTCGCGTTATGCCGTCTAATTCACCCATTGAATAAGATAGGTCATAATGGTGATGTTCGCTAGTTTCACAACCGCCAACCACGCGAAGTGTTCCTGTAAATCGTACTCGGTACCAATCAAATGTGTCCATTGCACTCTCATCGATTGAGGTCCCATCTTCGTGTATTTCCTCTATAACACCATACCCAGCGTGAGCTCTTTCAGGATACCCCTGTCCATCATATGAATGCATGGCGCGGTACAGTCTCCCATCAGTAGTAATTCTATGCAGGCGCATACAATCATCAGGAAATGATTTTGTTTGCCATTCGTGATTTGATGGACCTCCATCCAAATCAAAATCAGGAAGTTCGACTCCTGTCTCAAAGAGAACGTAATCGTAATTGCTACTCATACATTATAATGAGATATTCGAATACTTAATACATCCCACTATTTTGTAATTTAATTCTATAAAAGAGCTAACATAACGCTCATTCTAGTTTCAGCGGAAACATGGTGTGCAATGTGATGCTTATCTATACTCCCATTGGAGTCGAAGGTAGCCATCGTCTCTTACTCCCCATACGTCATCAAAATCAAACCCACTTATATCCTATTCCGCATCGTCATCTGTTAGTTCACTAGTTGTAAGTGACGTACCACTCTCGTACGATGTAGGTATATTGAGAGAAATAGTTATACCCTGATGATAGCTACTATACTCTATGAGCGAGGACGAGTCACTACGGGACATCTTTCGAGATTTTGGTGGTGCAGAGCTAAAGAAAGCTATCGACGATAAGTACTACGACAAATTAAAGGTCGAAACTCTTTGGGGGGAACCTGTAGGAGATTTTCGACAGGTAGATACCTTCATCCGTAAGTATGACCACAGCCCAGCGAATAATCGAACAGTAACAGAAATTGGAGTTAAAGCGGTTTTCGACCCTGAAGAGACAGAATTTTCCAACCTAACTGAAGGTGGAGAGATTCGTAGAGACTTACGAGTACTTGCCGAGCAGCATTATTCTTGTGACCTACAAAAAGTAGACCTTCACGACGCTGATGACGAATATATCGTATTTCTTGTTGCGGATGTGGAGCAACTAGTCTCGTGAGTTAATTTCTCGCTGCAGCTCTGGAGTTATTTTGCAGAACTGGTTTGGCTTCGTCGCATAGTGTGTGCTCAAGCATGAGAATCGACCGTTACAGGCTGGACACACGTCGTCAGGTTCATCAAATGCCATAGTCCTCGGCCAGCGATGTTCGCAGCCTGGAAGCGGCTCTGAGCCAATGTAATGGAAGAACTTCTCACAGTTATGGAGCCACAGGTGCGTTGATTCTGGGTCATGAGTAACAGCAGGCCCAAACGAACCAAAGAGACTGTTGATTGCTTCAATTGGCGGGTCAGTTCGTGTTATGGATAGGTGAATAGCATCGCGTCCGTTTCGGTCCTGAATCGAACCTGCCAGCCCATACGCGATTCGAAGCTTTGTTGGTGTAGGTGTAACGGTCTCAGGGACTACGCGTTTTCCCTCCGAATCCGTCCACGACCTCATATACGTAGAGAACGCTGGAAGTGCTCTTGTTCGTAGATTGTATAGCGTCTGAGCGTTTACGTTACCCTCGTATGAATCATCTGGAAATGACGCAGCTAGATACTGGGCTGCATCCTCTGAAACCATCTCTGTCTGTATCTCATTCGCAATCACACCAAGCTCTTTGCGAACCCACTCCAGGAGCTGCCGATTCGTCAACCGAAATTTGATTCGAGGATGCTTCCCTGTCTGCGAATTATCAATAACACTTCCTCGAAAAAGGAGGAATCCTTCGAGAATTTCAAACTGACGTTCTGTAGGGCGCTGGTAGGTACATTCTGAGCTCCGATACCAATGGAGAGTGAGGTTTTTGTACTCGTTATCACACTGTGGGCATCTGTCTTTATCTGATGTTGACTCGGTCGATTCAGGTGTGGACTCCATGATTACAGCTCGTAATCCCCGATACACGAACCAGATATTTACATGCATCGAATGAAAAGACTGTGGCTTACCTACCAGATACCAATATAATAGGCGAGTGATGAATCTATAGTACAATTCGACCAAAACACTTTTTCGATAATCCTGTATCGTAGTAATCATGAAGCACCGTGAACGAGTGGAAAAAGCGTTCAATGAACTTCGTACCTTACTCGATACCCAGGTACCCGACCATTTTGAGCTTGTAGTTGTGTTTGGCTCATACGCGAAGGGTTATCCCCGAGACTCCAGTGACTTGGACCTATATCTCGTCTCAACCGACCTCCCTGCAGACAGAATCCAGACAGAAAATCCATCAGAAGTTGGATTCCCATGGAGTAATGACTTACCTAGTGCAGATATAACTGCTATGACTCCTGAAGAATTTATCCACCGCTACTACAGCGACGAACACGAGTTCATCGATAGAGTTCTTGAAGAAGGTATGTATATTCGTGGCGCACCACGAGACATCAAAGAGAGAGTTGATTATGACCCAATTTCAGATGAATGGAAATGAAAACGGCACTAATTCAGTGTAACGAGATTACGCTTCTAATGCGACACGATAGTGGTCGTACGCGCCACCACGATATACAAGTACAGGGTGACGCCCCCGAGTTGTTTGTGTTCCAACAGTCAACTCTGCTACTCGTACATAGATGTCTACCATCTTCTCATCTTTCTCATCCATACGAACTTCCGTAACGGTAAGTTCATCTGGAACATCAACATCATCACTCTTTACAAGTGCCTCTACTTCTTCACCGACAGGACCGTAATTCCCCTCTTCGTGCTGTTCTCCAAATACCATCTGGAAGACTTCGCTCTTATCAGCATCTGCTCCATCGTCATAAAACTCTGCGTTTTGATAGTTGATTTCAACCATACGCAACTGTTCTGACCCTTACGCTAAATAGATTGCCACTGCGTCCACTAACAATACCACAAATCCCACGAGGTGGGTGGGCTTAGAAACATATTTTTAGAATCAAAAGACGAGATTATATCGACTTCAGGTATCAGTGAATTCTAATGGACTGCAATCGTAGCAGATTCCATATTCAGCCTCATCATATCCACCCTGTGCTGAACCTACTCTCGCGATTATGTCTTCGGCACCACACCAAGAACACAGCTCTTCCTCTACGGCTCCTGTGAAGTCTTGGCTGAGTGGCGTTGCCTCCGAATAGCACTCCTTGCAGAGATGACTCTGTACTGAGCTCCACTGGAATTCATGGGCTGTATGTCTAACATCATCATCTACCGTAAGACTCCACACCACTTCAGGCATCCATCCTTCAGGATGACCATAGGACTCTTCCATCAGCCCACATTTATCGCACAGGACATGTCGTACCTGTATTGCTGTCATAAGCGTCGACCCGAGGACTCGAACCTCGAACAGTTTGCTCAACAGGCAAATCCCACTACCAATGTGGGCTGGTCGACATGGTCGGATATGGGGCGCTCAATAGTTCTGTCTCAATGCTGTTGTGCGAAAGTATTGTGGGCACAATAATAACCGTTGTTATCCTGAGAGGTAAAACAACCGAATATCTTGTGGGATTTTCTCACGGTTCTGTTCTGTGTCTTTATAAATGTCTTCTTTATGGATTCTCTGTAGCTCATCCTGTCCATCCTGAAGAATACACGTAATCGGATAACGCTCTGATTGAGGTTCAGTCCCTGAAACAATACCAATAGTGTAGTAGGAGTCATCTTCGTTTTCGTCGTAGCAAAGTACAACGACCTTTTCGGACCGTTCTTGTGGCCTGTACATACATAACAAAGAAAGACTACATCCTAAATATATTCATGATTACGCATCTATAAAAACGGGTTGA